>Ga0070696_100002864_pt1 | contig 11470 bp, 10 predicted proteins | sample KBSK1253metaG_FD_65474 | JGI IMG/M metagenome (GOLD analysis project Ga0070696, IMG submission 65474) | Corn, switchgrass and miscanthus rhizosphere microbial communities from Kellogg Biological Station, Michigan, USA - KBS K1-25-3 metaG | ecosystem: Host-associated > Plants > Roots >... | reverse complement strand
TGCTCGCTCGACAGGCGCGGCGCCTCGATCGCGTCCTGCAGCGACATGCCGAAGGCCGCCCGATACAGGAAGAACTGCAGCAGCCATTGCCCCTGGTTGTCGCCGCCCATGGTGCCGAAGGTCATCCAGGGTTTGCCGCTCCTGAAGGCGAGCGAAGGCGTGAGCGTGGTGCGCGGCCGCTTGCCGGGCGCGACCACGTTGGGATGGTGCGCCGGCGCGAGGTAGAAGGTCATCATGCGCGAGGAAAGCGGAAAGCCGAGCGATTCGATCACCTCGGCCGACTTGATCCACGCCCCGCTCGGCGTGAAGGAAGCCATGTTGCCCTTGGCGTCGATCGCATCGACGTGGACCGTCCCGGCCCCCCAGTCCTTCGGCGTGAAGCGCTCATCCTCCGGCAGCAAAGCCGCGCTGCGCCGCGCATCGCCAGGACGCAGATCGCGGTTTGATTTGCGCATATCGATGAGCTTGGCTCTTTCATTCGTGTAGCTTTGCGAAAGCAGCACGTCGGACGGAATCATGGCCTGCTTCGGATCGCCGTAGTACTGCTCGCGGTCGGCAAAGGCGAGCTTCATCGCCTCGATGAGGAGATGGCAGTAGTCGGCGCTCGCGGGACCCATCGCCTTGAGATCGAAGCGCGCCATGAGCGCGAGCGTCTGCAGCTCGGCCGGACCCTGCGACCAGAAGCCGCACTTGAAGAGCTCGCTGTCGCCGAAGCGCAGGCTGACCGGCTGCTCGACGCGCGTTTCGAATGCCTCCAGGTCTCCCCTGGTCAGGAGACCGTCGCGCTCTTGCGAGAACTTGGCGATCTCGGCCGCGATGTCGCCGCGGTAGAAGGCCGCGTGCGGGTCGGGCTCGCTCGCGAGATGGTCGAGCGTGCGCGCGAGCGCCCCGTTCTTCAGGAGCTGGCCGACTTCCGGCACGTTTCCCCCCGGAAGATACAGCTTCACGCTGCCCGGCCACTTCGCTCTGAACTTCTCCTGCAGCGCGACGAGCCCGAACTTGTGCTGCTGGCGCAGCCCCGCCGAGACTGGGAAGCCCTTCGCAGCGAGCTCGCGGGCGTGCGCCGACGCGTCGCGAAAGCTCATCGTGCCCCATTTCTCGAGCGCGGTGACGAGCGCCGACAGCGTCGCCGGCGCGCCCGCGGCGAGGATGTCCTCGTCCGGAACGTCGTCGTATCCCCTGGCGCGAAAGGCCTCGGGCGTCGCCGCCATCGGCGCGGCCATGTTGCCGTTGAGCGCGATCACGCGCGCTTCGCCGGCGAGCCGCACGAGCACGGGGCATTCGCCGCCGAGGGTGTTCATCTGCGGATTGACCAGGCCTTCGACGAGCGTCATCGCGACCGCGGCATCGATGGCGTTGCCGCCCGCCTTGAGCACATCCGCGCCGGCGTTCGCCGAGAGATAGGAATTCGAGGCGACCGCGCCGTGCGTGCCGAAAAGGCGCGGATAGAACGTGGTCGAATCGGTCGGCGCGGTGCGATAGGCGCGCAGGCTCATGCCGCTAAGATACCGCCGGCTCGGCTCTAAGGCGCAGGGGGCCTACTTGCCCTTCGTTTCGTAGTCGGAAACCGCGCGCTTCAGCTCCGCGAACTCCTGGCAGGGGAAGAAGCAGAGCTTGTCGAGCGCGCTCAGGTGCTCCTTCGCCTTGGGCAGGTTGCCGACCATGAGGTAGGCCTCGCCGATGTACTCGTGCGCGCCGCGGTGCTTGGGATCCAGGCGCAGCGCCTCGTTGTAGTGCTTGAACACGAGGCTCATGTCGGGATTGGCGCCCTTGCGGATGGCGTGGGCGTAGAGATTGTGGTAGTCGGCGTTGCTCGGATCGCGGGCGAGCGCGTCGCGCAGGAGCGCCTGCGCCCGCGGCCAGTCCTTGCTGGCGGTGGCGTTCGAAACCTGCTCGAGCACCGGGTCGGTCCGCACCGCGGGCGACGAGTCGGCGGGCAGAGCCGCGGCCGGCGCGAGAAGAAGAACGCTGAAAGCGAATGTCCGGGTCAAGGTCTTCATGGGTATCCCTGGCGTGTCGTAGAAGTTTGGAGGAAACTCGCTTCAGTTTAAGGATCGTCGTGTCGCGCCGGAAGCACAATTACCGTGCGGATACAAACGAAATGCGTCCAATACAAATCCTACTCCTTGCGGCGCTAACAGCGCTCGCGGCGCCGGCATTCCCCGAGGCGCCGCCGCAGTCGCGCCAGGAAGCGCTCGCTGCCCTGGCGAGCGCCGACGCCGAGGCGCGTGCCGCGGCGGTGGTGTGGATCGCGCGCCACGGCGCCGAGTCGGATGCCGCGCCCCTTTACGAGCGGCTGAACGACGCGAGCCCGACGGTGCGCAGCTATGCCGAGCAGGCGCTGTGGCTGCTGTGGAGCCGCTCGGGCGACGCTGCGGTGGACCGGCTGATGGAGCGCGGCCTGGAGGAGATGCAGTCGGGACGCCACGCCGAAGCCATCGCGACGTTCTCGGAGGTGATCCGGCGCAAGCCCGGGTTCGCCGAAGGCTGGAACAAGCGCGCCACGGTGCTCTATCTCGCCGGCGAGCTGCAGCGCTCGCTCGCCGACTGCGACGAGGTGCTCAAGCGCAACCCGCGCCACTTCGGCGCGCTTTCGGGCGCGGGGCTGATCCATCTGCAGCTCGAGCAGTACGGCCAGGCGCTCGACTGGTTTCGCCGCGCGCTCGAGGTCAATCCCAACATGAGCGCGATCGAGGCCGAGGTGCGCCGGCTGGAAGTGCTGCTGCGCCGGCGCTCGACCTGAAGAGCATCTAGACAAAATCTTTTGCGGCGCTGTCCGCGTCGAGCGGGCCGCCGGTGAGGTGGCCCTGGAGGAAGTCGCAGCCGCTCGCCTGAAGGAAGGCGCGCTGCGCCTCGGTCTCGACGCCCTCGGCGATCACCTTGAGCTCCAGCGCATGCGCGAGCGCGATCACCGCCGCGACGATCGAGCGCTGGTCGGGGTCGCCTGGAAGGCCGGCGATGAAGGAGCGGTCGATCTTCAGCTTGTCCACCGGGAAGCGCTTCAGGTACGCGAGGCTCGAGTAGCCGGTGCCGAAGTCGTCGATGGCGATCGACACGCCGAGCGCCTTCAGCCTCTGCAGGGTGGCGAGCGTGATGTCGGTGCGCTGCATCGCGGTGGTCTCGGCGATCTCGAGCTCGAGGAGGCTCGCCGGCAGTCCGGTCTCGCGCAGCACCGCGGCAACGGTCTGCGCGAGCCGCGGATCGTTGAACTGGCGCGGCGAAAGGTTCACCGAAACCGGCAGGCCGCGCTCGACGCCGATGAACGTGGTCCAGCGGCACGCCTGGCGCAGCACCCATTCGCCGAGCTTGGGCATCATCCCGGTCTCTTCGGCGAGCTGGATGAACTCGGCCGGCTGGAGCACGCCCCGCTCGGGGTGCTGCCAGCGCACCAGCGCCTCGTGCGCGCTCACCCGGCCGCTCCCCGCATCGACGATGGGCTGGTAGTACACGCGCAGCTCGTCCTTGCCGAGCGCGCGCCGCAGGTCCTTCTCGAGAGACACGCGGCGCGAGGCGGCGTGGTTCATCTCGGCGGTGAAGAACTGGTAGTTGGCGCGGCCGAGCTCCTTGGCGTGGTACATCGCGGCGTCGGAATTGCGGATCAGCGTTTCGGCGTCCCGGCCGTCGTCGGGGAACACCGCGATGCCGATCGAAGGGGTCACGCTGAGGCTCGCCGCCTCCACCGCCACCGGCTCCGAGAGCTGCTCGAGCACCTTCTGCGCGACGTTCACGGCATCCTCGGCGCGCTTGATCTCGGGCAGCACCACCACGAACTCGTCGCCGCCGATGCGGCAGATCGTGTCGCCCACGCGCAGCTGCTTCACCAGGCGCCGCGCGACCTCCTTCAGCAAGAGGTCGCCGACCGCATGGCCGAGGGTGTCGTTGATGAGCTTGAAGCGGTCGAGATCCACGAACATCACCGCGGTCTGCTTGCGGTTGCGGTAGGAAAGCGCGAGCGCCTGCGTCAGGCGATCCTCCAGCAGCCTGCGGTTGGGCAGGCCGGTGAGCGCGTCGTGGTCGGCGAGATGCCGGGCGCGGGCGTTCGCCGCCTGCAGCTCCGCGGTGCGCTCGGCCACCGCGCGCTCCAGCGCGCCGTGGCGGCGCTTGTCGGTGATGTCCTCGACGATCCACACCGTGCCCTGGGCCGGATTGGCCGCGTCGAGGGCCCTGGCGATCACGCGGGCGAAGAAGGTGGAGCCGTCCTTGCGCGCGAGCTGCCACTCGATGTCGAGCTGCCGGCCCTGGGAGATGAGCGGGCGCGCCACCTCGCCCAGGCGCGCGTAGCTGTCGGCATCGGGATAGATGATCTCGCCGGGCTGGCCGATGAGCTCGTCCGGGCCGTAGCCGAACATGCGGGCGAAGCCCGGGTTGCACAGGAAGAAGCGCCGCTCGCGCGTGAACGCGATGCCCATCGGCAGATTGGCGAGCAGCGCGTCGTACTCGAGCTGCGTGTAGCGGGTGCGGCCGGCATAGCTCGCCGGCGGCGACTCGGCGGAGGTTTGCGCGCCGCGCAGCGGGGCCGGTTCGGTCACGGGCTCGATTACGGTGCGCCCGCGCGGCGCGCGAGAACCCTGAAATCCTCCGCGTAGCGCCGGAAGTTGCCCTCGGCGCGGCTGCGCTGCTGCGGCGTCAGCGTCTTGTCCAGCTCGAGGAGCAGCGCGGAATACTCCTGGCGGAAGCGCTCGCTCGCCGCGAGATGCGCCGGGTCGCGGCCGCGCTCCCAGTTGGCGATCCAGTCGGGCAGGCGCTTCTGCGCCTCGCGCTTGCGGATCATGTCGAGGAGCTCGGCCTGCATGCGCTTGCGGTTGCGGCCGCGCAGCTCGTCGTAGAGCGGGGTGCGCTCGGAAAACTGCCTCACCTTCTCGAGCTGCGCCTGCGACAGGTTTCCCACCCAGTCCTCCAGCCTCTCTCCCACGCGCTTCGCGCGGCGCTTGCGCCTCTCGCCCTCGCTGCCTCGCAGGTAATCCCTTTCGAACTTGCGGTTGTCCTCCGCGAGGCGCTTTTCCAGGTGCGCCACCTGCTGCGGCGTCAGGCGATCGAGCAGCGGCGCGATGCGCTCGGCGGCGAAGCGCAGGCTTTGTCTTGCGTGCGCGACCATCGCATCGTAACCCCAAACGAGGTCCTCGCGCGACAGCCCCTTGGCGACGCGCCTGGCCGCCTCTTCGGAGAGGCGCGCGTACTGCGGAAGGGCATTTTTTCGGTGCCACGCGAAAAATTCTTCGATGCGCTCGTCGAGCTCCTTCGACGAGCCGGAGTCGAGATCGAGATAACCGTGCGCGCGGAAGCGCACATAGGTGTCGGCGTTGTCGTAGGCGACCCGCAAGGCGCTGCAGGCGCCCAGGAGCGCCGCGAGCGCGAGCACGAGCGTGGCTTTCGTCACGCCGCCTTTCACTGCGCCTTTTACCCACTTCACCAGAAGCTCTCCGACGTGATGTGCCCCGGCGTGCGCCGCCGGTTCTTGCGCATGCCGCGCTTCGCCAGCGCCGCCGTCGTGTCCTTCAGCATGTCGGGATTGCCGCATAGCATGACCTGCGAGCTTGCCGAAGCAAGCTCGAGGCCCGCGGCGGCCTCGAGCTGCCCGTCGAGCGCCAGGGCCGGAATGCGCCCGCGCAGCGATCCCGGCGCATCCTCCCGGCTGACCACGCGTACGTACCTGAAGCGCTGCCCGTGGCGCGCCGCTGCAGCGTCGATGTCGGTGCGGTAGACGAGCTCGGCTGCGTGGCGCACGGCATGCACCAGAACCACCTGCTCGAAGCGCTGCCACGGCGCGCCCGAGCGCAGCATCGAGATGAACGGCGCGATTCCGGTGCCGGTTGACACGAGCCACAGCGTGCGCGCGGCCGGCACCTCGGACAGCACGAGAAAGCCCGCCGGGTTCGGCGCGACGAACAGGCGCTCCCCGGCCGCGAGCAGGGCGAGCCGCGGCGAAAGCGGGCCTTGCGGCACCACGATGCCGTAGAACTCGAGCACCGGGTCCTGCGGCGCGTTCACCATCGAAAAAGGCCGCGCGATGCGCTCGCCGCCGATATCGAGCGCGATGCGCACGAACTGGCCCGCCTCGAAGGCGAGCGGCGCGCCCTCGACGCGCAGGCTGAAGAGCGCCTCGGTCCAGCGGCGGTTCTCGATCAGCGTGCCTTCGAGCCACTTGCTCATTGGATTCGATACGGCTCGAGGTGCAGGTCGTGCACCTCGGCGCCCAGCATCACGATCGCGCCCTGGCGCCGGTTGTTGCCGGTGTCGGAGAACTCGAAGGTGTAGGTGCGCGCGATGCGCAGCTCGCCGCCCTGGTTGCGCGCGAGGCGCAGGCGGGCGAAGGACACCGTGTCATCGAGGAACTGCAGCCCGTAGCGCTCGCAGGCCGAGCGCCCTGCGCGCACCGCGCGCTCGCGCGCCCGCAGGCTGTCGGTCCACAGCAGGATCCCGGCGACGATGGCCAGGATGGCCGCAAGCTCCCACATTGGCGAAAACGCGGCTCAGCGGGCTCAGCGCGGCGCAGCGATATGCATGCCGCCGTCGAGGTACACGATCTGCCCGGTGACGCGCCGCGCGCCTTCGATGAGCCACGCGATCGCCTCGGCGACATCGTGCGGCTCGACCGCGGCCCTGAGCGGGGCGCGCTCGGCGATGCGCCGCTCGAGGTCGGCCGCGCCGTCGGCGCCGTGGGCGGCGACCTGCCAGGGCGTGCGCACGAAGCCGGGTGCGACGACGTTGACCCGCACCTCGGGAGCGAGCGCGCGGGCAAGCGACAGCGTCATGGTGTCGAGCGCCGCCTTCGAGGCCGCATAGGCGACCGAGGACCCGGTGCCCAGCAGCGCGGCGAGCGACGAGAGGTTGACCACGCTGCCGTGCGACTCTTTCAGCGCCGGCGCGCAGGCGCGGATCATCTGGTAGGGGCCGACGACATTGATCCGGAAGATGCCCAGGAGATCGTCGGCCGAGAGCCCCTCGAGATCGCCGTGCGCCACGAACTTGGTGGTGCCGGCGCTGTTCACCAGCGCGTCGATGCGGCCCCACTTGTCCAGCACGGCCTTCGCCACGCGGCGGCAGTCGCCGTCCTGGGCGACGTCGCCCTGAACGCCGAGGCCGTTGATGTCGCCCGCCACGCGGTCGGCCTCCGCCCGGTTCTTCGAGAACATGATCGCCACCTGCCAGCCGCGCTTCGCCAGCTCCTTCGCGGCCGCCTCGCCCAGGCCCGAAGACCCGCCGGTGATGAGGGCCACCTTCATACGGTGGCCACCGGCGTCGCGGGCGAGCCGACCGCGCCGGGCAGGCGCAGCGGCGGCGCGGTGAGCAGGAACCGGTTGCGCTTGCGGCCGCGCAGCCAGCGCGCGAGCTCCGTGAGATACCACATCTCGCCCAGGTGGATGCCATTCTTGAAGATGCAGTGCTCGTGCAGCGGCATGAGCGCGGCGGGCTTCGGCTTGGAGAGCCCCGTCGGAATGAGCTCCACCGCGTAGTTGTCGGCGGCGAGGACCGCGAGGCCGGAGTCGGAAATCCACTGCAGCAGCCGCTCGTCGCGCCCGTCGAGGCCGCTGCAGGTCTGGTGGAGAAGCTTCGCGTCGGGGTGCTTGCGCATCTCGAGCAGCACGTCGGCGAACCCGGTGTACAGGCACACCATGTCGCCCTTCTCGACCTCCACGCGGTCCTCGCCCATCAGTCTCATCAGCTCCTCATAGCTCACTGCATGGTGCCTGCGTTCGAAGTGATGATGCAAATCGATCATCACCCCGCGGCCCTGCGCGCCGTGCTCGGCGAGGTTTTCGATGCCGAGCGCTCGCGCTTGCGTGCCCTCGTACCTCGCCCAGGGCTCGGATTGATCATTTGGAGAAGCCGGAATCACATCCTCCCCGGCACGATAGCCGTTGTAGAAGACGATCTCGCGCTTGCCGTCGCCGTCGGCGTCGAAGCGGCTGCCGATGTGCGCGAAGCTGTCCCACTGCGTCGAGTACTGCAGGGTGAGCAGCACCAGGTCGTCGGAGACGACGTCGGTGAGATCCGGATTGTCCTCGGCGAGCGCGAAGCAGAAATTCTGCTTGCCCGCGCTCTTACCGTCGCGGATGGTGGCCGCGATGCGCGGGGCGCTGCGGCGCGGGTTGAGCACGCTGCCGCCGGGATAGTCGAGCGGCAGCGAAAGCGGGAAGGCGATGCCCTCCTTCACCTCCGCGATGCCCTGCAGCACCTTCTCGCGGGTCACGTAGTTCATGCGCCCGCGCTGGTCGTCGGGGCCGAACTCGCCCCAGTTCGAGCCGGGCGGCTTTTGTTGCCATCTTTGAACCATCAAATCCTCTAGTAGTAATGCCGGCCGATCCACTCGGCCACCAAGGCGGGTTTGGACGAGCCTTCGATCTCCACGGTCGTGTTCCAGGTCACCTGCACGCCGTTGCCCTCGATCGGCTCGTATTTCGCCAGCGTGAAGCGGGCACGCACGCGCGCGCCGCTCGGCACCGGCGAGGTGAAGCGTACGCGGTTGAGGCCGTAGTTCACCCCCATCCTGCGATCCGAGAAGGAGAAGGTCATCTCGGAAAGATGCGACAGCAGCGAGAGCGTGAGAAAGCCATGGGCGATGGTACCGCCGAAAGGCGAGCCCTTCGCCCGCGCCGGGTCGACGTGGATCCACTGGAAGTCCTCGATCGCCCTGGCGAAGGTGTCGATGCGCTCCTGGCCGACCTCGATCCAGGGCGACACCGCCACCTCCTGCCCGACCCGGTGCGCGAGCTCTCTTATCGAATGCACTTAAAAACGATAGTCCTTGAACTGCTGCCGAAGCGTGAGCTTGGAGAGCTTGCCGGTGGCGGTGTGCGGCAGCTCGTTCACGAACACCACGTCGTCGGGGATCCACCACTTGGCGACCTTGCCCTCGTAGAACCCGAGCAGATCCTCCTTCGACACTTCCTGGCCGGGCTTCTTCACCGCCACCACGAGCGGGCGCTCGTCCCACTTCGGATGCTTGACGCCGATCACCGCCGCCTCGGCGATCGCCGGGTGCGCCACCGCGACGTTCTCGAGCTCGATCGAGCTGATCCATTCGCCGCCGGACTTGATCACGTCTTTGGAACGGTCGGTGATCTGCATGTAGCCTTCGGCATCGATGGTGGCGACGTCGCCGGTGGGAAACCAGCCGCGGCCGGCGTCGTCCTCGCGCAGCGGGTCGCCGCCCTCGCCCTTGAAGTAGCTCTTGATCACCCACGGCCCGCGCACCATCAGGTCGCCGAAGGTCTTGCCGTCGCGCGGCAGCTCCTCGCCCGCCTCGTCCACGATCTTCATGTCGACGCCGAAGATCGGGAAGCCCTGCTTCTGCTGCACCGCGTAGCGGGTCGCCTCGTCGGCGGCCGCGTGCTTCACCTTCGGCATCGCCACCGTGCCGAGCGGGCTCATCTCGGTCATGCCCCAGGCGTGGCGCACCTCGACGCCGTATTCTTCCTGGAAGCTGCGCAGCATCGCCGGCGGGCAGGCCGAGCCGCCGATCACGACCGATCTCAGCGTCGAGAAGCGCAGCTTGTTCTGCTTCATGTAGTTGAGCAGGCCGAGCCATACCGTGGGCACGCCGGCCGAGAACGTGACGCGCTCGGTCTCGAAGAGCTCGTGCAGGCTCTTGCCGTCCAGGTGCGGCCCCGGGAATACCAGTTTCGCCCCCGCGAGCGCGCAGGAGTACGGCGAGCCCCAGGCGTTGACATGGAACATCGGCACCACCGGCAGCACCACCTCCCTGGAAGACAGGTTGAAGACATCCGGCAGCGAGGCGGCATAGGCGTGCAGCACGGTCGAGCGATGGCTGTAGAGCGCGCCCTTCGGATTCCCCGTCGTGCCCGAGGTGTAGCACAGGCACGCCGCGGTGCGCTCATCGAAAGAGGGCCACTCGAAGGCGTCGCTCTCCTTTTCAACCAACTCTTCATAGCAGAGAAGGTTCGTGACGCCGAGCTTGGGCATGTGGGCGCGGTCGGTCATCGCGACAAACGCCTTCACGCTCTTCAGCCCAGGGGCCAGCTTCTCGACGATCGGCGCGAAGGTGAGGTCGAAGAACACGAGGCGATCCTCGGCATGGTTCGCGATGTAGCCGATCTGGTCCGGAAAGAGCCGCGGATTGATGGTGTGGATCACCGCGCCCGAGCCGGCGACCGCGTAGTAGATCTCAAAATGGCGGTAGCTGTTCCAGCCCAGCGTGGCGACGCGGTCGTGCCGCGCGACGCCGAGGCTCCCCAGGACATTGGCAAGCTTTCTCGCCCGGGCATGGGCGTCCCGATACGTATACCGGTGCATGCCGCCCTCCACGGTCTTCGAGACGATCTCGGTGTCGCCGTGGACGCGGTCGACATGCCGGATCAGGTCGCTGACGAGCAGCGGCATGTCCATCATCAGGCCCTGCATGCAAGTCCTCCTCTCGCTCTCCGGGGCAAGTTTATCGCAGCCGATAAAGTCTTCGGCACCCGCGCGCCGGGCTGGTTTATCCTAGAGGCTCCCCGAGATGACCGACGCCAGCCAGTACGCCGTCCACGACGGCATTGCCGTCATCACGCTCAACAATCCTCCGGTCAACGGCCTGAGCAATGCGCTGCGTGCGGGGATCATGGAAGGGTTGAAGCGCGCCGAGGCCGACCCCGCGGTCAAGGCGGTGGTGATCACGGGCTCGGCGAAGGCGTTTTCCGGCGGCGCGGACATCCGCGAATTCAACGCGCCGCGGCTGAAGCCGGCGCTGCCCGAGGTCAACGACCAGCAGGACGCGATGTCCAAGCCCCTCGTTGCGGCGATCGGCGGCTTCGCGCTCGGCGGCGGCCTCGAGCTCGCGCTCGCCTGCCACTATCGCGTCGCTGCGCCTAAAGCACAGCTCGGCCTGCCCGAGGTGAAGCTGGGCCTTCTTCCTGGCTCGGGCGGCACGCAGCGGCTGCCGCGCGCCGTCCCGATGGCCGAGGCGGTAAAGATGATGACCACCGGCGACCCAATCAGCGCGGAGCGCGCAAAGGAGCTCGGGCTGCTCGACGACGTTGCGCAGGGCGAGCTTCTCCAGTTCGCCCTCCAGTTCGCAAAGAACAAGGTCGGCAAGCCGCTCCCCCGGCTCAGGGACAGAGAGGCCAGGCTGGAAGGCGATCCGCGGCCCTTCTTCGCCCAGGTGCGCGCGCAGGTCGCGAAAGAATCGAGGGGCTACCCGGCGCCGCTTCTCATCGTCGACTGCGCCGAGGCCGCGGCGACGCTTGCCTTCGACGAGGGCCGCAAGCTCGAGCGAGCGAGCTTCGACAAGCTGCTGTCCGGAACCGAGTCGAGGGCGCTGCGGCACATGTTCTTCGCCGAGCGCCAGAGCTCCAAGATCCCGGACGTGCCCGAGGACACGCCGGTGCGCGCGATCGGCACCGCCGCCGTCGTCGGCGCCGGCACCATGGGCGGGGGCATCGCGATGAGCTTCGCCAATGCCGGCATTCCGGTGACGCTCGTCGATATGACCCAGGAGTCGCTCGACCGGGGTTTGCAAAAAATCAGAAGC
>Ga0070696_100002862_pt1 | contig 11473 bp, 7 predicted proteins | sample KBSK1253metaG_FD_65474 | JGI IMG/M metagenome (GOLD analysis project Ga0070696, IMG submission 65474) | Corn, switchgrass and miscanthus rhizosphere microbial communities from Kellogg Biological Station, Michigan, USA - KBS K1-25-3 metaG | ecosystem: Host-associated > Plants > Roots >... | reverse complement strand
TCGACCGAATGTTGGGATCGAGCCGGTGGGCGCAATCGTAAGAGGCTAGTGAAGCCTCCAGCAGACCGCAATAACGGCAGACCAGGGTTAGGGCCACGTACAGGTCGGGATCGGTGCTGCTGGTTCGGGCGCGATCGAGCAAACGCACCATGGCGTCCTGGGCCCGGCCAAGGTCGGCTTCCAGGTGCGCATATATGTCATGCGCCAGCGGCAGATCGGGGTTGAGCTGGAGCGCGCGCTCGAATGCGTGCTGAGCTTGTGCCAGGTCTTCATTCGGGTGGCCGCCCCATTTTGCGAGAACGCGAAAGCAGCCGCCGAGATGCGCCCACGCTGGAGCGTACTTGGGATCATCGTCCACGCATCGAAGATAGAGATCGCGTGCCAGCGCCATGCTTTCCCAGTCGAGCGACAATTGGTTGGCGCGAAGATAGAATTCGTAAGCTGTCGCGCTCGAGGGAATATCATGCTTCAATCGACGGTTTTCGCGCGCCGTCAGGGGCAATGAAAGGGACTCGACGATGCGGTGGACCAGATCGTCCTGCAGTTGAAAGATATCGCGCATCGACGCATCCGATGTTTTCGACCAGAGCAGCGTGCCGCCGGGCGCCTCGACCAACTGGGTGCTAACGCGCAGCTGATCACCGGCGCGCAGCAGCGTTCCCGTGAGGACGACGTCCACGCCAGCCTCGGACGCGATGGCTTTGAGGTCCGGCGTTCCGGAGTCAAAGCGCGCCGCGACCAGGCTCGAACGCACGACGAGGGAATCCAGCCCGGAGAGCGAACTGGTAATCGCGTCCGGAAGGCTGAACGCGAGAAAATCCGTCTCCGGATCCGGACGGAGGATGCGGAACGGCAGGACGATCAAACGCGCCATGCCGCGAGTTTTTGGCGGGGCGCCCGAATCTTCGAGCAGCAACGCCTCGCGCAGATCGTGTGCCATCGCTTCGGGAGTCGCGTAGCGATCCTGAGGCTTCTTTGCGATCGCCGTGCGAATCACATGATCCAGAGCGCTGATTGCCGGGGAACCGCTGAGGAAGGGTGGCTCGTCGTACTGGATGCTGTGAAAGATCTCGACCACGGAAGAACCGGTGAAGGCGTGCTTGCTGGTGAGCATCTCGAAAAGCATGGATCCAGTGGCGAATAGATCCGAAGCCGGAGCGGCGGGCTGTCCAAGCAACTGTTCCGGAGACATGTAATGTGGTGTGCCGGTCAGCACTCCGGTCAGCGTAATCCCCGTCAGCGTCTCGGTGGACTGGGTGGGCGCCAGGTGCGCCAAGCCGAAATCGAGCAGCTTCACGGTTTCATCATGGGTGAGGAATATATTCGAAGGCTTGAGGTCGCAATGCACGGTTCCTTTGCGGTGGAGCACCTGCAGCGCGGACAGCATGGCAAGAGTGATGCGCACGGCTTCAGGCAGGGGCAAAGGCCCTCGCTCCAGGCGCTGTGCGAGCGATTCGCCTTCGAGCAGTTCCATGGCGATGAAGAGTTCGCCCGCGTCCTCGCCGATTTCGTACAGTTGGCACACGTTGGGATGATTGATCCCGGCGGCCGACCGAGCTTCGCGCCAGAACCGCTTACGAGCCTCATCGGCATCGCCGGTCTCGCGGATCATCTTAATGGCGATTGCCCTGTCCAGCCGCTCGTCGTGAGCGGCATAGACCACCCCCATACCGCCTTCGCCGAGTTTGTGAAGCACTCGATAATGTCCGATTCTCTCCCGCATTGGGCCGAATAGGCATTATCTTATGGACCAAGCGTGGTTACGGGTTGATGAGGCAATTCAGGCAAAAACCCGCCGCGGTTCCGTCTAATGGATGAGTGCGACTTGATACATGCTTGATGATGTTTGCTAAATAATGCGACCTGACGGTATTTTCCGCATCATACAAGAAACATCGTTCCAGCTCATCACACAACCCGGGAAGGAGAAATTCAAATGCCATACGTTAAGGTCGGAAAGGAAAATTCCGGCAACATTGATCTCTACTACGAGGACCACGGTACTGGTAAGCCGGTTGTCCTTATCCACGGATATCCGCTGAGCGGTGCGTCCTGGGAGAAGCAGATCGCGGTGCTTCTGGCCGCGGGTCACCGCGTCATCACCTACGATCGCAGAGGATTCGGCAAGTCCAGCCAGCCAACAACCGGTTACAACTACGACACCTTCGCCGAGGACCTGCACAAACTCGTGACGCAGCTCGGATTACGGGACTTCGCGTTGGCCGGCTTCTCCATGGGAGGCGGCGAAGTGGCGCGCTACTTAGGGAAGTACGGATCGAAAGGCGTGAGCAAGGCGGTATTCATCGCGGCGGTTCCGCCCTTCCTTTTGAAAACGCCGGACAACCCGGAGGGCGTGGACGGCAGCGTCTTCGAGGGGATCCAAAAAGCGGTCGCGGCAGACCGTTACGGGTTCTTCACCGAGTTTTTTAAGAATTTTTACAACACGGATCTGCTGCTGGGCAAGCGTGTCAGCGAACAGGCCGTCCAGGCAAGCTGGAACGTCGCGGCCGGCGCCTCGGCTACCGCCAGTCTGGCTTGCGTCCCGACATGGCATGAGGACTTCCGCAAGGACCTGGCGCGGGTCGACGTGCCCACGCTAGTCATTCATGGCGATGCGGACCGGATTGTACCTATCAATGCCTCGGGTCTTCGTACTGCCAAACTGATCAAGGGGGCGCGGTTATCCGTGGTGAAGGACGGGCCGCACTGCATTACCTGGACCCACGCGGACGAAGTGAACCGCGAGCTGGTGAACTTCCTAGGGGAAGAAATCGGCAGAGGTGCAACCTCGGCGCACCAACTTTAAACTTCAACTACGCGTGTGACGAGAGAACCCCGGCCCGAACGCCGCGCGCGGGCGTTCCCACATCTGCATGGCAACCTCCGCGCGGGATCGAGCCGCGGAAGAAAATCGCCCTCTTTCGGCGGCTCTATTTCCCCGGTTCTTTGGCCATCGCCGCGCGGCAGCGATCGAACAACTGGAAGAGGGCGTCGGCGTAATCTTCGGCTGACCGGTTCGGAGCTTTGCCTGAAAAACCAGCCGCGGGTCCGGATCCCTTGCCATAACCTGTCGTCACGGCGATAAATTTCATCAGATCGAGGGCGACCTCGTCTTTGCTGCGTCCCGGACCGCGGGAATTTCCCCCCGCATCCGGGGTATTGCGTCCTTCCACCATCGGGACCGGTGAATCCTCCGCCATATCGGCTGCTCTCCTAAAAGGTGTGATACAAATCTAGATTACTTCATTTCCCAATGCCGCTCCTGGCGCGCCGCCACATTCGTAAGATGCGCGGAGGCGCTCAAGCTCACCTCATGGAGGCCGACGACGGCCAGTTCTACATCGTCAAGTTTCAGAATAATCCGCAGCATCGCAGGATTCTGGTGAATGAGATGGTTGCCGGCGTGTTTCTGAAATATTTGCAGATTTCAACGCCGGACGCGGCCGCAATCGAGATCACGGAGGATTTTCTGCGCGAGAATCCCGAGGTATCAATCGAACTGGGAAGAAGCAAAATACCGGTCGAGCCGGGGTGGCACTTCGGATCCCGCTATCCGGGCGATCCGTCGCAAGTTGCAGTTTACGACTTCGTCCCCGACACTCTGTTGCACAAAGTGCGGAACCTCGCGGACTTCCTGGGCGTTCTGGTCTTCGACAAATGGACCGGTAATGCGGACGGCCGGCAGGCTGTATTCTTTCGGGCGCGGGTGCGGGAATGGCTGCCCTCGGCTACGCCCGAGACGCACGCGCCGACCATGGGGTTCGTGGCGCTCATGATCGACCAGGGCTTTGCGTTCAATGGACCCCACTGGGATTTCCAGGATTCGCCAGTGCAGGGGCTGTATTCGCGCAAGCTGGTTTATGGCGATGTGGGCTCGCTCGAACAATTCGAACCGTGGCTGGCGCGCGTGATTCACTTTCCCGAGGAAGTGGTGGACCAGGCCGCCCGGCAGGTGCCGCCGGAGTGGGTGGCGGGTGAAGAGGACGAGTTCGAGCGGATGCTGGAGCGGCTGCTCAGGCGCCGCAAACACGTACCGGATCTGATCAGCGATGTGCGCCGCGCGAAGGTGAGCCCGTTTCCGGGATGGAAATAGAGGCGCCGCGATGGGGCCGATTGACTTGATCGATAGGACGAAATTGGCATAGTCTACGTCTAACCGCGTATGCTTCTACGAACCCTGACCCTGGCCGCTGCGCTGGGAGGGCCCGCTATCTGGGCGGGCGAACCGCAGATACCGGGCACTCCGGCGGGCCGCGAGTTTTCCGCCTGGCTCAGTGCATTTAACAGCGGGGATCGCGCCACTCTGCAGAAGTTTCTCGAGGCGCACCATCCGGCTCGCGTGAAAGACCTGGATGAAGAACTCGATTTTCGCCAGGAAACGGGCGGGTTCGAAATAAAGAAAGTGGAGGAGTCGGCGGCGCTGCGCCTCGCGGGCCTGGTGAAGGAGCGCGATTCCGAGCAGTTCGCCCGTTTCGTGATGGAAGTGGAGCCCGCGGACCCGCATCGCATCAAGAAGCTGGAATTACGCGCCATCCCGCGCCCGCCTGAATTCGCGACGGCGAGCCTGAGCGAGAGCGAGCTGATTGCAGCGCTGCGCGCGAAGCTCGAAAAAGACGCCGCGGCCGACCGCTTCTCGGGCACGGTCCTGGTGGCCAAAAACGGCAAGCCGGTTTTCACGGGCGCTTACGGCCTGGCCGACCGCGAAAAGAAGATTTCCAACAAGCCCGGCACTCGTTTCCGTATCGGCTCGATGAACAAGATGTTCACCGCCGTCTCGGTTCTCCAGCTTGTGCAGGCGGGCAAGATCACGCTTACCGACCCGCTGGCGAATTACCTCACGGCCTATCCCAACAAGGACCTGGCATCCAAGGTGACGATCCACCACCTGCTCACACACACCGGAGGAACGGGCGACATCTTCGGTCCGCAGTTCGATGCGCACCGTAAGGAGCTTCGCGCCATCCAGGATTACGTGAAGCTTTATGGAACGCGCGGCCTGCTGTTCGAGCCGGGCGACCGCTGGCAGTACAGCAATTACGGATTCATGCTGCTGGGCGCGTTAATCGAAAAAGTCAGCCGACAGAGTTATTACGATTACGTGCGGGAACATGTCTATGGCCCGGCGGGCATGACGGCTACGGATTCGCTGGCCGAGGACGAAGTGGTACCGGACCGTTCCATCGGTTACACAAGGAGGCAGGGGGGTGCAGGCGCCTGGCGTCCGAATGCCGACACGCTGCCTTATCGCGGAACTTCGGCGGGCGGCGGCTACTCTACCGTCGATGACCTGTTGCGGTTCGCCAATGCGCTCACCGGCCACAAGCTGCTGAACGCCCGGTATACGGAGCTGCTCACCGCCGGGAAAGTGGAGACACCGGGGGGCGGGAAATACGCCTATGGGTTTGGCGACCGCGCAGAGAACGGTGTTCGCTCCTTCGGCCACGGCGGCGGCGCTCCGGGGATGAACGGCGATCTCGAGATTTATCCGCAATCGGGTTATGTGGTCGCGGTGCTGGCGAACATGGATCCGCCCGCCGCTGGACGGATCTCCGCGTTCATAGGGTCGCGTTTGCCGTCGAAGTGAACGCTGCGCGATTGCTGGGAGTGGCAGTTGTAATCGGCTGAATGGAAACTCCTTGCCCGCTTTTCTCGTCCAGATAAGAAAAACGCGGAAACAGGCGGAACAAAGGCTCACGAGGGGCCGGTAGTTTCACATTCGCTATAATCTTCAATAATCGACCCAGGGCTGAAACCGTTTGGATACCTCGCCGCATAACGTCACTCAACTGCTTGTGGATTGGTCGCATGGCGATCCAGGAGCGCTCGAAAAGCTGACGCCTCTGGTCTATGGAGAGTTGAAGCGGCTGGCGACGCGCTACCTGCGGCGGGAGCGTTCCGAGCATACGCTGCAAAGCACCGCGCTGGTGCATGAAGCCTATCTGCGGCTGATCGATCAGCGTCAAATCCAATGGCAAAATCGCGCTCAGTTTTATGGCATTGCCGCGGAGATGATCCGGCGCATTCTGATCGATCACGCGCGGGGCCGCCAAGCCGTCAAGCGAGGCGACGGCGCCATCCGGCTGACGCTCGACGACGCACTAGCCACGCCGGGGCAGCGTGACCTGGACCTGGTGGCTCTGGACGATGCCCTCTCCGACCTGGCGCGGCTCGATCCGCGGCAGAGCCGGCTGGTGGAGCTCCGATTCTTCGCCGGGCTTTCCATTGAAGAGAGCGCGGAGGTGCTCGGCATTTCACCAGCGACGGTCAAGCGCGAATGGAGCGCGGCGAAGGCGTGGCTGTATCGCGAGCTGAGTGCGAGGGCTCACGGGTCGTGACGTCGGAGCGATGGAAGGAAGTCAAAGAAATTTTTGCAGCGGCGCTCGAGCGTACGCCCAAGGAGCGCGACGCGTTCCTGAACGACGTGTGCGCGGGCGACGAACCTTTGCGGCACGAAGTCGAATCACTGCTCGCTTCCCATCAGGATGCCGGTGATTTCATAGAGTCGCCGGCCATGAACACGAATACGTTTCAGTCGGAGGTAGAAGAGCCGGACGTCGCCGCCATCGGCCGGCGCATTGGCGCGTACAAGATCGTGAGCGAGATCGGGCGCGGCGGCATGGGCTCGGTCTACCTCGCGGTGCGCGCAGACGATGAATTCGAAAGGCGCGTGGCGATCAAGCTGATCCGCAGCGGCATGGAAATCGACTTCGTCATCCGCCGGTTTCGCAGCGAGCGCCAGATTCTGGCGAACCTCGATCATCCCTACATCGCGCGGCTGCTGGATGGCGGCACGACCGAAGACAACCTGCCGTACTTCGTGATGGAGTATGTCGAAGGCCTGCCGATTCATCGTTACTGCGACGAGCGGCGGCTCTCGATGACGGAGCGGCTGGCCCTGTTCCTGAAGGTGTGCGAAGCGGTTGAATACGCGCACCAGCGCCAGGTGATCCATCGCGATCTCAAGCCCGGGAACATTCTGGTAACCGCGGAAGGTACGCCGAAGCTGCTCGATTTCGGCATTGCCAAACCGCTGGACGCGGTGACGGCGCCGACCATGGCGGATCCGACTACGGTCGGATTTCGCATGATGACGCCGGCCTACGCCAGCCCCGAACAACTGCGCGGGCAGCCGGCTACGGCGCGGAGTGATATCTATTCAATGGCCGTGCTGCTGTTTGAGCTGATTACCGGCCGCCGCCCGGAGCGCGGTCCGTCAAGCTCCGCGGATTCCCGTACCGAGATCACGAGAAATGTCCCGCCCGGGCTCGACAGCATCATCGTGAAGGCGCTGCGCGACGATCCGGGTGAGCGTTACGCATCGGTCGCGGACTGTGCCGAAGATATCCGGCGGCATCTCGAAGGTCTGCCTACGTCGCAGGCGCCGTATGCCACGGCCGGGCACGCAGCCGATCCGGATACGAAGGAAACCACCGGCCCCAGAACCATCGCCGTGATGCCGTTTCAGTCAATCGGGGCCGAGGACAAGAGCGATGAATACCTCGGCGTGGGGATGGCGGATGCGCTGATTACCCGGTTGAGCAACATCCGGCGGATCATCGTGCGGCCCACCAGTTCGGTGCTCAAATACGCGCGTGGCGAATACGACCCGATCACGGCGGCACGCGATCTGGACGTGCGCTACGTGCTGGATGGCCGGATGCGGCGCGTCGCGGACCGGGTGCGCGTTACCGTGCAGCTTGTCCGGGGCCGGGACGGGTCGCCCTTGTGGGCCGCGAAGTTCGACGAAAAATTCACCGACATTCTGAACCTGGAGGATTCGCTATCCGAGCAGGTGGCGTACGCGCTCATCGAAAGGCTGACGCAGGAAGAGCGGGAGCTGCTGCATAAACGAGGGACGGAAAACGCGGAGGCGTACCAGGCGTACCTCAAGGGCAGGTATTACTGGGGCGTGTACACGCAAGAATCGCTCTCCAAAGCACTGGTGTGTTTTATGGAGGCGCTGGCGCTCGATCCGCGGTTTGCGCACGCGCAGGCCGGCGTTGCCGATTATTACAACTGGCTGGGCGTGTGGAACGTGATGCCGCCCGACGAATGTTTCGCCGCGGCGAAAGACGCAGCCCAGAAGGCGCTGGAGCTCGACCCGCTGCTGGCGGAAGCGCACAGCTCGCTGGCATTCTCCGTGTGGGCTTACGACCGGGACTGGGCAACCGCCAGGCGGGAAGTGGAGCGCGCCATCGAACTCAACCCGGACCTGGCGCCCGCGCATCAGTGGTATTCGTATCTGGCCAGCGCGCAGGGGCGGCACGCCGATGCCATCCCGGAAATCGAGCGAGCCCGGCATCTCAACCCGCTGTCGCCGATTATGGCCGCCGTCGCCGCATTTATCTATTACAACGCCGGACGCTACGACCATAGCCTGGAAATTCTGCAACAGGCCAGCCGGATCGATCCCAACCAGGTGGTTGTGCAGCAGGGTTTCGCGTGGGGCTATGGGCAGAAGGGGATGTTTCGTGAGGCGATAGCCGCGGCGCGCAAGGCTGTCGAGATGGCTCCGATGAATCCGCTGCCGCTGTGGACTCTGGCTTGGGCGCTGGCGGCTTCAGGCGACCGCGCCGAGGCCCGGGAAGTCCTGGCAAAAGTGATGGACATCGCCAGCACGCGGTACGTCTCGCCATATTACATCGCGTTGATTCACACCGCGCTGGGCGAATTGGACACGGCGCTCGACTGGCTCGATAAGGGATACGAGAAGCGCGACTGGTGGCTGATGTGGATGGGAGTGGAGCCCAGGTTCGGGCCGCTGCGCGATCACGAGCGGTTCCGCGCGTTGCTGGGCTGCGTGGGAATCGAACCCGGGGTGCAGTGCTGCGGCCCGAGCGACACCGAGCCTGCCACACACACTATCGCGCCTTCCGCCATTCAACCGGCTGCGCCCGTGCGCACCCGCGCCAGCCGGCTTCCGTACTTTGCCGTTGTGGCGATCCTGTTGGTGATTGCGGCGCTGTTCGCGATTGCGAAACTCGTCACCGTCCGGACCCGGCCGGCTTTTGACAACATGCGGGTAGTCAAGCTCACGACCAACGGCACAGCCACTTCGGCCGGCATATCGCCCGATGGCAAGTACGTTGCGTATGCGCTGGATGAAGGAGGGAGGCAGGGCATCTGGATCCGCCAGGTGGCGAATTCGGCGAGTGTCCAGGTGGTGCCGTCGGCGGAGGTGCAGTATCGCGGGCTGGCATTTTCGCGCGACGTCGGTAGTCTCTATTTTGTGGCTTATCAGCGCAACGATCTCACCCACGGAACGCTGTACCAGGCGCCGGTGCTCGGCGGACCGGCCAAGAAACTCAGCGAGAGCGTGCAGAGTCCGATCACGTTTTCGCCGGACGGCCAGCGCCTCGCATTCATCCGCAGCGACAAGACGAACGCCCGCGATGAACTGGTTGTAGCGCGGCTGGATGGCGGCGGACAGTGGACGCTGGCGGCGCGCCGTCATCCGGATCACTTCGCCTATGCGGCCGCGCCCGCGTGGTCTCCTGACGGCAGCGTGATCGTAACGGCGGCCGAAAATTCCGATTCCCAGGGGTATAACGTCAAACTGATTACGGTGCAGGTGAAGAACGGCTCGCAGAAATTGTACTCGTCAAAACGGTGGCAGTTTGTGGAGGCCATCACGTGGCTGGCGGACGGCTCGGGACTGTTGCTGATCGGGCAAGACCCGGAGTCGTCCTTTCAGCAGGTGTGGGAAGCGCCGGCGCGCGGCAATGCCCGCAAGTTGACGAGCGATCTGAGCGATTACATCGGGCTGACGGCGACTGCCGACTCGCGAACGCTGGCCACGGTGCAATTCCAGATTTTGGCCGGGATCTGGGTGGCTCCCGACGGCGACGCGAATCGGGCCACGCAGATCACTCCGGGAATCGGCCGCTATTACGATCTCGCTTGGACACCCGGCGGCAAGATTCTCTATTCGGTCGACGCCAGTGACACGGTCGACCTGTGGGAACGGAATGCGGACGGCCAGGATCCCCGGCAGTTGACATCCAGCTCACGCCGCAATTACGGAGCGTCGGTTACACCGGACGGCAAGTACATTCTGTTCCATTCCAATCGCGGAGGCAACTGGAACATCTGGCGTATGGATGCCGACGGCTCGAACGCAAAGCCGCTGACCGCCGATAACAAGAACGAAAGCGGCTGGGCGCAAGCTGCCCGCGATCCCAACTGGGTGTTGTTTCATCACGCGACTGCCGGCGGGACGCTGCGGTTATGGAAGACGCCGATCGAGGGCGGCGCCGCCGTGGAGATGACAAAGGACACGTGCATGCGCCCGGTAGTTTCGCCGCGCGATGGCTCGATCGCGTGCTGGTACACCGAGGATCTCGTCAGGCCGCGCTGGCGTATCGCGGTCTTTGGCCCGGAAGGGGGCGCCCGGCCAGTGAAGGCTTTCGAATTCGCGTCCAGCGTTTCGGTGGAGAGCCGCCTGCAATGGACGCCGGACGGACGTGCCATTACGTACGTCGACAATCGCGGAGGAACTTCGAACTTATGGAACCAGCCGATTGACGGCTCGCCGCCCAGGCCGCTCACGAAGTTCAAAAGCGCCCAGATCTTTTCTTTCGCCTGGTCGCGGGATGGCCGTCTCGCGTATTCGCGCGGCATGCAGGCGAGTGACGTAGTGGTGTTCAGCTCGACCCAGTGAAAACGGCAGCCCGATTGCTATACTTCCTTTAGGAAAAAAATGGACGATACCGAAAAGACCGAAACCGAATCTGCGAGCCCGATCGTTGGCGCCGCCAAGGTAATTGGTTCCGCAGTTGGCAAGGTCGCCTCACTGGCGAAAACCACCACTAAGAAAGTCGTCAAACTGAAAGAGACCGCTTACAAGGCTGAATATCTGGGGAGCGGGACTTTCAAGATCACCAAACCGAAACGCACCAAGCGCAAGCGGCGCCAGTCCGCGCTCAAGAACCGCCAGCGCCGGGCGCGCAAGTAACGGTTTCAGCGCGTCGCAGTATGTCGAACTGTGGCCATCGTTAAACCGGTGACAACGGATCAGACGTAGTCAAAGTGTTCGCAGAAACGCGATCAGGGCGGTCTTATCTGCTGGCGAGAGCTTCAGTCCGAACTCATGCCCCGCCGCATCCGCAATCTACGCCGCCTGCCGCCGAGTCAGGCGGCGCTCGTGCTGCATCTGACTGCGCGTGGATTCATGCCCGATGGTTCCCACGTCATCGGCGCACCGGAGAACGGAGCGTTGGCGGACCCGGCGGCATCGGCGGTGAGCTTGCAGACCGCGATCTCCTGCAATACTTCACGGGCGACTCGCTGGTGAGCGCGAATTCAAAACGTTCGCCGTGCCCTGGGTCAGGCCGGACATCCACGAAAAATACCGGTTGAGATTCGAAGTGACATCATTGCTCGGAGAGCGGACCCGCTCTCATCCCGAAGGCGCCGCCTCAACAGCGTCCCGGTTGCGATGTTGCCGTCGTGCGTAAACACAAACAGGGACCGG
>Ga0070696_100002858_pt1 | contig 11486 bp, 9 predicted proteins | sample KBSK1253metaG_FD_65474 | JGI IMG/M metagenome (GOLD analysis project Ga0070696, IMG submission 65474) | Corn, switchgrass and miscanthus rhizosphere microbial communities from Kellogg Biological Station, Michigan, USA - KBS K1-25-3 metaG | ecosystem: Host-associated > Plants > Roots >... | reverse complement strand
TTACGGCGGAGCTGCGCCGGACGCTTGACCCGCACCTGCAGTTCCAGGTGAACTACACCCTTTCGTTCGACAAGTCGGACGACGACAACGAGCGCGATCCGTTCACCTTCCGGTACGCCAGGGCGGACTCCCTCCAGGCGGAATACAACTGGAGTGACCGCGATCAGCGCCACCGGTTTAACGCCTGGCTCCTCGCCGTCCTGCCCGGCGACATCTACCTCAACAATCGGGTCAGCGCCTACTCGGCGCAGCCGGTCTCGGAGACGTGCGGATCGAACAACCAGGGCACCGGCGTTGCCGTGTCCGGGCTATCGCAAACGGGGCAGGCCGAACGGATCTGTCCCGACGGCCATATCCTCCAGCGGAACACCATCCGCAAGGACAACGCCTTCTTCTCGTGGGATATCCGGGCGTCGAAGCCGATCAATCTCGGCCCACGAGGCACCTTCGAGGTGATCTTCGAAGTGTTCAACGTGACCAACAGCGATAATTTCCTGGCTCCGACGGGTACGAGCGTGTACCTGAACTTCGACGGGACCCTCCACAGCGGTCTAGGGACACCACGGCAGTTCCAGGTGGGTGGGAGGTGGCTGTTCTAAGAGAGCTAACAGCTAACAAACAGCTAACAGCTAACAGCTAACAGCTAACAGCTACTCTTCGCTCGCTCGACCCTCCGATGAATCAGCGGAGGGTCGAGTCACGTTGGAGCAGCTAATAGCTGTTAGCTGATAGCTGTTAGCTGATAGCTGTTAACTGTTAGCTGTTAGCTCCTCAAAACGTCAGCGCCAGCACCACAGCGAAGGCTCGATTCCGGACGGTGGCCCCATCGACGATGGAGCGGATGCCGGCCGTGTAGCGGGCCTCGAGTGACAGCGCCGACTGCGCCCACCCGAATTCCACCCCACCGCCTCCGACCACACCATAGTCGAACGTGCGGAAGAGCCCGACGCCGGCCGCATCGCAGCTGGAGCGGATCGTCTGGGTAGCCAGAATGACCTGAAGGTCGCAGCCGATCTGGAAGCTGGCAGAAGGACCACCGAAGAGGACCGGCCGAATCCGACCCGTTGGGAAGGTTATCCGAGCGAGGAGGGGTATCTCGAGATAGGCAAGGTCGATGTCGAGGGTGGCGAGACTCCCGTCCTCGAGGGAGACCTCGGTTCGACCGCCCTTTAACGCGAACAGCAGCTCCGGCCGGACACTAAGGATTCGGCCCAGGGGAGCGCTCAGATATACCCCGGAAAGCGCCCCCTGCCGCGCTCGAATTCCGGCCGCGTCCGGCCCCCCAAGATCGGCGCGCGAGTACCCCACCTGGGACCCTACCGCGGCCCTTCTGCCCTGGGCCAGGAGCAGCGCAGGGGCCGCCAGCCCCAGCACTAGGAGAATCCCGCCGACTTTGGCACCCGTTCCCATGGGCTCTCACTGATAGGCGATGTGAACCGGTGCGAATGTAAATCGGTCCGAGGGCAAAGTCCTGCTTGGGTGGGCCGCGACCTTTCCGGCGGCTCAGGCATCGTTCCCGGCTTGGAGCTTGAAATGCGGTCGGCATGACCCTATGATCCCGCCCGACTGCACCCGCGAACCACACACCCATCTTATGTCGCTACTCTCACTCGATCGCGTATCCAAACGGTTCAATGGGGTCGTGGCGGTGGACGAGGTCAGCTTCGGGGTCGACCGAGGACAGGTAGTCGGTTTTCTCGGTCCCAACGGCGCCGGCAAGTCTACCACCATGCGGATGATCACCCAATTCTTCGAGCCCGATACCGGCGACATCCGCATCGACGGCATGCCGCTGGGCCAGGCCGGTCGGGATGCCAAGCGCCGGATTGGCTACCTCGCCGAGAACAACCCGCTCTATCCCGAAATGCTGGTGTCCGAGTACCTCGATTTCGTTGCCCGGCTGCGAGAGATCCCGCGGGCGGAGCGCCGGTCGGCGGCCGACGAGGCCATTGCCGCCACCGGGATCGAGTCGGTCTTCCATCGCCCGATCGGGGAACTGTCCAAGGGGTTCCGACAGAGAGTCGGGCTGGCAGCAGCCATCCTGCACCGCCCCGACCTGCTGGTGTTGGACGAGCCCACCGAAGGACTGGACCCCAACCAGCGAGTGGAGATCCGGCGGTTGATCGGCCACCTGGGACGCGATCGCACCGTCGTTCTCTCCACCCACGTGCTCTCCGAGGTTCAGTTCACCTGCTCCCGGCTCCTCATCATCAACCGTGGGCGCATCGTAGCCGACGGCCCGGTGGACGACCTGGTCTCCCGAGCCAAGCATGGCGCTCGCATTGCCGTCGAGGGAACCGGACTGAACCCGGACCGGCTGGCCAAGCTCCCCGGAGTGCAGGGCATCGAGCACCGTGACTTCGGGGAACGAGCCAGAGTGAGCCTCACCGTCGCGGGGGCGGACGACCTTCGGCCCCAAATCTTCGAGATCGCGAAAACCGAGGGATGGACCTTGTTCGAGCTGCATCAGGAGGCCGGGAGCCTCGAGGATCTCTTCCGGCAACTCACCACCGACCAGGAGCCCGCATGAGCCGCATCTGGACGGTCGCCCGCCGTGAGCTCAAGGCTCTCTTCGATCTCCCGACGGGCTACGTGCTCCTGGTCGTGTTCCTTGCGCTCAATGGCTTCTTCTTCTTCCGACAGGCCTATCTCTCGGGCACGGCGAGCCTGCGCCCGATGCTCGATCTTCTTCCCTGGGTATTCCTCTTCTTCGTCCCAGCCGTGACCATGCGGGCCCTGGCCGAGGACATCCGGGGCGGACAGATCGAGGTCGTCCTGGCCCAGCCCCTGAGTGAGCTCGAGCTGGTACTGGGCAAGTATCTGGGCGCGCTGCTGTTCCTCTGGATCGCGCTGGCCTGCACTCTCACTATCCCCTTGGCCCTCACCTTAGGCGCCAATCTGCAGTGGGGAACCATCGTCGCGCAGTACGTCGGTGCGGGATTGCTCGCGGCCGGCATGGCGGGGGTCGGTGTGTGGGCGTCGAGCCTTACCCGCAGTCAGATCACCGCCTTCATCGTCGCCATCGCGGTGCTCTTTCTGCTGGTGCTGGTCGGTCTGGATCCCTTGCTGGTCGGATTGGGACCCACCCTGGGCACCCTCGCGGCGCGGATCGGTGTGCTTTCTCATTTCGAGAGCATCGGACGCGGAGTGATCGACCTGCGGGACGCAATTTACTTCCTCTCGCTGGCCGGCATCTTCCTCGCGCTGGCATACGCCTCGGTCCTGGGACGCAAGCTCGCTCCGTCGGCCGGACGCCAGCGCCTTCGGCTCGGCGTCGGTCTCCTGACCGCTTCCCTCGTGGTGGTGAACCTGCTCGGCTCCTTCATCGGCGGCCGTCTGGATCTGTCGCCCGGGCACGCGTACACCTTGTCACCGGTCACCAAGCAGACCGTGGGTCAGATCGACGACCTGATCACCATCAAGGTGTTCGCCTCGAAGGAGCTGCCCACGGAGGTCGCGCTGATGAAGCGGGATCTCGACGATATCCTTCGCGACCTGCGGTCGGCGGGACGCGGCAAAGTCCGGATCGTGGAGCGCGATCCAGCCGAGAACGATGCCGCCAAGCGCGACGCGCAGTCGCTGGGGATTCAGCCGGTGCAGTTCAACGTGATCGGAGAATCCGAGCTGCAGGTCAAGCAGGGTTACCTCGGACTCGCCATCCAGCATGGCGCCGAGACCGAAACCATTCCCTTCGTGCAGCACACGGATGATTTGGAATACCGGCTGGTCTCCTCGATTCGCAACATTACCCGCCAGAAAAAGCCGGCGGTCGGCCTGGTAACGCAACGGGGACAGTCCGGAGTGACCTTCCAGGAGATACAGGACGAGTTGAGCAAGTCCTACGACGTGCGCCAGGTCAGTCTGGCCGATTCGGCCCAGCTCTCACCTGAGATCACCACCTTGGTGCTTGCCGGATCACCCGACTCCGCGTTGCCTCCCGCCCAACTGGCTCGCGTACAGCGGTTCGTGGAGCGAGGCGGCAGCCTGCTGGTGCTCGCCGGCGGTATGCAGGTCTCCCAGCAGGCACCGACCGCGCAGCCTCGGCCGGTGGCGTGGAACGCACTGCTCAAGCCGTTTGGCGTGTCGATCCGAAGCGACATGGCGTACGATCTTCTGGCCAACGAGGTGATCCCGCTTCCGACCGACTTCGGCCGGGTCCTTCAGGTGTACCCCTTCTTCATCCGCGCGCAGAGCAGCCGGCTGTCGCCCATCAATCAGGATCTGGGCTCGGTAGTGCTCACTTGGGCCAGTACCATCGATACCTCTGGTGCCGCCAAGGGGACCGTTACCCCGCTGCTCAGCTCGAGCCCCGGGACCGGCACCTTCACCACCACCACCACCATTGAGCCCAGCCAGGACTTCCCCCAGACGGGGCTGGGGCGTCGGCTGCTTGCGGCGGTGGTGTCGCCCTCACAGGGCGCCAGCGGGAGCAAGCCGCGCGGCCGGGTGGCGGTGGTCGGCAGTCTCGAGTTCGCCACCGATCGCTTCGTCCGGACCGCTCCGGAGAACCTGGCCTTTACCCTCAACGCGGTGGACTGGCTGGCTCAAGACGAGTCTTTGATCGCAATCCGATCCAAGGACCGGCGGCCGCCGGCCCTGCTGTTCTCCAGTCCTGCCCGGCGTGAGGGAGCGAAGTACGCCAATTTCATCGGGGTGCCACTGATTGTCGCGGCCGCCGGGTTGATCCGACTCGCCCGAAGGCGGCGGCGCACGAGGGAATCGTACCGTCCTCTGGTGCCGGCTCAGGAGGGCGCAGCATGAGCGGCAAACAACTGGCCCGGCTGGCGGTGCTACTGGTCGTGCTCCTGCTCTTGTGGGGCGCCGCTGCCTTGGCTCGCCGGCGAGAGACGGTGGACACGTCGGACCGCTTCACCCTGCCCAAGATCCCTCGGGATCAGGTGGATAGCATCCGGATCGCTCGCGCGGCCGATACCGCCGTGCTGGTGCGGCAGGACTCAGCCAACTGGCGAGTCAACGGGCACCCTGCATCGAGCACCGCGGTGGGCGATCTCCTCACCGCGCTGGAGGACACTGCCCCCGCCGCCGAGCTGGTCGCTGAGCGCCCCGCATCACATGCAGGCCTCGGGGTCGACAGTGCCGGCGGTGCCCGAGTGCAGATCGTGGCAAAAGGCAAAGTCCTCGCCGATCTGGTCAGCGGCCACAGCACCCGAGACATGGATGGAGGCTATCTCCGATATGCCGGGAAGAACGAGACCTACGCGGTTCGCGGTCGGCTCGCGGACCTGCTTGGACGGAGCTCGGATGATTGGCGGGACCATCGCATCGCCGCTGTGGCAGGTGACAGCGTGGGCTCGGTAGAGGTTACCCGTGGCCGCCGGTCATACAGCCTGAGGCGCACAGCCAAGGGCTGGAGCTTGGCCAGCGGTGGAGCGGCGGATTCGGCGGCAGTGGCGGGCCTGCTGGGCGCCTTCAGCCAGGTTGAGGCGTCCGGCTTTGCCAACGGCGCCCAGATCGACTCCGCCAAGTTCACTCCACCCGACCGGCGCGTGCGCGTGCTGCGCAAGGACGGAACCCCGCTGGTAGCGCTCGTGTTCGATTCCACCGCGTCGGGGTTCTGGGTTCGTTCGGACACCGGCCGCACCATCTATCGGATGGAAGCCTGGACCGCTGACCGGCTCACGCCGGCGGACACGACCGTGAAAGTGAGAAGTAAGAAGTGAGAAGTAAGAGGTAAGAAGTATGAAGTGAGAAGTCGCCAGTGAGCCCTGGGCCGGGCTTCGCTCGAGACTCCCATCTGGACGAATTCCTCCCCAAAGCATAGACTCGAAGGAACATAAGGATCCATACGGGACTTTTGAGCGCGAATTCTCCTCGATGGAGTTGGGCCGGTACTGGGCTCCGAATAGGCGTCGCGCTCGCGGCCGGCCTCCTGCTGCTGCTCTTAGGGCTCCCTCTCATCGGTCTGGTCTTCCGGGTTCCTCTGGGCGATCTCCTTGGACGGCTCCGCGACCCGCTGGTTCTCGACGCCTTGCGGCTCAGCCTGGTGACCAGCACCAGCGCTACGGCGCTCGTCATCGTGCTGGGTCTGCCGGTGGCCTATCTGCTCGCCACTCGGGAGTTTCCTGGGAAACGAACGGTCGAGGTCCTGCTCGAGCTCCCTATGGTCCTCCCCCCCACAGTGGCGGGCGTAGGCCTTCTGGTCGCGTTCGGCCGAACCGGACTGGCGGGTGGCGTCCTACATGCTGTGGGGATCACGCTTCCCTTCACCACCTTGGGGGTCGTAGTGGCCCAGGCGTTCGTGGCCGCGCCGTTTTTCGTGGGCGCGACCCGCGCAGGGCTGAGCGGGGTAGATCGCCGCTACCTGGATGCCGCAGCCACACTCCGTGCCGCTCCAGCCCACGCCTTTGTTCGAGTGATGCTTCCGCTGGCCTTACCGTCCCTGCTCGCCGGTGTAGCGATGAGCTGGGCGCGAGCTCTGGGAGAGTTCGGAGCTACCATCACGTTCGCGGGCAACATGCCTGGTGTCACTCAGACGATGCCCCTGGCGGTGTATCTCGCTCTGCAGAACGACCTCGAAGCCGCCCTGGCCCTATCGGTCCTGCTTCTCGCCGCCTCGCTGAGCGTCCTACTCGCGCTTAGGCTGGCCCCGCTTGGCTCAACCCTGTTCTCCGCCCGTGCTGGCCACCAGGTTCGCTAGCCGACGGGGCGCCCTCGAGCTGGAGGTCGCTTTTACCGCCGCGCCTGGTGCCACTACCGTGCTGGTGGGCGAGAGTGGGGCTGGAAAGACCTCCACTTTGCGGATTCTCGCCGGACTCGATCCGGCGGAGCGAGGCCACGTCGCCCTCGACGAGGAAGTGTGGCTCGATAGCGAGACCGGTCGTTGGGTTCCGGCGTGGGAGAGAGATGTCGGGTACGTATCGCAGGACTACGCCCTGTTCCCTCATCTCTCAGTGGTGGACAACATCGCCTTCGGCCTCGAGGCCCAGCGGCTGAGCTCCGCGACCACTCGCGAGCGGGTCGAGGCGGCCATGCAGCAGGTCGGCATTGCTACCCTGGGTGATCGGCGGCCGGGACAATTGTCCGGTGGACAACAGCAGCGGGTGGCGCTGGCACGCGCGCTGGTGCTTCGCCCCCGGTTGCTGCTCCTGGACGAGCCACTCTCTGCCCTGGACCTCAAGACCCGGCGGCAAGTTCGAACCGAGCTCCGGTGGATTTTGCAGGGGCTCTCCTGCATCACGATCTATGTCACCCACAGCCCGCTGGAGGCGCTCCTGTTTGGCGATCAGATCGTGGTGCTGCATCATGGGCGAGTCTCGCAACACGGCTCGCGCGACGAGCTCCTGCGGTACCCGCGGTCGCGCTATGTCGCAGAGCTGATGGGCACCAACCTGTTCGAGGGAGCCCTGGTCCATCCAGAGCGGTCTGAGGAGCCAGTCCTCCACTCCGCAGAAGGCGGCCTCAGCCTGGTGAGTGAGAGCGGGGCCGGAGAGGTGTTTGCCTTGGTGGATCCGACGGACATCACGCTGTATCGCGAGCCTCCGGCCGGCGGCGGCAGCGCCCAGAATCTTTTCGCCGGACCGATTCTGGAAGTGGTGCCGCAGCCACCGGCCGGGGACCGGGTGCGTGTGGTCCTGGGCACTCAGCCGGTGCTGGTCGCCGAGGTCACCCGGGAGGCGGTCGCCGGGCTCGCGCTCCGAGAGGGCGACCGGGTGTTCGCCAGCTTCAAGGCCACTGGAGTGAGGGTGTATAAGTGAGAGGTGACAGGTGAGAGGTGAGAGGTGACAGGTGAGAGGTGAGAGGTGAGAGGTGAGAGCTGAGACGGAAGGCGGGCCTCACTGCGGGGCCCCTTCCCACTTCGCACTCCTCACTGCTTACTTCTTACTTCTTACTGCTTCTGGAGGTCGCATGACAGCAGGCCGTGGACGCGAGGCGAGGCTCCGGCCGGAGTACCTGGGCCTGTACCGCGGCATCCAAGCGACTGACTGGAGACCGATCGAGGTCATCCTGCAGCAGGTCGATAAACTTCCCCCCGAGGACCGCGCCAAGGCCGAGCCGCCAGCCGGTGCTCGACTCCTGCCCGACGCGCATTTCGAATTCCGCGGGAGCTCACCTCGCCCCGATGGCTTCCCCCCACGGCTGAGCCGGGTGACCGACGCGGACGCCGAACCCCAACGAGTCGCCCGTTTGCAGCACCAGCTCGAAGCCGAGCAGGATCAGTTGACCGCGCGGCAGCGCGAGGCGGATCAGAGCATTGCGCGGGCCGAGCAGCTGCGCGAGCGGGCCGATGCGTTGCAACAGGATTTCGAGCGCCTTCGCAAGCGCGAGGCCGAGCTCGACCTCAGGCCCCGGGACCCAGGACCCGAGCAGGGCTCCCCGGAAGAGGGCGGGCGGCCAGACTAGCCCCAGGACCCGGGAACCATAATACTTGACAGTGTCAGGCATTTGCCTGACATTGGCAGGAGATGGGTATTTCGATCATCCTGCCCGGAGGCCTTGGTGAACCGCCCCGTCTCTCCCTCCCCCGTCCAGACCGTTCGCCGCTTCAATCGCTTCTACACCAAACAGATCGGGGTGCTGAACGATGGGCTGCTGCAGAGCCCCTTCTCCCTGGCCGAAGTCCGGGTGCTCTACGAATTGGCTCATCGGGAGCAGCCCACCGCGGTGCAGCTGGCCAATGAGTTGGCGCTGGACGACGGCTACCTGAGCCGGATCCTGCGCACCTTCCGCAAGCGGGGTCTGATCGCCAGAACACCTGCCGAGACGGACCGACGGCAGCGCCTCCTGGCACTCACCCCCAGGGGGCGAAGCGTATTTGCCAGCCTCAACGCCCGCTCGGACGACCAGGTCGCCACCATGCTGCGCGAGCTCTCGCCAAGCGACCAGGACCGACTGGTAGATGCGATGCGCACCATCGAAAGCCTCCTCCTGCGCGATGGATCAGCGCCGGCGAACCGGGCCCCCTACCTGCTTCGCCAGCATCGGCCCGGGGACATGGGATGGGTGGTCTACCGCCATGGTGTGCTCTACTCCCAGGAGTACGGCTGGGACGAACGGTTCGAAGCTCTGGTCGCGGGCATCGTCGCCCAGTTCATCGAGCAATTCGATCCCAAACGAGAGCGCTGTTGGATCGCGGAGAAGGATGGGGACAACGTCGGGTCGGTATTTCTGGTGAAGCACACCACCACGGTGGCCCAGCTCCGTCTGCTGTTAGTGGAGCCAACTGCCCGCGGATTGGGAATCGGACAGCGGTTGGTTGACGAGTGTGTGCGCTTCGCGCGTCAGGCAGGCTACCGGAAGATCACCCTGTGGACCAACAGCGTGCTTCATGCTGCCAGGCGGATCTACGAGCGGACCGGCTTTGTGCTAGTGAAGGAAGAGCCGCATCGGCACTTCGGTGAAGGTCTAGTAGGGCAGACCTGGGACTTGAGGCTTTGAGTCCGCCGGGCTCAGGCGGCGGCCGGGCTCGGCGTCGGCGCGGCCTCGGCGGCCTGAGCCTCGCGGACCTGCTTCAACCCATCCTGAATGAAGGCCAGCACCAGGAGCCACGCGGCGCATCCCAGCAGCACGAACTTACCATAGAACGGAATCGATAGCGGCGCGTTCCAGACCATGTGCATCACCACGCACAGGCCGAAGACGCGGAGGAATCTGGGGTCCGTCAGCATCTCCCGCTGGAAGGGGCGATCGCCGCGCACCCGCCACAGCGCGGCTCCCACCAGGCCGGTCCACACCACATGCCCACCAAGGACGCTCAGCAGCCCCCGCTTCACGATCACATCCCGCATGGCATCCGACCCATCGCTGAGCGCCGCCGCCAGGGCATAGCCGGCGGACTCGAAGACTGCGAAGCCGGTGCCTATGGTGGCGCCCAGCAGGAGTCCGTTGAGGGTCCAGCGGAACTTGGGCCGGCGCACCACGAGGACTAACGCCAGCGCCTTTCCGGTCTCTTCGATGATTCCTGCGCTCGCGGCACCCAGCCAGCTATCCAGGCCGGTCCAGCGAAAGCCGAAGAGCGAGACCACGATGGACAGCAAGCCACCCACCAGGAGGAGCTTGATCACCTGGTACAGCGATATGTTGCGCGGAACGTTGACTTCGAAGAACAGGATCAGAAGGGAGAACGGGATCGCCACCGAGCCGGTCATGATGAGCCCGGGGATCAGATACAAATTCTCGAATTCATTCCAGGCCGCGACGAAGCCGAGATAGAGGATGAGCGACAGGGTGAATACCCGGCCGAACACCCATGGCTTAGGCCAACGGGCGTCGATCGCCGCCAAGGGCGGCGTGGTCTGGCTGGTGCCGACGGTGAAGTAATCCTCGATTTCATCATCGGTGCGATGCTTCACGACATCGGAGAACATCTCCCGGGCGTTCCAGTCGCGCGGCTTCTCCACTCCCGCGACCATCGTGAGCTGATCGCCCAAGCGATTGACGAACGCCAACACCCCCTGCCCTGGCTGCGCCACTCCGACCTGCCATATCGAGCGGCCGAAACGGACCTGCTGGCCCGGCGTGAGCGTCGCCTCGGTGACGGGATGACCGTCCACGAAAGGGAGCGTGGTCGAGAGCGCCCGGATCTGCAGCCGGTCGCCTTCGAGAGTGAGACTGGCGTAGTATTCGGGGACTTCGGTGTCGTCGCTCAGCAGGTTGCAGTCGCTGGCGCGTCCCACCAGAAGCCGCTCGGCCGAAAGGGCGATCCGTTTCCCCTGATCCGGGCCGGAGATGCAGGTGAGGAAGAGTCCCGCCAAGGCGCTGCGTTCCTGTCCAACCGTGCTCATCGGTCTCCCGTGCTGCACCGCCCGCCAGCGGCAGGCGTGGCGGGCAGCTCGCAATCAGGCAAAGGTCGCGCGGTTGCCACCGAGGCTAGCGTCCCCGAATCGGCTCACCAAAGGGGAGACTGATGCCGGCCATCAAGATGAAGTCGTTCTGGAGTGACGAGTCGGATTGCCCGCCCTGATTGTCCGTGAGCTTGGAGGAATAGATGTGATCCCGCCCCTCGAACCGCACATTGAGCGCCTGGCCGATTGGAAGACTATAGCTCCCGCCGATGACCAGGCCGAGGTCGGTGAACCCCTTGGTCCCCGCGTCCTTGAGCTGACCCACGGCATCGCCACCATGGTGTATGACGCCCAACCCGCCGAGCACATGGATTCTGTTGCGATCGGTCAAACGGTTGACCTGGTAGCGAGCCACGCCGCTGAAGATGATCAGATTGTCGCTCACCTTGCCTCCGGGGTTGGCGTCGAAATCCCCTGAGGCGAAACCCAGCTCTCCTTCGAGGGCGAGCCTCGGACTCGTGTTGTAGGCGAAGTTTGCTCCGAACGCGAACCCCGATGTCTGGGAGATCTCGGCGGTGCCGAGGTCCCCACCCTTGTACAAGGTCCCTACCGGGATCAGGTATCCGATGAAGGGAGTAATCTCGAATTGCCGCTGCGCCTCCACCGGCGAAGCGAGGAAGGCACCCAGCAAAACGGAGGCAGCTACGCCCACCGCGAGCCTGCAAGGCAGAAACATGCGATCGC
>Ga0070696_100002856_pt1 | contig 11493 bp, 10 predicted proteins | sample KBSK1253metaG_FD_65474 | JGI IMG/M metagenome (GOLD analysis project Ga0070696, IMG submission 65474) | Corn, switchgrass and miscanthus rhizosphere microbial communities from Kellogg Biological Station, Michigan, USA - KBS K1-25-3 metaG | ecosystem: Host-associated > Plants > Roots >... | reverse complement strand
AAGGTCCGGGCAGTGCGGCCGTGGCCCACGCATTCTGCACGGCAGCGGGGAGCCGGCGCTGGAATTCGCCGATGTTCCACGGACCGGAAATGTAGAACGCGAACGTGCCGCGGCCGAACTCGCTCCATACGTTGCCGAGTTGCGACGCCGTGATCGGCGGCGCATAGCCTCGACGGAACATGTCGACATAAAACGTCAGCGCGCGGCGAAAGCCGGCGCTTCTGAAGTTGCCGTAGCGCCCGCCGTCACGCAGCAGCGGATCATCCTGCGAAAGCGCCAGGGCCAGCAGCGGCTCGACTTCGTTCATCGGCAACAGGATGGCGTAGCGGCCGGGCGGCGCATGCGCCTGGACGGCGGCGAGCGCGTGCAGCCACTCGGACCACGAAACAGGTGGCGCGGAGATTCCGGCGGCGTCGAGGATGTCGCGCCGATAGAACAGAAGACGCGTGTCCACGTACCACGGAACGCCGTACACCTGTCCGCCGACGACGTTGGTGTCCCAGATGCCGGCAAAAAAATCATGCGGGTCGACCGAAGATCGCGCGATCGAAGCGTCGAGCGGCTGGAGTGCGCCGAGCGCGACGAATTCGGGAATCCAGGTATTGCCGAGCTGACAGAGGTCGGGCGTGGCGTCACCTGCAAACGCCGTCAGGAGCTTTTCATGCGCGGCGGTCCACGGCAATTGCTGGACGTCGACGCGGATGCCCGGATGCGTGCGCTCGAACTCGGGCAGGAGTGCGGTGACGATCTCGCCTTCGCGCCCCATCGCCCAGAAGCGGACGACGGTAACGTCGGCTGCGCGCTCGCCGCAACCCGCGCCAAGCACGGCTGCGCCCATGACGAGCAGCAGCGACGCAAAGCGCCGCCTGCCGCGGGCGCAGCGCGTCACGGGGCGGACGCGGTGAGCCACCCCCCCGAGAAGCCGGCGCGCGTAAGGCCGCGACGCACGTACGTGTTCTGGCGCATCACGTTCCAGATGAGCCCGCTGCGGTAATTCTCGATCATCGCGACGAGCGCGCCCTGATCGATGCCGAGGTAATCCTCGTCGACCCAGCCGAAGCCCGGAATGCAGCGGCCGTGGCTCAATTGCTCGTCGGCGAGCGTGAAGCTCGGATTGAACGCATCGAGGAATCCGTAAGTCCCGTAGATGTACTGGCCGAAGCGCCGATACATATTGAGGACAGCGGGAATCGCAAGTTCCGGCGCAAACGGAATCGAGGCGACGGCCGCCGTGGGCGCGAGGGTGCAATCGTCGTGCGCGGCCGCGCCGCCGATCCCGCGCGCCGTGTACGCACGATAGACGCGCTTGCCGGACGCGCTCTCGATCTGGAAGTCACCCGGGCCGTCGCTCGCCGTGATTCCCCACATGCTGGCGCCGTAGTCCTTGCAGCGCAGCGGATTCTCGATCGCGTAGGCGCGTTGCGCGTAGATGGCGCGGCGGGTGTTCTCGAAGTAATCGATGCCGCGCTTCTTCATGTACGCGTCCTGCACCTGCCGGAAGTCGAGCCACACCTGCGAATACTGGTGCCCGAACAGCGACGCGAAGCCCAGGTACTCCTGGCCGAAGTTCTTGTGCCACGTCTGGTCGTAGGTGCTCGTCCACTGATCCCAGGCGTCCGTTCCCACCGGTGATGTCGGAGAGCCAAGCGCCAGCACGTAAACGAGCATCGCTTCGTTGTAGCCGCGCCAGTCGTATTCGAGGAAGCCGTCCTCGGGCGACCAGCCGAGGCTGATGGCCGGCGCATGCGGCTGCGCCCATCGCCAGTCGACGCGCCGGTAGATCTGGTCGACGAGGCGGCGGATTTCCACCTCCTCGGGCTGCGCGCCGTCGAAGTACGACTGGCAGAACAGCGCGCCGGCCAGCAGCAGCGCCGTGTCGACGGTCGACAGCTCGCTGTCGTCGAAACGCTCGCCGGTCTTCATGTCGAGAAAATGATAGAAGAAGCCCTTGTAGCCCGACATGCCGTGCTGGTGCGTCCCCTGCGGCGCGTTGTAGAGGAAGCGCAGCGTCGTCAGCACGCGCTTGCGGGCTTCCGCGCGCGTCACGTAACCGCGCTCGACGCCGATCGGATACGAGGTGAGGCCGAACCCGACTGCCGCGATGCTCGCGAACGACGGCGTCGGATAGCGATCGGGGACGAGTCCGTTCCTGGGATTCGCCGTATCCCAGAAGAAGCGGAACGTGCGTTCCTCGAGATCGATCAGCGTCGGCTCGACCAGCGGGCTCGCGCGCCGGGGCGGAATTTCGTGCAGCGCGCGATAGCCGACCGACATGTTGCTTCCGTACGCGATGCCCGGCCCGTCGAGCGACACGATCGCGACCATGGCGAGCGTCGCCACGAATACCGCGAACACCATCCAGCGTCGTCGAGACATCATCACTTTCCTGCGCAATCTCACACCCGGCCCACCGTTTCGGAGCAGCGGGCGCAAGGATACCGGAAATGTCGTCATGAGGCGACGGCGACATGCGCCGCGCCAATTTGCTAGAAAGGATAAATCAGCGTGATTCCCACCTGCCGGTACGAGTAATCGGGCGAATCGACGTAACCAGTGGAGCGACTGTACAGCGCGTACAGCGCCAGTCGCAGCCCGTCGGTCAGCGCGCCTTCGCCCCGGACTTCGGCGACCCGCACCGGATGCGTGTCGGTGCCGTTGATCGTCTCACGGCCCGCGCCGAGCGACCCGATCCACACCCAGGTGCCGAAGCGCCGGCGCATGCCGAGCGCCGTCTGCCACTGCCGGTAGCGATCGGGGTTGAAGTAAGCGCCGTCGACATCGTCCTTCCGGCTTTCGTATTGGCGCCACCGCAACTGCACGTTGATGCCGTATTCCGGGACCGCCTGCCAGATCAGCCGCGCACGCAGATGTACGCGGTCGTTGCCGTCGGTGAAGCTCTGGTAGCCCGCGAGGCCGATGGCCGTGAATCGCTCGGCGAACGTGTGCTCGACGCTGGCTGCGAAGAAGCCATACGCGATCGCGCGCTCGATCGCCTTCTGCGTGCCCACGAGATCCCCTGCCGCAATCAGCTCGACGCCGGTATCAGGCTCCGGGCGCAGTCCCCACGTGACGTCGCCGACCCCGCGCGTATGTCCTGCCACCTGCACGATACCCGCTTCCGCGTTGATCCCTGCGAGGGTTTTCGGGTCCTGATTGCGCCACAGGCCGACCACGCCGGCGGCATTGCGGCTCCAGTCGGATTGCGAATAGCGCGTCGTCTGGATCGCGACGCCGAAGTGATCGACGTAGCCGCCGTACGGATAGAGTCCGCCGATGCGCGTGCGCGCTGCATGAAATCCGTCGGTATCGCTCGACACGTCGAAGTTGCCGAGCGCCGCCGACTCTGCATAGGCCGCCCCCGCCAGCACGAGCACCAGCGTCGCGAGGACCCACCGCGTCACTTCGTGCCCCAGGTTTTGCGAAGCCCGAGTATCTCCGAAAAGTAGCCGGCGACGCACGCCGGTTGCAGGATCAGGCTGTAGACGAATGCATACGTCAGGAACCCGGACAGGTTGCGTCGCACGCGAAGGCCGTTCGATGCGAACATCTGTGAGCCAACCCGATACATCAGGTAGTTGATGCCGAGCGCCATCGGCAACAGCGCCAGCGTCAGTGGGCCGGCGATCCAGTAGATGCCGAAGAGCGCCAGCACGATGCCGGGGATGAAGAAGACCGTATACGCGAGATCGAGCCACGGGAAAAGCAGGTTCCACCAGACAAAAAGCGTCGACAGCCGAGGCTTGACGAGGATGTCGGGGAACTGGCGAAACGCTTCCATCATGCCGCGCGCCCAGCGCTGTCGCTGGCGGACGAACTGGTGCAGCGTGTCGGGCGCGTTGGTGAAACAGCACGCGTCTTCCGCATGTCCGACGCGCCACCCGTTGCGCAGCATCGCCCACGTGAGAACGATGTCTTCGCCGACGCAGTCGACCCATCCGCCGATCTGGCGCAGTGCGGCACGCTCGTAGATCGAAAACGCGCCCTGCGCGACCAGCGTTCCCTGGTAGAGCGACTGCACCCGCTTGATGGCGGCGATGCCGTGGAAATAGTCCCACTCCTGCGCCTTCGTCACCCAGTTCTTGCGTGAGTTGCGCACGAGCATCGTGCCGGCGACCGCGCGCGTATTCGGCGGATCGCCGAGGTAGCGCTCGACGAGGTTGCGCAGCGCATCGCGATACAGGAACGAATCGGCGTCGAGCGTCACGACGAGATCGAAGCGCGCTTCGGCGAGGCCGCGATTGAGCGCCGCCGATTTGCCGCCATTGTGCGGTTGCCGCAACAGACGCAGCCACTCGTGATCGCAGGCATCGACGATCGCGGCCGTACGATCACGCGAGCCGTCGTCGATGACGAACACTTCGAACGCGCCCGGATAATCCTGATTGGCGATCGATCGCAGCGTGTCGGCAATCGAGGCCTCCTCGTTGTAGGCGGCGATCAGGATCGACACCGGCGGATAGCGGCTCGGCTGGCTGCGCGACGGTCGCCGGTCCAGCAGCAGGCTCGCGATCAGGAATGCGTTCATGAAGCCGGGAACGAGCGCAATGCCACCGACGGCGAGCAATGCGAACGCCGTCCCGACGATTCCGGACAGTTCGGTGATCCACGGCAACGCGATCGCCACCGTCAACGCGAACCACGCGCCGCTTGTCAGCAGCGCGACCGCGAATTTGCCGCGGATGCCGAGATAGAACGGCGCATTCGACGTCGGCCGCTCCGTGGACGCCATCGTGCGCGCGTTGTCGTACGCGGTTTCGGCGACCGGTCGTATGCCCGCACGCGCGTGGGCGATAGCGGCGCCCGTCGTCGGCGCCGGCTGGGGTTCGAGGGGTTCGCGGTCGAGTAATGCCGGATCCGCGGCGGCTTTGGAGGCGTCGTTTCGCATGATGGACGCTTATTGGCAAGTCGCGTGCCATGCGGCTATTCCGGTCGCACATTGCGAGCATGCTCACGCGATCGCTTCACGAGCACAATTTGCTGACTACAACGTGTCGACGCCATATGGCCTAATATGCGCGCCGGATACGCAATCATTCACCGTGGACGCCGACCTTCTCGCCAGCGAACTCGACACGCACCGCCGCTACCTGCTGCGCGTCGCGCAATTGCAGTTGCGCGACGCCGACCTGGCGGAGGACGTCGTGCAGGAGACGCTCTTAGCAGCGCTTGCGGCGCGCGCGGGCTTCTCGGGGCGGTCAAGCGTCAAGACATGGCTGACCGGCATCCTGAAGCACAAGATCGTCGATGCGATCCGCCAGAAGCAGCGCCAGCCGGTCATCCTCGCGACATTCAACGAGGAGACGGATCTCGACGATTTCGATCCGCTGTTCAAGGACAATGGCGCGTGGGAAGCGCCGCCCGCCGACTGGGGCGATCCGGAGAACGCGTTCGCGCGCCAGGAATTCATGCGTGTCATGGACGCCTGCCTCGACAAGCTGCCGCCGAATACCGCCCGCGTCTTCATGATGCGCGAGATCATGGAGCTCGGGACGGACGAAATCTGTAAGGAATTGACGATCACCGCGAATAACCTGTGGGTCATCCTCTATCGGGCACGGATGGCGCTTCGCCACTGCCTCGAGCAGAACTGGTTCACGGCGCAGCCGCGCCGCTGATCCGGTGCCCGCGATGCTCCTGCACCGGCTGACGCACATGCTTTCATGCAAGGAAGTGAGCCGGCTGCTGTCGCAGGGCGAGGATCGGCGGCTCACGCTGGCGGAACGGCTGAAGCTCCGGTTGCATCTGCGCGTATGCACGGCATGCATGCGCTTCGCCCGGCAAATCGCGTTTCTGCGCGTGGTGCTGCAGCGCTACAGGACGTAAGCAGAAAATGCCGACCGTGACCCTCAACGGCGTCGCCACCGAAGTCGCAGCCGATGCCTCGACGCTCGCCGATCTCGTGGCAGTCCTCGGACTTTCGGGCAAGCGCATCGCGATCGAGAAGAACGGGGAAATCGTCCCGCGCAGCCGCTACGCGACGACAACGATCGCGCGCGGCGACCGGCTGGAAATCGTCGGCGCCGTCGGCGGCGGCTGAATCGGTCGGGGCCGCTGACCCCATTCAGACCCGAGCGTAAAATCGGCGCGATGAACGCACCTGCACACGCCTCCGACCTTGGCGATCCGCTGGTCGTCGCCGGCCGCACGTATCGCTCGCGGCTCCTCGTCGGCACCGGCAAGTACCGCGATTTCGGGCAAACGCGCGACGCGATCGTCGCCTCGGGCGCCGAAATCGTCACCGTTGCGATCCGCCGCACGAACATCGGCCAGAGCGCCGGCGAAGCGTCGCTCGTCGATGCGCTGCCGCCCGCCGAGTTCACCTACCTGCCGAACAGCGCCGGCTGCTACAGCGCGGACGATGCGGTGCGAACGCTGCGCCTCGGGCGCGAACTGCTCGATGGGCATCGGCTGTGCAAGCTCGAAGTGCTGGGCGATGCCGCCTCGCTCTATCCGAACGTGCGTGAAACGCTCGTCGCCGCCGAACGGCTCGTGGCTGACGGGTTCGACGTCATGGTCTACACGTCGGACGATCCGATCATCGCGCGCGAGCTCGAAGCAATCGGCTGCGTCGCGATCATGCCGCTCGCGTCGCTGATCGGCTCGGGCATGGGCATCGTCAATCCGTGGAACCTGCGGCTCATCCTCGAGCACGCGCGCGTCCCGGTGCTCGTCGATGCGGGTGTGGGTACCGCCTCCGATGCGACGATCGCGATGGAGCTGGGCTGCGCCGGCGTGCTGATGAACACGGCGATTGCGAAAGCGGGCGATCCGGTGCGCATGGCGCGCGCGATGAAGCTCGCCGTCGAATCGGGACGCGAAGCCTTTCTCGCCGGCCGGATGCCGCGCAAGCTCTACAGCGCGAGCCCGAGCTCGCCGTCGACCGGCCTGATCGCTTGAGCCGGCTGCACGCGCATGCGCGGTGGGCGATCGCGACACTGGCGCTTCCCGCATTGGCGCTCGCGGCGCCGATCACACGCGATGAACTGACCGCGCTTTGCGTCAACGCCGAGGATCAGGCGCAGTGCGGACGCTTCGTCGAAGCGCGCCAGCTGCCGCGGCTGTCGCGAATTGTCGAGCGTGCCGGCGACGAGTTGCGCGTTTCGCTCGCGCCATTCGGCCTCACGATATTCCGCGATACGGTGAAGGTCACGGGCGCCACGTCGTATGCGGTTTGGGATTACCTCGAGAATCTCGACACGCTCGTATTGTTCACGACCGATGGCGACCGCAGCGGATTCCTGCTGCTGCAACGGCGCGGCGGCGAAGAATATCGCGTGCCCTCCGAACCGGTCATTGCACCGGACGAGCGACATTTCGCCACCGCCGATTTTTGCGCGAAGGGCTGCGACAACCGGGTTGCGGTGTGGCGCATCGAGCACAACGGCGTGCGCAAGGAGTCGACCTGGGCGCCGCCGACGCCCTGGTCTGACGTGAGCGTGACGTGGCGAAATGCCGATACGATCGCGCTCGAATATTCGCGGCCGGATGACGCGCAGCCGCGAACCCTGCTGCGCCGCCTCGGCGATCCGTCGTGGCAAAGCGTATCGACGAAGTGACGGCCGCGCCCGACGCCAACCTGGCGGCGGGGAAGTCGGAAAGCACCGCGGCGCGCCGCGAAGAACCGGCCACCACGCATCATCGTCCGATTCGAAGCTTCGTCTTGCGCCAGGGCCGGATGTCGCCCGCGCAGCAGCGCGCCTGCGACGAGCTTTACCCGCGCTACCGCGTCGAGCCTTTCGCGCCCATCGACTTCCGGTCGCTCTTCGGCAATGCATCGCCGGTCGTGCTCGAGATCGGATTCGGAATGGGCGAGACGACGGCGGCCATCGCCGCTGCGCACCCTGCCGTCAATTTCCTCGGCGTCGAAATGCACTGGCCCGGAGTGGGCGCGCTGCTGCGCCGCATCGACGCGCTGCGGCTCGCGAACCTCCGCGTACTGCGCCACGACGCGGTGGACGTCGTTGGACGTCTGATTCCGGACGCGTCGCTCGCCGGCATCCACGTCTACTTCCCCGACCCGTGGCCGAAGAAGCGGCATCACAAGCGCCGCCTGCTGAAGCCACCCCTCGTGCACGCGCTCGCGTTGCGGCTGGCGCCCGGCGGCTACCTGCACGTCGCGACGGACTGGCAGCCCTACGCCGAGGAGATACTCGCGACGCTCGCGGCGGAGCCGCTGCTCGTCAACACATCGGACGGATTTGCGCCTCGCCCGGCGTGGCGCCCGCTGACGAAGTTCGAGCGCCGCGGCCTCGACCGCGGACACGCGGTGTTCGACCTGATTTTCACTTCGGTGCGAGCGCCAGCAGCGCCATAAGCGCGTCATGCGCGATGGCGCGCGAGAAGTGCTGCTCGATGTTCGCGCGTCCGGCACGCGACAGTCGTTCCCATCGCTCGCGCTCCTCGTGCACGCGAACGATGGCGTGCGCAAACGCTTCGGGCTCGTCGGCGACGAGGACGTCGACATCGTCGGTCAGGTGCATGCCTTCGACCGATGGCGTCGTCGCGACAACCGGCAAGCCATGGGCCATCGCCGTGTTGATCTTGCCCTTGACACCGGCACCGTAGCGCAGCGGCGAGACCGAGACGCGGCAGCCCGCGAGGTAGGGCGCAATGTCGGGGACGTAGCCGAGGATCGCCAAGTCGTCGGCGGCCAGCGCCTTGATCGACGCCGGCACCCGGCTGCCGATGACATACGTCTTGACGCCCGGAAGGAGCCGCCGGACGTGCGGCAGGATCTCGCGTGCATACCACAGCACCGCGTCGACGTTTGGCGGATGCTGGAAGCCGCCGATGAACAGCAGGCCTCGGCGCGACTGCCACGGCGCGACCTCGCGCACCGGCTCGTGGATCGTCGACACCCGCATGACGCGCGACGCCGGCGCCAGTTCGCGCAACACTTCCTGCTCGACCGGCGACACGACGAGCGTCACATCGGCCTTCGCGATCAGCGCGAGCTCCTCGTTGCGCTTCGAGCGTGCCGAAAACGCCGCGCCGCGTGCGCCATCCAGCGCCGCCAGCCGCTCCTCGCGCAGGAAGTGCAGGTCGACGGTATCGAACACGACGAGCGCGTGCGGTGCGGCCCTGCGCACCGTGTCGATGTGCCGGGCGGCGACATAATGACGAGACAGCATGATCACGTCGAATTCGCGTCCCCGCGTCAGCAGCAGGTCCGCGATCGAGCGCACGTACGGATGAAACAGCACTTCGACGCCCCGCTGTTGCAGCGCGCTCACATAGGGCTCGCGGTGCTCGAGGTTGTCGGCGACGAACGTCGATTTGCACCGCAACGACGTCGCGAGCTCGAGAATCGCCTGCATGCGCACCGATCCCGCATCGTGATCGGGCGTCAGCATGCAGGCGTCGATCACGAGCATCCGCCGGGTTGCCCAACGATCCGCCTCCAGCGCGGCGTGCGCGCCGTTCGGACGGTGCGACGCAAGCGCCGCCGACCATCTGGACGCGAACGCCGCCTGGTTGATTGCCTGATGGCGCTTGATGCCCTGCGACAAATCGATCCCCGACGTTCGTCCTTCGAAATGGACGATGCAGGCCGCCGGCTGATAGAAAACGCGTCGCCCGGCGGCGCGCGCGGCGAATGCGAGATCAGCGTCCTCGTAATAGGCCGGCGCGTATCGGGCATCGAATCCGCCGAGCTCGGCGAACAGCGTGCGCGGCACGGCGAGGCACGCGCCGGAACAGTAATCGGCCTCGCGAACGTAGTTGTATTCCGGACGGTCGGGATCGTCGTCGCGGCCGACGTTCCACGCGCTGCCGTCGCGCCAGACGATGCCGCCCGCTTCCTGCAGCCGCCCGTCGGGGTAGATGAGCTTCGCGCCGACAACCCCGGCGTCCGGTCGATCGGCGAACACGCGAAGCAGCGCGTCGAGCCAACCGGCGGTGACGAGCGTATCGTTGTTGAGGAACACCAGCGTGTCGCCGCGCGCGAGCGACGCGGCGCGATTGCACGTGCCGATGAAGCCGAGATTGCGCGCATTGCGCTCGAGGCGGACACCGGTCACTTCGGCAAGCGCCTCGGCAAGCGATTGCGGCGATGCGTCGTCGACGACGATCACTTCGTACTCGCCGCCGGTGTGCAGCGCGATGCTCGCAAGGCAGCTATACGTCAGCAGCGGCTCGCCGTACGCGGGAACGATGATCGACGTCGCCGGCGTTGCCGAGGTCCGCAGCACGAGCGGCGCAATGCGCGCGGCGAGTTCGAACGTGCGCCGCTTCGCAGGGCGAAAGCGCTTGCGCCCGCGCAGCTTCCGCGCAACGCGCCCGGCGAGTGCGCTGGCGCCATCGTTCCTTAGAATCGTCAACGCGGTGCCCGCATGGCGCGGCAACTGGCGCGTCGCGTGCCACTGCGCGGCCAACGCGGCGCCGCCGACCTTGACGCGATGCACGGCGGCACGCAGCGGCGCCGTCATCCGCCATGTGGTCGACGTCTCGATCTCGTGCGCGCGCGCGCGGGCGGCGGCAACGCTCTCCTCCAGCACGCGCGCACCGGTACGAAGCGCCGCCAATTCGCGCTGCGCTTCGACGAGGTCGATCGCGAGCGCGTCCGTCGCACCGGCGCGTCGCTCGCGGATCGCTTCGAGCTCGACAAGCTCGCAGTCGGCGATTTGCGCGCGCCGCCCGAGCTCCGCACGTGCCTCCGCATGGCCGCAAAGCGCGCCCGCGGTAAAAAGATCGGCAAGCGTCAACGGGACCGGCTCGCGCTCCGCGGGCGTCGGATGGAAATGCCGGGGATCGAGTGTCGACAGCTCGATCGACTCGCGACGCTTCTGCTCGGGTAGCGGTGCGAGGTAGCGCGCAACGTAGCGCTCGGGATCCATCATGACGTGGCGCGAAGCGGCGCGCCGGCCCTCGCCGGCGGTAACGTCGAATGCGCAGGCGCTTCGCCGGCCGCGTCGAGAATCGCCGCGTTCCATTGCGCGGCGCTCGCGTCGAACGGCAGCATCCGCACGCGCGCGCGCCCCGCCAGGCGTTCGGTGAACGCACCGATCGCCGCGGCGACGATCGGCGTGCCGGTCGCGAGCGCGGCCGACAGCGTGTACGAGAACGTTTCGGGAACCTGCGCCGGAAAGAACAGCACATCCGCGCGCTCGGCCGCGAGCAGTTCCGGCAACCGTTCCTCCGGATACGAGCCATGAATCGTCACCGGCGAATCGGGTGATTGCGCGATGGGCGCCGTCGTCGGGCCCAGGACGCGAAAGGCCATTGGCAAGCCGCGTACCCGCGCGTCTTCCGCGCACGCGGCGACGACGTGCAGCCCCTTTTCCGGCGAAAGATTACCGAGCGTGACCACGCGGATGATCGCCGGCGGCCGCGCAGGCGCCACCTCCGGATGCGGCCAAACGTCGACGGCCAGCGTCGGCAGATAGCGGCGCATCCTCGTCGCGGCGTCCTGCGACGGCGCGATCACGCGCTCGGCGCCGCGCAGGAACTCGCCGAGGACGGCGCGCCAGGCGCCGATATCGAGATTCCATTGCG
>Ga0070696_100002855_pt1 | contig 11494 bp, 10 predicted proteins | sample KBSK1253metaG_FD_65474 | JGI IMG/M metagenome (GOLD analysis project Ga0070696, IMG submission 65474) | Corn, switchgrass and miscanthus rhizosphere microbial communities from Kellogg Biological Station, Michigan, USA - KBS K1-25-3 metaG | ecosystem: Host-associated > Plants > Roots >... | reverse complement strand
TCCTCGAAGGGATCGAGACGTCAGCCGAGTACGTGACCCAGTACGCGGACGGCGGCTACACGACAAACCTGCCCCTCGAGGACATCACGGGCGGCAAGGCATGGGTGGTGTTCGCCTACGCAGGTGAACCGCTCGAGCCCGAGCACGGCGGCCCGGCGCGCATGCTCGTCCCAAAGCACTACTTCTGGAAGAGCGCCAAGTGGGTGCGGGGCCTCCGGCTCCACTCGACCGACGAGCCGGGCTTCTGGGAGAAGAACGGCTACCACAACTATGGTGACCCATGGAAGGAACAGCGGTACCAGGGCGACTGACCTGGCAGCTTGCCGAGCTCGTCGAATATAAACAATTCTATTTCCAGGGTTTTACACTTCGCGATTGCTACTGGCCTGGGCTTCGTCTTCGCTGAGGGAAAGCTTCTGAGGATCGACGTTTTCCCGGGTTGTAACCGGGAAGGCGAACTGCTGTCCTCGACTCGAAAGGAGTCCTCATGACCGGACAGCGGTCAAGAAATGACAACGACAGGTATGTCCAGCCGAACAAGGACCGCGGCGGCTGGGACGTGGTGAAGGAGCTGCACAAGCAAGTCAGCGCGCACACCGAGACGAAGGAGCAGGCGATCAATCGCGCCCGTCAGATCATCAAGAACGCGGGCGGGGGCGAGCTACGCATCAAGGACGAGCGCGGCCAGCTCATCGACAGCAACACAGTGAGGTAGCCCGGCATGCAGATCGATAAGCAAGAGGTCGTCGACTTGCTCAGGAAGGAGGGCAAGAACGAACACGCCCAGCAAGCCATCCAGGAGCTACCAGACAAGATCGACCACGAGCAACACGCGCAAATGCTCCAGCAGAAGTTCGGGATCGACCCCGGTAAGTTGGCCAAGAAGGCGATCGAGAAGGAGCTTCACTAGGCCATGATTACGGCCGTACCTATCGGGTAACCCGAGCCACGAGCCGAGGGGTCGTCTCCCGACAAACGGCACGGGCGCTCTCTGGGCGTAGCGCCTTTTTCGTAGCCCCTCGGCTCTTTTTACTCCGCGAAATTGGGTTCGCTAGCCGTTTCGGGCCTGGGAAGGTGGGGACCCTCGCTGTAGGCTGATCGTTTCCGAACGCCCTCCAGCCAGCCTGTGTAGCCACTGGTTCCAGAGCGAGATTCTGATCGATCGGCGAGCAGCGACGACCGATTGCACTGGAAGGCGGTTCATGATCACAGAACTACGCCCTGCGCGGCCGACACCCGAGAGGGTATGTGAGCCTCGAAGCCCATTCGCCACAGGGCTATCGCGTACATGGAAGCGCCGGGGGATTGCGCGCTCGATTTGAGCCAACCTGCAGGCAAGCGGAAGTCGAACCGGGTCTACAGCTTGGCTGGTCGCATCAGCTCTTCCTCGCTTCGCGCGCCCAGGCACGGGCGGCCGCAATTCGTTCAGGCGGTGTCGGGTGGCTGAAGAGGAGGGCGTAGAAGGCGCGGGGTGGCTCCAGGTCGGCGAGGTTCGCGCGTGCCAGTCGACGATGAGCCGACTCGAACGCCTGCGGGTCGCGGGTTAGTTCGAGCGAGGAGCGGTCGGCCTCACGCTCCCAGCGCCGCGAGAGCGCCGCCCCAAGCGGTAGTCCGATGAGCTCGAAGACGCCGACCACCAGGAACAGGAACGGCGCCACGCGTGGGTCACCAGGGCCGGAAGCGCCGATCGCCTCGAGCAATGCGGGCCACGAGAGAAGCCCCCAGAGGACGAGCACGACAGCCGCGGCACCCGCCATCGCCAGGAGCGTCCCGCGCTCGACGTGTCGCGCGCGTCGATGGCCGAGCTCGTGCGCGACGACGAGCCTGATCTGACGCGGCTCGCTCGCCTCGAGCAGGTTGTCGAAGAGCACGATCCGCCGTGTCCTGCCGAGACCCGAGACGTAGGCATTTTCCCGGCGTGTCCGACGGCTCGCGTCGGCGACGAGCACGTCTCGGACCGGTACGCCCGCACGCTCGGCGAGCGCACGCATTTCGCCGGCGAGCGCCGCGTCGCCCAGCGGCCTAAAGCGGTTGAAGAGGGGCTCGAGCACGATCGGCCCAGCGAAGCCAAGCGCGAGCACGAGCAGCGCCGCCCCCGGCGCCGCTGCCGCCGGCCAGGCCCCCGGCACTGCCCGGGCGAGCGCGACGAACGCGAGCACCGCGAGTGCACTCAGGACAGCCGTGACCACGAAGCCCTTCGCGCGGTCGAGCAACCAGCCACCTGCAGTCTGCGTCGAGAAACCCCAGCCCCGCTCGCGGACGTGCCCGCGCCAGAAGGAGAGTGGCAACCGAAGCACCGTCAAGACTCCGAGCACGAGGATCGGGAACAGAAGGGCGCGTCCCCACCAGGGAATCTCGTCGACAACGGCGTACAGCCACGATCCGACACGCGTGAAGGCGAGTAGCGACAAGGCCACCAGCCCAAGCGTCCCATCGACGAGAAGCACGAAGTAGAGCGGGCGATGGTAGCGCCGAGCACGCTCAAGCTCCTCGGCCGTGAACAACTGGCGCGATGACTCCATCGATGCACGTTCTAGCGCGGGCTCTGTTCCCCGGGCGCCGCACGTCGACTCCTCCTAACCTCTGCCCTGGCGGTTCGCGCTTGAGGCCGACCTGGAATCGGAGTCGGGCCCGCAAGCCCAAAAGCGGCGGGATGACCTACCTCTGGGAACGCGAGGGGCGCCCGAAGGCGCCCTCGCCTGAACGATCTGCCGAGGCGCTAACCCCGTTTGCTGATTCTGATCAGCGTGTTGTCGCCGCTGATCAGCCTGCAGTGGATCTCCGCCCGGTCGCCGACCTTGAAACGGTTGTTCACCCCGGCCGCCATGCTGGACGGAATCGAGCACGTCAACGCGGCGACGGTGATCGAGGTCTGCGAGAGCGCGGAGACCGTTCCCCTGGCCGAGCTCTTCTCGATGGCTGGCTTCGGCTCACAGGTGCCGGGCCCGATCTCGACCGCGGAACCGCCGGCGGAGTTGCCGATCTTGCCGTCTGTGAAGCCGCCGCTAGAGCTGAAGCCGGCGGAGATGTTGGCGAGCAGCCTCGCGTGGGGCGTCCGCGCCTGGCCCCTGGCAAAGCCCGCTAGCGCGCCGTGATCGAAGACGGCGGTGAAGTTGGCCACGGTGTCCCTGCCGGGGACGTCGATTCGGAACCTGCCGTCGACGAAACCGACTCCGTCGGTCGTGTTGATGACGCTGCGAGCGGCGAGGCGAATCGGGCCTGCAAGATCCGGGTCACCGGAGGCTGCTCCGGTGTAGCGGCCGTTGGTGACGGCAATCGTCTTGCCGTCCGTCGTCGTACAGGTCTTGGTCTTCGTCCACGTCGGGTTCGTGGCGGTGAATGTGCCGGCGACCTTCTTCACGCTCTTCGTGTTGTGAAGCCCTACAGCCACAGCGAGTTGCGCGCTCACGAGGGCGGCCACCCCCGCGGCGACGAGCACCTTGCGCATCGAACACCTCCTGGTTCGGCGTCTCGAGCCGGGAGCATCCCTCCCCTTCCTTTGGTCTAGCGCAGAGGCTCGTAAGGTTCAGGTAAAGACCTGCGGAGTTTGTGGTCGCGCGGCGCGAAAGCATCAGCCGGCCGCTGCCTTGCGTTGGGGGGACACGGGGCCGGTCATGGCCGCATTGTTGGTCGTGCCGGCACTCGACTTGAGCGGGGCGATGCCCCTCACGCCCGGAAATGTGGGCCTGACGAGCAACTTCTGACGCTGGCGGAGTCGCAGCTCGCCCTCGCGGCGTTGGGGCGGCGCTGAACGCGCCGCCCCGTGATTAGCAAGCGACTCGCCTAGCGGGTCATGACTTGGGTATGAAGCCGGATGGATCGCTGACCGAGGCCGCAGCCGCGCAGATGGCGATCACGAAGTTGTTCGGCTCGTCGATGTTGTTGAAGTTGTCGAAGAAGCCCGAGACCTGTGTGGTCGTGGCGACCAGCACGTCGCTGACCTCGACACCCTGGTCGTTTGCGTGCGACGCCGTGCCGATCACGACGGTACCCGCCGGGCAAAATGCGTCCGATTCCGTGCTCTCCGCGAAACCCGAACCGCCATTCGCGGGAGCGTCTTGAACGGTTCCCTTCACGTACGTCACCGCTCCGATGGCGGTAGCGACTTTCGCGGTCTGGGCAGTGGTCGCGTTGGTCGCGTTGGTCGCGTTGGTCGCATTCGTCGCGCTGTCGGCGCTCGTCGCGTGCGTCGCGTTCACGGCGTTGGTTGCATTGACCGCGTTGGTTGCGTTGTTGGCGGTCTTTGCGTGCTTCACGCTGAGCGAAGGAGCGAGCTTCTTGACCAGCGTCGTGTCTGCCTTCGCATCATTGTGCTTTGTGAGGATGACCTTGGTGGTGGCGTACGACGTCCCGCCAAGCGCGAGGAACAGCGCGATCAGCGAGATGACGAACGCCGGGCTGGGTGCCCTCAACCGATGCTTAAACATTGAAAACCTCCGGCGTAGAGACGACCTCCATGTCATGTACCTCCGAGTGCTGATGGTTGGGACGGGTGCGGTGGGCGGCCGGCCTTAGCGGCTGAAGTTCGCAATCGCCGAGGCACAGCCGAGGCCCTGAATCCAGACGTTCTGGATCCCGGCGATGTCGGGTGCGATGTCGTTCGCCGAGACGATCATCTGCGCGTTGAAGGACTCGTCGTTACCGTCACCGGCGCGGTAGAAGTCCGCGTCAAGCCCGACCGTGTTCTGATCGGTGGTGACGGTCTTCAGCTGCTCACCCGCTGCCCCGGTGCACTTGAAGCTCGTGCTCCTGCGGAGGTTGGCCGTGTCCCAGCGAACGCCTTCGCCCGCGAGACAGCCCTTGAGCGGGCCCTGGCCGACGTCGCTCGTGCAGCGAAAGCCGCCCGCGGAGTGGACGAAACCGCTCGAGGGGTTGTAGGCGCCGCCGCCCGTGAGCGTGGCCGAGCCTGTCGGAAAACCGCTGATGTCCCTCGCGTTGAAGCCGAAGCCGACGTTGCCGCCACTCGCTGCCAGTGCTGAGGCGGCCAGCGCGAGGGCGGTAGCGGCGAGGGCGAAGAGCACCCAGCGTCGCCTACCGACTGTGCTATGGCGTATGACCTTCATCTCGTCTCCTTTGCGTCGTGTGCCCTGGGGGCGCAGGGCTACTGGCATATCGCGACCAGGATCGAGGAGCGCGCGGGCGGCTGCCTCACGGGGCGTCGGTGAGCTTTTCCGTGAGAAGCGGGCTGCCCGGCGAGGAGCAGCGTCGACCTCGCAGGGCCACCCTCGAATCATCCTGCGGCGGGCGCTGGAACACGACAACCTCGTGCTCGCCGAGCTGACCGCGCGAGAGATCGGCCGGGTGACAATCGCCGAGGCGCTTGATCTCACAGCCCTCGTCGCGCGGAAGCAACCCGAGCGCTACGGCGAGCTAGTTGGTCGAGGGCGACTCGGGCGGTGTCTCGCCGCGGATCAGGCGCTCGAGCTCCGCGTTCGAGGCCTCACGCAGTATGCGGAGTGCCTCTGGCTCCTCTTGTTCCTGAACGACCGTCTCCTTGGGCTTGCCAAGAGCCCGAGATTCCACTCGCGACGACTCCCATTAGCGACGAATCAGGAGAGGCCGGCTAACCAGCGGTCGGGAGGCCGCTCGCGGACTCGGAACGAGTACGCGCACCTTCGAGATCCCAAGGGGGAGCGAGACAGCGAAGCGCCGGGCGGCTTTCCGATTCAGCTTCACCCGCTTGATCGTTCGCCAGTGACCGGGCGAGACTCTCCGTTGGAAGAAGGCGACTTTGCGGGCGCAGCAACGGCTTGGGTGAACCGCCGTCAGGAAGACACCATCCTGTCCGTTGAGCAAGCGCAACGTCACTTCCGGGCTAGGCTCCTCGACGTCGCCGATTCCGACGACCAACATGGCCGAATCTTCGAGCACCCCGCCGGGACTGCTCTGCGAGGCGGTTACGGTGTAACGGCCCGGGTCCTCGACGACGGTGAATGCCGCCCGGAAGGTTCCGTTCTCGCCCACCTCGATGCCCCTGGCCGCGATCCGGGTTCCAATTCTGAGGATGACCTGAGAGCAACCGGGCGAGCCGCAGAAGCCGCTGCCAAAAGCCCTCACCGTGTCGCCGGTTACCACCGTGGCCTGGCCCGCAATAGGAACCGTTCCGACCAGCTGAAGATAAGGCGTTGCCGCGACCGCCGTTCGGCCGGTCGCGGGCTCATGCGCCACGGCCAGTAGGACGATGATCGCCGTTGCTATTCCCGCCATCCGCGTCATGCGTGACACACCTCCGCGACTACGGTGCCGGTTCCGGCGTGGCCTGGATTCGGGGCGTAGCCGAAATCGGTTTGGACGACGACGATTCGGACGATGTCACCCGAGATCGTCGCCCCCGACTTCGAGACTTCACTCGCGACCAGCACTCCCATGAACGACGGGAGGGAATCTGGCGGGCCCGAGCTGTTGCCCGGTCCAGTCGTCCAAGTGCCGCCGCAAGCCGGCGGCGTCGTGCTCAGGGTCTCCGCGAAGCCTTTGAAGCTCGGCGGCGCGGGGCCCGCGCTCAAGGCGTTGAGCGTCGCCCACTGAGCACCCCAGAACGTGACGGCCCCGGCGGCGCTCCCGTCGCCGATCACAAACGCTCCGCGGGCCAGAAAGGCAAAGATCAGCGTCGCCTTCGAGTCGCTTGAGGGTAGATAGAAGGCGTCGCCCGCGAAAGCGGCGCTTACCGAGCCGGGACCGAGCGGCTGCGAGACGGGACTGATGTCGCAGGTGGCGATGCCCGAGGCATTCGTGATTCCGGTGCAGGTCTGCGCACTGCCACCGCTTCCGAGCGTGAAGGTGACTGTCCGGCCGGCGATCGGGACGATCCCGTCCTCCCTCAGCAGCCCCGCGAGATGGGCAGTGCCGCCGTTCGCGATCAGCGTGTCCCCCGTGTAGGTCAGCGTCGTCTCTTCGCGGGTGATCGTGAACGGCGATGACGCACTGCTCGCGAGCAGCAAGCCGTTGCCCGCGTAGGACGCGTTGACGGTGTAGTTACCCGGGGCCTGGTTCAGGGTGATCACGCAGACCGCCCGCCCGGTCAGATCTGTCGTCGCCGTGCAGCTTTGGGCGCCGAGTGTGAACGTGATCGTCGCTCCGGGAACGGGGGTCGCTGGTGTCGTCGCCGGGTCGGTCAGCACCGCGGAGAGGACGGCGGGGTCGTGGAAGTCGGCGCTCGTGTCGCCTGTGTACGTGAGCGTGGTCGGTCTCGGCGTGAAGTTGAGCTTCCAGAGGCCCCGCCCGTAGCTGGACACGAAGACGTCGTTCCGGACCTCGTCGAAGACGAACGAGGTGATCGCGCCGACCTGACCCGACTGGAACAGGGTCGTCCAGGTCGCTCCCCCGTCGAGCGAAGCGATGACGCCAGCGGCCTCCGTGCCGACGAGGATCCTGTTCCCGTTCGCCGGGTCGAACGCGATCGCATGGGCCTGGAGGCCGAAGAACGGCTCGTTGAAGCGGAACTGTCCAAGGCCCGTGACAAGTGCGGTCAGGGTCGGGTCGGGATTCCAGGACGCCCCGCCGTCGGTGCTGACCTTCATCTGGTTTGTCCCGAGGTCGGCCGCGATCAGGTGCTGGGCGTTGTTCGGATCGACACCGAAGACCGTCGGACAGACGAACGTCCCCTGCCCCATGCAGTAGCCACCGATGCTGTTCAGGCCCGTGTCGGCCGCTGTGACCGTGGCGGTTCCGGTTAGGGCACCTGTGATCTTGACGAGCCCGATATTGTTCCCCGGCTTCTGGATCCCCTGGTAGATCGTGGGATTTCCGGGGGGTCCGGCGATCCACGGCCGACCGGCGAGCGACTGAGAGATCGTCCCGACCGCGGTCCAGCTGGCTCCCGTGTCGGTCGTGATGTTGAGGGTGCTTGCGGGCGGACTCGGCTGTGTGAACTGCATGTAGGTGCCGGGGGCGATCTGGAACGGGTTGCCGACCACCGGTCCGGGCGGGTTCGACCAGCTTCCGAACGAAGCGAAGTGGGCAGCGGATTGGAAGTTGAAGCAAGGGCCGCAGTCAACACCGGTGATCGTTTGGCCCGAATCGGTAGGCGTCGAATGAGTCGCCTGGAAGAAAAAGCCCTCACAGCAGACATCGCCCGGCCACGTTGCGCCGCCGTCCGTCGAGGCCCAGATATCGTTGTCCTGCGTGCCGAGATAGAGGTCGAGGTGGCCCGGATGGACTTGACCCACGGCCTCGTAGAGTTGGAGCGCGTCGTAGCCGGACGCGCCGCTCCCGGTTATCGCCCAACTCGCTCCGCAGTTTCCGGTCTTGTGCACGCCCCCGTCCGAGACGATGAACTGGGCGCAGTTGGTCGACGTGCTGAACGCGAGGCCGTTTTGGTCGGCATGGTCGACGCCCACGGAACTCCACGACGTCGAGCAGCGGTTCCCCGGGCCGCCTGTATTCGTGCAGGTCTGGCGGAAGACGCTGAGACCGGTGCCGAAGTAGACGTCGATGTGGTTCGCGTTCCCGTCGCTCGAACGATGGACGGCTACCCAGGGTTGCCGGCTCGGGCACTGGCCGGCGATCCGCTGCGTCCAGGTTGCGCCCCCGTCATCGGACTCCCAGACGACGTTCGAGATCCCACACGCGATTGAGGGCCCCGTCGTCGCGGCGAAGAGGACGTTCGGCTCGAGCGGCGAGCCGGCGATCGACTGCACGGAGGCGCCGCGGCAACCGGGCAGCGCGGCGCTTGTCGGCGTCCACGTCACTCCGCCGTCGGTGGAGCGATGGTGACCGTCCGCGCCACAGGTGTCGACGATCGTGCCGGAGCTGCCGGCCTGCGCGGTGACCGCCCAGACGTTTCGGTTCACGCTCGACGGGTCGGGGACGACGTGGGTCCACGTCGCCCCGAGATCGTGGCTGACCGCGACGCCGCAGTCCGTTCCGACGAAAACGTCGTTCGTCCCGGCGGCGAACGCGATCCCCCACGTGTTGGTGCGCGAGCTGCAAAACGCTCCGGACGGAGGATTCGCGGTCGGCGGCTTCTGCCAGGTCGCGCCGCCGTCGGTGCTTCGCCAGATTCCGCCGCCGCTCACGACCCTACTGTCGGCCCAAGCTGAGGCGATGACGATCTGCGCGTTGTCGGGGTCGTATTGCACGTCGGACATCCGGAACGGCTGGAAGGTGTCTATGTGGGTCCAGGTAGCACCCGAATCGGTGGTCTTGAACAGGCCGCCGCTTTCGCTTGCGGCGATCGCGTCGGCCGAGTTGGTCGGGCTGACATCGACGGCGACGGTGCGGCCTCCCCATTTCACGTTCGGCTGGAACGGGATCACAGAGGGTGGAGGCAACGCATACGCAGGAGGCGGCGAGATGCTCAAGCCCGCAGATCCCGGTAACAGCGCCGCAGCTAGCGCGAGCGGTACGCACAGGGAGATAATGCGTCGAGCGCGGAATGCCGCAGCAACGTTTCGAGACGGCGAAGCCACTCTGACGTCCTCTTCGTTGCTGGTGGCACGCTTCTACTCCTTTCCAGATGGCTTGTCAAGAAGCGCAGCCCTTCGATCGGCAGGGGACCCGGCGGTGACTCCGGCGACGATCGAATTCGCGGCGGGGCGCCACCCCCGGCCCTCGGGGCGGCTTCGGCCGCGTCCCGGGGATCGGATCGCTCCTTTTCCGAACCGACCACATTCCGACCACGGTCGCTGAGGCCTCATGGGTATTGGCCTCGAGGCCTGACCGCCAACCAGCGGAGTTGGTGCCGAGCCCTTGCCATTGCTCGGGCAGGGCTCAGGCGGCGGCAATCACTTCCTCCGCCTCGAGACTTGCTATGCCGATCGCAAAGACATGTTTAGCGGGCTCAGGGCATCTAGTCGCCGACGTAACGCCGACGCGCGGTGCCGATGTTCGTGACTCGCCCGCCTCGCCCAAGCTCGACGTCCGCTAGGACAACCAGGGGCTTCTGGCGCGGGAGGCTGATCAGCACCTCCGCCGCAAAGGTCTCCCGGATGCGCGTGTACTGCTGGCCCATAGGCGTCGGGACGGGGCGCTCGGGACGCTCGTCGTAGCGCACGACCACGTACACGGTCGTGCCTGCTGCGTGTCCGGAAAGATCGACGGCGACGGACCTCGAGACAAGGATCTCCTCCCCATTCCGGTCAAGCGCGTATCCAGGCGAGATCGTCACCTTTCCAGTGCCGTGCGTGCCGGCGTGCACCTCGAGGCCGTGGACGATTCCCCAACCGTGGAGAAATCGGTTGTGGCGCCGCGCCTTCTCCCGGTGGTAGAGCTGCTCCTGCTCGAGATCGTCGACGCCGATGACTTGGCCGAAGAAGTAGTGCGGACGCTCGCTCATCATCCTGATTTAAGCGGAGGCGCTCGATCCAGCGGCCCGAATGGACCCTGGGCACAAATGGGCACCAACGAAGCGATCGCTGCTTCACCTGCACGGGGGATCGCTGACCCAGAGAACGAAGAAACCCGCCATTTGCGGCGGGCTTCTTAGGTGGGCGGTACTGGGCTCGAACCAGTGACCCCCAGCTTGTCGAGCTGGTGCTCTCCCAACTGAGCTAACCGCCCTGGTCGGCGCAGTTTAGCCGAGCAAAAAAGAGGCGTCAGGCGGCCGTGGCGGAGCGGTAGAGCTCGGCGATCGTCCGTGCCTGGCCGACCGCGTCCTCTCGACCGAGCAGCAGCTGGGCTTCGTCGCGGATCGCGGCGCTCACGTTTTCGAGCTCGAGACGGTACGAGTTGGCCGGCTCGACGGGGATCTGTTCCGGCTCGGCGCCGGGCCGCAGCACCTCGATGCCGGTTGTTCCAGGCGTGAAGGGGTCCGGGACGAGAATGGTCGCCTCTTCGCCGACGACCTCGAGGGCCGCCCGGCGCGGGACGACGAAGCCGCAATCGAAGTGGCCGGTGACTCCGTCCGCGAAAGCTAGCGCTCCCGTAAAGAGGACGTCGACGCCGCTCGGGCCGAGCACCTGCTCGCCTCGCGCGCGTACCGGCTCGCCGGCAACGAGGCGAAGGCCGCTGATGCAGTAGCAGCCGACGTCCATCAGCGCCCCGCCGTCGAGGGCCGGGTCGAAGCGTGTATCGCCGGTGCCGCGCTCGGTTGCAAGGTCGAAGGCGAAGGCGGTGCGGATGACTCGCACCCGCCCCGCAACACCTTCGTCGATCAGCTCGGTCAGCCGGCGCGTTTGCGGGTGATGCCGCCACATGAAACCCTCAGAGAGGACGAGCCCGGCCGCATCGGCGCGGTCGAAAGCTTCCTCGACCTGGTCGGGGTGCTTGGAGAACGGCTTCTCGACCAGGACGTGCTTGCCGGCCTCGAGCGCATTGAGCGTCCACTCGACGTGCAGGCTGTTCGGCAGCGAGATGTAGACGGCCTCGACGTCCCGGTCGGCAAGCAGGCCTTCGTAGCTCCCGTAGGAGCGCTCGAGCCCGTGCTCGTCCGCGTAGCTGCGCGCCCGCGCTTCGTCGCGGCTGGCGACCGCGATTACGTCCGCGTCCTCGGTCTCGGCCGCGCCACGCAGGATCGCCTCGTTGATCAGCGCCGTCGAGATCAGGCCCCACTTGACAG
>Ga0070696_100002853_pt1 | contig 11495 bp, 8 predicted proteins | sample KBSK1253metaG_FD_65474 | JGI IMG/M metagenome (GOLD analysis project Ga0070696, IMG submission 65474) | Corn, switchgrass and miscanthus rhizosphere microbial communities from Kellogg Biological Station, Michigan, USA - KBS K1-25-3 metaG | ecosystem: Host-associated > Plants > Roots >... | reverse complement strand
CCAACTTCCAACTCCCAAGGTCACTGTAGGGGCCGGCTTCAGCCGGCCCGTCCATTCGGTTATCCTGCGTGAATGCGGGATGCCCTCGTCATATCTGCCGTTCGTACCCCCGTCGGCCGCGCGGGCGGCGCCCTCGCTGACGTTCGTGCCGACGACCTGGCTGCCGTCGCGGTGCGCGGCGCCGTCGATCGGGTCTCCTTCGATCCCGCGACCCTGGACGATGTGATCCTCGGCTGCACGAACCAGGCGGGCGAGGACAACCGCAACGTTGCGCGGATGGCGGCGCTGCTCGCCGGCTTTCCCGTCGAGGTCCCCGGGCAGACCGTGAATCGGCTCTGCGGCTCGGGGCTGCAGGCGATCGCGAGCGCCGCCCAGGCCATCAAGGCGGGCGAAGGCGACGCGTTCGTCGCGGGCGGCGTGGAGAACATGACCCGCGCGCCGTACGTGATGCTGAAGTCGGGCGAGCCGTGGAACCGTCAGCCGCCGCCGATGGCGGATTCAACGGTCGGGTGGCGCTTCGTCAACCCGGCGATGAAATCCGAGTGGACGATCTCGCTCGGCATGACCGCGGAGAAGGTCGCCAAGGAGTACAGCATCACGCGCGGCGAGCAGGACGCGTTCGCGGTCGAGAGCCAGCGCCGCGCGGCATGCGCGATGCGCGAGGGCGTGTTCAACGACGAGATCGTCCCGGTCGAAGTCGCGCGCGGAAAAGGCGCGCCCGTCGTGGTCTCGCAGGACGAACATCCGCGCCCCGATGTCTCCGCCGACAAGCTGGCCGCGCTGAAGCCGGCCTTCACCAGGGACGGCACCGTCACCGCCGGCAACGCGAGCGGCATCAACGACGGCGCCTCGGCGCTGCTCGTGGTCGGCGGCGATGCGGCTCTCGGCCACACACCGCTCGCGCGCGTCGTCGTGTCAGCCGTCGCGGGCGTCGATCCCTCCGTGATGGGCATCGGACCGGTACCCGCCGTGCGGAAGGCGCTGAAGCGCGCGGGCCTCACCGCCGATCAGATCGATCTCTGGGAGCTGAACGAGGCATTCGCGTCGCAGTCGATCGCCTGCATGCGCGACCTGCAGCTCGACCCGGCGAAGGTGAATGTCTACGGAGGCGCCATCGCGCTCGGCCATGCGCTCGGCTCGTCGGGCTCGCGGATGATGGCGACGCTCGTCCACGCGCTGCGCCGCCGCAAGGCGCGCTACGGCGTGGCGACGATGTGCATCGGCGTCGGTCAGGGAATCGCCGTCGTCGTCGAGCGGGTGTAGTTGTCGGCCGCCGCGACACGACGCGGCGTCACGAAGAAGAAGCGATAGAGCAGCCACAGGTCGAACGCGACCACGGCAAAGAACTCCGCGTACGCGGCGCCGTTGCCCCCGAGCCGGAGCGTCCGCATCAGTCCCGCCAGCCCGAAGGCGACCACCCACGCATCGAAACTCATGCAGACGCGCCGGAACGTCTCGGGCCGTATGTGGCGAATCAGCTTCGCGCCAAGCGGCACGCCGATCGCCAGGCTCGGAAGAATCACCGGGATGAGCGACATGCTCTCGGTCGAGTACAGCCCCACCCACGCGTAGGCAACCGCGGTCATCGTCGATTCCGCGAGACGGATGACCCCGAGCGCGGCGCGGAACTCCTGCTTCGCCAGCCCCTGGTTGCTCAGCGCCACCGCGAGCGGCGGCCCCGAGATCGTCGTCATCGAATAGAGAACTCCGAGTCCGCCGCCGAACGCGTACCCCGCGGCACGCTCCGACTGAATGGGACGACGGAAACCCGCGGCCTGCAGAAGGATCAGCGGGAGCAGCGTCACGTAGGTGATGAACTTCAGCCAGTCCGAATGGACGAGCGAGACCAGCGTCGTGCCGACGATCACGCCAGGCGCCAGCGCGATCACGATCGGCAGCACGCGCCGCCACACGTTCGGCACCGACGCGCGATTCACCCAGAGCACGTAGGCGTTCAGCACGACCTCGATCGGCACGAGCGCGGGATTCAACACGCGGTTGGTCAGGAAGAACAGCGCGACGGGGACGGTCAGCGACGAGAATCCGTATCCCAGCGCGCCGTTGACGGTCGCGGCCAGCAGCGTGATGCCGGCGAGCGCTATCGTGTGAGAGTCCATGGCTCGAATCCCCGCGCTGAATTTGGTATCTTGCCGTATCCCATATGGCTGTGCTGCGCTCCACGATCGACGTCGTTCCGACCGGCGCCCCGCTCGGTGCGGAGGTTCGCGGCGTCGATCTGCGATCGATCGACGATGCGGCCTTCGCAACGATCTACCAGGCGTGGCTCGATCACGCCGTCCTGCTGTTCCGCGGTCAACAGCTCGGCGACGCCGACCTGATCGCGTTCAGCCGCCGCTTCGGCTCGCTCGACCAGGCGCCCATCCAGGAGAACGGCCGGCGCTTCGTCGACGGCTACCCCGAGATCTACGTCGTCTCGAACGTCGTCGAAAACGGCGTCGCCATCGGCAGCCTCGGCGCAGGTGAAGCGGTCTGGCACACCGACATGTCGTACCTGCCCGACCCGCCGAAGGCGAGCGCGCTCTACGCGCTCGAAGTCCCGGCGAGCGGCGGCGACACGAGCTTCTGCACGATGTACGGGGCGTTTGACGCGCTGCCCAAGGAGCTGAGTGCGACCGCGTTGAAGCTGCGCGTCAAGCACGACGGCACCTACAACAGCGGCGGATACGTCCGCGCCGGGGTCACGCCGAGCGACGACCCGCGCACGGCGCCCGGCACGTTCCATCCGCTCGTGTGTGTTCACCCAGAAACCGGCCGCCGGCATCTCTATCTCGGCAGGCGCCGCAACGCGTGGCTCGAGGGGCTGCCGCTCGACCAGTCCAACGCGCTGCTCGATCGCATCTGGGAGGCCGCCACCACCGATGCGTTGACGTGGCGCCACCAGTGGCGCGCCGGCGACCTGGTGCTCTGGGACAACCGCTGCGTCATGCACCGCCGCGACGCGTTCGATCCGGGCGCCCGGCGCGTCATGCATCGCACCCAGATCAAGGGATAGCGCGCGCGTGACGAACTGCGTCGCCGCGATGCACGCGGCGGCCGCAATCGTCATCAGGATTCCCGCCTTCGCCATGTCGCGGATCGAGAAATACCCCGACGAATACGGAATGACCGTTGTCGGCCCCTCGCTGACCAGGATGAACGCCAGCGACGAGGTGAAGGCGGCCGGCGCTACCGTCGCCCACGGGTCGAGGTGCAGGTCGGTCGCCAGCGCGACGAGGATCGGGATGATGATCGTGGCCGTCACCGTGTTGCTCGAGAACAGCATGTGCAGGCCGGCGACGGCGAGCACGATGACGAACGGACGGAGCGCGTCGGGCACCAACGTGATCTCACCGAGCAGCACCCACGCCAGCCAACGCGCGGCGCCGGTGTTGAACACCGCGAGGCCGAGCGACAGCCCCGCGACGATCATCATCACCCCGCCCCACTCGACCTGCGCCTCGGCTTCCTTCCACGACAGCACGCGCAGGCCCGGCAGGAAGAGGGCGACGCCGCCGGCAAGGCCGACCGCCTCGATCGGCAGCGCGATGCGTCCCCCGCTCCAGGCCTCGAGCAGCGGCGTCAGCAGCCAGAGCGCCACGACGACCGCGAACACGAGAAGGGTCCGGCGTTCGCCGCGGCGCAACGGCCCCAGCTCGCGAAGCCGTTCGCGAATCGTCTCGACGCTGATCGGCAGGCGATCGATCTCCGGCGGAAACAGCCAGCGCAGAATCCACCACGCGAAGGGAATCATCAGCAGCGACGCCGGCACGCCGAGCCGCATCCAGCGCAAGAACGACACGTCGGTCGCCGCAAACTGTTTCAGCTGCGCGATGGCGACGATGTTGGCGGCGGTCCCCGCGGGCGTGGCGATGCCTCCTATCAGCGCGCCGAACGCGGTGGCAATCATCAGCGCCCGCCCGAAGTTGCTCTGCCCGGGCTGCAGCCCCGCGTCACGCAGCAGCGAGACGCCGAGCGGCAGCAGCATCGCGGCCACCGCGATGTCGGTAATCCACATCGAGATGAGCGTCCCGACGATCAGCACCCCGAGCAGCACGCGGTCGGTGCGCGTGCCGACACGCAACAGGACGAGGTACGTCATCCGCGTCCCGAGACCGGAGGTGGTGAACGCCGCCGACATGATCAATACGCCGATGAAGAAGACGATGACGGGATCGCCGAAGCTGGCGCGGACGACATCGCGAAAGCCGGCAATGCCGAAGGCGGGGATCAGCAGCACGACGAGCAGCGAGGTGGCCGCGAACGGCAGCGTCTCGGTGACCCACAGGATCACCGCGAACGCCATGATGCCGAGACATGTCTTGCCGGCGGCGGTGAGCGGGATCACGTTGCCGGCGCGCTCGAGCGGTGCCGGCGCCGGCAGGAAATGAATGGCGAACAGCAGCGCGGTGGCGGCAAGCAGGATCAGGAATTTCCGGTCCGGCGGCTCCGAGGCCGCTCGTGGTGGCTGGTCCGGAAGTACGTTGGTTGCCGACTGGTGCCGCATGGGGGACCCGATTAGAAGCTCAGACGTGCTCCGAGTTCAACCGTCCGCGCCGGGCGCGCGCTCGAGATGACGCCGAAGTCGGCGGCGCCCAGCGTGTAGCCCGGGATGTTGAAGTTCGCCCGGTTCAGGAGGTTATAGGCCTCGGCGCGCACGTCGAGCTTCGTCCCGCGGCCGAGCGGGATGCTCTTTTCAATCGTGGCCTCGAGCGTTGCCAGCCCCGGACCCCGCAGCACCGACCGCGGCGAGTTGCCGAACGTGAAGTTCGCCGGGTTGGCAAACGCCGCCGTGTTGAACCAGCGGCTCAGCGTCCGCTCGCTCGAGGGAAGCACCGGATCGCCCACCAGGTCCGGACGCAGCGGCCCCGCCGGAAACGCGTTGGTGGTGTTCGCGGCGGTGACGACCGTGAACGGCGGCCCGGACTGCAGCGTCTCGAGCGCGCTGAGCCGCCAGCCGCCCAGCAGCGCCGCCGCGACGCCATCGCCGAAAGTCGGCAGCTCGTACATCGCGGTCAGCACGACGTGATCGGGCACGTCGCTCGCGCTGCGCGCCCTGTCGAGCCGACGGTTGTACTGGTCCATGTAACTGCCCGTCGCGCCGTACTCGTTCGCCGACTCCGCGTCGTCCATGAAGCGAGACTTCGTGTAATGCGCGAGCAGCGAGAAACCGGCGGAGAAGCGTTTCTCCACGCGGAGAAATGCCGCATGGTAGCTGGACGTGCCGATCGACGGGTTGATCAGCGTGACGTCGCTGAACTGCGGGAATGGGCGCAGCGCCTGCGTGTCGCCGGGACCCACCGACGCCGCCGGCACCTGGTTCATCGAGAAGTCGTTCGCCGTCAGGTGCCGGCTGAAGTTGCCGATGTAGCCGGCCTCGACGACGAGGCCGCGCGAGAGCTCGTGCTGCAGGTCGAGGTTCACCTGATACGACGTCGGCGCCACCTGGTGCGGATCGAAGAAGGACACCGCGGTGTTGGGACGCGTGCCGAGCGGTACCGCGCCGAAGCCCGGCGTCAGCTCCGGTCGCGCGTATGCCGGAAACCCGTCGCGCAACCGGAACGCGCTCTGGGTCGTCGCCTGCGAGACGACGAAGCTGGCGGAGGTGGAGAATCCGAGCGCGGCGACGTCGCCAATCGTGTTGCTGACCGTCGGCCCGTAGAAGATGCCGGTGCCGCCGCGCAGGACCGTCCGGCCCGACTGGTTCAGCTGATACGCGAAGCCGACGCGCGGGCCGACGTTGTTCCAGTCGGTGGCGAACGCGCGCACGGGCGTACCGTCGATCCCCGCGAACGTGACGACGCCGGGCGTCCCGGACACCGGGTTGATCGCCAGCGGATCGAACGAGTTCATCCGGTTGTTCACCTCGCGGCGCGGCAGCTCCGCCTCCCAGCGCAGGCCGTAGTTCAGCGTCAGGCGGCTGGTGACGCGCCAGTCGTCCTGCGCGTAGAACGCCCAGTAGGACGCGCGCGTGCGGATGAGATCCGAGACCTGGACGCTGCCGGCGTTGACCTCACCGAGCAGGAACGACGCGAGCGCGTTGCCCGTGTTCGCGGCGCCGAGATTGCTCGTGATGAGCGGCGTGAACGTCAGGCTGCCGGACGAACCGCGATCCCGGATTTCGTCGTTGGCGCCGCCGCGGAATTCGCCGCCGAACTTGAACGCGTGGCGCCCCTTCGACCACGACAGCGACTCGAGCACCTGCCGATCGAGGATGGGCGTCTGCCTCCGCGAGACGGTGGCGCTGCTCAGCGACGCGTAGCCGGGAATCGTGAACGCCGGAAACGCCTGGGCGGTGACGCCGCGCAGGCCGATCGTCCCCGCCAGGTTGGCGCCGAGGCCGGGACGCCGATCGACGAACGTCCGCCGCAGATACGTCAGGCGCAGCTCGTTGACGAGCGCCGGCGTGAAGATGTGCGTCTGCGCGCCGGTCAGGCTCTGGACGCGCACGTCGGTCGAATCGGCGAGCGGATCCGCGACGGGATTGCGGTACGAGCCCGTCACGTTCGTGCCGCTGTTGTTGATGTAGTAGCGCACCGTCAGCAGGTCCGCCATGCGGAGCTGATGGTCGACGCGCCCGACGAGGATGTCGCGGTTCAGCGTCGAGTCGCTGTTGCCGACGTGGTTGTTCGCGTTGGCGGCCGTCCCCCCGCGGTTCGGCAGCGGGTAATACTGCAGTGCCGCCCGCGCGACCGGATCGATCCGACCCGCAGGGATGACGTTGCCGTCGAACGGCTGCCCCGTGACCGGGTCGTAGACGACGGCCGGCACGCCGGCGTTGCTCCTGAGATCCGAGAAATCACCCGCGCGGTTGCGCAGCGTCGGCACGGTCGAGAGCACGGTCTCGCTCGTCAGCTGTCGCGTCCGCTCCCACGATCCGAAGAAGAACGTCCTGCTCCTCCGAATCGGGCCGCCAAACGTGCCGCCGAACTGGTTCAGGCTGATGGGCGGCTTCGAGGCGGCGAAGACGTTCGTCGCGTCGAGCGCATCGTTGCGAAACGATTCGAACACGGTGCCGTGGAAGTCGTTGCCGCCCGAGCGGGTGGACATGACGATCACGCCGCCGGTGGAGTGGCCGAACTCCGCGGCGTAGTTGTTCGTGATGACCTTGAATTCCTGCATCGCGTCCACGGGCAGCGTGGTCAGCTGCTGCGGGCGGGTCAGGCCGACAGCGTTCGACGCGTTGCCGCCGTCGAGGATGAAGTTCTGGTTGCGCGCGCGCCCGCCGGCGACGGAAAAGACCGGATAGTTCTCGGCGGTGCCGGTGCCCGTGTCGATCATGATGACGCCCGGCGCGAGCGACACGAGCGATGACGCGGCGCGGTTGGGCAGCGGCAGCGCCGTCAGCATCTCGCGCGTCACCGTCTGCGCGATGTTGGACGTCTGGCTGTCGACGAGCGGGACGGTGGCTTCGACCGAGACCGTTTCGCTCTGGCGTGCGATGTCGAGCGTGATGTCGATGGCGAGCGTCTGGCTGACCGCGAGGGTCACCGCGCGCACGGCCGGCTCGAAGCCGTCCACGCTCGCCTCGACGCGGTAGCTGCCAGGGACCAGCGCGCCGACGCGGTAGAGCCCCTCTGCGTTGGTGACCGCGTCGAAGGCGACGCCGGTCTCGACATTGCGGACCATCACCGAGACGCCCGGCAGCGGCGCGCCCGTGGTGTCCCTCACTAAGCCGGAAATGGTGCTGCTGCCGCTCTGGGCGAACAGGGTCGCCGGCAGCAGCAACGCGATGATGGCGACCAGGCTGGGTAACTTACGAACGCTCATGAACGCATCTCCTCGAAACGCAGGTCCCTGTTGCGGGGCGTGGACATCCACACCGACAACAGCGGCGACAGCGTTCCGGGAGCATGGCGGTCATGAAGCCGACATAGTCTACATACTTGGTAGATTAAATGGCCAGAGATTTTTTCCGGCCGCGGCGGGCGCCCGGGGCGGAGGCCCCTCCGCGGGGCCGGGGGCGAGCGGCGGAGCGCGCCACCCGGACGTTGAGGCCCGCCAGGGTGGTGTTGTCGAGGATCCGGGCTGTGGCGTCGCGGACCTCCTTCATGGCCAGCCTCACGCCGCACGCCTGTTCATCCAGACATTCGTCGCACTTTCGATACGCGGTCTGGCTCACGCACGGCGTCAGCGCGAGCGGCCCCTCCAGGATCCGGATGACCTGCCCGACCGTGATTTCCGTCGGCTTCCGCCCCAGGAAGTAGCCACCCCCCCTCCCTTTCCGGCTGTGGAGCAGGCCATGGCGTTTGAGCTCCAGGAGGATGGCCTCGAGGAACTTCTTCGGGAGCCCCTGGCGGTCGGCCAGCTCCGAGATGAGCACCGGGCCGCGGTCGGCCTCCTCGGCGAGCACGAGGAGCGCTTTCAGGCCATATTTCGACTTGCGGGTGAGCATCTTCAGTCACTCTATCGCATGGGGTTTGACTTCGGCGCCGTCCGCGGCGAAAATTTGGGTTCCGTGACCGCACACTGCTGTTGTCCGTGCGCCTGTCGCTGTATGAGGACCCTCGAGGTCCCCGCGCTATCGGTCACGGTGTAGGGAGAAACGGACCAGTCAGGCTCCTGACAACGCAGTGAGATCGAAAGCCCGGGGATGAAATCCCCGGGCTTTTTTGTTTTTGAGAATGGGATGTCGACCATTACGCTGCCAATAGACATGGGCATAGCAGTCGCGCCGCGGCTGGATCACCTCCGTGCGCTCGAGGCGGAGAGCATCCAGATCCTCCGCGAGGTCGTGGCCGAGTTCGAGCGGCCGGTCATGCTGTACTCGATCGGCAAGGACTCCTCCTGCATGCTGCGCCTCGCGCAGAAGGCGTTCCACCCGGGTCCGATCCCGTTCCCGCTCCTCCACGTCGACACGACGTACAAGTTTCACGAAATGATCGCGTTCCGCGACGAGACGGCCGCGACCGTCGGCGCGCGGCTCATCGTCCACACCAACGAGGAGGCGATTGGCGACGGGACCCAGCCGTTCAAGGTCGGCACGCAGCGCTGCTGCGGCCTGCTGAAGACGAAGGCGCTGCTCGAAGCGCTCCAAGCGGGCAACTTCGATGCGGCCATCGGCGGCGCCCGCCGGGACGAGGAACGCTCGCGCGCGAAAGAGCGCGTCTTCTCCGTGCGCGACGCCAACGGCCAGTGGGACCCGAAGCGGCAGCGGCCGGAACTGTGGAGCCTGCTGAACGGCAAGCTGCGGCCCGGCGAGAGCATCCGCGTCTTCCCGCTGTCGAACTGGACCGAGATCGACGTGTGGCAGTACATCCATGTCGAGAAGATTCCGATCGTCCCGCTCTACTTCGCCAAGGAGCGCCAGGTCATCGTCCGCGGCGCGTCCCTGATCGTCCAGGAGCAGCCGTTCGTCGTCACCATGCCCGGCGAGAAGCCGCAGATGGTGAGGTGCCGGATGCGGTCGCTCGGCTGCTCGCCGTGCACGGGCGCGATTCGATCCGACGCCGACACGGTGCCGAAGATCATCGAGGAGCTCATCGCGACGCGGCAGTCCGAGCGTCAGCTGCGCATCATCGATCACGATCAGGACGGATCGATGGAGCTGAAGAAGCGCGAGGGCTACTTCTGATGTCCGGGCTGCTTCGCATCTGCACGGCCGGCAGCGTCGACGACGGGAAGAGCACGCTGATCGGGCGGCTGCTCTACGACTCGCAGTCGGTGTACGAGGACCAGGTGCACTCGGTCGAGAAGGCCTCGAAGAACCGGAACGCCGGGCCGATCGACTTCTCGCTGTTCACCGACGGGCTGCGCGCCGAGCGCGAGCAGGGGATCACCATCGACGTGGCGTACCGCTACTTCGCGACCGCGCGCCGGAAGTTCATCCTCGCCGACACGCCCGGCCACGAGCAGTACACGCGCAACATGGCCACCGGCGCGTCGACGGCCGACGTCGCGATCCTGCTCGTGGACGCGCGCCACGGCGTCCGCGTCCAGTCGCGCCGCCACGCGCGGATCGCGCGGCTGCTCGGCATCCAGGACTTCGTGCTCGCGATCAACAAGATGGATCTCGTCGACTTCGATCGAGACGTCTACGAGGGGATTCGCGACGACTTCGAGGAGATCCTCGCGGGCGCGCGCTCGCACGCGATTCCGCTCAGCGCGCTGCACGGCGACAACGTCATCACGCGAAGCGATCGCACGCCGTGGTTCGACGGTCGGAGCCTGCTCGAGTACCTCGAGACCGTCGAGGTGACGCGCGACTTGACCTCGCTCCCCTTCCGCTTCCCGGTGCAGCTCGTGTCGAGGCCGAGCCACGAGTTCCGCGGCTACGCGGGCCAGATCATCTCGGGCACGGTTCGCGTCGGCGATCACCTCACCGCGTCGCCGTCCGGCCGCTCGGCGCGCGTGACCCGCATCGTGACCTACGACGGCGAGCTCGATTACGCGTTCGCGCCGATGTCGGTAACGCTGACGCTCGACGACGAGATCGACATCAGCCGGGGCGACATGCTGAGCCTCGACGCGCCGACCGTGGGCACCGAGTTCGAGGCGGAAGTCGTCTGGATGGACGAGCGGCCGCTCGACCCGGGGCGCGTGTACCTGATCAAGCAGTCCACGCGGACGGTCACGGCGGAGATCCATCACGGGCTGGTGCTGAACCAGATCGGCACGGTGAACATCTCCACCGCGCGGCCGCTGGTGTTCGACCGCTACACCGAGAACCGGGCGACCGGCAGCTTCATCATCATCGACCCGGCGACGCACTTCACCGCCGGCGCGGGCATGATCACCAACCCGCTGCACCACGTGGTGCGGCCGGTCGCTGCGCCGATCAGCGCGGCCGAGCGGCTCGCACTGCTGGCGCGCCACGCCGGCTCCGACGCCGAGGCGGTCGAAGCGATGCGGAAGGCCCTCGAGGAATTGCTCTCGTGAACGTCATAGACGAGGCGCTCGCGCGCGCGGACGCGCCGTGCATCACCTCGAGCTTCCAGGCCGAGTGCATGGTGCTCACGCATCTGCTGCTCGAGTCGAAACCCGACATCCCGGTCCTCTTCCTGGACACGTTCCATCACTTCGCCGAGACGTACACGTATCGCGACGAGATCGCGGCCGCGTGGAAGATGAACCTCATCAACCTGAAGGCGGCCGAGCCGAGGCCGGGCCTGTGGCAGGAGAGCACGGAGCGGTGCTGCGCGCTCCACAAGGTGGGGCCGCTCTTCTCGGCGCTCGAGCAGTACGACGTCTGGTTCACGGCGCTGCGCCGCGAGCAGTCGCCGTCGCGCGCCAACCTGCAGGAGGTCGAGCCGTTCCGCCTGCCGAGCGGCAAGATGATCCAGCGCGTCAGCCCGCTGGCGTCATGGACGGCCCGCGACGTCTGGACGTATGCGAAGGAGCACGCCATCCCGCTGCTCCCGCTCTACGAGGCGGGCTACACGAGCATCGGGTGCGAGCCGTGCACGACGCCGCCGCTCGACCCGGACAACCCGCGATCCGGCCGCTGGCAGGGCCAGAAGCTGGAATGCGGGATTCACATCCAGGCAAAGTAGGCCGGG
>Ga0070696_100002851_pt1 | contig 11497 bp, 9 predicted proteins | sample KBSK1253metaG_FD_65474 | JGI IMG/M metagenome (GOLD analysis project Ga0070696, IMG submission 65474) | Corn, switchgrass and miscanthus rhizosphere microbial communities from Kellogg Biological Station, Michigan, USA - KBS K1-25-3 metaG | ecosystem: Host-associated > Plants > Roots >... | reverse complement strand
CGGACGACCCCCGGCGCGATGGCGTTCACCCGCACATTGTGCTTGGCCCACTCGCAGGCCAGCGACCGCGTAAGCATCACCACCGCGCCCTTGCTTGCGGCGTAAGCCGTCACTTCCGGGAAAGCGACAAAGCTGGTGAGCGAGCCGGTGTTGACGATCGCGCCCCGCTGCTGCTTGATCATCTGTCGCCCGAAAATCTGGTTCGCGCGGAACGTGCCGTTCAGGTTGATGTCGATGATGCGGGTCCAGTCCTGTTCCGGAAAATCCGCCGAGGGCGTCTTCTGCAGCACCCCGGAAGTCACCACCAGAATATCGACCTGCCCGAACGCCAGCACGGTTTCGTCGCACAAACGTTCGAGGCTCGCGCGGTCCTGCACGTCGCTAGGAATACGAAGCGTCTTCGAGCCGAGCCGTTCGAGCTCGCGGGCCTCGACGTCGACCCGGTCCTGTCCGCGGCTGCTCGATATAACGGTCGCGCCCGCCCGGGCATAACCGCGCCCGATGGCCTGGCCGATGCCGCTCGTGCCGCCCAGCACCACGGCCACTTTATTCTGAAGCGAGAATTTTTCTTCGAGATAGGTCATGTGAGGGGAATTGACATTGTGCCACACAGATTCGCATCCGTGCGGCCTGCGCCCGAAACGGCTGCCGTTACACCAACTCGAAACTCTCGCCCCAGCCCGGCATCAGCGTCTCCACATGAAATTCGGATTGAATGGCATCTCGCAGCGCCGTTGAGCCTTCCGTCTCACCGTGCACCAGGAATACTTTCTTGAGCGAACGTACGAATGGCTTGAGCCAGGCCAGCAGCTCATCGTGATCGGCGTGGCCGCTCAGCGCCTGCAGGCTATCGACCTCGGCGCGCAGTTGCATGGGCTCGCCGAAGATTCTCACCTCCGGCCGCTTCTCCACCAGTTTCCGGCCCAGCGTATTGTCGGCCTGATAACCGGTGATGAGCACGGTGTTGCGCGGGTTCTCGATGTTATTCCGCAAGTGGTGCAGGACGCGGCCCGCTTCGCACATACCCGAGGGCGAAATGATGATGCAGGGTCCGTGCAGATCGTTCAGCTTTTTCGATTCGCCGACCTCGTGAACATAAGTCAGGCGCTTGAACCCGAACGGATCGTCGCCGTCGGTGACGTACTTGTACGTCTCTTCATCGAAGCATTCGGGATGGTTGCGGAAAACTTCCGTCACGTTCACCGCCAGCGGGCTGTCGACGAAGATGGGGATATTCGGCACGCGCCCTTCGTTGGTCAACGCATGCAACAGCAGCACGACCTGCTGCGCCCGTCCCACCGCGAATGCCGGCACGATGATTTTTCCGCCCCGCGCGGCCGTCCGTTTGATCACATCGGCCAGATGGTCCTTGACCTCGCTCTGGGATTCGTGTTTGCGTCCGCCGTAGGTGCTCTCGAGAATCAGGTAATCAGTCTCGGGCATAGGGTCCGGATCGCGAATGATCGGCAGGCCGCGGCGCCCCACGTCGCCTGAGAATACAAGCCGCGTCTCGCGCCCGTCAGCCTGGGATCGGAACAGAATCACCGACGATCCCAGCATGTGGCCCGCGTCGTAGCACTGGTAGCTCAGGTGTTCGCTCAGTTGTTTCGGCGTGTAATACGGCACGGGCTGAAACATGGGCAGCGTGCGCTCGGCATCCTCGGTGGTGAAGAGCGGCTGGATGATTTCCTGGCCCCGGTGGCGGCGGTTCAGGAATTCGGCGTCCTTTTCCTGTATATGGGCGCTATCCCGCAGCATGGCGTCGCAGAGGTCAATGGTCGCGGACGTAGTGTAAATCGGCCCGTTGTAACCGTTCTTGACCAGCAGCGGTAGGTTGCCGGAATGATCGATGTGTGCGTGCGACAGGATCACGGCATCGATCGACTGCGGTGAAAACGGGAAGTGCCGGTTGCGCTCTTCCGCTTCCTTGCGATGGCCCTGATACATGCCGCAATCGAGCAGATAGCGCTTGCCGCCGGCTTCCAGATGGTGCATGGAGCCGGTGACGGTCTGCGCGGCCCCAAAGAACGTGAGTTTCATCGGTCTTCCTGACGATAGCATTCATCGGGCGCTCTGCTCTTGCCAGTTCCGGCGGAACCACGCGCCCCCAGCCGGCGTGAGGGTCGCTACCCCGCCTTGCCTTTTGGCCAATACCGGCTAAAATAGTAATGGAAGTTGTCGAACCTAACGAGTGGGCGAAAGCCCACTTTTTTGTTGCTCGGCGGAGTTTTAGGAGCATGCGGCAGGAAGTGGTTTCAAAAATCGAGGAGATCGCCCAAAGGGTGGCCGCGACGGACGGCATCGAAGTCGTCGAAGTGGAGCTTAAGGGCGGTGGAAAGAATCAGTTACTGCGCATTTTCATCGACAAACCGGCGGGTGTCACCCACGCCGATTGCGAGCTGGTCTCCCAGCAAGTGGGGACGATTCTGGACGTCGAGGACGTGGTGCCGGGCCAGTACACGCTGGAGGTCAGTTCGCCCGGCGTCGAGCGCAAGCTGCTCAAACCGCAAGATTACGAGCGTTTTCAGGGAAAGAAGGCGAAAATCGTGCTGCGCGAGCCGGTCGAGAACCAGCGCCATTGGGAAGGGACGCTGGCGGGTTTCGACGGGGGCACTATTTCGCTTGATACGGGATCGGGCCGAACGGTCCAGCTCCCTTTCGACCGCATCGAGCGGGCCAATCTGAAGTTCGAGTGGTAATTCCCTCCAGGTAAATAAGCCAGGCGACAGAGCGAAAGAGGAAGCATTTTGGAAAGCATTTATCAGTCCATTGAGATTTTGAGCAAGGAGAAAGGCATCGATACGCAGATCGTCCTCGACGCAGTCAAGGACGCCATGCTGATCGCCGCCCGGAAACATTTCCGCACCGAAGAAGACTACGTCGCGGATCTGGACCAGACCAGTGGCGGCATTCGCCTGTTCGCCGTAAAAAAGGTCGTGGACGAAGTTCTGGACCCGGTTCATGAGATGGCGCTCGATCAGGCTTTGCGCATCAATCCGGAAGCCGCCGTGGGATCCGAAGTCCGTATCGAGAAGCCTACCGATGCTTTGGGACGTATCTCGGCGCAGACGGCCAAGCAGGTTATCTTTCAAAAAGTCCGCGAGGCGGAACGGGAAACCGTGTTCCAGGAGTATTCAGGACGCGTGGGCGAGCTGGTGAACTGCACGGTGAAGCGCGTCGAAGGGCCCGATCTGATCCTCGACCTGGGCAAGACCGAATCGCGGCTTCCCCGCAAAGAACAGTCCCGCCTCGAAAGCTTCGCGGTGGGCGATCGCGTCCGCTGCGTGATCAAGCTGGTGGATAAGTCGAGCAAGGGGCCGGGCGTGATCGTCTCCCGCGCCGCCCCGGAACTGGTGATGCGGCTGTTCGAGCAGGAAGTGCCGGAAATCTACGATTCCACCGTTATCATCAAAGGCTGCGCGCGCGAAGCCGGCGAGCGCACCAAGATTGCGGTGCAAAGCCGTGACCGCGATGTGGACAGCGTTGGGGCGTGCGTGGGAATGAAGGGCATGCGGGTGCAATCCATCATCCGGGAGCTGCGCGGCGAGAAGATCGACATCATCGAGTACTCCGATGATTCGGTGGTATTCGCCACGCACGCGCTGAGTCCCGCGAAAATCAGCCGCGTGACGGTGGTGGATGCGGCCGAGAAGCACATGGAAGTGATCGTGGACGATTCACAGCTCTCGCTCGCCATCGGCAAGAAGGGGCAGAATGTGCGGCTCGCGGCCAAACTGCTGGGCTGGAAAGTGGATATCAAGAGCGAGGAAGAGAAGCGGCAGGAGGTCGAAACCGCCATGGCCGCGCTGGTGGTTCCGGGCGCGCCCGTTTCGGTGCTCATCGATTACGGGCTGCCCGAGAAATTTGCGGAGAAACTGGTGGAATCCGGTATTACGACCGTCGAGAAACTGGGCGCCATGACGCCGGAGCAGCTCGAGGAAATCCCGGACATCGGGCCGAAGATGGTGGAAAAGATACAGGAAGCAGTGAACAGCTACTACGGGCAATTCGAAAGTCCTGAAAGCGGCGGCCCGGCGTCCGACCCGGAAGCCTCCCTGGCGTCTATTGATGAGGGACTGGCGATCGAGGAGCCGGATGCCGGGCCGGCGGCCGCCGCAGTCGAGCCGGAGCTCGAGGAACTGAACCCGGAAGGGCACGCGGTTCTGGAAGAAGCCGGGCTGGAAGCGGCTGAAAGCGAACCAAATGTTGGTTCGAGTCCAGGCGACTCTGATAACATAAAAGGTTCCCAGCCGGAGGTGCCGGAATCAGGTGCGGAGGGGCATCCTGACGAGGAACAACAAGCTTGAACGAACAAGAAGTTGCTTCATTTATGAACAAGATTCGCATCAACGTTTTGGCTCGGGAGCTGGAAGTGAAAGCTCACGAACTGCTGGACAAACTCCCCGAGCTGGGCGTTACCGAAAAGAAGACCCACTCAAGCTCGATCGATGAAGACGTCGCCGATGAGCTTCGCCGCATTTTCGGTGGAGCCGGAGCGCCACGCGCCGAGCAGCCGAGTTCCAACGGCGCGCAGGCCTCTGTCGTGGACGAGCCCGCCGCACCAGCCACCGAGTACGAGCCACCGGCGCACGAGGCGCCCCGCGAGCCGGCTCACAGCCCGGAGGCGGCAACCGAAGCACAGCCGGTTCCGCGCATGACGCCGCAGGCCCAGCGCCTGCGTCCTCCGCTGGCCAGTTCGTCGACGCCGCCGCCGATGCCGTCCTCGCCTGCCGCTCCTCCCGCTGCAACCACCAGCCGGCCGATGGCTCCGCCGGCCCCTAGACCTGCACCCGCGGGACCGAAACCTGGACAGATCCTTTCAGGTCCGCGCCAGCCCTATCCGGGTGGAGTCCGTCCCCCGGAACCCGTGCGCGTGGTCTCGGGTCCAGCCGCTCCGGCAGCGTCGCGGCCAGTCACCGGCGCAACGCAGCCCCAGCCGGGCGCAATGACCCCGGGTGCGCCTGCTATGCGGACGCCCACAAGACCGGGACTGGCGGGCCAACCCGCGGCGCGCCCCATCGTACCGCCGCGGCCGGATTTAGTGGCGAAACTCGCACAACCCCGTACAGGCCCCGCGCCGGGAGCGCCGATTGCTCCGCGGCCAGGCGTGCCGTTGCGGCCGCAAAGTTCTCCCGTACCCGGGCAGCCGATTTATCGCGGGCCAATCCGTCCGGGCCAACCGATTGCGCGCCAGGGCCCTGCTCGTCCAGGCGCACCCGGCATGCGGCCGGGCGGTCCGCGGCCGATGCATCCCACGTCGCGCGCCGGCGGGATGGTGGGACCGGGCATCGTTCCACCGCCGGTTGAGCAGCAGCGCCGCCCAGGCGATAAGCGCGGCGCACGCCCGCAGCGCGACCGCGTCCAGGAGCATGAAGAAAAAATCCTGCGGCCCACCGTCCGGCGGGAAACTCCTTCGGGTCCGCCGCCCATCAGCCGCGACATCACCATCTCGGAAGGCATCACGGTGAAAGAGCTCTCCGAAAAGCTGGACGTGAAAGCCAGCCTGGTGATCAAGAAGCTTGTCGACCGCAACATTTTCGCCACCATCAACCAGACGCTCGATTCCAAGCTGGCCACTGACCTTGCGCGCGAGTTCGGCGCCTCGACTTCGACCATCAGCTTCGAGGAAGAAGCCCGGCAGGATGTCGAGATTGCGCAGGTGGATAAAGACCAGATGCCGCGCGCTCCGGTGGTGACCATCATGGGGCACGTGGATCACGGCAAGACGTCGCTGCTGGATGCCATACGGCTGGCGCACGTTGCGGAAAAAGAGGCCGGCGGCATCACGCAGCACATCGGCGCTTACCAGGTGGAGCGGAACGGGCGCAAGATCGTCTTCATCGACACCCCCGGTCACGAAGCGTTCACGCGTATGCGCGCGCGCGGCGCCAAAGTCACCGACATCGTGGTGCTCGTGGTAGCGGCCGATGACGGCGTCATGCCGCAGACCCTCGAAGCCATCGATCACGCACGGGCCGCCAAAGTGCCCATTGTCGTCGCGATCAACAAGATCGACAAACCGAACGCCCAGCCGGAGCGCATCAAGCAGCAGCTCGCCGATCGCGAACTGCTCGCCGAGGACTGGGGCGGCAAGACCGTCATGGTGCAGGTATCGGCAAAGACCAAAACCAATCTGGACCTGCTTCTCGAGATGATCCTGCTGTCGGCTGACCTGTTGGACCTCAAGGCGAACCCGGGCCGGCCGGCATTGGGCACAGTGCTCGAAGCCAAGCTGGATCGGGGCCGCGGACCGGTGGCCACGGTGCTGGTCAGCAACGGCACTCTTCGCGTCGGCGATTACTTTATCTGCGGCGCGGTGTTCGGCAAGGTCCGCGCCATGCTGGACGACCGCGGCGAACAGTTACGCGAGGCCGAGCCGTCGACACCGGTGGAAGTTCTGGGTCTGGAAGATCTGCCGGAGGCTGGCGATTCGTTCCAGGTGGTGACGGATACAGGCAAGGCCAAGCAGATCGTGCTCTATCGCGAATCCAAAGCGCGCGAGCAGGCTCTCGATAAGGGCAAGCGGCTGACCCTCGAGCAACTTCACAAACAGATGGAGTCCGGCGAGGTCAAAGAGCTGCCCATCATTCTTAAAACGGATGTGGGCGGTTCGGCCGAAGTGCTTACCGATACGCTGCAGAAGCTCTCAAACGAGAAAGTTCGGATTCGCGTGTTGCGCGCGGGAGTGGGCGCGATTACCGAATCGGATGTGCTGCTGGCTGTGACCTCGAATGCCATCGTGATCGGCTTCAATGTTCGGCCGGAACGTAATGCGCAAGCCATCGCGGAGCAGGAAAGCGTCGACGTCCGGCTGCACACGATCATTTATAACCTGACCGACGAGATCAAGCGGGCCATGACCGGTCTGCTCGAGCCGGTGTTCCGCGAAATCTACAAGGGCAAAGCCGAGGTGCGCGATACCTTCCGGATCAGCAAGGTGGGAATGGTGGCCGGATGCTTCGTGCAGGACGGACAGCTCACGCGCGACAGCGAGATTCGGCTGCTGCGCGATAACGTCGTGGTTCATACCGGCAAGATCGGCTCCCTGCGCCGGTTCAAGGACGACGTGAGCGAGGTGCGCAGCGGCATGGAATGCGGCATCACGCTCGAGAATTTCGGCGATGTTAAGCCGGGCGACATCATCGAGGCGTTTGTTACCGAACGTGTAGCGCCGGAAGTTTTCGCTTAAGATCAATGGCCTCGATCGGCGTATTAACGCTGGAACTGCGGCTGGAGAATTCCCATTCGCTCAAGGAAAAACGTCACGTAGTGAAAGGCCTTCGGGACCGGCTGCGCAACAAGTTCAACGTTTCTGTTGCGGAGATCGACTGTCAGGACCTGTGGCAGCGGGCGGTGGTGGCGGCGGTAACGGTCTCGTCGGACCGCGTCCATGCAGAGCAGGTGCTGCAGTCGGTCGAGCATGAGACGGCGTCACTGCTCGGGCCGGCGCTGGCGGGTGTGACGGTCGAGTGGATGTGAGCCGCACGGGCGTGGGCGGCGTATGGATCAGCATCGGGCAGCACGCGTCTCGGAGATAGTCCGGGAGGAACTGACGCAGGTCGTCGGATTTGAAATGGACGACCCGCGTCTGGCGATTGTCGACGTGGCCGAAGTGCATGTCGCTCCCGACTTGAAGCACGCGCAGGTGAACGTGGTACTCAACGGTGACGAGCGAGAACAAAAGGCTGCGCTGGCAGCGCTCGATCACGCCCGCCACTATCTGCGGCAGGAGTTGGCGCGGCGTCTTAACTTGAGGAAAATACCCGAGTTACACTTCACCCCGTCCCCCGGACTGGAAGTGGAACAGCGTGTCGACCTTCTGCTTAAACGCGCCAAAAAAATGCGCTCCTCGACGGAAAATCAGCCCTAAATTGAAACAGTTTGTGCTAGTTTTGTTTTTGTTGCCGCTGGCCGTAGCGGTGGGCTATGACCGGCCGGCGGGCAAGGCCGAAACGCTTCGTCTCGAGGCGAGCGTCGAGGCCATGGGGTCGACCTTCTCGATCGCGGTTTACGGCGAGGATCGGGCAAAAATGGAAGCGGCCGTTGACGCGGCGTTTGAAGAGGCGCGGCGGCTGGATCACATGCTTTCAAACTATAAACCGGAAAGCGAACTGAGCGAGGTCAACCGCGAGGCGGCGAGCCGCGCAATTGAAGTGACTCCGGAGTTGTTCGATCTGCTTTCCGCCTGCGTGGGGTACAGCCGCGAAAGCGAAGGAGCGTTTGACATCACGGTGGGGCCGCTCATGAAAGTCTGGGGCTTTTACAAGGGTACTGGCCGGCTGCCACATCGTGCTGAAGTACGGAGCGCCGTCGATCGCGTGGGGTACCGCAATATACTGCTCGATCCGGTGAAACGCACCGTGCGTTTCGCGCGCTCGGGCGTGGAACTCGATCCGGGCGGAATCGGCAAAGGTTACGCCGTCGACCGCATGGCCGCGGTTCTGAAGCAGTACGGGATCGGCACCGGGCTGGTATCGGCGTCGGGAAGCAGTATGTACGCCATCGGAGCGCCGCCGGGCGAGAAGGGCTGGAGAGTGAACATTCGAGACCCGAAAGACGACCGCAAGAGTGTGGCCGAGGTTTATCTGAAAGACGAATCCATGTCGACGTCGGGCAACTACGAAAAATTCTTCCGCGCGGAGGGAAAAATCTTCAGCCACATCATGGATCCCAGGACCGGCTGGCCCGCGCAGGGCGTGTTGTCGGTATCGGTCGTCGCGCCGCGCACTCTCGACAGCGAAGCCTGGACCAAGCCGCTTTTCGTCAACGGGCCAGCGTGGGCCAAGAGACACAAACCCCGAACTCTTCGCGCCTTCTTCTGCGAGGACAAGCCGGAGCAAACATGCGCGTGGCTCCAATGAGCAACCGTTTTCTGGATGCGTGCCGGCGCCGTCCGACTGACGTGCGGCCGGTGTGGTTCATGCGGCAGGCCGGCCGCTATCTGCGCCAGTATCGCGAGATCCGCGCGCGCCACGGGATTCTGGAAATCTGCAAAAGGCCGGAGCTGGCGGCGACGGTGACGCTACAGCCGGTCGAAATTCTGGATGTGGATGCGGCCATCGTTTTCGCGGACCTGCTGCTACCGGTCGAGCCCATGGGCCTGAAGCTGCACTACGAAACGGGCGAAGGGCCGGTGATCGATAATCCGGTTCGCACCGCAAACGACATCGACACGCTGTCAACCGCGAACACCGATGATCTGGGCTACGTGGGTGAGACCATTCAGCACGTGGTGCGCGCGCTGGGCGGCAACGTGCCGCTAATCGGCTTTGTCGGAGCGCCGTTTACTTTGGCGAGCTATATGATCGAGGGTGGCGCGTCCCGCAGTTTTATCCGCACCAAGCGCATGATGTACGCCGAAGAAACTTTGTGGCGGCGGCTGATGGGCAAGATCGTGGACGTCGTGGCGCCCTTCGCATCGCTCCAGGTGGCCGCGGGCGCGCGCGCGATTCAGGTCTTCGACAGCTGGGTGGGCGCTCTCGGTCCCGACGATTACGTGCGTTTCGCCGCGCCTTATTCCCGCGCGTTAATCGAACGCATTCGCGCCACCGGCGTGCCTGTGATCCATTTCGGCACCGGCGCTTCCGGCTTTTTTCGCGAGCTGCATGCCGCGGGCGGCGATGTCATGGGGGTCGACTGGCGCATTAACATCGATCAAGCCTGGATGGACATCAGTTACCGCTCGGCGATCCAGGGCAATCTGGATCCGGTGGCGCTGTTCGCGCCGCTCCCGGAATTGAAGATGCGCGTCACGGAGCTGCTCAAGCGCACTGGAGCGCGGCCGGGCCACATCTTTAATCTCGGCCACGGCATTCTGCCGGAAACTCCGGTGGATCATGTAAAGGCCGTCGTCCAGATGGTGCGCGAGTTCCGTCCGTAAACTTCGGCAGCGCGTCTTCATGTCTTCGGTAGCCATCGTCGGGGGCGGCATCTCCGGCCTCTCCACTGCCTACTACCTTTCAAAAAACGGCATGGCGTGCACGCTGATTGAGGCGCGTCCCCGTCCCGGCGGCGTCATTCAGACCGAGCGCATTGAGGACTGCGTCATTGAAGCCGGACCCGACAGCTTTCTTTCCATGAAGCCGTGGGCTCTCGATCTGATCCGCGACCTGGGGCTCGCGAGTGAAGTCATCGGCTCGAACGACCATCAGCGGAAGACCTATATACGGCGGCACGGGCGAACGGTAGAGCTTCCCGACGGCGTCCAGTTCATGGTGCCCACAAAAATTCTGCCGATGGTGACCACGCGGCTGGTGAGCTGGCCGACGAAATTTCGGATGGCTATGGAGTGGTTCCGCCGGCCGGGTGGCGAGCCGGACCACGATCGTTCGGTTTCCGAGTTTGTGGAAGAGCATTACGGGCGCGAAGTGGTGGATTATTTAGCCGAGCCGCTGCTTTCGGGCATCTATGGGGGCGATCCCGACGTGCTGAGCATCATGAGCGTGCTGCCCCGATTTGTCGAGCTGGAAAAAAAGTACGGCAGCCTGACGCGCGGTGTGCTGGCCACCCGTTCTCCAACAGGTTCGCACCTGCCGCTGTTTCAAACCCTGCGCGGCGGGTTGGGAAATCTTGTCGACAAGCTTAGTTCCGTGATTCACCCCACGACGATTCAGGGCCGCGCCGAAGCGCTTGAAAGGAGCGGATCGGGATTCCGGCTGCGGGTGAATGGCGACTGGATGGCTGCCGATCATGTGGTGCTGGCCTGCGAGGCGCACCAGGCATCGCGCGTCGCCGCCCCAATGGATACGCGGATTTCGGAACTGCTTGCGACCGTTCCCTACAGCTCTTCCATGATCGTTGTCCTGGGATTCGATCGCGCGGCGGTGTCGAAGCACGCTCGCGGATTCGGTTTTCTCGTCCCCAAGCGGGAGCGCAAGCGAGTACTCGCGGGGACGTGGATTGGTAACAAGTTTCCGCATCGCGTACCGGAATCGCTGGCCGTGCTTCGTTGTTTCCTGGGCGGAGTGGACCGCGAGGCGGCGCATGGGGAGCGCGATGAGGCCGCCGTCGATTCGGTCCGCGACGAGTTGCGGGAAATTCTGGGTCTCGAGGCGGCCCCGCGGTTCTGGAAGGTGTTCCGATGGCCGCAGTCGATGGCGCAGTACACCGTCGGTCACGGCACACGAATTGCGGAACTGGAAGCGCGGCTCGCGGCGATGCCCGGCCTTTACGTCGCCGGCAATGCGTATCACGGCATCGGAATTCCGGACTGCGTGCGCATGGGCAAAGAAGCGGCGGAGAAGATCGCCCTCACCATCGCGTCACGTTAGGCGGAAACCTCGCAGCGGGCCAGGTCCAGTCCTGTTGGTGAGAGAGGTATCGCACAAACAACGAATGTACAGAAGGCGTTTAAGCAGAAGGTGACCGGTCTTGCCGGCCGGCTCCGTTGTCGAAGTAAAACTCCATAACAAAGGGACCTTCCGGGCGCGTTCCAAGAGACAATAAGTCTCGTGACGCAAAATCCGCGCCCGATCTACTCCGGGTTATTAGAGCAACG
>Ga0070696_100002849_pt1 | contig 11505 bp, 10 predicted proteins | sample KBSK1253metaG_FD_65474 | JGI IMG/M metagenome (GOLD analysis project Ga0070696, IMG submission 65474) | Corn, switchgrass and miscanthus rhizosphere microbial communities from Kellogg Biological Station, Michigan, USA - KBS K1-25-3 metaG | ecosystem: Host-associated > Plants > Roots >... | reverse complement strand
ACCTTCACTGAGAGCTGTGTTGTTCAAGGTAACGGGGGATGTCATACTGCTGTCTTCGTAAATCTCGAGGCTATCGCCCGTTGTAATGACGTTCAACTTGAATGTAAGTAAAGCCCATCCAGCAGCAAGAGGGATCTGGCGCGAGTTGTTTATCGACGTCAGGCCAGCTGTGAGGTAGACAGGATCACGGGTCGAGATGGAGCTCGATGCGAACCCATCTGGTGTGATGACTAGCTCGACCGTTGCGTAGTACAGGGAGTTACAGTTCGCGTCGGTTTCACTGATCGTCCCATTCAGAGATAGATCGCGCCATAGAATCTTTACATCTCTCTGAGGCGTCGGCGGGCGAAGTCCAGATTCAACAACACCGCGTGGGGGCTGGTCGGTACTAGGATCGGCACTTGACACTGCAGGCCGAGTCGGGCATCCAAGAAAGGATGACCAGGCCGCAATTCCACTACCGGCGGCAATCAGGGCGATAATGACACCAACCGCCCAACGAAAAGGACTCTGTCCTGTGGTCTCGCCCATAGAGGCTCCGTGAACGATCAGATCCCGGTTGATGAATTGTTGTCCTTGCTCATTTGGTCGATGGCTTCTGGCTGAGTACGCCGAAAATGCAGGGATGCTACAGCGCTACTCGTAACGTATTTGGAGCCCCACTCACATCCTACTACGGTGTGCGGAATACCTCGCCAATTCGAGTGAAGCGCATGAGCGCACGGACCGAGGCGGAGTCGTCGGTGAGGAGGATGGTCATCCGGCATGCCCTTCTCTGCTCTCCCCCCGGACTCAGGCTTTACCAATAGCACCAAAGTGTAAACCAACCGAGCATGGATCCAGGAGAGGTCATTCCGCTCTGCGGGTGAACCGAAGCAGCGGAGTCGCCTGCGCTCAGGCGGCGTGCTGCTGACCCATCATTGCCGCTCAGCAGTTGCCAGAATGCTCTCGAAATCCGGCCTACTGCGGAGCGGCGCCAAATCAGGATCGGTACGAAGCGCCTCACTCTTCCGAAAGCCATTCTCTACGGCTTCTCGTAGCGATAGGATCGCTCCGTTGAAGTCACCAACGTGCACCAATGAACAAGACAGATCCACGAGGGCCTCTTGCGTCTCTGTATGCGTTGCGCCGACAGTGCTCTTGAGCTGCTCGATTACCTGTCTCAGGAGCGAGGCCGCCTCTTCATAGCGTTCCTGCATGAAGTAAGTACGCGCAAGGTTGTGTCTCAATCGCAGCCTATCGAGCTCCGGCACGGTATCTCGTGTGTCTTGGAGCAGTTGCTTCATTTCCTTCTCGGCATCTCCGAGTCGATTGTTCCAGAGGTACTTGTCAGCCAAGTTATAACGAGCCGCGAAAGTAGTTGAGTCACTAATCCCAAGTAACCTGGATCTACGCGAGATAACGTCGCGCAGCAATGATTCGGCTTCAGGGAAGCATGCGCTGTCCTCACAGGCAGTCGCGAGGTTGTGTTTAATCGCAATTGTCAATAGATCATCCTCACCGAGCGCACTACGCGCGCTCTCGAGGATTCGGCGAAGATAGCTGCGAGCGTCCTCGTCCCCTCTATCGCGCCTAAGCTTGAGGGTGATGTCATTTAGCCATCCGAGTAAGTCTTGTGATCGGATCCTATTCTCTGTTTGTCTAGCTAATCGCTGTTCCTCTAGCATGACGACGCCGACAAGTCCCAGCAGACCAAAGACTGCCAGGATCGTCATAGGGACGCCCAGTGGGTGTCGCCGAACGAAGCGGCCAGCGACATACGGAATGCTCTGCCGTCGCGGACTCACCGGAAGGCCGTCAAGGTAGCGACCAAGATCGTTTTCGAGCGACCTCGGCGCTGAATAACGCTGACTACGGTCTTTGCGCAGAGCTGCCAGTAGTATTGCATCGAGGTCGCCTGCGAGTTGGCGTGCAAGTGATCGCGAGTCGGTTCCCCGAGACCGCGCGAGTTGCTGAGACAGGTTGGTCGCGATACTCTTGAGCCGGGCACTTGGTGCCGGAGGATCATCGGACACTATTCTCCGCTTGGCAGCTTCTAAGCCGCCGCTAAGATCGAAAGGCGGTAGTCCGGTAAGCAGCTCGTAAAGCACGGCGCCAAGGGAGTACACATCGGTCCGCGTGTCCAAGTCCGCGCTGCCCGCCACTTGCTCAGGGCTTGCGTAAGTGATCGTGCCAACAAACTGCCCGGGGTCAGAGACAGGTGGCCTTTCGACGAGCGGCTGCCCTATGACTTTGGCGAGCCCGAAATCAATGATTGTGGGTCTTGCCTCCCCATCGCGGGAGGCGACGAGTATATTCGACGGTGAGAGGTCGCGATGAATGATTGCTTTCTGATGAGCGTGCTCCACTGCGCCACAGATCAGGCGGAATAGTTGCAAACGCGCAGCAACGTTGAGCCTTTCACGGTCGCAGTACGTGGTGATAGGGACTCCAGGGAAATACTCCATTACAAAGTAGGGGCGCCCGTCCTGCGTAACTCCGGCGTCGAAAACCTTTCCGATACAGGGATGATCCATCAAGGCAAGCGCCTGACGTTCGGTAGCGAAGCGCGCGAGGATCGTGTCGGTATCCATCCCTCGCTTGATGATCTTCAACGCAACGAAGCGCCGTATGGGTTCCTTCTGCTCGGCCTTCCACACCTCTCCCATTCCCCCGATTCCGAGTCTTTCGAGGAGCCAGTAGGGCCCGATTCGAGATGGCTCTCGGGGCGGTTCGGCTGGTGGGAGGGTTGGTTCGTCACTTACTGGCATCGCTGCACGGCTCCAGTGCGGGGCTCGACATCCATATTACTTCAATGAGAGATCAGGCAGGGGCATTCTCCCGTAAGGCCTTCACTGTCGTTTCCCTGAAGACGGGCTTCCCGAGAGGGGCGCGGCAGGCTGGCCCCTTCGGGAAGCTGGGAGGATCTCCACGATACCGGATCTCGGACGCAGAAGCGTCAGGTCAACCTGAATTCAGGCCTACTCACGCACCGGCAGCGCCGCCGCATTCCTGCCCTGCAACACCCCGTTGATGGCAGACCGGCCCGCTCGCCGCTGGCCCTGGTAGTTTACTGCGGCCAGTATCGGGCATCGCCGGCGCCGGGGTCGGGTAGTGGGTCGGCAACCGTTAACTGCTCCCCCGGGACGGGCGCCCTACCGGCAGTAACAGTGCATTCGATGGGGACGGGCTGGGTGAGGTCGGAGGCGGTTCGGACGTCGCCGGAGTAGATGCGGAACGAGTCGGCTCCGGCGAGGCCCTCAGGGCGGACAGGGACATTGAAAGAGAGCGTCGAGGGTGGCTGGTGGGAGACCAGGAACAGTCTATATGGCCCAAGAACCACACCTCCTGGTTTAGTGAAGGTGTCCATTCAACGAATGCATTCATCATTCAGGCGAATCCGTATAAGATTCAACGCACGGTGCTCTGAACGGAGGGCATCGACGGACGCACACTAACTCAACCCGGCGCAAGCCTGGGTTCGCGCCATGCGGAAGAGCGCTGCTAGAGATGCATCTCGAACCAGGCCATTCGCTGGGAGACTACACGATCCTCCGTCGAATCGCTGCGGGCGCGATGAGCGAGGTCTTCGAAGCCAAGGATCGCGTAGGCAGGACAGTGGCGATCAAAGTGCCGTTTGATGACGCGGGGAAGGTGAGACTAGAGCGCGAGGCCAGAGTCCTTGGGACCCTCCGCCACGAAAACATTCTCACCATGTACGACTATAGAACAAGCGGAGAGATCACCTACCTCGTTTTAGAGCACCTTGAAGGTAACAATCTTCGCACACTCCTTGCGCGCGGCCCACTTGTTCCTGAAGACGTCCTTACTTACGGTCTCGCCGCGTTACGAGGTCTCTTGTACGTTCACAAAATGGGAATCGTCCATCACGACCTAAAGCCAGAGAACCTGTTCGTGACGGCAGAATCCCAGGTAAAACTTCTGGATTTTGGCGTCGCGAGAACCATCACACGAACCACGGACACTACTCCTGGGAGCTCACAGACCGATGCCACGACGGTGTTCCTTGTTCACAGCGACGCTGGAGAGGTTGCTGGAACGAGATCGTACATGGCGCCTGAGCAACGAGTCGGTGAAGTAGATGCACGCTCGGACATTTTCACCTTTGGCATTATTCTGTACGAAATGCTTACGTCTGACTCGTCGGTTCTTCGACACTCTGGATCGGATACTGGCGCTGCTATCAGAAAGGCCATACGAGAGGATAGCTCGATACCGCGTGCGTTAGCACGGCTGATTCTCAAATGTATCAGCCAAGAGAAAGACCTTCGATACCAGAGTGTTCCGGAGGTGATCTCGAAGCTGGAATCGATTCAAGCTCCATCATACGCCGGTCGCATTGCTTGGATTACTCTGGGCATAGTAGGTGCCCTGGCCGTTCTGGTCTTCTTCTCCCGAAACGGGGGCGAGATCCTAGCAGTATGCCCGTTCGAAGATGAGGAGCCGACTCATCTTGCGATGGAACTGAGCAAACGGACAGTAGAGAAACTACGAACGAAGACGATACACACTGACCTACTGCAGCTTCTGCCTAGCGATGCGAAGGAGTGCATCAGTGCCACTTCGGGTGCTCCAGTGACCGGCGCCACACCAAGAGCTACGGTTATTCTGTATGGCCGCGTGCGCAGGGGTAGCGAGGGTGTCGAGGTGCATGGGGGATTACTGTACTTAGTAGGCATGCAACAATTTCACTGTCTTGGTTCACCTGTAGCGACCAGTACTCAATCCGATCCGAGCGATATTCTAGATGAGCTCTCAGAGCTGGTGGCGAGGAAGACCAAGAGCTGCCTGGAAGGGGCGGTTGGACGTTGATGGAGAGACTTCGTATGGAGCGTGACCCCGTTCTGCTGGCGCTCACAGTCAATGTAACTCTGATGTCACATGGAAGTGATGCAACCTTAGTAGCGTCGCCCCGACGATAATTATTAAATAGCGAACGCGTTCCCAATATCGCCTATTGGTTAGAAGACGATATCCGCTCCCCATTCGCCTAGGGCAGATCCGCCGGTTCCGAGCATTCTGGGACCTGCCGGCGGGCAGATGGGCGGCATGCAGGGCCGCTCCCGGACCGGCCAGGGGCAGATCAGGGGCAGGTTTTAGGCCCTCTACCCGCGATTTCCTGCCCCTCAAATGCTCGCCTCCGAAGGGGCTAACTCTTAGACGCGGAAACTACTTCGGGTGATTCCTGATGCTCCCCGGTCGAGGGCACGATCGCCGAAATCCGCGATCCGGATGCCCCATTTCGGGGAGGTTGGGGCTCGGTGGGAACATTTTTGAGCCCTTTTTCGGCCGGAGGGAACAGAATCGTTCCCTGATCGGGGGTGGAGGGAACAAAACTGCTCCCTTTTCACACCCCCCATGCCCCATTTCCGGGGCTTCAGGCGGCTCCTAGTCGAGGTTCCAGGAGACGAGCCACCGACCCGAAGGGCAGCTCACCGCCGCCATCCAGGCGTAGGTGAAGGCAAAGCCGTAGTGGTTCTCGCCATTCTTGAAGTAGCGGTACTTCCTCGCCCCGGTTTCCTCGTCTTCCTCAAGCTTTTTGGCGTCAGCCGTCATGTGGCGCGCGAACAGCTCTACCTGGGAGTCGCGCCGGGGAAGGGTGGTTAGCTTTTCCCTGATGGCGGCGCGCGAGGCGTCAAGGGCTTCGGTGCGGTTCACCTCGACCTTGCGATTCATCCAGTCGAACTTGGGCACGCCACGCTGGTTGTCGTTGAAAAAGCACAGGTAGACGTTGCCCACGTGGCGATCGGCAAACTGTCGGGTCGCGTGTGTTTCTGGCAGCCCGTCGATCACACACCTATGGATGCTGTACCGCTCCATCAGGGCGTCGAGGTCTGATAACTCTCGGTAGGTCCCTAGGTGCACGACGTGGTGCGCGTTCTCGTTCTTCGTGTCGTTCTGTAGAATGACGACGTGCAGGAGCTTGCCAGTATCAACGCCCATCGTGCAGTCGCCCTTGGCTGATTCCAGCATCGGGCGGTCGGTGCACAAGGCCAAGCTAGAAGCCATGTCGAGTCGACGGTCGAGGTCGGCCCAGGCCCTTCCGAGCTTGAGGTTGAAGAAATGGCCCGGGTATCTCGTGGTCCGGTACTCGCCGAGGATTTCACCCTGGAACCTGCTTGGTTGCTCGGGATGTGGCCTCACCACCAGGAAGGGATAGCGGCCGGTGCGCTTGATGTGCGCCCGGAGCTTGGCCTGCAGGTCCTCGCTCATGACGTTGGAGTTCAGCGGGTGGGCTACCAAGTCGTCGAGTGTAACCATCCGCGGGCCGACGCGGGCATTAGACAGGGCGCGTTCAGTCATTGACTTGTCTCCGTAGGGATGCGCGGTATTATTCGCTGATGAGAGGACCGGCCAGAGTAAGAGCAGGGTTCGTGGGGCCCGGAGTGTGGCTGATCGAATGCAGCACCGCGCGTCCTGGTGAACGCCCGTTGGGTGCCTTCTTTGCGGTCGGGGGATGGCCAGCCGAGGGCTCCCCTCAGTGGGTTGATGTTCCTGACGCGAATATGGCAGTCACCTCGGAGATCGAGCGCAGTATCGCCGCGGGCGCTACCGTTTGCTACCTCCGATCTATGAATGGTCGTTGTACGTACGATGCGCTGGTCTACGAAAAGAAGACGTGAGATAGTCTTCTCGCTGAACTCGAATTCATTGTTTGCCGTCGCTGCGGCCGGAGGTTCGTTCATCGGGATTCCCCCTTGACTGTGGCTTCAGTTTCGAGAGAACCACGGGAATCATGACCACTGAACCGGGGTTCGCCGTCAACGTCCGCGGCGCCTTCGAAGACAAAGGCATGTGGGTCATTGCGACCAGCATCCGAATCGACGACCCCTCTCGATTCACCCGCGCAGACGTTGTCATGGACTTGGTATTTGAGGTCCTCTTCGAGTGCAAGCGTGGACGTGATTTGGGAGCCACCAAGGTTCGGGTGTTGCTGGACGACATCGGGCGAGAACTCTTCCCGAATGGGCTGGACGATCCCGACCGGCGTAAGTAGCGGTGCGTCTTCATCCACACCCACCACGATGAACTCCTGATTCGTCGCCTTCTTCACCTCAGTAGCCACCGCGGGCAGGTGCTGATACCTGAGCGCAATCGACTTCACACTGCGTCCGTGCTTGGTCATCTTGGCTTCGAGCTTCTCGATCGAGACGACCGCGTTGCCAAGACTCAAGATCCAGATCGGGATGTGCGTAGCGCGCTCAAACAGTCCGTCGATCATCTTGGCGCCGTCCTTGGCGGTGAAGGGTGACGTCGGACGTGACTGCCTTCCAGAATCTCGTCGATGACCTTGTACTCGCGCTCGTAGGACATCACGCCGGGATATGGCGGGTCGGCGTACATCACGTCGGCCTCAATCTCTGGCAGGGCCTCCATCACGCTGCGCTTCATGACCCTCGCCTTCCCTTCAAAGACGCCGGCGTTGATCTGCTCAGCCAGTGGCCAGAGCTTGCCAGGAGTGGCCAGGCGCATGCCGTCAACGTAGTGATACATCGCGCTTTCGGTGATGCTTTCGAACTCGCCAGTCGTCACTCGGTGGATAGTGCCCTTCCTGCACTTGAGCGTACGCGTGGCACAGCAGCGCCATCCTGAGAGACAGCAGTCTGATCAGGTTCGCCTTCGCCGGGTCTTGGGTGTCGTTGGCGAGACGCAACGCGTTATCCAGAAAGCGTGCCTGCTCCTTGGTGAACGTGGAAGGCGACATCGTGGACTCAATCCGTCCGGACGATCCTTCGGGGATGGTAAGGACACGCAGCACATCCTCATGCGTCAGCTTCACACGCGAGTTCTCGATGAGCGCCCGACCGATGACGATGGATCGCTCGGCGATGTCGGTTGCGGTAACTGCGAAGCCTTGTGCCTTGGCGAAAAGCGAGACGCTGCCGCCGCCTAGGAAAGCATCGTGGAACCTCAGACCGGACCAAAGCCGGCGCGGGACGATCCGGTCGATCTCTCGGAAGATAAGCGGACACAGGCGTCGTTTGCCGCCCAAATAAGGCGGCCGTGAGGTGGAGCCGCGCAAGGATTCGCTCAGGGCGGCCATGGGGCGCCGCCTGGACGTAGACGGCATGGTGGATGATGCCATGGCCTACCTGGGCGGGTTCCGTGAGGTTGTCGCGGCCGGCTCGTTCCTCGAGCAGAAGGAATTCCTGCGGACCTTCGTCGTGGGCATCGACCTGGACCCCGCCGCTAAGACGGGGACGCTGCACATGCACAACATGGTCGCGGCGTCTTTTTGTACTTCTGGATGGAACCGCCCCAAACTCTACGGGCAGATCACGGGAGCGCGCGTGTCGAGCTAGTTCCAGATGCTCGGAGAGCTAGCTGAGCTGGCCGGCACCAAACCGCGCGCTGTAGTACGACTCGATGAAGGCCAGCGCGGCGCCGGGGTTGTCCAGGGCGCGGCGCTCGATCTCGCGGGCGAACTCCAGCGGTGTCTGGCCCGGGGAGCGGCGGATGCCGCGGCGGGCCCAGCGGGCTTCGAAACGGCGCAGCTCAACCGTCGCGCGTGAGGTCGACCGGCGCCGGCGCCACTCCAGCCGCGGGAAGGACCTCCGCCGTGCCAGCAGCCACCACGCACCGCACACAGCGGCCAGCGTCGCGGCCACCGGCTTCCATCCCAGCGCCAAGACTATCCGGCCGAGCTGAGCCAGTGACGCCGGCGCCTGCCGCACGGCGGCGATCGCCGCGCGCCCCGCGTCCATCAGGGTCGCTACCAGCGACTGCTGGTCCAGCAGGTCCAGGCCGATGACCCAGGTGTCCCACATCAGCTCGACGTGCCCCATGAGACGGGTGATGCGCCCCATGGCTCCCAGCGAAGCCTCGACGGAATCGTCCGACGGCGTGGGGTCGAAGGTCACCCACCCGCGCTCCGGCATCCAGGCCTCCACCCAGGCGTGCGCGTCGGATTGCCGCACGATGTAGCTGTTGGTCAGCGCCGACCACTGCCCGCCGGCGAACCCGTTCACCACGCGCGACGGGATGCCCAGGTACCGCAGCAGCACCGCCATGGACGTGGCGAAGTACTCGCAGTGCCCCGGGTGCCGCTCGATCAGGAAGTGGGTCACCGGGTCGGCCACCCCCGCGTCGTTCACGTCCAGCGAGTAGGTGTAGTTGGTGTGCAGGTACTCCTCGATGGCGCGGGCCTTCTCGAACTCGGTGTCGGCCTTCACCGTCAGCCGGCGCGCCAGCGTCTCCACGCGCGGGTCGATGCGGGGCAGCGTGAGATAGCGCGGCAGCTCCTCGGACGCCGACAAGCCGTATCCGGCCATGGCCGCCTCGGGATCGAGCGAGATCGCCTCGTAGCCGAACCGGCGCAGCGCCGGCGTCTGCATGTGGATGGAGCCCGCCGCGTCCACGCCCACCACCGGCACGTCCTCGGCGCGCACGCGCGAGGCGCCCGGAGAGACGAACAGCAGGCTCATGAGGCTCGGCTCCATGCTGATCTCCTCCACCAGCACGGGCTGGCCGGCCGCCGGCGGCGGCCCCACCGCGAACGAGCCGTCGGCATCCATGCCCAGCCACTCGGTGCCGGGCCGCGCCATGCTCCACGAGCGGCCGTCGAACGTGTCGAAGGCGAGGCCACGCCACCGCAGCGGCAGCGTCTCCGCGCCGTATCCGGCCGACCGGGTGATGCGCACGCGCATCACGATCGACCGGCTCTTCTTGATGCGGCTGATCGCACCCAGCTCGATGCGGCTGGAGAACCCCGACAGCCCGTCGCCCGCCACGCCGCGCATCGTCGCGGCCTGCTGCAGGTAGCCGGTGCCCAGATGGGGCATGGCGAAGAAGAGCAGAGAGCCCAGCGCCACGGTGGCCCCCGTCATGATGAAGACGGGACGGCCGGCGGGAGCGCGCCGCGCGTTGGGGGGCGCGTCGTCGCGCGCCGATGCCATGGCCATCAGCGTCCAGATCGCCATGGCGAGGTAGGCCGCCAGCAGCGGCCCGAAGTAGGCCTCGGTGGTGGAGGCGGCCGCCGCCAGGATCTGCACGAAGCTCAGCGCCACCGCCTGCCGCAGCTCGCGCCGCCCCGGCAGGTTGGAGCAGCGGTAGATCACCACGAAGCTCAGCAGCCTCAGCGCCGACCCGATGAGGCTGCGCGAGAAGGCGAACAGATCGAGAGGGAAGAGCAGCAGCGCCACCAGCGCCATGCCGTCCCAGAACAGCGGGCGCAACGGCGCGCGGCCCCGAAAGCGGCCGTACAGGATGGCGCCGGCCAGCGCCAGGCCGTGCAACGGGCCGATGGCGTCCACCGCCAGCAGCGACAGCGCGGAGATCATGAGACAGGCGGTGACGCCGTTGGTGATGGTGAAAAGCGGGAAGCGCGCGCCGGGCTGGGCCATCACGCCGTCTCAACAGGCGTGCAGCGCGAGGCGTTGGCGGAGACCACCACCAGGTCGGCGTCGGGCCGCGCCCGGGCCAGGGCGTGATCAATAGGATACGCCGCCACGGGCGGCGCGCCCTCGGGCTGCACCGCCGCCAGCAGCCGCATCGCCTCGCCAGCTGTCGTCACCGCCGCCCGCCCCGGCACCAGAAGCCGCAGGTCGAACGGCTCGCGTCGCGACAGGTCGACGATCGCCGCGCACCGCTCCACCGCCGTCTCGAAGGCTTCGTCGCCGGCGCCGGGCGCCAGATCGAGCACCAGATCGACGCGCCGCTGCTCCTCGCGCTCGAACTCGCGCACCATGAGACGGCCGGTGCGCGCGGTGGAGCGCCAGTCGATGTGCCGCGCGTCGTCGCTGGGCGCGTACTCGCGGATGTTGTGCAGTTGCGACCCGTGGCCGCCCGGCCGCATTGCCGCGGTCTCGGACCGCCCGCGCTTCCCCCTGCCCGCTCCGCCCGCCAGCCGCAGCCTGGCTATCCGGTCGAACCGCGGCAGCACCACCAGCGCGCCCCGCCACGACTGCCGCGCGCGGCGCAAAGAGAGATCCAGCGGGTAGCCGGTGGACGCCTCCACCGTCACGTTCTCGTAGACACCGCGCCGCCCCATCACCACGCGGGCCGATCCCACGCCGCGCCCCGACTCGCCCGGCACCGGCACGTTCATCTCCACGCGCTCCGGCAGCCCGAGCAGGCGCACCCGCACCCAGGTCTGGGGAAGCAGGGGGAAGCGGCCGGTGACCTCGGCGCCCACCAGGAAGGCCTCGTCGCGCGTCACGGTGCCGGGCAGCATCGGCGCCACCCGCAGCGACCGCAACGACCAGGCCGCCGCGCCGAACGACAGCGCCGCCAGCGCAAGCACCAGCGCCAGCATGAGATAGAGGAGGTTGTTGCCGGTGTTCACGGCGGCCATGCCGATGGCGAGGCTCAGCACGGCCAGCCGCAGGCCCATCCGGTAATCGGCGCGCTCCGTCCGGGCCGTGGTCTCGCCGCCGGACGGTGCCCTCACACGGGGACCTCGACCCGCTGCAGGATCTCCTCCAGCACCAGACGCGAGGCCTGACGGGAGGTGTCCTTCAGGACCAGTCGGTGCTCGAGCACCGGGATGGCCAGCTCCTTGATGTC
>Ga0070696_100002847_pt1 | contig 11508 bp, 8 predicted proteins | sample KBSK1253metaG_FD_65474 | JGI IMG/M metagenome (GOLD analysis project Ga0070696, IMG submission 65474) | Corn, switchgrass and miscanthus rhizosphere microbial communities from Kellogg Biological Station, Michigan, USA - KBS K1-25-3 metaG | ecosystem: Host-associated > Plants > Roots >... | reverse complement strand
TGATGTGGATCGTGACCTCGCATGCAAGTCAGACGTTCGCACTCACCCGAAGGTCACATGCCCAAGCTAAAATATTTTGACTTTTTCCGCAGCCTGCTAGGCGCGATCTGTGCGGCCAGATTCGGATAAACCGGCAGATGGTGCCGCGAGTCGGTCGTGACCATGAACCCGCGCCGCCGCACGCACAGCAGATTGTCCTGGCGCATCATCCGCAGTACTCGTTTGTGATTAATGTCGAAGCCCTGGTTCTGCAACTCCACCGTGATTCTGCGATAACCGTAGGCCGGCGATTCCAGCGCGATCTTCTGCAACTCGTCGCGGATTTCCATTTCCACCGGCAAGGTCTGAGACGGCGTTCGCCAGCGGTAGAAACCTGCTCGATTCAGGCCCGTCATCTGGCACAGCGCGCTCACGGCCGGACCTTTCTTCGCGGCTCGCTGGATTTCTTCAAACAGGCATCCCCGCCATTGACGACGGCTGGCGGGTGATGGTCCTTGAAATGCTGCAAGGCTTTTTTTAGGAAGTCATTCTCCATGGTAAGCTGGCCGATCTTTCGCTCTAGCTCCGCCAGGCGCCGCCCATCGTCCGTCGGCACTTCCAGCTTTCGCCGTCCGATGCCCGGAAAGGCCATCTCCCCTTGCGCCCGCCATTCGCTACGCCAGCGTTCCAGCAGCTTCGGGCTCAGTTGATATTTCCGTGCGATTTCACCGCGTGCCGCTCCCGCATCCAGAGCGCGCATCACCGTGACCTTCAGATCGCGACTGTAAACAGCTCGGGACAAATCCATACCACGCTCCGTTCAATGTATTTGATCCCTTGACTTGCTGTCTCACTTTTGGGGTTCAATCCACGGCCATTTCCCCGCACCCCTTCATGACCGAGGGGGAAACAGGTCAGCTTTAACGTCTCCAACGTGATCGTATTCAATTACGCCGCACATGAATGCTCGGGAGAAAGCTCATGCGCTGCTCTGCCCGCAGGGTCGGAGAGTACTCGCACAAAAGATCTTTTCATCAGTTGAGCTGCCATCCGGTGACTTATCTCGCGGCTATTCAAGAAAAGAGCAATTAGATAAAAACGATCGGTGAGGAGTTGCTCTTCCACGTCCGATAGTGATGGCCCAGTCAACGCCACGACGCTGGTAGTTTCATCATCCGCTCCCTTTCTCGGGCCGGCATCATCTGGCTCGGTTCCACCTCGCCAGATTCCCCCGCCCGGCTGGACCGGACAACTCGCGTGCTAATTACACCGGACAACTCACGTGTTAACGACACCACCTCCCGCAAGGCTGCCATCACCGTGCGCGTGGATTCCTCCTCCACCAACTGCGCGTAGTAGATCTCGCTGGTGGCGTCGTCCAGAATCACAATCAGGTCGTAATAACGATCATCCTGAAACCAGCGGTGCTTGCTGCCGTCAATGTGCAACAGCATTCCCGGCAGCGGCCGCCGCGGCCGCCGACGGCGATACGGTCCGCGCTTGCGCCGCTTGGCCACCAGGCCCGCACCTTGCAGGGCCTGCTTCACCCAGCTGTAGCTTAGTGCGATGGACTCCACTTCCCTGAGCTTTTCGTGAAAGTGGCGCACGTTGCAATCCGGATACTTGTCCCGATACAGCCCCAACACTTTCTCCACCGTTTCCATCGGCACTCGGTGAATGCTGCGCTTGCCCCGGCGCTGATCAAACAGCCCGTTATAGCCATGCTCTTGATACCGCTCGCGCATGCGCTGCATATTGCGCACGCTCATCCCAGCAATCTCCGCTGCCTCCGCCCAACTCAGCCTTCTTGCCATCGCTTTCAAGATCACGTCTTGTAGTTTCATCATCCGCTCCGTTTCTCGGGCGGGCATCATCTGGCTCGGTTCCACCTCGCCAGATTCCCCCGCCCGGCTGGACCGGACAACTCACGTGCTAATTACACCGGACAACTCACGTGTTAACGACAAAACCAGTCCGCTACCATTGAAAAGCGACGGGACCTGTGATATACGTCTCTAAACCGATTCGCCGCAGCTCATTGAGGAGGGGTATATGCAATCGAGGGTTTCGGGGCTTCCGAAGGGAAAGATGTATGCCGCGCTGTGCGTCCCGCTCATGTCTGTCTTGATCGCGACGTCTCTCGTGGGGCAGGAAGGCTTGTCTTCACTCCGGGGAACGATCTCGGACAAGAGTGGCGCCGTGGTGGCGGGTGCCGCGGTTTCGGCCCGTGAAGTCTTGACCAACATTGTGGCGCGATCGGTGACAAGCGATTCGCAAGGCAACTTCGAGATGCCGGGGCTGAAGACGGGGTCGTATCAGGTGACGGCGTCGCTCGCCGGTTTCAAGAAGTCCGTGGTGGACGATGTCCAGTTGCAGAGCAATCAGATACGGCGTATCGATATCACTCTCGAAGTGGGCGAGGTGGCGACTGAGGTTTCTGTGAGCGCCGCCGCGGCGGCTATCCAAACGGAGCAGGGAAAGATCGGCTCCGATTTCAATGCAGCCAAGCGCTATGCCGATCTGCCGATCCCGGGTAACGCCTTTTCCGGGACATACGCGGTGCTGGCCATTCTGCCCGAAGTCCAGCGCGAGCCAGGCGATTGGGGCGCCCCGAGGTTCGCCGGGCAGGGCGGAGCCCAGGTCGACATGGGCCAGGACGGAATCAAAGAGGAGACCTTAAATAGCCAGACCGTCAACATGGAGGCGGTCGCGGAAGTCAAGGCCGTTTCCGTAAATCAAACGGCCGAGTACTCGCGCGTGGGGTACTTCGACACGATCACCAAGAGCGGGACGAACGAGTATCACGGGGAAGCTTCTTATTACCATCGGAACTCGGCTTTAGGCGCCCGAAACTTCTTCGAGGACAAGAAGGCAAAGGTTATCTACCACACCATTAACACCAGCGCCTCCGGACCGATCATCAAGAACAAGACGTTTTTCTACGGGTTGTGGAACGGCGAGCGGGTCCCAGGAAAGGCCTTCTATCTTCAAAGCGCGCCTACTTCGAACATGCGAACCGGAGACTTCTCGGAATTGCTTACGTCCGATCCGGCGGTGATCATCAAGGACCCGCTCACGGGCAATCCTTTCCCGGGCAATATCATGCCGAGCAACCGCATCGGCAGTCTCGCCACGACGCTTCAGGAGGAATTCATTCCTACACCCAACCGCCCAGGGCTCGTAGACAACTTCGGTTGGATCCACCCCTTTCCTGACGATCAGTTCCGCGCTGATGTCTGGTCGGTCCGGGTGGACCACAGGCTGAGCGAGAAGCACTCGTTCTACGGCAGGTTCCAGGGCTACCTGCCGCGCTACATCGGCGCCGGCAACTACCCCACCTTGAACGCCACAACCAACCGCCAAAGCCACGCGTGGGTCCTCACGGACATCTATGTCTTTTCCCCGACTACCGTGAACACCTTCACCTTCGGCGGTAACCGGGACGGGATCAAATATGACATACCCATTGCAGGCATCCAGCCGGCACCCGCGGCGGACGTCGTGACAAAGTTAGGGCTTCAGGGCGTCAATGCGGCCGGCGTTACAAAGATTGGCGGATCGCCGACCTTTCAAATCACCGGTTACCCCGACATCGTCATTCAGCCCGGCGGTTCTGTGGTAGACCATCGGAACTTCACTTACGCGGATAACGTGACCCGGGCAAGCGGCAAGCATGTCCTCAAGTTCGGCTTTGACCAGAGATCGTACTTCCGCTTCGATGGAACTGTTCCCAACGACAACTATGGCAACTTCGCATTTGACGGCACCTGGAGCGGAAATGCTTATGCCGACTTCCTGCTAGGGTTGCCCATCACGAGTTCCCGGCTGAACCCGATCCTGAACCGGAAGTACTCGACTAAAGAGCTCGGGATCTTCATCACGGATACGTTCAAAATGACGCCCAAGCTCACGCTGGACATCGGAGTGCGATGGGATCGCTTCAGTTCCACGACCTATGATGACGGCTTCATGTACAATTGGGATCCCAAGAGCAGCAACGTGGTTGTGCCCGAGAAGGCGCAGTCGAAAGTCAGCCCCTACTACCCCAAGACGATCAACATCGTCACGGGGCAAGTCGTTCCCAACCCCAGTATGCACAATTTCGTTCCCAGAATCGGCGTCGCCTACCGGCTGACTGACAGGACGGTCTTTCGCGGAGGCTACGGGATGTACAACGAGTTTCTGGGGCAGTTCGCCCGGCAACTTGGAGGCGGGCCATTTGCGATCACCGAGACATACTTCAACGAAATCACGGACGGGGTTCCGCTGTTCCAGATGCCGGATCCGTTCCCGTCTGGCGGCGTTTCGCCGGATGTTCCTTCCCAGAGCGTCACTGCAGTTCCCCTGCATACGCAGAACGGAAAAATCCACCAGTTCAACGCCACCGTGGAGCGGCAGGTGGGCGACGTCGGGTTGCGCCTGTCGTACATCGGCTCGCGGAACCGGGATTTTAACTACAGCATCGGCGTCAACAAACCGGAGGCCAGCCTGATCCCGTTCGCGGCCAGCCGCCGCCCGTATCCTCAGTTTGTCGGCGCGACCGTCTACCGTACGAATGGCGCAACAAACTATGATTCCATGACCTTTGAGGCCAACCGGCGCGTGGGATGGGTCACATTTGACGCTCACTGGACTTGGGCCCATGGCATGAACAATATGCTGAACAAGGAAAATCCCTACAGTCCGTTGCTTTGGAACCGCGATTTCTTCGCCAAGCACCGGATCGTATTTAACACGGTATGGGAATTGCCGTTTGGCCGGGGCCGTCGGTTCCTTGGCACGATACCCGGCGCTGCGAACCAGGTCCTCGGCGGGTGGAGAATGGTGTGGGTCACCTATCTCCAGTCCGGTCAATACTTCTCGCCGCGGTTCTCCGGTAGTGACCCGTCGAACACGAACACGCGCGGTGGTTTTCCTGATCGCATCTGCGACGGCAACCTGTCGCCGGGGCAACGCTCGATCAATCGGTGGTTCGATGCCTCGTGCTTCGCTGTGCCGCCTGCGGGCAGGTTCGGCAATAGTGGTGCCAACATCCTTGAAGGCCCCGGAATTCAAGTCCACAACTTAACGCTTCTCAAGCGATTTCCGCTTACCGAAAGGGTGCACTTCGACTTCATGGGAATGATCTCAAACCTCTTCAACCACCCGAACTTCCTGTTCCCTGCCGCCAACATCTCCGTACCAGGTGGGGTGGGCGTAATCGGAGAGACGTACGGATTGTATTCGGGAGAAAGAGCGGGGCAACGGATGGTCGAATTGCGCGGACGTATCGAGTTCTAAACTGCTGGAAGTGTTGCGGCATTCGCGGCCGAAGTTATCGTTACTCGCGTGTTCGCTTCACAGTCGGTCTCCGGGACGTGGAAGAACTCATGGCCGAGCGCGGCTTATCGGTGGACACCACGGTCTGGCGTCGAACGCAGACGTATGGCCCGGAGGTAGCACCGGTTGTGAGGGTAACTGCCCAAAGGATCGACCTGGCACATCGATATCAATTGACGCCCTGTAGAAACCGCCACGCCCCCGTTCTGAACCTGCGTTCAGTTACCAAACTGGTGGTAGGTATAATTGACGATCACGGAATTGGACGAAACAAGCGAGGCCGGCTGGCTCGGGACCTTGGTCGAATCCCAATGCCTTTCCTGGGTCAGGCTGGGGTGACCGTACGAGTCGTAATAAGAAAATTCACTCACGACTCCTGGACCCGCATTTGATCCCGTACCCGCCGTTGCGCTCCGAGTCAGCAAATTGCGCACGCTTGGAGAAACCGATCGCCAATGAGCATTCGGCTCGTCCACAATCGTTTCCGAACCATCGCCAGCGTTGGAAGTCGCTACGAGGAACGCGTTCGTTGATGAGCCAGTTGCAGCCCCGGTCGGGACCAGTTTTGCGCCATTGCTGTCGTGTGAAATCGATGTAGCAGCTACCGCTGCGCTCACGACGATCATGGAACGCACCGCTATCTACGAAAGGCGCATGGTTACCTGGAAAGAAGCAGAGTATTTCCGCATGATTTTTGTAACAGGAGAGTATTGATGACCAATATCTCTGCTCCCACAGCACGCCTGAGGGCGATTGTGGCACTTCTTCTTTTGTTTGCTCCTCTGGTGGTCCAGGCCGCCGATGAGCGCCAGCCACCGCCCTATCGCTTCTTGCTCGTCGTTTCCAATCAGTGGAAAGATCCGGCGAGTTACCTGATCGAGGGCGGGGGAGAGTTTCAAGTGATCGCGACCCTCTTGAAGATCTGGGGCCTGCCATTTGACATCCTTCGGCTCGATCAGCAAAGGCTCGATCGTTACCATCTGATCGACAGGGAAGGCCGCCCCCTCTATGGGACCATCATCTGGGCTGCCGATCCATCCGGGCTGCAAGGGAAGGACCTGAGTTTTCTGCCATCCCTGGTGAAGGATTTCGGGGTGAATCTCGTGGTCCTCGGCGACACCGTCTCCGCGCCTGAAGTCGCGAATCTTGCAGGGTTGGATTACATCAGCGAGTACCGGTTGGGCGACGGCTTGACGTTCGCGGGAGAGCATTTCATCACGCGCGGGTTTGCGGGAAGAGACAACGATTTTCTCGCGGGCACAGGATGGGAGATCTCCGGCAGTAAGGTCGCCCCGAAGGAAGCGACCGTACTGGCCAAACGCGCGCATCTGCCGTTCCTCACCGTGCGTGAGTTCCCCGGGGCCAGACGCGTGGTCTGGTTAGGGGCGCACCGCGGCAGCACTCAGATATCCAGGCAGATCGTGCGGGACCTGTTTAAGCGTTCTCTCGTCTGGGCCCAGGGCTACGCGCTTTACGCCGAGTATCCGAAAAGCATCATCCTGTTCATGGATGACTTTGGCACGTCGGACAGAACCTACCTGCCATACTGGCATTACCGCACGCTCAACGAAGAGGACATCCGCAAGGGACTCATCGGGCCTTTGAAGCGGCACCATGCCGTGCTGAACCAGGATATTCTCACCGGCTACGTGGACCGCAAAGCCCGGCGCATCGTGAATCCCTGGAAGCAGCAGGTGATCGACGAGATCGATGGGAAAACGCTCCACGACTATGTCTCCGCCAAGCGCGGGCTGGATGCCGGTCTGCGTGAGGGTGTGTTTGAAATCCAGTGTCACGGATATACACACATGCTGCCGGATCTGGAATCTCCTCCTGGACCCTTCTGGACGGCCCCGATGGACGGCACTGGGACATTGGGCTTCGACGTAGAATTTGGCGATGAGCTGCGGAACAAGGAAGTTCCAGCGATCACGCAGAAATTTCTCCTTTCACGGGGTATCGAGAACATCCGCAAAGACTTTGGCGTGACGCCTCTGTTTGTCATCAACGGAGGAGGCGCTTGGTCCAAGACGTATCCGTACAACAGCCCGCGGATCGCCGCGGAGATGGGTTTCGGATTGTCGAACTTCGGATCGCCTGGATATCTGGGAAGGGATCTCGTGATATCGCCCATGGAACCGGTGGTTCAGGGCACTACCTGGGCCTACGACCGAAAGCTGACCGACGCTGACATACCGTGGACCATCGACGCCCCCTATTTCATCATCTTTCACGACCGGGACATATCGTTGGACATCACCGCCGCCGAGCGCCTGCTGACGAGCCTTGGCGAGGGAGTTCGCTACCTGTCGGGGAACGAATACTGCGGATATCTCCATGCTCAGATCGAGCGCGTAGACGAAACCGTTCAGCAGCTCTCCTTGGCCGTTAACTACGATGACCACTATTGCCAATATTTCGCTACCCACGAGTCCACCTGGATCTTGCATCTGTCTGATGAAACGCGCCAGGGATTGAAGAACTCAGCCCCCGAGAAGCAGACCATCACCATTCCAAAAGGCCTCGGACGTCATGTTGTGAACGTCAAACGGACCACAAAGTAGGAGGTTTGCCCCATGGAAACGACCGCAACAAGTCAAATATCCGCTTCACCGGCGGCGCCGTCGCTCGCCTCCGCAGAAGCTTCCAAGCCTGTCTCAAAGCGGCTCACCTCTCTGGACGCTTTTCGTGGCTGGACGATGTTCTGGATTGTTGGAGGCGGAGCCATCATGACCGGCTTGCAGGCTCTCGGACACAACCCGGTGATCGACACCATCATCTATCAACTGAACCATACTCCGTGGCAAGGATTGCGTTATTACGACCTGATTTGGCCATCGTTCATGCTGATGACCGGCATGTCTCTGCCGTTCTCGTACGCCAAGCGCTCGCTGGCGCAGACACACAGAGAGATCTTCCTGCGGGTTTTCCGGCGAGCGCTGGTGCTGTTTCTGCTAGGCTCGATCCGAGAGTCCGTAAATCTAAGGCATCCGTATTTGGTGGAATTGAGCAGCGCGCTGCAGCCCATCGGGATCGCGTACTTCTTTGCGTTCCTGCTGGTGCGCAAGTCGTGGCGCTTTCAGGCCGCTGTCGGCGCTTCGATCCTGGCCGGGTACGCGCTGTTGCTGGCATTCGTCCCGGCGCCTGGCGTCCCTGCTGGCAGCTATCAGCAAGGTAGGAACCTGGTGGCGGCGGTCGATATTGCCGTGCTGGGCCGGACTCACGAAGAAGGATGGGGAACCGTGCTTAGTACAATCCCTACCATCGCCACGACAATTCTGGGCCTGCTGATCGGAGAGCTTCTGCGGAGCAATCGTTCGCAAAAGGACAAGATCCGCGTCATGGCTCTCGTTGGGGTCTCCTGCGTGGTGCTGGGTTTGGCGATGGATCCGATCGTGCCCGTCATAATGAAGCTGTGGACCACTTCCTACGGCCTCGCGTCCGCGGGCTGGGCCTGCCTGCTATTCCTGGCTTTCTACCTTGCCATTGATGTAGGCGGCCACCGCAAGTGGACCTTTCCCTTCGTCGTGATCGGCATGAACGCAGTGACAGTATACATGGGCCGAACTCTCGTCCCCCTCGGAAGGGTTGTGGACATCTTCACCGCAGGGCCGGCGGCGACGATAGGTTCGTTCGGCCCGTTGTTCCAGGCGGCCGCTGTTTTGGTTGTCGAGTGGCTGATCCTTTACTGGATGTTTAAGCGAAAGATCTTCCTGGCGGCGTGACTCGGTGTTTTCCATGACGTCAACAGCTCGATTTCTTCTGGTATGGTTGCTCTGCTCCTGCCCGCTCTGGAGCAAGCCTTACCGCTTTCTGATTGTTATCTCCGACCAATGGAACGATCCGTCTACCTACATGGTCGAAGGAAACAGCCAGTTTGCCACCGTCGCTGGATTGTTGAAGACTTGGGGGCTTCCGTTCGACATTCTGCGCCTCGATCAGCAGCGGCTGGACAACTACCATCTGCTCGACCGGGAAGGCCAGCCGCGTTACGGGACGATCATCTGGATCGCGAACCCTGACGCCGCGGAAAGCAGAGACCTCAAGCTGCTTGACACGCTCGTGCGGGATGACGGCGTAAACCTCGTGGCACTTGGTGATGCCGTCCGAACGCCAGAAATCGCAAGCCTGACAGGCGTCGCCCACTTGAGCGAATATGCCCTGATCGAGAATCTTCGAATCGCTCGGGAGCACTTCATCACCCGGGAATTGAAGGGCCGCGAGCAGGAGTTTCTTGGGCGAGGCGGCAGGCGGCGCGGAGACAAAGTCTCGGTGATGGGAGCCACGGTCCTGGCCACCAGGGGGCCGCTTCCGTTTCTCACAATTCGCGAGTTTGCCAAAGGTGGTCGTGTGGTCTGGCTCGATGCCCATCGGCCGAGCGACCAGATGAGAATACAGGTCGTCCGCGACCTCTTCAAGCGATGCCTGGTCTGGGCGCAAAGATACACGCTTTACGCCGAATACCCAAAGAGCATTGTGATGGAAATGCACGATATGGGAACGTCCGACAAGACGTTCCTGCCCTACTGGCATTACCGCACGCTGAGCGAGGCCGAGATCCGCACCGCAATCATCGAGCCGCTGAAACGGCGCGATGCCGTGCTGACTCAGGTGGTCAATACCGGTTTCGTTGATCGAAAAACCCAGCGAGTCCTCAATCCCTGGGAACAGACGAAAGTGCTGGACGAGCTGGATGGCAAGACGATCCACGACTATTCATCCACGAAACGAGGTCTCGACGCGGGACAACGAGAAGGCGTCTTCGAGATACAAAGTCACGGCTGGACCCACATGCTGCCCGATCTCGACTCTCCGCCGGGGCCGTTCTGGAACGCGCCGCTGGATGGGGTCGCCACGTTGGGATGGGACAACGAGTTCAGCGATCGCATCCGAAAGCAGGAGATTCCCGCGGTGACGCAGAAGCTTCACATGGAGAGGTCAATCGAATATCTGCAGCAGGATTTCGGTGTCACACCCCTGTTTATCCGGCCGGGCGGCGGAGAATTCTCGCCAACCTGGGTTAATCACACAGGCCGCATCGCTGCGCAGTTGGGCTTCGGCTTGACGAGGCTGGCAACGCTTTACTATCTGGGACGCGACCGCGTGATCGCTCTCGGGCTAGTTCCGCAAATTGGCTGGGCCTACGACAAGCAACCCTCTTCCACGGAGGTGCCATGGACCGTGGATGGGCCGGTCTTCCTCGCTTTTCACGATCGCGATGTCGCGATGGACAAAAGCGCCGTTGAACGCTTATTGGACGAAATCGGCGACGGAGTCCGGTACATGACGGCCGGTGAATACTGCGCCTACCTGCACGCTGAAGTTGAGCGTGATACGGCCGAAGCCGATCGGCTGTCGCTGGCGGTGAGTTACGACGATCATTACTGCCGGTATTTTGCCTCCCATGCATCGACCTGGACCCTGCATCTGTCCGATGAAATGCGCAACTCGTTGAAGGCGCCCGAAAAGCAAGCAGTGTTCATTCCAAAAGGGTTAGGACGCCACATCGTGCGGATCGACGCCCGCGGAGTCGCGGTGCAGCCGGCAAAAAAGCAGCAGGCGCGTTAGGCTGAGCGCTGACCGCTGTCTTCGTGCTCGTATAGTCAAGAAAGTTGTACTCTCAGACGGGCTGTCGTTCGCCAATAATCCGGCCGGTCTCGATTTCACGCTGTTATCCGTTCATAACGAAGATGCAGGCCGCCGACTTGCGGGTTTCGACGATCGCGCCATGTTGCATGATTTGGCGCTCAGCCGGACATTGCTTTTCCAGCGCGAGATGAGGACGCGATCGGTGGTAATAGTTGAACTACGCCGCCAAAGTCCTCTTCAGATGACGACCGTTCTGGACTACGAAGTGATTCAGGCACGCCCGTCGTATCGATCCGATCAAGCGCTCCGCGTAGGCACTCTGCCAGGGACTCCGAGGCGTGGTCAGCACCTCCTCAATCCGCAGCGAATGCAACCACCATCTGCTGTGCAACCCATCCGGACGTTGGGTGATCGGTCACATTGAAGTGGAGAACTTTCCGGCGGCTATGCTCCAGCACCAAGAACACGACACCAAAAAAATTCATCGACACATTTGTTAAGAAGGACTTTTGTGAGGTAGTAACATAATAGGCGGCAATGGCGAAAGTCCCCGAACAATGGCTGAGCAGCATCCTGCTGACGATCTACCAGAACGCGGCGATCACGCGGGAGCAGATTGTT
>Ga0070696_100002846_pt1 | contig 11510 bp, 8 predicted proteins | sample KBSK1253metaG_FD_65474 | JGI IMG/M metagenome (GOLD analysis project Ga0070696, IMG submission 65474) | Corn, switchgrass and miscanthus rhizosphere microbial communities from Kellogg Biological Station, Michigan, USA - KBS K1-25-3 metaG | ecosystem: Host-associated > Plants > Roots >... | reverse complement strand
CGCGCAACAGCTCGGCCAGTTCGGTACGCAGGCTTTCGAGTTGCGCCGTGATGGCGGGGTCGGCCAGAAAATCGATCTCTTCCTCGGGAAAGTCGATTGCCGCCTCGATGTGCACGCGCAAGGCGATCAGCGCCTGCAGCAGCGCGTCGACCTTGCGCGAAAACACGCCTTCCATCGACTGCAGTGCGGCGCGCGCGCCGGCCTGCGAGCGTGCCGCGATCAGGTCGGCGACGGCTTCGGCCTGGGCCAGGTCGAGTTTCCCGTTCAGGAACGCGCGTTCGGTGAATTCGCCGGGCCGCGCCAGCCGCGCGCCGAGTTCGCAGCAACGACGCAGCAGCGCGTCGAGCAGCACGGCGCTGCCGTGGCCCTGCAGCTCCAGCACGTGTTCGCCGGTATAGGAGGCAGGAGCAGGGAAGTGCAGCAGCAGGCCGCGATCGATCAATGCACCGGCGGCGTCGCGGAACGCGGTGAAGTGTGCATGGCGCGGCTGCGGCGCGCGGCCGAGCATGGCCTGCGCAATAGCCGGCGCCGCCGGCCCGGACACGCGCAGCACGCCCACGCCGGCCGCGCCGGGGGCGCTGGCAATGGCGGCGATGGTGTCGGTGCTCTGGGTCATGCGCGGCAGGTTAAACGAAGACGGCCGCGGCGGTTGCCCGACACGGCCGCTTCAATTGAAAGTGCAGCCAGGGATGGCTGCCCTTTTGACCTTCGCGATCAGGATGATCGCAAAAGTTTCCCTTGAAGTGCGGCCATGGATGGCCGCCCGTTTGATCCTGGCGATCAAGGATGATCGCCAGAGTTGTTCATCAGGCAGCCTTGGGCTTGGCCGCCACGTCCTCGCGATCCACGTGATGGGTGATCCACCACTGCTGGCCCAGACCGACGATGCCGTTCACCGCGTAGTACAGGCACAGGCCGGCGGGGAAGAATGCGAACATCACGGTGAACAGCAGCGGCATCACCTTCATCATCTTCGCCTGGGTCGGGTCCATGCCCGCGGCGACCGGGTTCAACCATTGCGTGCCCAGCATCACCAGCGCGTAGATGATCGGCAGGATGTAGAACGGATCGGGCGCGCTCAAGTCCGGGATCCACAGGAACGGCGCGTGGCGCAGTTCCAGGCTGTACTCGAGCACGAAGAACAGGCCGTAGAACACCGGCAGGGTGATCAGCACCGGCAGGCAGCCGCCCATCGGGTTGACCTTCTCCTTCTTGTACAGCTCCATCATCGCCATCTGCATCTTCTGCTTGTCGTCGCCGTAGCGCTCCTTGAGCGCCTGGACGCGCGGCTGCAGCTTGCGCATGCGAGCGCTGGAGCGGTACTGGATGGCGGTGAGCTTCCAGCTCAGGCCCTTGATCAGCAGTACCAGCAGGATGATCGCCACGCCCCAGTTGTTGCTGATCGCGTGGAACTGCGACAGGACCCAGTGCATCGGCACGGCGATGATCTTGAACATGCCGTAGTCGATGGTCAGGTCCAGCCCCGGCGCGATCGCACCCATCGCGCCCTGCTTGTTCGGGCCCACGTACAGGCGTGATTGGCTGGTCAGGCTCTGCCCCGGCGCCACGCTCAGGGCCGGGCCGACCGTGCGAATCAGGTAGCGCGGATGCGCGCTGTCCGGGTCGAGGGTCTGGGTGACGTACTGCTCGGTCTGGTTGACGGGCGGAATCCACGCGGTGACGAAGTACAGCTTCAGCATCGCCGCCCAGCCACCCTTGATCGGGGCATTGAGCTGGTTCTTCGCTTCGGCGAAGTCCTTGAACGGCAGCTTCTCGAACTTCTCGCCGGTGTACCAGGCGGCGCCCTGGAAGCTGCGCGATTCCGGATCCATGTAGCCCTTGATCCAGCTGGACGGCTTTGGCGGCTCGACCCGCAGCAGTTGCTGGTAGGCGTTGCCCTGCCACGGCGCGGCGGTGCCGTTGTCGATGCGCTGGCTGACGCCGATCACGTAGCTGCCGCGCTTGAAGGTATAGGTCTTGGTGACCTTGAGGCCGGTGGCATCCTGCCAGGTGAGGTCGACCTTCAGCTCGTCCTGGCCGGCGGCGAGCGCGTAGGCGGTCTTTTCGCTGTGGAACAGCGCCAGATGGTTCGGCTGGTCGGCCGGCGCGGTGTCACTGCTGCTGACCAGGCCGCTCTGGGCCACCGAGTAGCGCTCGGGGTCACTGGTCAGCAGTACGGTCGGCGGCGGGTTCGGCGACTTGTGCGTGCGCGGCGCCTGCGGGTAGGCCAGCAGGTCGGCGTGCACCAGGCTGCCGCCGCGGGTATCCACGCTCAGCTTGAGTACGTCGGTCTCGATGGTGATCAATTGCGCTGCGGCCGGTGCGGCAGGAGTCGTGTCGCCGGCGATCCTCGGGGCGGTGGCGCTCGGTGCCGAAGTTGCCGGGATCGCACCCGGCACGCCGGCGTCAGCCGACGGCGCGGCGGCGCTCGATGCGCTGGTCACCGCGGCCTGCGGCGGCGGTGCGTAATCCTTCTCCCAAGCCAGGAACAGGAAGTAGGCCACGGCCAGCAGGGCGAACATGAGGAAGGTGCGCGTTTGATTCATCGCGTAGCAGATCCGGGTAACGCCACGACACTTGCCAACGCCGCGGAGACAGGAGGGAAAAAGGTCAACGCTCGATTGTGGTGGTGTCGCCGGCGGGCTTCAATGGCCCGGACGTCGCGGCATGGCTGACCAGCAGTTTTTTCCACAAGCCGTCGAGTTCGGCCAGCAGCTGCGGCCCGGGTACCCCGACGGCCTGCTCGCGCGCCATCACCATCATGTCGACCGCCGGCAACTGATGGCGCACGCGCCGGAACGACTCGCGCAGCAACCGCTTGATCCGGTTGCGCTCGACCGCCCGCTTGGAGACGCGCTTGGAAATCGCCAAACCCATTCGGGCATGGCCCAGGTCGTTGTCGCGATAGCGCATATGAAAACAGCGGCCGCCTGCGCGTCCGCTGCTTGTCCGCAAGGCGGCGAAGTCACCCGGCCGACGTAACCGCGCTTCGCGCGGCAGCCCGGCGCTGGACATGACACTCGCCCTGGTTACGGGGTCAGACGCTTGCGGCCCTTGGCGCGACGGGCGTTGAGGATTTTGCGGCCGTCGGCGGTGGCCATACGGGCACGGAAACCGTGCGTGCGAGCGCGCTTGAGCTTGCTGGGCTGGAAGGTCCGCTTCATGGCTTACTCCGAAGGGAATGTGAATAAAAAGGTTGGAAAGTATGTGGGGTAGCCACCGCCTCTGTCAAACGGCGGCGGCTGGCGTCCTGTGGATACGCATGTGGATATGTGGACGGTCGAGGGCGCGAGGGAGGCTGCTAGACTAACCCATCACCCCGCGCGCAAGCGCTCCCAGCTGTGGTTGATTTCATTCATGAGTGATCTGTGGCGGCGCTGCCTTGAGCGCCTCGAAGGCGATCTGAGCGCCGAAGACCTGCACACCTGGCTGATGCCGCTGCAGGCGCGTGACGATGCCAACGGCCTGCAGCTGTTCGCACCGAATTCCTACACCCTGGACACCGTGCGCGGCCGCTATCTGGAACAGATCGAGGCCGTGTTGCAGCAACTTGGTGGCAGGCCCTGCCCGGTGCGGTTGGAGGTCGGCTCCAGCACGGTACGACCAGCAGCGCCCGCCAAGGCGGCGCCAGTCCCCCGGACTGCCACGGCTCAGGCCCCCGCGTTCAGCCACAACCTGGATCCGCACTACACCTTCGAGACCTTCGTCGAGGGCAAGTCGAACCAGCTCGGCAAGGCGGCCGCCATGCAGGTGGCGACCAACCCGGGTCGCGCCTACAACCCGTTGCTGCTGTATGGCGGCACCGGACTGGGCAAGACCCACCTGATGCATGCCGCCGGCAACCTGATGCGCGAGCGCAATGCGGACTGCAAGGTGCTGTACCTGCGTTCGGAGCAGTTCGTCGGTTCGATGATCGAGGCGCTGCGCGCAAAGAGCATGGACCAGTTCAAGCAGCGTTTCCGCTCGGTCGATGCGCTGCTGATCGACGACATCCAGTTCTTCGCCGGCAAGGACACCACGCAGGAGGAGTTCTTCCACACCTTCAACGCGCTGTTCGAGTCCAAGCAGCAGATCATCCTGACCTGCGACCGCTACCCGAAGGAAGTGGACAAGCTCGAGCCGCGGCTGAAATCGCGCCTGGGCTGGGGTCTCAGCGTCGCGATCGAACCGCCGGACTTCGAGACGCGCGCGGCGATCCTGCTGGCCAAGGCGCACGAGAAGGGCGTGGGGGTGGACGAGCATGTGGCCATGCTGCTGGCCAAGCGCATCCGCTCCAACGTGCGCGACCTCGAGGGCGCGCTGAACACGCTGGCGGCGCGGGCGAATTTCTACGGCAAGCCGATCACCACCGACTTCGCCGAGGAAACCCTGCGCGACCTGCTGGCCACGCACGCCCAGGCGATCACCATTGCGAACATCCAGAAGGTCACCGCCGAGTACTTCAACGTGCGCCTGCAGGACCTGCTGTCCAAGCGGCGCGTGCGATCGCTGGCGCGGCCGCGGCAGATCGCGATGACCTTGTCCAAGGAACTGACCGAGCACAGCCTGCCGGAGATCGGCGAGGCGTTCGGCGGGCGCGACCACACCACGGTGATGCACGCCTGCAAGACGATCCGCAAGTTCATCGAGACCGACGCGCGCATGCGCCAGGACTGGGAGCAATTGATTCGCACGCTGACCGGTTGAACGACGAACAGCAAAGATTATGGATAAGCGGGAGGCCAAGCTGTGGATAATGGGGGGATGGATTCGCCACCGAAGTTATCCACAAACCACCCACCGTCCCACAGTCCTTTCAAGCACAGCCATAAATCAAAGCAACATATTGATAAAAAAGAAAAATCTAGGGTATAAAAGTTATCCACTGGTGCAACAACAACAACCAACTTCTTTTAAAGACAGAACAGCAGGTATAGGGGAAGCACAGCCATGCAATTCAGCATCCAACGAGAAGCTCTGCTCAAGCCGCTGCAGCAGGTGGTTGGTGTGGTTGAACGCCGCCAGACGCTGCCCGTGCTGGCCAACCTGCTGGTCAAGGTCGGTAACGGCAAACTGTCGTTGACCGGAACCGACCTCGAGGTGGAGATGGTGGCCACCACCGAGGCGGAGAAACTGACCGACGGCGAAGTCACCATTCCTGCGCGCAAGCTGTTTGACATCGTGCGGGCCCTGCCCGACGGCGCGCGAATCGACCTCAAGCTCAATGGCGACCGCGTGGCGTTGAATGCCGGGCGTAGCCGTTTCACGCTGACCACCCTGCCGGCCAGCGAATTTCCCACGGTCGATGAAATCGAACTGGTGGAGAAGGTCAGCCTGCCGGAGGAAGCGCTGCGCGACCTGATGGAACGCACCGCGTTCGCCATGGCGAATCAGGACGTGCGTTACTACCTCAACGGCATGCTGCTGGACCTGCAGGAACACACCCTGCGTTGCGTGGCCACCGACGGTCACCGGTTGGCGATGAAGGAAACCCAACTGCAGAGTTCGGTCAGCACGCGCCGGCAGATCATCATTCCGCGCAAGGGCGTCAATGAACTGGTCGGGCTACTGGAAACCGGCGAGGGCCAGGTCGAACTCGAGTTCGGGCGCAATCACCTGCGCGTGCGCCGTGGCGACGTGGTGTTCACCTCCAAGTTGATCGACGGCCGCTTCCCGGATTACGAAGCGGTGATCCCGCTGGGCGCGGACAAGACCGCCACGCTGGACCGCGAGGTGCTGCGCGGGGCCCTGCAACGCGCCGCGATCCTGTCGAACGAGAAGTACCGCGGCGTGCGGCTGGAACTGTCGCCAGGCAAGCTGCGCATCGTGGCGCACAACCCGGAGCAGGAAGAAGCAGTCGAGGAGGTCGAGGCCGATACCCACGTGTCCGACCTGGCCGTGGGCTTCAACGTGGGCTACCTGCTCGACGCACTGGCCGCGCTGCGCGGCGAGCAGGCTCGGCTCAGCCTGCGCGATGCCCAGTCGAGTTGCCTGGTGCAGGAGCACGACAACGAGCAAGCCCGCCACGTGATCATGCCGTTGCGGCTCTGACGGTCAGCGCATGGCCCTCGCCACGTGCGGCAGGCAAAGGCAACGCCGGGGTTCCCGCCAGGGACTCCGGCGTTGCCGTTTTTAGGCGTTTCCGCATGAGACTGGAACAACTTCGTGTGCGCGGATTGCGATGTCTCACCGACGTTGACGTGGCATTGGGCCCGGCGATCAATGTTTTCGTAGGCGCAAACGGCGCCGGCAAGACGAGCGTGCTGGAGGCGGCATTCCTGCTGTCGCATGCCCGTTCCTTCCGCAGCGGTGCGAAAGAAGCACTGTTACAGCGGGGCGCATCGCAGTTGTCGATCTTCGCCGAGTTGCACCATGCCGACCAGAGAGTTTGCCGGCTCGGGTTAGGCCGGGACGGGGTGCGCTGGGAGGCGAAGCTGGACGGCGGGAACGTGGCGATCGGGCAACTGGTGGGCGAATGCGCGGTGGTCTGTTTCGAGCCGGGGTCGCACGCGTTGATCGCGGGTGCGGCCGAGGAGCGCCGTCGCTATCTGGATTGGGGTGTGTTCCACGTGGAACACGATTTTCTTTCCGGTTGGCGACGCTATCAGCGGGCGCTGAAACAACGCAACAGCTTGTTGCGTTCCGCCCTGACGTCGACCGATGAGCTGTTCGCGCCGTGGGAGGCGGAATTGGCGCATTCCGCCCATCAAATCGACCTGCAACGACGCGCCTACCTGGACCGGCTGCGCCCGAAACTGCTGCGCAGCATTGCCGGTTTGCTGCCCGAACTGGGGACTCTCGACCTGCGTTATCGCCGTGGCTGGTCGGACGAGCTGGATCTGGCCCAGCAGCTGCGGGATCAGCGGGGCAGGGACTTGGCCCGCGGACACACCACGCTGGGCGCACACCGTGCGGACTGGTCGATTACGTTCGAGCAGGCGCCGCTGCGTGAGCATCTATCCCGCGGACAGGAAAAGCTCACCGCGCTGGCCTGCATGCTGGCCCAGGCCGAGCTATACGCGGAGCACCGCGGCGAGTGGCCAGTCGTGTGCCTGGACGATCTCGCCTCGGAACTGGACCAGGCCCACCAGGCGGCGGTGGTAGCGCTGCTGGCGGCGGCCGACGCCCAGATCCTGCTGACCGGCACCGAATCGCCGGCCGCGCTGCAAGGGCTTCCTACGCGAGTGTTCCACGTGGAACAAGGTGAGCTGACGCGCCTGCTATAATCGAAGGGTTGCATCTCCCGAGGATTGCATAACCCTGTCCGGCCTTTCACGGCGCCGCGTCGGGCGGGTCGCTGGCGCCAGGAAACGGTCAACGCATGAACGAATCCATCAACGAATCGCACTACGACTCAAGCAACATCAAGGTCCTGAAAGGCCTGGAGGCGGTGCGCAAGCGCCCGGGCATGTACATCGGCGACACCGATGACGGCACTGGCCTGCATCACATGGTGTTCGAGGTCGTCGACAACGCGATCGATGAGGCGCTGGCCGGCTACTGCGACAAGGTGGCGGTTACCATCCTCGACGACGGTTCGGTCAGCGTCAGCGACAACGGCCGCGGTATCCCGGTCGACATCCATCCGGAGGAGGGTCGTTCCACCGCCGAGGTGGTAATGACGGTGTTGCACGCCGGCGGCAAGTTCGACGACAACTCGTACAAGGTTTCTGGCGGCCTGCATGGCGTGGGCGTGTCGGTGGTGAACGCCTTGAGCGATCACCTGTGGCTGACCATCCATCGCGACGGCCACGAGTACCTGCAGGAATACTCGCTGGGCGAACCGCTGTACCCGCTAAAGGAGGTCGGCCCGTCGTCCAAGCGTGGCACTCTGGTGCGTTTCCTGCCCAGCCCGGCCACGTTCACCAGCAACATCGACTTCCACTATGAAGTGCTGGCCAGGCGCCTGCGCGAGCTGGCCTTCCTCAATTCGGGCGTCACCATCGAGCTGAAGGACGAGCGCGGCGAAGGGCGCCAGGACACGTTTGCCTACGAGGGCGGCATTCGCTCGTTCGTGCAGCACCTGGCCCAGCTGAAGACCGCCCTGCACCCGAACGTGATCAGCCTGACCGCGGAGCAGGACGGCATCGTGGTGGAGGTGGCGATGCAGTGGACCGACTCCTACCAGGAGACGATGTTCTGCTTCACCAACAACATCCCGCAGCGCGACGGCGGTACCCACCTCACCGGTTTCCGCGCCGCGCTGACCCGTTCGTTGCAGAATTACGTCGAGAAGGAAGGCTTGGCCAAGAACGCCAAGGTGACGCTGTCTGGCGACGACATGCGCGAAGGCATGATCGCGGTGCTGTCGGTGAAGGTGCCCGACCCGAAGTTTTCCTCGCAGACCAAGGACAAGCTGGTTTCCTCCGAGGTGAAGACCGCGGTGGAGCAGGCGGTCAACGAGAAACTCGGCGAGTTCCTGTTGGAACATCCGAACGAGGCCAAGGCGATCGCCTCCAAGGCGGTGGACGCTGCACGCGCCCGCGAGGCCGCGCGCAAGGCCCGTGAAATGACCCGCCGCAAAGGCGCGCTGGACATCGCCGGTCTGCCCGGCAAGCTGGCCGATTGCCAGGAGAAAGATCCGGCGCTGTGCGAACTGTTCCTGGTCGAGGGCGATTCCGCCGGCGGCTCGGCCAAGCAGGGCCGCAACCGCAAAACCCAGGCCGTGCTCCCGCTGAAGGGCAAGATCCTCAACGTGGAGAAGGCGCGTTTCGACCGCATGCTGGCCTCAGCCGAGGTCGGCACGCTGATCACCGCGCTCGGCACCGGTATCGGCAAGGACGAATACAACCCCGACAAGCTGCGCTACCACCGCATCATCCTGATGACCGACGCCGACGTCGACGGCTCGCACATCCGCACCCTGCTGCTGACCTTCTTCTACCGGCAGATGCCCGAGCTGATCGAGCGCGGCCACATCTACATCGGCTTGCCACCGCTGTACAAGGTGAAGCAGGGCAAACAGGAGCTGTACATCAAGGACGACACTGCGCTGAACGACTACCTGATTTCCAGTGCGGTCGACAACGCCGGGTTGACCTACAACCCGGACGCGCCGCCGATCACCGGCGAGGCACTGGAGAAGCTGTTGCGCGGGTACCAGCACGCGCTGGACCAGATCGCCAAGCTGGCGCACCGTTTCGATGCTGCCGTGCTGAATGCCTTGCTAGAGCACACGCCGATGGCGCCGGCGCTATGGGCCGATCCTGTCGCGATGCAGGTCTGGCTGGACGGTGCCACCCGGCGCCTGGCCGCCAGCGGACTGGGCAAGCCGCATTACCGCATGTCGCTGCGTCCGGCCCACGGCGAACAGCCGGCCGCGATCGAGGTGGTGAAGGAGCAGCACGGGCTCAGCCATACCTGGCTGCTGCCGCAGCCGTTCTTCGCCAGCAACGAGTTCCGCCCGTTGCTGGCGATCAGCCAGCAGATCGCCGGCATGATCCTGCCTGACGCCGTGGTGCGTCGCGGCAATGCCTCGCGCGGCGTGCTCAGCTTCCTTGAGGCACGCAACTGGCTGCTGGAAGAGGCCAAGAAGGGACGCAGTATCCAGCGCTTCAAGGGCCTGGGCGAGATGAACCCGGAGCAATTGTGGGATACCACAGTGAATCCCGATACCCGGCGCATGCTGCAGGTCGGCATCGAGGACGCCATCGCGGCTGATCAGATGTTCTCGATGCTGATGGGCGAGGCGGTCGAGCCGCGTCGCGACTTCATCGAAACGAACGCGCTGAAGGTCGCCAACCTGGATATCTGAATCGCTCTCGCTGATGCAAGGTTCCCGCTCGTCCGCTATCGGGCGGGCGGGCCCGGCGGAATCGAGGAGCCCGACGCTCGCGTGGCGACCGCAGAAACAATCGCCTCACTGGCCGGTTTGATGCCAAGTAATTGATTTTTAACAACCTTTCATGCGGCGCTGCAACTTGTTATCCCTTGCCGGGTCGGGTTACGCTTCGCAATCCCCCGCGTCATTAACGACACGCCCAGACATTACGAGGATCACCATGAAGCATGCCCGAGGGTTAACCGTGCTGGCCGGCGTTGCGCTGTTGCTGGGCGTGGCCAGCAGCCCGGCGCTGGCGCGCAAGAGCGACGACGCCAAACCCAAGAAGGAAGTGCTGTATCCGAACGCGACCCGCGCCGAACCGAAGCTCGACCTGACCAGCGAGAAGGACCAGAAGAATCTCAACGAAGGCCTGGACGCGGTCAACGAAGGCGACAAGGCCAAGGCCGAGCAGCTGCTGCAGCCGCTCATCGACAGCAGCAAGAGCAAGTACGCCCAGGCGCTCGCCCTGCAGGGCATGGCGAGCCTCCATTACAACGATGGCGACTACAAGGGTGCGATCGCCTCGCTGCAGCGTTCGCTGGCGCTCGGCGTGATGCCGAACGACACCTACTTCCAGCTGATGTACATGCTGGCGCAGTTCCAGATGGCCGACGAGCAGTACCAGCCCGCGCTGGACACGATCGCCAAGTGGCGCGCCGAGGGCAAGAAGGAAACCGCCGATTCGTATGCGCTCGAAGGCAACGCCGATTACCGCCTCGGCAAGTACCCCGAGGCGATCGCCGCGATCACCAAGGCCAAGTCGATGACCGACAAGCCGCAGCCGACCTGGGACCAGATCCTGATGGCCAGCTATGCCGAATCCGGGCAGGATCAGAAGGCGGCTGAACTGGCCACGAGCCAGCTCAGTTCCAACCCGAACGATCCGAACGCGCTTAACAACGCGGTCGCGGTGCTGATGCAGGCGCACAAGTACCCGGAAGCGATACAGATGCTGGAAAAGGCCCGCGCCGGCGGCACGCTGACCAAGGACACGCACTACGTGAACCTGGCCAAGCTGTACCTGATCACCGGCCAGGAAAGTTCCGATCCCGCGCCGAATGCGATCAAGGCCCAGCAGGTGCTTGAGGAAGGCATGAACAAGGGCGTGGTCAAGCCCGACGCGGAAACCTACGTGCTGCTGGGCCAATCCGCCGAGATCGCGAACAACATCGACAAGGCGATCGGCTACTACAACAAGGCGCAGCCGCTGGCTAGCGACGGCGAGGCCGCGCTGCGTGCCGGCCGCCTGCTGCTGAGCGAGAACAAGTACAGCCAGGCCAAGGGCCTGATTCAGCAGGCCATCGACAAGGGCGTGAAGCACAAGGGCACGGCATACATGCTGCTGGCCGAGTCCGAGCGTGGCTTGAAGAACAAGCCCGCTGCGATCACCGCCATGAAGAAGGCCGCACAGGATCCGGAGACGGCCGCGAAGGCCAAGGACTGGCTGAAAAAGGCCGGCGCTGGCTGACAGATTGGAGCGCGCGGCAGGCCGCGGGGTGGATGGACGTCCATATCATCTGCCCCGTGGTGCTATACAAATGCCATGTGCTGTTGTACCGTTGAAACCTTTCCCTAGCGTCTCCCCAGCGGCTAAGTTCCCTCCGGGTCCGTCCAGGTATCAGACGGTTTCGGGCCAAGCCCTGCGGCAACGTTCTCCTTCGGTTTGATCAGCTTCAGATAGTGACAGATGGCCTCAAGTAACGAAGAA
>Ga0070696_100002845_pt1 | contig 11511 bp, 7 predicted proteins | sample KBSK1253metaG_FD_65474 | JGI IMG/M metagenome (GOLD analysis project Ga0070696, IMG submission 65474) | Corn, switchgrass and miscanthus rhizosphere microbial communities from Kellogg Biological Station, Michigan, USA - KBS K1-25-3 metaG | ecosystem: Host-associated > Plants > Roots >... | reverse complement strand
CCACCGCACGATCCTGGCCGAAAACGAACGCAAGTACCCCACCGGCACCGGTCACGAACGCTGCTTCGGACGCCGCGATACCATCGATACCATCCATGAAATTAAACAAATTCAGAATCCAGACGATCGCGACAGTGCCCGCCAGGTCGCCCCAAATTCCGAGCGAGACGAATTGGCTGCCGATGCGGATCGGCGGCAAGCCGCCGAGTGCATACATGGCCCATGCCGCGGCGGTAACGTGTGCGAACATTCGGATTCCGGCCGGCAATGAATGCCGATCGTCGAGAAATCCGACCGTGGCGATCATCAGGCCGCCGCCGAGTAACGCAGCCGCCAGCCAAGGATCGATCCAATGCAACAATGCAAACCCGGCGAGCGCGGTCGAGGAACCAATGACAATGGCGAGGCCGCCACCGCGCGGCGTAGGGCGTGAGTGCGAACTACGCTCGTTGGGAAGATCGAGGATCCCTTGGCGCAGAGCAACTCGCCGCGTCCACGCCGTGAGCACCAGCGTTATCAGAAATGCCGCACCGAGGATTAACCCCCCTTCAACCATGACATCACTCCATTTCCACCATGAGAGTGCCTGAGCATACCCAAGTCCGTGTGCCACGATACAGAATGGCGTCCAGAGTCTGGTCTTGGTCATTCTCCCTGCGCATTTCGGTCCCTACTCGCTGGCTGGAATCCATATTGAAACCCACGGCCCGCACATCAACGCCGCAACCGCCGTCCGCAACAAGGCCGTCCGGCCAAGTGAAGTTTCCTTCGTTTCTCGTGACGAGGCTAGCTCCGAGTTGCCTACCGGCCTGAGAGAGAGGCATCCTTATCCTGGATTGTTTACAATTCATCGAGTTGGTCTCATTGGAGGGGACATGAGTCGGCACGATAATATCCTTGTAATTGCCGCCACTCTTTTGTTTTGTTGCACCACTTCTATTGCACAGAACAATCCCTGGCCTGATCTGGCCAATCGGATTGGCCCCTATAGCGGCGTTCTGAGCATCGCGGATGCCAAAGCTGCGGCGGCCGACGGCTTCAACCTTACCGTCCAGTCCACATATGACCCCACGGTGCTAGCGGCCATGCGGGATCTCCGCATAAATCATATAGATATTCAGTTATGGGGTCTAATTTACGCGCAATGCAAAATTCAATTTGATCGCGAAACGGCCGCGGGCAGTAGCCGGCACTGCGACTTGTCCGCCGAAACCGGCCAGTCGATCTTGCGAGACGCAGCGGTTCACTTGGATAAAGTAAAGAATGATCCAAGTGTTGCGGCATATTGGTTGCTCGATGATTATCCTTGGGGAAATGTAACGCCTATTCTCGTCGCGCTGCACGGTTTGGTCGGCAGCGTGAATCAAGAGACCGGCACAAACAAACCCACGATTTGCGGAATAGGTGGTTCACTGGATCATCGCACTGTGAGTAATCGAAGGATCCTTCCCGACCGAGCTTATATCGAACTGTCGCTTCAAAATGTCACGCCGGCTGCCTGCGACGTGGTCGCGCCGTATTTCTATGGCGCGGCGACTGAAAATGATCCGACCTGGATCGACTGGACGATGGCGAATCTAATGCCATGGTTCATGCAACGGTTAAGCAAGCAGGGTTTCAGTCACCCTGCGCTCTTGCCGGTTTCGCAGGCTTTTTATGCAAACAAGCGCGGTGGCTCAACTTACTATGTACGCCCACGACCAGAAGATATCGCCGCACAAGCTAAGGCCTATTGTGGTTCCGGGGCGATCGCACTAATGTTCTTTACGTGGCGGGCGGCGGACGCAGAACGAAGTTACGCCAATGACGCCGACATTCAGGAGGGTGTGCGAGAGGCGGCCGCGGCGTGCCGCGAAGAGGGATTGAGAATCCCGGCAGCAGGTCACGGAACCCATTGATTGCCGCCAAACATGATTGTGCAAACAGCTTTATACAGCGTGACGACTTTCTCCATGCCGGCACTATCCAACGAGATTTAGCTTTAGCATGCGCCGGATATTGCCGGAACTGGGCTTTAGAGCCGGCGTAACGCTCTCGGATACCTCGGGATCATCTAGAATATAAAGCGACGCAATCGCCAAGCCTCGGAGGCGCCATTACTTCCGCTCTGCGCTTGAATGTTGTACGCCCAAAAAATCCGAGTCAAGCCGTCACCACCGCCACAGGGCATAGTCGGCGCCGCGTCATCAACATCAGCCGTCACAGAATCGAACCCCGAAGGGCACTTCATCGCATAAGCCTCTTGCGAGGCATCTGATATTGGCAGAGGCAGTGAGTCGAAGTACGGTTCCAGAGTTGCCGGCGCACTCTGCACAAGCTTCGAGTCATTTGGCAACTGTATGTCCACGAACAATAGTGGATAGTCGATGTAGTAGTCACGTACATATTGGTCACCGGCAGCAGTCAAAAACGAGAAATCAAGCGCTGACCAATTCAGCGCGCGAACGGCCGCGGATATTTCGGCAGCTGTAGCGGGTACGCCGTCAGAGCGTAGCGTAATAAGCCCGAATGTCGGATCAAACGTTACCCAGCGACTGGATGTATCGTCCAAGACTTCTACCAACGTATGCGAGTCATAACGATTCTCTTGCAGGCCAATGTCGAGTTGTCGTGCGGCAAGCCCTACTCTCGACTCACCGATGAGTTGTATTAGAGCAAGCATGAATTGTTCGCAGCTGGCATTGGACGAGCCCACACTTGCGTCGAGAGTGTCCAGAATTGTCGCTGCATATGGCTGATTGTCGCGGTCTGCCATTGAGCGCACCTCCGCAGTCAATTTTTTTACCAACTCATATTTATCAGCAAAGGAAGGAGCTCCACCCGCTATAGTAAAGGTCAATTGCGTAGACACGGTACGAGTCAAATAGATGGTGTCGAGCTTTGCGGTCACATGGGAATCGATCGGCGCATTGATGAAGACGTGCGTTGTGTGAATCACGCCACTATCTCCGCTAATTACGACACGCCCAGTACTATCGAAGTAGATTGGTTGGTTATTGTATGCAATTCCATTGCTACCAAAGATGCCATTTGCCTCACCAAAGACACCACCAGTAACGGTTACCCTATATCCCACGGCCAGTGGGCTCGCGCTCCACTCAATCGGTTTGCCGACGGCCAGCGTCGCGCCGGTTGAAATATTGGTGAATGTACTTGCTGGAGTCTGATCGTCGGTCCGGAAACGGGTATATGAACCGCGCGGCCAATGCCCGGCGGGCATTCCGTCTCCCCAGCCGTTCAACACTGCGCGGACTCGCGCGTAAATCACGGTCCCAGCGGGCAAGGGCGGCATCGTGACCGATGTGGTCGTAATGACACCTGAGTCAAAAACATCATTGCCACCTAAAGTCGTCCCAATTTGCAACTCGTAGCCTCGCGCATTGTTCGCGGCGGTCCATTGCACCGGATGCCTAGTGTCGATATTGGGGTCACCAGGCTGGGGATAGACAAACAGTGGCCAATCGCTGCTGCCAACGGGAACATAGGTCGATCCCGACGAGTGACTAATTGGATCAGAACTTGAGGCAACGTTCCCCGTTTCAGTTGCCTGGCCAGATCCGCCGCCACACCCGCTGATATAGCAATTTGTGAAGATCAGTAGGGCAAGAATAAAGCTACGTTTAGTCATCGCCGGCTGGTGTACTTTTATAACCGAACTTTATTCCTATATCGTTCAACAATACAACAGATTTCGCTCTCTAATACAACATGTCTCCAGTGAGGTGGTTACCGGTGGAAATAGTCCAACCCATGGATATCGAAGACACGTCCCCCCCAAATACACAAAACTCCACATAAATCGACATAAATTTGTCGTGTCGATTTGACGTTATTGCCGACATCAGGCATCTGGCAAAACGACCTCGGGACATGCATGAATATCACGAACATGCTGACAATAATATTGGGCGTCAGAATTGAACAATGGTCACAAGCGATCGTGGCAATCGTACCCGTGCGCTTGCGACGAGCCGTGCCCCGAGACGCAAGGTTCCGAATCGCGGCGCAAAAGAGAAGTCGGCTATCCGCGCAAGTAATTCGCCGGGTGTCTCGATGATCACGCTCACAACTTCGTCGAATGACCGCGCGGTGAATCGCGTGCTAGAAATCTGAATGAGTCTAAAATCCGGATGTATGTTCAAAATCAATTCCAGGCCTACTTCGCCGCACCCGTCGACGACGTCCTCGATCCTCATTTGTTCTGCTCTGAATTCCCAGCGCCGCTCATGCACAACTCGCGCGGGCAAATGACGATACCCATCGTGGACCGCAGTAACCATTGTGCTCGTCGACTCCGCGCGCACAGTTGAGGTTAGAACGCTGGCCCGCCGACCAACACGAAACCCTCCCCACACATCGGACGAATTCAAGCCGTTCACAACGATTGAATTGTGTGCTGCAGAGCTACGCTCGAAATCACGTCGCGAACCGCGCTCGTAAGTCGATGTTCCGGTATCAACGATCAAGCGCCTCCCCATGGCGCTAAGCTCGAAGCTCAGCGTGTCCGCGTGCGCATGCCCAGGCTGATAATCCGGTGCCACCGAACCGACATTCAGTAGCGCCGTGTAAGGAGCGCGCACCACACGCACATAACCAGAGGATTTCAGGTGTACACCGGCGGCTTCGACCGCCGGCGTCGCGGCCGCGGGAAGGCCGATTCCGACGTCAGAAGCATATCTCTCCAGGCTTCGCGGATTGGGCGCCTCGCCGAGCGCCGCATCATTGAATAGCGCAATTTCGCCATCCGGGTGACGCATCATCGCGGACCAGCCAAGCATACGCTGAATAAACGGCACAAGGCCCGCACGCTCCGGTCTATCGTAAACTTTCATCAAATTGTATAGATCCAACAGGCCGGCGAGAGTGATCTGGTGGTACATAGGGCTGCGCTCGAAATGCCCCCCGTCATCGAGTACCTGCTCCGGTAGTTGCTGCGCGAGCATTCTAAGACCGCGATTCAGCCAACGGTTCGCCGCCCCATCTTCGAAAAATAACCCGCCAAACACCAAAGCCCTGGCATTTTCAAACAAATGATTGCCCAGTAGATGGTATTCGAGCCGCGATGCCAGCCGCGCAAGCTGAATTCGCACGCTGTGCAGCGCAATTCTCGATGTAGACGCGCCGCCGAGCCACCACTTGATCCAATTTACAATACGCCGCGAAGTAGGATAGGGGTCCCACCCCACACCGACGGCGGGCGGATTTTCAGCTATCCAGCGTTCGATCAATGCGCGATGCCAATCAGCGCGTGCACGAAAATTAATTGCGTTCAGGTCATCGAAATAATGCAAGTGATAGCGCCAAAGCATGGGCCACGTAACCTGATTCCAATCACGCCTATCATGCACTCGTCGCCTGACGCTAAGGAATTCAAATTCGTCAGGTCCCCGCATGACCGAATCGACATGCACAGGCTCGACCCAATCCGATATCCGCTCACGCAGTTCAAATGAGGTCTCCACCGACGGGTTAGCGTTATAAAAAGCCCGCCATAGGCGATTCGCAATTTGAACCGGTTTGAGATAGCGCAGCGTGTACCAATATCTCGACGCAGACGTATGCATGTCAGCTACTGCGCGTCGATCATCTGTTGCGCAAGAATTGAGACTCTCATCACCTCGAATATCTCTGGCAGAGAGATCAATTGATCCCCGCCATCTTTGATCCGCTTTACGAATTCATTGACCAAATGCTGCTGACCTTTGTCTTGCCGCCAGGCGCGCAGCCCAGCGCCGGCCCTCCAACCGAAACTACGAAGACGCCTAAAATTATCGAGCTGAACGGTTTTACCGTCGGTGAACCCCTCCACACGTTCCTTTGGGAATGCACGCGACCCGTTCGAAAAATAGTGCACCGTTCCGATTGATCCATCGGTAAATCGCAGGGTAATGGTAACTGTGTCGCGTGGCCGGCCGGTATTCGACACGGCATGTGCTTGGAAATCTTCGATTGGCTCACCAACCATAAATCTCAAGAAATCGATGAAGTGACAGCATTCGCCCACTATGCGGCCACCACCGGCAGCAGCTTGTTGGGTCCAATGTTTTGCGGGGATCGCTCCCGAATTGACGGTGTAAATAATCGATTTCGGTCCACCCGAACCATGGAGCAACTCTCGCATCTTGATCGCAAGCGGGGAGAATCGCCGATTGAATCCCACACAAAACTGCGTTTGCGCGTGAGTCGCCCATTGACGTCGCAACGCGGTTTGCACTGCGTCCAAATCTTCAAGAGTCAAAGCCAGCGGCTTTTCCACGAAAACGTGCTTGCCCGCCTCGATCGCTCGAATCGCGAGCGACGCGTGGCTATCGTGCCGGGTTGCAATCACTATGACGCTCACCCGATTATCGTTCAGCGCCGTGGCGGGTTCCGTCGACAAAGCCAAAAACCCGTGGCGCCGTCCCACCGACACACCCTGTATGGAGCCGGTATTGACGAGTACGTTCAATAGCGCACCTGCGTTGGCGAAACTTGGGATCAGCACCCGCGACGCGTAATTGCCGGCGCCGAAGAATCCAACGCTTATTCGCGAGGTTTGAGGGATGCTCGATGAGTCACTTAACTTGATCGTTCGCTCATTTAGTTCGGCCATGCCACCCGCGCGCGCATACTTCAGTACTATTCCGAGTGCGCTCGCGTTGTCTAGCAGCGTGCGATATGCCGCGCTTACGTCGTCGAAAGCGTAACGGTGCGTGATGAGCGGCTCGACTTGTATACGACCGGCAGCAAGCATTTGCAACACAGCTTCGAAATTGCGCTGTGCGGTCCAACGGACAAACCCAAGAGGATAGTCATTGCCGCCTTGCTCATAGCTCAAATCATAACGCCCTGGCCCATAAGAGCACGACACCTGGAAACTGATCTCCTTCTCGTAGAAGTCGGCACGGGATAAGGCCAATCCCGCCACGCCGATCAAGACGATTCGCCCGCGTTGCCTAGACATCTGTGCGGCCTGCTTTACTGGCGAGTTGCTGTCCGTTGATGCCGTGATCAGCACGCCGTCGGCGCCGCGACCGTTCGTGCGCCCAAGCACCCATGACACCGGGTCAGTGTCGCCCGATAAATCAAAGATTTCCGCGCCAAACTGTCTGGCTAATTGCAAACGTTTGGCATCGAAATCACAGCCGAGCACTTTGCATCCGGCCGCATTGAGAATCTGGCAAGTTAACAGCCCGATGAGTCCCAGCCCAATGACGACAAAATGCTCGCCGAGAGTAGGTTGGGCAAGCCTCACACCCTGCAGACCAATTGCGCCAACTACCGAGAAAGCCGCAGCCTCATCGCTCACTCCGTCGGGAATTTTAGCGCACAGCGTACGCGGCACGCGCACCACTTCAGCGTGCGCACCATTGGAAATCACACGGTCTCCCGCCCGAAAATCGGATACGCCGACGCCAACCTCCAGAACCGTTCCGACATTGCAGTAGCCAAGAGCAATGGGCTGATCAAGTTTCGCGTTCACGGCTTCCAGGGTCGACAGCAGTCCGTCTGAACGGATCTTGTTCAGCACCTCGCGGAACCGATCTGGCTGCTGACGAACTTTCTCGATCCACCCCGCGTTTCCGAAGTTCAGCAACATTCGCTCGGTACCAGCCGACATCAAAGTCGCCGTGGTGCCAATGACCACTTGATTGGCGGTCGCCACCGGATAAGGCACGTCGACAAGATCGACGTCACCGGTCCTAAAACTGATACTCACCTGGCGCATATTTGGACCGGCGGCGCTACGGCGCTCGTTCCGAAGGCCGACGCTGCGGCCCAAAAATAATCCATAGCGAGGTGCAAAACCCAGCAATGAACATCGCAGCAAGAGTTATGAGGGTACGTTTCGGCGATCGGCGCTCTTCGGGAGGGACCGCAGGATCTAGAACGCGGAATGCGTACTCATCACGCACGTTGGCCGACATCATGGTGCGCATTTCTCTTTCAATGAGCTTGTAAATAGTCTCCTGCATTTCCAAAACGTGCGTCTTGCTGAGTTCGCCATTGAGATATTCGACACTTCGATGCGCTTCTTCAGCAGCTCGGCTGCGCGCGTGTTCATTCAAGAGCGACACCAATTGATTCGCCCAGCGAGCCGCAATCACCGGATCGCGCCAGTCCACGGTCAAAATAACGAGCGATGTCTTCTTGTCCTTCGTGACGGTCATGAGACGATCGAATTTCTTGACGGCCAACCAAAGGCTCGGCCGATCCGAATTCTCGATATCCTTGTTGGGCGGACCTTGCGTGCCTACTTTGTCGGCGATCCAGGAGAATACCGTTTCGTATCCCTTCGGATCTTCGCGTCGCTTCCACTGATTGGCGACAGCATCCCAGCGCTTTGGGTACATCGTCTGCAACACGTGCTCATCCAACATGAACTGCTCGATAAAGTGACGTGACGTCATCAAGGCGATTGATTGGTCAATATCCCCGCTGCCTCCCAAGTTGACTCCGGCCAGATCGGCAAGTCCCGAGAACTGTCCGGCCAACGCGGCGATTCCCCCGGTTTCTGAGCTCTTTTCCGGAGGCGCCAAAATCACGGTCGCGCGGTATGAGGGCTGGACGAACAATGTTACCGTCGCAGCTATCACACCTGCGACAAGCGTCGTCGAAACCAAGAGGCGTCGGCGGATCCAAAGTTCCGTCACCATTTGACCGACGCTCAGCGGTGGGTTCACGCCATTCATACTTGCATCTCCGATTGCGCATCTGTTTGATTTGTCGGCTCGACACGAATGAAGCTTGCGCCAGCAAGGAGAGAAGTCAACCCAACCCACGGGACCAGCACACTCTGCGAAATCGGCATGTTTGCTACCACGCCGTATATATAATAAGTGGCTGGCCCGATGATCATCGCAAAGCGAACGTTGCGGTAGGAGTCAAGCTCGCGACTCCTAAAGAGAGCAAACCCACGCAATGCATACGCAACCGACAACGAGATCGCGAGCGGCACGCCAACAGCTCCGATCTCCGACCCCTGTTGCAAAATGTATTCGTGGGCCGACGTGAATGGGTTGTATAGCAGCGAATTCCCGGGGCCGACACCGAAGCTAAAATGATCCATGAGAATCCGATATCCGGCGTGCATTGCCTCGAAACGGTCAGCTACGGAGCTGTCGTCGTTCAAGTCCGCTACTGCACCCACAGTGTTACCAAGAAATTGATCCAGAGCGCTCAATATCGGGACAACGATTGCGGCGACGGTGGCCAGCAAAAGAAAAATTGCAGCGCCGAAACGCAACCGATAAAACAAGGCGATTACGGGAAAAACCAAAGTTAGAACGATGAACAGCGTTCTTGACTGGACGATCAAGACGTGTGCGAGCGCCAACAACAAAGTAAAGCTCAGCAGCGCGCGCGCGTACCCATTGTGCCAGTATGTCAATAGCGCCGCTCCTATGGTTGGTATCAATATCGCGAGATACGCGGCCATGTTGCTGGTATTTCCAAAGGTTTTATCCATGTAGTCTTGCATTCGAACTATGTTATAGCGCGACTCCAGCAAATCGATGCCAGTGGGTATTCCGTATATCTTATAAAACTCCCACGCGCCCAGTAACAGCGGAATCATGGCACCGATGGCCACAGCCAACATGCTTCGCCGAACTTGGGACTCGTTCATTCGCAGCACCGATACCGCATAAAACAATACCACCGGCACAACATAGCTCCCGAGTAACGGCAGCCACTTATCTTCAGGTAGCGGATTTGCGAACGTACTCAAGGTCGCGAAGAAACAAAAGGCAATCATCGTGACGCCGATAAACGAGGTTCCTTGACCCGCAGTAAATCGATGCCAGCCTTCCCGCCACGCGAGCAGATAAATCAAAGGTCCAAGAAATAGCGCGGGCAAAAGTCCAGAAATGTACGTCGACCAAGAACCGTCTGAGGCAATGTTGAAAATCAATAAATACAGAATGCCGATCGACAATCTACCGGCCGAGACGCGCATCAGTTCGGCAAATCGGCTTTCGGGCCAGAAGCGATTTTGAGCCATCGAATCTTCAATCATGGTCGATTCAAGACATATCTCTTACCCGGTCAAGTCCCGTAAGTATGGCATCCACATGATGTCGCCATGTATAGCGCGCCAGCGCGCGTGCGCGTGCATTGGCGCCGAGCTTGGCGCGCCAGTGTGGGTTTTCGACGCAAAAGCGAACACCGTCAATTAGCTGGTCGACATTGCCAGGACTGCCGAGCACGCCAACCGCCTCCGTCCGCGGGTCGAAAGACTCCGGTAGATTCACTGCGTCCAACGATCCCTCCAACACATGGGCTATTTGGTCCAGGCGGGAAGCTACTATTGCCTTACCCATGGCCATGTATTCGAACAATTTGGTCGGCGATCCAAAAAAATTGGTTCCGTCCGCATTTGCGACATGTGGTGATAGCAGAATATCCGAGGTTGCCAGATAACCTGGCGCTTCGGCCTGGGGCACCAGGCCAACCAACCTGTAGAATGACTCTCCTCCAACCTCAGCCAGCACGGTCCTTACCAGGGGCATTTTGACGCCGTCGCCGACCAATACGAATACGACTTTGTGGGTCTCCAGCCAAGCGGCATGCCTGCGGATCAGTTCCGCCATCGCCGTCGCGAGCACATCCGAGCCATGCCATTGGCCGAATGTCCCGATGAATGTTGCGACGATGGCACTGGGAGAGATACTCAACTGGCCGCGCAGCGCCACGCGATGCTCGACGGAAAATCGGGCCGGATCGAACATCAACGGGTCAATGCAATTGGGGTAGCTGACGATTCGCCGCTTTGGAACTCCCCGGGACACCAACTCGTCGGCTAACACGTCGGATACGGTAACGACTACTTCTGAATTCTTCAGCATGACGTCTTCGGCACGGATGGCAAGCCCGTGCAACGAAAGCGGCCTCCCCCAGTTTTTCGCAACCCAGGCTTCCGAGCCGTTGTATTCCGTAATTAGCGGTATTCCCATTTTGCGTGCCAGCACGGCGCCAGAATAGTTTGCCAGTGATAATCGTTGATAAATCGCATCGTAGCTGCCGTTGCCCGCTCTGTGTCCCAGTAGTCGCGCTACATACCTGCTGAAACGGTAATAGTTGATTTCGAAAGGCACACCGAACGCCTTTGGCGCCTGCAATGTAGTGCATTTCGCTCCCTCCCGCACCATTAACCGTGTTCCGCCCGACGCGAAATCAACAGCCACCCCTTTTTCCAACAATGCGTTGATCACCCCTGATATGTGCCCAACCGAGCCTCCTGCCTGGACACCAAACCAAAGATTCGCGTTTATATAGAGCACTCGGCCAACGATCGCGGAAGCCGCTTCGTGACGCTCTCGCCGCTGTAGCCGCCTGATTTCGAAATCCGCAATTAGCGTATTTAACGCGGCGACGAGCGTTGCCCCTGCCAAAGCCCCAAGCGACAGCATAGCTGCGAATTTAGCTATCGGAACTTCTTCATAATCCGTTCCGACCACAGCTATACGCCTCGCACGCGTTGCGAGCGCGATAACTTTCATGAGGGGAAGAAAACAGCGACTGTTCTCGTCC
>Ga0070696_100002843_pt1 | contig 11515 bp, 8 predicted proteins | sample KBSK1253metaG_FD_65474 | JGI IMG/M metagenome (GOLD analysis project Ga0070696, IMG submission 65474) | Corn, switchgrass and miscanthus rhizosphere microbial communities from Kellogg Biological Station, Michigan, USA - KBS K1-25-3 metaG | ecosystem: Host-associated > Plants > Roots >... | reverse complement strand
GATTTCAACAGAAGTATACTGGATGACATGACCAAAAGTAGCCTTGTTGACCAGCGCGCCGCCGCGCCTCTATCATCGCTGATACGACGCGGTTCGAACTCCTGGTTTGTGGAAAGTGTTGTTGTACCAGAACTCCTTGCGATTGCTGTTCAAGTTTCAGGCGAGGAGAGGGTATTCGTTTGGAGGTAAGAGTTACAGAAAGTTTTTCGCCCTGGTGCTATGCGCTCTGCTTAACACAGCGCTCGTCGTATCGCAAAACAATCCCTATCGAATGCCGTCAAACAGTTCTCCAGCAATGACAAAAATGTCCGAACAGCCACACGACGAGGCGCCTGCTTCGTTTTATGAAGTGCTGCGCAAAGCGCTCAAGAAGCGGAAGACAAATGTGGAGCGAATCTGCCCGCATTCCGATTCCGTTGCTCGTCGCATACTTGAAGATTATGGCGCAATGTTTCTGGCGACAAAAAAAGTAATGCCACCGCCGCTTTGCATCTTTACCAGCGAAGCCGAAGTAACAAAATTTCAGGAAGAAGCTGATTACGTTACTGAAAACATCGACGGCGCAGATGTAGAGCTACAGCCTGAGGCGATGAAGCAGTTATTGAAAGCTCGCGCAAAGGCGTTGAAGGAAGGTTTGAATATTACCCCGCGCGACGGCGCCGAGGCAGCGCGGCGGAGTTATGAAGACAGTTATCAATTGTGGAATACGCGTTTTCTACCGGCGCTTGATTACTGGCTGCAGCAGGGACGACTAACTGAAGCACAAGTCGCGCGCTTAAAGGATCTGGCGCTGCACGAACAGGTTGCGGAAGTACTGGAACTCGAGCGCCAGGGTATTTATTTCAGCAAGGACCTTTCCAAATCGATTTTGTATTCAATTGCGGCACCGGGAACATCGCAACATATCGCAATGCTCGCGTTTGACGTCAACGAATTTGATGATGCCCGTGTGCGCGAGATTCTGGCCGAACATGGCTGGTTTCAAACGGTGCTAAGCGACCTGCCACACTTTACTTTTCTCGGTCTGAAGGAAAAAGACTTGCCAAAGAATGGGCTGAAGAGCGTCGTGGTTGAGGGACAAACTTTCTGGATTCCCAACGTCACGGACCAGCCGTAACAAAACATGAGCAGCGCCTTTGATACCGCCGCACGCGCGAGCCTCACCAACTGCATCCGAGAAATCGAGAAACGCACCGACGCTGAACTGGTGTTGGTTGTTCGTGCTCGTTCACATTCATACGCGGCAGCCAACTATTTGTTTGGCGCCCTGCTCGCATTTGTAGGCCTCAACTTTCTGCTGTTCTCGCCTTTTAATTTCCATCAAATCTGGGTGCCGATCGACATCGCTTTGCTTTTTGTTCTAGGAGCGTACGTTTCGTCTCGCAGTAATGCGATTCGTCGCTGCTTAACGCGAAAGAGCGTTCGCCACAAATCGGCCCGTGAAGCGGCGGCAGCAATGTTTTATGAAGCAGGCATCGCAAACACAAAATCCGAACTGGGCGTGCTCGTATATCTTTCGTTACTCGAGCGCAGGCTCGAGCTGATCGCAGATCGCGGGATTCTTTCGGTGGTGCCGGCGCTCGAGTGGAACCAGGCGCTCTTTGAATTACATCAGGTGGGAAAGAAACCGCATCCTGAAACCTTAAAAGCGAGCCTGGAGAAGCTGGGAGTTTTGCTGGCGCAATACATACCAGCTAGCGCTGAAAACCCGAACGAACTTCCCGACACCCCTCGTTTCGAATTGTGATGCGACCTGTTAACGGTACCAATCAAGCGATACGGCTGTTTTGTCGCGCCTCAATGATCGGCGGCGCGATGATTTGTTGCGTCGCGGTCGCTACCGACGCATTAGCGCGAGTGGGTGGCGGTGGCTCGTATGGCGGCGGTAGTGGTGGCGGCAGCGGCGGCGGGGATGGCGGCGGCGCCGGAGCAATCATTTGGCTTATTTTTCAGTTGTTTCGCGTACTCATCTATCTCACCATTGAGTATCCGGCGATTGGCATTCCTCTCGACATTCTCGTCGCCGGTGGGGTCGCTTATTATTTTGTCAGGCGTGCCAGGCGTGTTGAACCAACCACACCGCTGTCACTGAATACGCAGCAAACCACCTCAGAAAATATTCCGCGCCAGTTTGATCAGTTACGCAAATTCGATCCCAACTTCTCGGAAATAGTCTTTACCGACTTTGTCTATGCGCTTTACGGAAAGGCACACGACGCTCGCGGGCATGGAGCTGCCGCGTTGGATCAGTTATCGCCATACCTGAGTGAGGTGGCGCGTTCGAATCTGCTGCAGCGAAACCCAACCGGACTTCAGGAAGTTAAAGGAATAATCGTCGGTGCGCTTGATGTCGCCAACCTAAGCGGTCTGGAAACGCCGCTCGTAAGAATCAATCTGATATTCGAAGCGAACTACACGGAAGTAGTTAAGATTAATCAGAAGCAGACGGAAATGAGCTATTACGTTCGCGAGCGTTGGGAACTTGAGCGCAAGCGCGATGTGCTGTCGCCACCGCCCGCACAGGCCACGGCGCTCCATTGTCCACGCTGTGGCGGCGCGCTTCAGAAAAACAGTGCCGGCGCTTGCGCCTTCTGTGGCGCAAAAATCGAAAGCGGCGAATTCCAGTGGTATGTGCGCGATGTTGCGCTGCTTACCCGTGAAGCGAAAGGCCCGTTGTTGACCTCCAATGTTCCCGAAGTTGGCACTGATTACAGAAGTGTCGTTCAGCCCGGCTTTGAAAACATTCGCGTCGTATTTGAGAAAAACAATCCGGATTTTTCCTGGGGGACATTTCAGGCACGCGCGCGACTGATTTTCGATGAACTACAAGCGGCCTGGTCCACGCTTGATTGGGACCGCGCGCGTCCGCATGAAACTGACAACCTTTTCCAAATGCATCAATACTGGATTGATGCTTACCGACGTCAGCAGCTGCGCAACCTGCTTGACCAAGCCACCATCACCGCGATGCAGCCGGTAAAGATCAAGGAAGATAAGTTTTACAATGCGATCACCATGCGAATCGGCGCACAAGGCTACGACTACACTGTCGATGCCGGCGGGCGAGTCGTGGCCGGCTCAAAAACTAACCTGCGGCGCTGGAGTGAATATTGGACTTTTATCCGAAATCGCGGCGCAAAGCCGGTAGCGGCTCGCGCGGATCTAAACTGTCCGAATTGCGGCGCGCCCTTGAAAGTAAATGCCGCCGGCATTTGTGAATTCTGCGGCGGGAAGATAACCTCGGGAGAGTTTGATTGGGTGCTTTCGCGGATTGAGCAGGATGAATCTTACTCAGGCTGACGAGATTGATAAGCGGCTGACATCTTATGTCCGCTCCGCGACATCGAACGGACTCGACAAATTTGGAAGGCCCCTTTTGAATGAAACTCGACAAACCTTCTTGTGGGAGATTTTTGTGAAACGTAGTCTTTTACTCTTCCTTCTGCTTTCATCCTTTCTGGTTAATTCGGCAGGCTTTGCCGCGCCCCAAATTGCGCAACGTAGGGGAACGGCGGCGGCCCCACAAAGGGCCGCGGCGCCGGCGCGTTCGCAACAGGCACAACTTGCCAGTCACACACTTGCTAACGGCCTGGAAATCATTGTGCTGGAAGATCATTCTGTGCCGCTGGTGACCTTGGAATTGGCGGTAAAGAACGGCTCGTACACCGAGCCGCCGGAACTAAACGGGCTGTCGCATCTTTACGAACACATGTTTTTTAAAGCGAACCGCGCGGTCGCAAATGCGGAGGATTACCTGCGCACCATCGGCCAGTTGGGAATCGCCTACAACGGCTCCACGCGCGAAGAGGTAGTCGACTACTACTTCACTACGACCACTCCAAATCTTCATACAGCGATGCAGTTTATGCGAGACTCAGTACGTTATCCGCTGTTTGAACAGGGTGAATTTGAGCGTGAGCGCGAAGTCGTAATCGGCGAAATAGATCGCAATGAATCGAACCCCTTCTTCTATCTCAATCAGGAGATGACCAACCGGCTATTTTCGAAATATACCAGCCGCAAGAACCCGCTCGGCAACCGGCAAACAGTCTCGACTGCAACCACGGCGATGATGCGCTTGATACAGTCGCGTTACTACGTGCCAAACAATTCCGCCTTGGTGATCACGGGCGACGTGAACCCGGAAGAGATCTTCAAGATGGCTCAGGATCTTTATGGCGATTGGCCGCGGCGCGAAAAAGATCCGTTTGTGGAGTTTCCGCTGGTTGAACACCCGCCGTTGCCGAAAAGTGAGGGCGCGGTAATCACCCAACCGGTTCAGAACGTAATCATTGATATTGCCTGGCATGGACCATCGATTGGCAAGGATAATCCCTCAACTTATGCCGCGGATGTTTTTTCATTCATCCTGACGCAGCCCAATTCGCGCTTCCAACGCGCGTTGGTTGATACCGGTTTGGTCCAGGGGGTCAGCATTGGTTACTACACCCAGCGCAACGTCGGCCCGATTCAAATCCTGGCGCAGACTTCGCCAGAAAAAGCGCAGGCAGCGCTCAAGGCGATTTATAACGAAGTGTCTCACTTCAATGACAAGGACTACTTCACCGATGATCAACTCGAGAGTGCCAAGGCTCTTTTGGAAGCCGACGATCTTTATTCGCGCGAAAAGCTGAGCGAGTATTCGCATACCTTAAGCTTTTGGTGGGCGTCGACCGGACTCGAATACTTTCGCGGTTATTTAGGCCGTTTGCGCGCCACTTCCCGCGCGGACATCAGCCGTTATGTGACTACCTATATTCAGGGTAGGCCGCACATCGGACTGGCGCTGCTCTCTGCGGAAGCCCAGGGGAAAGCTAAAATTCAACCAGCTGAACTAATAGGTCAATGAGTAAAAACAATTTTCACAATAACAAGCATTCTCGTACTCGTTTCCAATCGCATGTGATGGGCGGAACCAGGCCAAAACCTTTCGCCCAACTGGCGCGAAGTTTTGTCATCATCCTTTCATTGTTCATGTTGCCTTTGCCGGCGCTGATGCTTTCAGCGGCGGCTCAGCAACCACCGGAACCTGCAAATGCAACAGCCCTTCAGGCAGCACAAAGTGTGGTTGCAAAGCAGGCGGCTCTAGTTACTGAGTTTGATGTTAATGGGCTCAAGGTTTTGGTCAAACGGCGCGAAGGCAGCTTAACCGTGGCCACCGGACTTTTCATTCGTGGCGGTTCGCGAAACATAACAGCCAAAGACGCCGGTATTGAATCGTTGATGCTGGACGTGGCCACTGACGCAAGTGTTTCCTACCCACGCAGTCGCATGCGTAACGAGCTGGCGCGCATGGGAACGGTGTTGGGCTCGAGTGAAAACTATGACTACTCTGCGCTCTCGTTGACTTCGACGCGAGTAAACTTCGATCGCTCATGGGACATTTTTGCTGACGTTGTGCTTCGTCCAGCATTCACTAAAGAAGATTTCGACCTGGAGAAGGAACGGGCGCTGTCGTCTCTGCGTGACGATTCCGACGACCCGGATACATACCTGCAAAGGTTGCAGGAACGCGTGGCCTACGCCGGCCATCCTTATTTGAATCGGCCGCAGGGAACTATTGAATCGGTTGGCAGCTTAACGTTGGAGGATTTGCGCCGTTACCACAAACAAACGATGGAAACGTCGCGGCTATTGCTGGTGATTGTCGGCGATCTGGACGCGGTCCAACTCAAACAGCGCATTGCGGCGACGCTGGGAAGGCTTCCGCGCGGCACCTATCGGGATCAGGCTCCGCCGCTGCTTTCTTTCCCTGCCTCAACGGTTGAGATAACTGATCGCACTTTGCCGACCAATTATGTGCAGGGAATCTTCAGTGCACCGACACTGACAGCCCCGGATATATATCCGATGATGGTGGCTTCTTCGCTCTTACGTGATCGCGTGTTTCAGGAGGTGCGAGTCAAGCGCAATCTTTCTTACGCTCCTAACGCATTTCTGGGCAGTCAGGCCGCGAACGTTGGCGGCATTTATGTAACTGCCGTCGATGCAAACCAGGCGGTAGGCGTCATGCTGGACGAAATCCGTCGCCTGCAATCGCAGATGATAGATAACGACGACATCGACGGTGTTATCTCGCAATACCTGACTACTTATTACATGGGACAAGAAACAAATGCGGCGCAGGCTGCCAACCTGGCTGAATATGAACTAATCGGCGGCGGCTGGCGCAACTCGTTTGAGCTTATCTCCCGGCTGCATGCGGTAACGCCTCAGGATGTTCAGCGCGTGGCGCAAAAGTACATGCATAACCTGCGCTTTGTTGTCCTCGGGAATCCCAAGAGTGTGGATACCAAGATCTTTATCGGGGAAACGGAGAAGGGGTAAAGCAGGAGGCAGAAAGCAGAAGCGCCGCCGATCGATAAGATCGCGCGACGCTTTTTATTCTCCAGGTTATCCGGCGAGCGTTTATTCTTTCTGCCTTTTGCCTTCTGCTCCTGCCTCCTGCAGTTCACTGCTGCATCCGCGTCTCGCTTACTAATTTTTCGTAAAGTTTTCCGTCAAGCTGGCGCAATAACTTTGCTTCGCTCAGCGCCAGTCCTTCATTACCACTCTCAAAGTATGCGACCGCAAGATTGTAATGTGCGTCAGCAAATGCCGGACGCAGGCTTACGGCGCGCGAATATGAAGCAATCGCTTCGGACATGCGGCCGGCATAGTAGTAGGCGTCGCCGAGCTTGTTGTGTATTTCTTCTGACTCAGGTTTCAACTCCAGGGCGTGCTGGTAAGCACTAATGGCTTCCGTATTTTTTCCTTGTTTGACCTTGCAGTAGCCCACCTGCACCCAGGCATCCGCCCGGCGTGGATTGCGATTCGCGGCTGTCTCGAAATAGCCAAGCGCGTTGTCGTAATTTCCCAGCCACAGCGAATCGAGGCCGGTACGATATGACGAATCGGCAGTGTCACCGCTGTGATCGCGGCCGGCCAGCATTGATAGAGACCGCAACTGGCCAGGGCGTAGTTCGGCGAGACGCCCAGCGCTAATAGCGAGGTTAATGTTTTGGCCGTTCGTGACTTTTACAGTTACTACACCAATCACCTGGCCTTTTAAATTGAATACTGGACTGCCACTGTTTCCGTGAGAGATTGGCGCGGTGATTTGGATGATCTTGCCGACGTTCGGAACTTCACGCACTGCGGACACGATGCCATCGGTGACGGAACCCTCCAGCTTCAGCGGATTGCCAATCACAAAAATAGTTTCACCTTCATCCGGCAAACCTTCGGCAACTTCAGTGGCTCGGGGCCGTTCGCGTGGCATATTCACGCTGAGCAGCGCCAGGTCACCCTCTTCATCCACCGCCAGAGTGCCGGCGACGGGAAAAACTTTGCCTTTGCCGTCGAGCGTTTTCACTTCACATCGTTTCGCGCCGCGAATGACATGAAGGTTGGTGACCACTTGGCCAGGCCTCACAAAAAACCCGCTACCAGTCATCACCGGTTCGCCATCCGCATCGTAGGTCGCGATAGCAACCACCGCGGGCTTAACGCGTTTGACCAGATCGGGAAGGCTTTCCTGCGCGTGTGTTTGTTGGAAGGAGAAAAGACTTACAGCTAGCAGCAGCAACTGGGGGAAGATGCGTTTCATAGCGTTGAGTTGTAACTACCTAAATCCTGCGGTTGATAGGGTGCTGAAACCGAACCGGCTCAGCGTTAACTGCGAGACGAGGCCGGGGAGCTCGACGGGGCGGGGTTTACGGACACCCTGCCCGTAAAGCGCATATTAGCCCAATGGCCGGCCGGCCACCTAGAAAAATCTCTGGAAATAAATAAGGCCGCCAAACTGGCGGCCTTTCGGTTGACTCCCACTAAGATATGACTTGGCTACGGGATTAATTGAATTACGCCAAGTCGCTGGCCTGCCGGTATAATCACGGTCTTCACTGCCGCGAAGTCCTCCATAGTCACGAGCAAACCAAAATCAGCCAATGTTGTATTGGCCTTAATCTCGGCCTCGTTGCGATCCTTCACATTTACGATCTGTCCCAGCTTGAAAAACTGCTGGTCAGGCGAAACTGCCCAGAGGATGTAGGCCTGTCCCGTAGGAGCCTCCTTCAGGTCGTGGAAGACCATCTTGACTGCCGTCTTTTTACCATTCTTGTTCGGCTCAATGAAAATATTCGCGCGCGCACCCGACATCGGGCCGGTGAAGTCCACTTTCAGTTTTGTGTCATCGCCCTTCTTATAAGCCGGGATGTTAAGCATCGGCACCGTGGAGGTACTCACCAGCGTGGTTCCAGGCGTCGTCGTCGCGGCGACCGTTTCTCCAACCGGCGACGAGATGATGTCAGCGTTCTGAACTGTTTTGGTAACTGCCGTTGTAGTAACTGTCGTTGGGGCGGCAACTGTCGCTGGGGTAGTAGTAACTGTCGCTGGCGTTGTAGTAACTGCCGTTGTAGTAACTGTCGTTGGGGCAGCAACTGTCGCTGGGGTGGTAGTAACTGTCGTTGGGACAGTAACTGTCGTTGGCGTAGTAACTGTCGTTGGGACAGTAACTGTCGCTGGGACTGTAACTGTCACCGGGGTGGTAGTAACTGTCGTTGGGGCAGCAACTGTCGCTGGGGTGGTAATAACTGCCGTTGGGACGGTAACTGTCGCTGGGGTTGTAACGGCAGTTACGGCAGTCGTATGCGGAATTACCGCGAAGCCTTCAGGCACCGCGCTGCGGAAGTAGATCTTTGCGTTCGGATCGTAGGCTGTCAGGCTTGCTTCCGGCGCCGCGATCAGCATGAACTTACTAAGCGGAGTGGTGGCGGTGAATTTTCCGGCCCCATTGGCGAGGACCACTGGCCCCAGCAATGTAACCACTCCCGCATCGTCCACTGCATAGACATTGATTGCGGAAACGTCGGCGGGAACATCCGTCACATTCAGGATCACCTTTGTGCCGGTGTCATCGCGTAGGATCGTTCCGACAGCTTTCGACTTGGTTAGAGAGACTGGAGTAAAGGTGAGCTGCACTTCTTTGCCCATCGGATACTCGATTATGGTGTAGCTGCCGTCAGGGTTTTGAACTGTCTTGGTAACTTTGGTTGGGGTTTGTGTGACTGTAGTTGTTGTCGTTTGTGCGGCTGCGAGTACGGCTGATGAAATGATCAGCAGCGCGGTTGCCAGCAGAGAAATGCATTTACTCATAACTTAAACTTGCTCCTTAACTATTTGTACTTAATCGCGATTAAGTTTGGGGCGGGGTAGTTTCCGACTAATACTCAAATAAGAGTCGCAAGCGTTGTGCCTGAGTCACCGAGCGAAACTTTGCTGATTGGTTCAGTTTTCAGGAGGAAATGGCTGCCGCGGGCGATGCACATCAATACACGTGTGTATCGCATCTCGTCTTGCCTCAGCTTTTTTGTGAAAGCCGATCGCCTTTCCCGCGCGCCGGCAAGCAAAGCTCTCATTACTCGCTGGAAATAAATAAGGCCGCCATGGCTGACGGCCCTAAAAGGAATGGATCCTTACCTGGTTGTTAGCTGCTTAGCGAATGATTTCAATTACGCCAAGTCGTGGACCCGCCGGTACTAACACAGTGTTCTTGATAACACCGATGTCTTCCAGCGTAACCAACAATCCAAAGTCAGGCAGCGTGGTTCTTGCCTTGATTTCCGCTTCATTGCGGTTTTTCAGGTTAACGATCTGTCCGAGCTTCTGAAAGTGGTTGTCAGGTGAAACGGCCCAGAGGATGTAGGTCCGTCCAGTAGGCGCTTGCTTCAGCTCATGGAAAACCATTTTCACTTCAGTAGCTTTGCCACGATGCGGCTGGATGAAAACATTCGCGCGCGCGCCTGACATCTCGCCAGTAAAGTTAAGCTTCAATTTGGTGTCATCGCCGCGTTTGTAAGCGGGAATGTTCAGCATCGGCACTGTGTAAATACTGGCCTCGGTAGTCGGCACAGCAGTCGCGCCTACATTTTCGCCAAGCGGCACGACGGTGTGCGGAATCACGGCAAAACCCTGGGGCACTGCGCTCCGGAAAAAGATCTTGGTGTTTGGATCATAGGTTGTCAGCGCTGTTTCTGGTGAAGCGACGAGCATGAACCTATTTAGTGGCGTCGTTGCTTCAAACGTTCCCAGACCGTTCGTCACGGTTATCGGCCCCAGCAATGTGATCGCGCCTGCCGGATCGACTGCGTAAAGATTGAGCCCGGTAATGTCCTTTGGTACTCCGGTCAGATTCAGTTTGATCCGGGTGCCATCATCATCACGTAAAATTGTGGCGACGCCTTTGGCGCCGGTGATTGTGACCGGATCCAAATTGACGATGGTTTCTTTACCTACCGGATATTCGATAACCGTATAGGTGCCATCTGCGTTCTGAACTGTCTTGGTAACTGTTGTTGGTGTGACTGTAGTCGTAGTTGTCGTTGTTTGCGCGGCGATCAGCGCGGCCGTTGAAAAAATCAACAACGCTGCTGCCGCCATAAGAGAAATGCGTTTACTCATGAGTTCTAGCTTGCTCCTTCCTTTGCTTACCCTTTGCTTAATCGCGCTTAAGTGGTGCGTCGGGGTGAATTTTTATCGTCGTCTTGAATGTAATTGGCAAGCAGCATGCCCATCTGTTGGGCCCTGGGAAGTCCGGTTTTATTGGATTTTGTTGCGAAAAATCGCAGCTTAGCGACGGACAACAATACACCTGTGTATCGCATCTTTTCGCCCTGTGTGAGCTCTCCAGGACTTCGTTCGTCGAGTAAATTGCGGAATTGTTTGACCAGCGGCGGAGAGTTTGATGAGTCCACTAGCAGGGTGAAGAGCGGAGTTAGTTGACGCGGGCGACTAATCAGTAGCTGTGAAGTTCAATTATCGCCTTGGCCACATCATTCGCTTGCGGCAGGATTGCCTCTTCCAATTGCGGAGCGTATCCGACAAAAGTGTCCAGAGCCGCAACTCGAGCAACCGGTGCATCGAGATATTCGAACAGTTCGCCGGAAATCCGCGCGGCGATCTCGGCTCCGTAACCGAACGAGAGTGAATCTTCGTGAGCAACGAGCACCTTGCTGGTTTTCTTCACCGTCGCTGTGATTGCGTCCCAATCGTAAGGCGCGAGGCTGCGCAGGTCGATAATTTCAACACTGATGCCTTGTTGTTCGGCTTGCTTCGCGGCCACCATTGAACGCTGCACCAGCGCACCATAAGTGATGATCGAAAGATCATTTCCCTCGCGGACGGTTTTCGCTTTGCCGAATGCGATCATGAAATCGTCCCCCGGATATTGTGATTTGTTATAAGCCTGACGATAGAGGTGCTTGTGCTCGAGAAACAGAACCGGATCGTCACAGCGAATTGCCGTGCGCAGCAGGCCGTTTGCATCAAGAGCGTTCGATGGATAAACAACGCGCAGGCCGGGAATCTGCGTGAAGGTGGAAACGCCGGACTGTGAATGGTAAACAGCGCCGCCTTTAAGATAGCCGCCAACCGGCACCCTCATAACCACCGGCGCGCTCCAGTCGCCGCCTGAGCGCCAACGCATCAGAGCCAGCTCGTTGCGGATCTGATGCATCGCCGGCCAGATGTAATCGAA
>Ga0070696_100002842_pt1 | contig 11515 bp, 9 predicted proteins | sample KBSK1253metaG_FD_65474 | JGI IMG/M metagenome (GOLD analysis project Ga0070696, IMG submission 65474) | Corn, switchgrass and miscanthus rhizosphere microbial communities from Kellogg Biological Station, Michigan, USA - KBS K1-25-3 metaG | ecosystem: Host-associated > Plants > Roots >... | reverse complement strand
ATCAGTGGGTCGGCTACGGCGACCGCACGGTTGACGAGATGGCCCACGCCTGGATGAACGTCGTCTACTTGACAGACGACGAGTACAAGGCGCTGCAGGAAGAGCGGAAGGCAAAGGCCGACAAGGCTGCACTCGACCGATCGAAATGATCCGCAGGCTCGCCGCCGCGGCTCTGCTCGTAGCCGCGATTCTCATCGTAGGGGCCGGCTTTAGCCGGCCCCTGCAGTCTGCGCCGCAATTGCCCAATGAGCCGTTCCGGCAGTTCGGGACCAGCATCACCGGCGCATTCGAAGGATGGTTCGAGAACACCGACGGGAGCCGGATTTTTCTCGTCGGCTACCTGAATCGCAACAACAGCGAACCGCTCGACATCCCGATCGGGCCGAACAATCACATCGACCCGGGCGGCCCCGACATGGGGCAGCCCACGCACTTTCTCCCGGGCCGGCACTGGGGCATATTCGCGATGACGGTGCCGGCTGAATTCACGACCCCCGATCAGCGCCTGACGTGGACCATCGTCGCCAACGGACAGCCGACGAGCATTCCGCTGCGGCTGCATCCCGACTACAACATCAGCCCGTTCACCGACGTCGCCGTCAAGAACACGCCGCCGATCGTGCGGTTCGCGGAGCAGGGGCCGGGCGTACAGGGTCCCCTCCCGATGCTGTCGAAGGCCGTGACGCGCACGACGTCCGTCTCGTCGCCGCTCGCGCTCACAGTGTGGGCGGAAGACGATGCGAAGTTCGCGAGCGGCACGATGGCGCTGCCGAAAAACCTGCCGCCGCCCGTGCGGATGTACTGGACGATGTTCCGCGGACCCGCCGCCGTGATGTTCGAGAAGGACAACCCGCCGATGGACACGCTGGCGGGCGGCGGCGTGAACGTCCCCTTCCGGGGCAAGTCGACGGCCACCGCGAAGTTCTCCCAGCCTGGAGACTACGTGCTCCAGGTCACCGCGAATGACTACTCGGGCGAAGGCGGCGGAGGCGAGGTCTGCTGCTGGACGAGCGCGCTCGTGAAGGTCACCGTCACGCCGTAAGCCGCCCTTCCGATCATCACAGCATCGCCCTGATGTTTTCCTTCTCGCCGATCGGCGTCGTCCACACGCCGTTTACGGACACGGCCGCGATTCCGAAGGGATGCGGCGCGAAACACGAGGCCGAAGGGACGCTCGAAATCCTGCCGGCGTTCGAGCCGGGGCTCGCCGACATCGACGGCTTCTCGCATCTGTACGTCCTGTGGGTGTTCGATCGCGCGAAGGGGGCGAGTCTCATCGCCTGTCCTCCGAGTGACGACCAGCCTCACGGCGTCTTCGCGACACGCTCACCACAGCGGCCGAATCCGATCGGGCTGACCGTCGTCGAGCTGCTGCGGCGCGAGGGGCGCATCCTGCACGTCCGCGGCGTCGACATGCTCGAAGGCACGCCGGTGCTCGACATCAAGCCGTACTTGTCGAGCATTCCAGACTCGGCGCTGCGACGAGGGTGGCTCGCGGAGGCGGAGGCGCGACGCAAGTAGGCCCGGCGACGATCATCAGTACGTAGGCCGGGTCCCGCGACTGCGATCGAAGCCACGCAGTCGCGGACCCGGCGACGATCATCAATCCGATCCCAGGAACTCGCTTGCCACGATCTCGTACGAGCGCAGACGCGCCTCGTGGTCGTACATCGTGGACGCGATGATGACCTCGTCCACGCGCGTTCGTTCGATGAACTGGAGCAGCCCGTCGCGAACCGTCGCCCGCGACCCGACGAACGAGCACGCCAGCCTCGCGGACACCTCCGCCTTCTCCGGCGGCGTCCAGTAGCTCTCGATGTCGTCGATCGGCGGCGGCAGCCGCCCCGGCGCCCCGCGAAGCCGGTTCGCGATCGACTGCTGAACCGACGTGAAGAGCCGGCGCGCCTCGGCGTCGGTATCTGCGGCGAACACGTTGACGCCCGCCATCGCGTACGGCCGATCGAGCTGCGGCGACGGCTGGAACGACGCGCGATACGTCTCGAGCGCCGGCATCAGCGACGCGGGCATGAAGTGCGAGGCATAGGAATACGGGAGGCCGAGCTCCGCCGCCAGCTGCGCGCCGAAGAGGCTCGACCCGAGGATCCAGATCGGCACCTTCAGTCCCGAGCCCGGAACCGCCCGCAGCCACTGCCCCTCGCGCACGGGTCCAAGCAGCGCCTGCAGCTCGAGCACGTCCTGCGGGAACGAGTCGGCGCTCATCGGCGAGCGCCGCAGCGCGTGCAGCGTCCGCTGGTCGGTTCCCGGCGCGCGCCCGAGCCCGAGATCGATGCGCCCGGGATACAGCGACTCGAGCGTGCCGAACTGCTCGGCGATGACCAGCGGCGAGTGGTTCGGCAGCATGATGCCGCCGGCGCCGACGCGAATGGTGCTGGTCCCGCCGGCCACATAGCCGATGACCACCGCCGTGGCCGCGCTGGCGATGCCGGTCATGTTGTGATGCTCGGCGAGCCAGAAGCGGGTGTATCCAAGCCGCTCGGCGTGCCGCGCGAGGTCGACCGTGCGCTGCAGCGCATCGGCCGGCGTCGAGCCTTCGGTAACCGGTGCAAGATCCAGAATCGACAGGCGCGCGATACCCACACCTCTATTGAATGCGATCGCCAGCCCGGGTTTCAGCCGGCGCGGCCTTTCGGGCGATGATGGTGGGATGACGACGCTGGGGAACCTCCTCGAGAACAACGCCGCGTGGGCGGCCAGCCTGCTCGACCGCGATCCGGCGTTTTTCACGCGCCTCCAGCGCCAGCAGGCGCCCGAGTACCTGTGGATCGGCTGCTCGGACAGCCGGGTGCCCGCCAACGAGATCGTCGGCCTCGCGCCCGGGGAGCTGTTCGTGCACCGCAACGTCGCCAACGTCGTCGTGCACACCGATCTGAATTGCCTGTCGGTGCTGCAGTACGCGATCGACGTGCTCGGCGTGAAGCACGTGATCGTCACGGGCCATTACGGCTGCGGCGGCGTCCGCGCGGCCTATGACGACGCCCGGTTCGGGCTGATCGACAACTGGCTGCGCCACGTCGAGGACGTCAAGCGGCGGCACGAGAAGATGCTCTCGGGGCTGGATTCGGAGCGTGCGATCGATCGGCTGTGCGAGCTGAATGTGATCGAGCAGGCGCGGCACGTGTGCGAGACCACCATCGTGCACGACGCGTGGGCCCAGCGCCGGCCCGTCAGCGTTCACGGCTGGATCTACGGCCTCGGCGACGGACGGCTTCGGCCGCTCGGGTTCACCGCGAGCGGCGCGGAGGACGTCGAGCGCACCTATCGTGCCGCGGTAGGGTCGCTCGAGGCGCCGGTTCACGCATCTTCGAGCCACCCCTGAAGCACCCCGCCGCCGCCAATCACGCTGTGACCGGCGTCAACGCGCGGCGCACGCGGCCGTCGGAGAACGACAGCCCGCTCCACAGGAGCATGCCGAGCAGCACGGGAAAGATCACCGGGAACCAGTCCGCGCCGACGCGCACCTGCGTCGACACCGCGCCGCCGAAGTACGCCGTGAGCAGGACCGCCGCGATGACGCGCGTCGCAGGGACGAGGTAGAGCGCGACGCACGCAAGCTCGACCACGCCGAGCGGCACGGCGGCAGTGACCGGGTACCCGAGCTGCCGGAAGGCGTCAACCACCGGCGCGATTTTCAACAGATGGATGACCCCGTCGAAGGTCATGAAGAGCAGTACGACGGCGCTCAGCACCTGGCCGGTTCGAACCTGTGTCCTCATCAGACTTCCCTCCTCTGAAGACTGGTCGAACGGGCCGTCCTCGAATCGACAGGGCTGTTTCGAGCCGCCGCGGATCGGCGGCGCCGCGCGTTTCAGACTCCGGCGGCTCCGGCGACCCGGAAGGCAATTTCAGGCCACTCCCTTCGGTGCGCCCTCGAGATCGCGCGACTTCCACAGCTCATACAGCGGCGGATAGACGACGAGCTCGAGAAGGAAGGAGGTCAGGATACCGCCGACGAGCGGTGCGGCGATGCGCTTCATCACGTCGGCGCCGGTGCCGGATGCCCACATGATCGGCAGCAGCCCGAGGATCATCGCCGCAACCGTCATCACCTTCGGCCTCAACCGCTTGACGGCGCCCTGCAGGATCGCCTCGTGCAGGTCGGCGCGCGACCGGAGACGCCCCTCGCGCCTGGCCTGTTCGTACGCGAGATCGAGGTAGAGCAGCATGAAGACGCCGGTCTCCGCATCGACCCCGAGCAGGGCAATCATTCCGACCCAGACGCCGACGCTCATGTTGTAGCCGAGCGCGTACAGGAACCAGATGGCGCCGATCGCGGAAAACGGAGCGGCGAGCGCGACGAGAAGCGTCTTCGTCACCGAGCGCGTGCTGATGAACAGCAGAAGCAGGATGACCAGCGCGGTCGCGGGCACGACGACCGTCAGGCGGTCCGCGGCGCGCTGCATGTCTTCGTACTCGCCGCTCCACGTCACCGTGTAACCGGGGGGAAGCGTCAGCCCGCTCGCGAGCAGGCGGCCCGCTTCGTCGATGTAGCTGCTGGCGTCGCGCCCCGCGAGATCGATGTAGACGTAGCCGGTCAGCAGGCCGTTCTCGTTCCGAAGCATCGACGGTCCGGTGGCCGCGGCGATGGTGGCGAGCTGCGCCAGCGGAACGTGCCGGTTCCCGGACGAGGTGGGCACGGGCAGCCGCGCGAGCTCGCCGACGTCGCTGCGGAAGTCGGACATGAAGCGCACGTTGACCGGGTATCGCTCGCGCCCCTCGATGGTGGTCGTGACGTTTTCGCCGCCAATCGCATGCCGCACGACGGCCTGCGCCTCGTCGATGCTCAGGCCGTAGCGCGCGATCTCCTCGCGGTTCCACGTGATGTCGAGAAACCGTCCCGAGCCGCTCCGCTCCGCGAAGACGCGGCGCGCTCCCTCGACGCGCGACAGGAGCGTTTCGACGCTCGCACCGATCCGGTCGATGGCGGCGACATCACTGCCGGAAATCTTCAACCCGATCGGCGTGCGAATGCCCGTCGTCAGCATGCCCGTGCGCCCCTTGACGGGCATCGTCCACGCGTTCGACAGCCCTGGAACATCGACGGCGTCGTCGAGCTCGCGCACGAGCTGTTCCTGCGAGATGTGGTCGGGCCTGATGTGCCGCAACACCGGCAGTACCCACCGTGGCGCCCACGACGAGTACCACGTCGTTGTCTTCCGCCACTCGGACGCCGGCTTCAGCGTCACCATCGTTTCGAACATCGACAGCGGCGCCGGGTCCGTCGGCGTGTCGGCGCGGCCGGCCTTGCCGAGCACGCGGTCCACTTCCGGAAACTGCTTGATGAGGCGATCGGTCGATCGCAGCAGCTGCTCGGCCGTCCCGATCGATATCCCGGGCACGGTGGACGGCATGTAGAGGATTGTTCCTTCGTCGAGCGGCGGCATGAACTCCGAGCCCAGACGCTGATAGATCGGCACCGTGAGCAGCAACGCCGTCATCGCAGCGCTGACGACAATCCAGGGATGCCTCAACGACCAGACGGCGACCGGCGCGTAGACGCGCGCGAGCCGGCGGCTGATCGGATGCCGCTCCTCGGCGTGGATGGTGCCGACCGCAACGGCGTTGGCGGCCCGGCAGATCCACGCCGGACGGAACTGGAATGGTCGCACGCGCATCAACAACATGCGCAGCGCCGGGTCCAGCGTGATCGCCAGAACGGCCGCGACCAGCATGCACAGCGACTTCGTGTAGGCGAGCGGCGTAAACAGGCGGCCTTCCTGTCCTTCGAGCGTCAATACCGGAAGAAACGACACGGCGATCACCAGCAGCGCGAAGAAGCTGGGCGGACCCACCTCCTTCATCGCGGCGAGCACAACCGCGCGATGGTCTTCGCTGCCTCCGCTTTCCTTCCACCGCTCGAGCTTCTTGTGGGTCTGCTCGACGATGACGATCGAGGCGTCCACCAGCGTGCCAACGGCGATGGCGATGCCGCCGAGCGACATGATGTTCGCGGTGACGCCCGCCATCCGGAAGGGCACGAATGCCGCCAGCACGGCAAGCGGTATCGTCAGGATCGGGATGACCGCGCTCGGCACGTGCCACAGGAACAGGAGGATTACGGCCGCCACGGTGATCATGATTTCGACGAGCGTCCAGGTGACGTTGTCTATCGACTTCCTGATCAGGTCCGAGCGGTCGTAGATCGGCACGACCTTCACGCCATGGGGCAGTCCCGCCTCGACGTCGCGAAGCTTGGCGTTCACGCGGGCGATCACGTCGAGGGCGTTCTCGCCCTGGCGCATGATCACGATGCCCGAAACCGCCTCGCCGCCGCCGTCGAGATCGGTGACGCCGCGGCGCAGCTCCGGGCCGAGCACGACCTCCGCCACATCCTTGATCCGGATCGGCGTTCCTCCGCCGGTCGCCCCGAGCGCGATGTTGCCGAGATCCGCGGCCGAGCGCGCGTAGCCGAGGCCGCGCACCATGTATTCGGCGCCGCCGAATTCGAGCACGCGTCCGCCGACGTCGCTGTTGCCGCCTCTCACCGCATCGACCACGCGGCCGATCGGCAGGCCGTACGCGCGCAACCGGTTCGGGTTGACGTTCACTTGGTACTGGCGCACGTAGCCGCCGACCGACGCCACGTCGGCCACGCCGCGGACGCTCTTGAGGTGATAGCGGAGATACCAGTCCTGGTACGAGCGCAGCTCCGACAGCGTGTGCCCGCCCGTCGTGTCGGTCAGGACGTACTGAAAGATCCACCCGAGTCCGGTCGCGTCAGGGCCCAGCTCGCTCGTCGCGCCCTGCGGCAGCCGCGCCAGCACCGGCGACAGGTATTCGAGCGTCCTCGACCGCGCCCAGTAGATGTCGGTGCCGTCCTCGAAGATGACGTAGACGTACGACGCGCCGAAATCGGACACGCCGCGAACGGTCTTCACTCGCGGCGCGCCGAGCAGCGCGGTCACGATTGGATACGTCAGCTGCGCGTCGACGACGTCTGGACTGCGGTCCCAGCGCGAGTAGACGATCACCTGGGTGTCGCTGAGATCGGGGAGCGCGTCGAGCGGGACGCGGACCATCGACCACGCGCCGGCCATCGCGGCGAGCGCTGCCGCCAGGATCACGGCAGCCCTGTGCCGCGCGGACCATTCGATGATGGCCGCGATCACGGAAGCGCCTGGACGCCGGGGATGTCGCCCCGGAGGCGGCGCTCTGCATCGAGGACGAAGGTGCCGGCGACGACAACGCGTTCGCCGGCCGCAAGGCCTTTGACGATCTCGACGCGTCCGCCGGCGCGCCGGCCTGTCTCGACCTCGCGTGGTTCGAAGACGCCCGCGCTCTTCTCGACGAACACCGTACGCATGTGTCCCGAATCGACGATCGCGTCAGCCGGAACGGCAATCGCAGGCGGCATGGCGACGAGCAGCGTGACGTCGACGAACATGTCCGGCCGAAGCACATCGTCGGTGTTGTCGACGTCGAGCCGCACAGTCGCCGACTGGCTGTTGGCGTCGAACTGCGGCGGGACGTCGCGGCTCACGCGCGCGCGCAGGGTCGTGGCGCGGCCTGGCACCGACACGTCTGCCACTGCGCCGGGTTTCACATACTGGGCGTCGGCGCCAAACGCGCTCGCCAGCACCCACACGCGGTCGAACGCGGTGATGCGGAACACCTCGTCGCCTCTCGAAAGCGTCTGCCCGACCGACGCGTTGCGCATCACGACGAATCCATTCGCCGGTGCCAGGACTCTGATCGTCGTTGGCACCTGACGAGTGCGGGCGATCTCCTCGATCTGTGCGCTCGACATGCCGAGAGTCAGCAGCCGATCGATCGTCTGCTGCAGGGTCGCGGCGGCCAGGTCCGTCGAGGACGCCGCTTCGCCAGCGTCCTTTGCCCGCGTCAGCACGTCGCGCGCGACAAGATACGTTTGGATCGGACCTCGCGCCTCTGGCGTCGAGATGGTGGCAAGCCACTGCCCCTTCTCGACGCGGCTGCCGGTCGTGACCGCAGCGACGTCCCGGATGACGCCGTCCGTCCCGATGTTGATCCGGAAGAGACCTGTTTCGTCGGCCGCGACGCGACCGAACAGACGCAGGCTCCCTGTTCCCGCCGCTGTGTCGACCTCGACAACGCGGATGCCGGCGAGCTCCTGCATCTCGCGTCGGAGACGCGCCGTGCCACGAGCCGCTCCTTCACCTTCGTCGTAGATCGCGACGAGATCCATCCCGCAATCGGGTGCCTTGCCGGGCTTGTCGGACCTGTACGCCGGGTGCATCGGGTCGACGTAGTACAGGGGTGTGCGGGGCCGCGAGCTGGAGACGCTCACGGCCTCGCGACGCTCGAACCAGGCGCCGGCAATGAAGCCGGCGCCAAGCACGCCAACCAGCAGACCTGGCCAGATCGCCTTGTTCACGGAGTTTCTCCCGACCACGTTCAGGGTTTGCTGATCTCCCATCCGAACATCATGGTGTGATCCTCATGCGCGAGGTTGTGGCAGTGAGCCACATAGGGGCCGATGAAGGTCCTGAACCTGCGGAAGAGCACGACCGAGTCACCAGGCCCTAATGCGATGGTGTCCTCCTTGCCAAAGTCGTCGATGTCGGCGGAGACCGCTCCGTCGATCGGGAGCCTCGGTGTTGGTACCCCGTTTCGTGAGAGAACCTGATGCTCCTCCTGGTGAATGTGCATCGGGTGCACCCAACCGCCGCCCCCGTTCTTGACTTTCCATATCTCGCCTGCGCCCAGCGGATCGCCTCTTCTCGGTGCAGCCAGCGATACGCACGATTGGAACGGCATGTCGTTGACCAACCACTGGGTCTCCGCGACAAATGGATCGCTGCCGCCGGCACCACCACGCTGCAGTTCGAAGCTGCGTGGCTGTCCGGCGGCATTGATGTCGGGCAGATCGCGCAGCTTCGTCGGGATGACGCTGTGGTCTTCCGCCGCCTTGTTGTCGCGGATCACGAACTTGATCATCGGGACACGGTAGCCCGAACCGCTTTCCGGCTTACGGCCATCGGGCATGTTCAGGACGTTGACCCAGAAGATCTCGTCTCCTTCACGCGTCTGGTCGCCGTTCTGGTAATGCGTGAAATCGATGACGAGCTCACGGCGTTTGGCTGGCCAGAGCTTGATCGAGTTGCGGAGAACCGGATACGGCAGCAGTCCGCCTTCGCTGGCGATTTGCGTGAACTGCATGCACTGCTCTGCGTCGCGCAGCTGATACTGACCCTGCGTGCCCCGCGCCTCCGTCACGCGTCCCGTCATCAGCTTGAACTCGTAGATGCGTGCGATCGACGAGTCGAGCAAGCGGAAGCGGTACTTCCTGCGTTCGACCTCGAGGTAGGGATACGCAGTGCCGTTGACCGTGAAGACATCGCCAACGAACCCTCTGTCCGGGAAATGACGGAAGAACGTGGTCCCCCACGCCTCCCTGTTCCCGGCCGGGTACGCACAGGCCGCGTGGTAGTCCTTGTGTGGCGTCACCCCGTCATCGAACCGGAAATCAGAGAAGGCCAACGGGATGTCGTAGTCGACGCCACCCTCGGCATTACGAACGCCTGGCAGTCCGAGAGCAGGCCCGCCCATCGTTTCATCGCCGGGATCGAGTATCGGATCGTAGAGAGGATAGAGACCGGCAAGACCTTTGTACACATTTGCGCCGGTGAAACCCTCGTAGTGATCGTGGAACCAGAGGAACGATTGCTTCTCGCGATCGTCGCCGCCGGCAGGATAGTTGAGATAGAGGTTGTCCACCCATTCGCCGGTTTCATAACCCTGTGGCTTGAAATGCGGATTCCCGTCGCTCTCCGGCGCCGTGTGGCCGTTGTGCAGGTGCGTCAGGAACTGACGATTGGGAGCGCCGAAGTCGCCGACATCGAACGAATTCGGATTGAAGTCGAGGTTGTTTTCAAACCGGACGAGCACCGGTTTGCCGTATGTCGCATTAATCATCGGACCGGGGAATTGCCCGTTGTATCCGAAGATCGTGCTGGGCGGAAGGTTCTGCGGACCTGAAACTCCCGTCTTCGGGTTCAGGACCGAAAGACCAGCGGAATTGATCGGCTCCACCTTTGACGTCGTGAATGAGTGCTGCGCGACCATCAACCGAAGGTGGTAGACGGCGATCTCACCGGACGGCCAAATCTGATGCGTGCTCGAGCCGTGCGAAGACTGACGAAGGCGATCTGGAGGGTACAGCCACAGGTCGACCTCGGATTTGGGAATCGGACGGAGCGGCGGCGGGACGGGGAGTTTGTCCGTGAACGGACCCAGGATGAAGGGGCTCGTCGGAAACACCTCCAGAGCCTCATTGCCGGCGCACGCGTCCTGAAGAATTTCACTGAGCGATGGCTTGAAACACGCGTTCGACAGCCTGTCGTCCGCGAACGCGGGGCGGGCGGCGGCTCCAATGAGTGCCGCGCCGCCGAGCCTCAACATGTCACGACGGTTGAGACGGCGATGGTCCTGCGGATCCATAGCGCAACTCCTTGCTGAGCCGCGCATCGGACATCAAAGACAAAAGCCCGGTGCGCGCGTTGGGGCCTCTACGCGCAACGGGCCTCCAGGGAATCAGGCGTTGAGACGGATCGTCAGTGCGACTCTGTTCCGACCAGACTGTTGACGGTCTTACAGCGGCCGCACTTTATCTCGATGTGTTTGCCGGGGCGGAGACCGTGCTGCTCGATCTTTTGGAGCAGACGGCCACAGCCATGGCAACGAATTTCCTGCCACCGAATGCCGGACCTGTCGTCCGGGACGGCCTCACGCACGGGGAGCATGGGAGACCTCCAGGCGATGATCGCCGCAAGCCTGAGCGATCAAGGAACGGCGGTTACTGTGCGTCCAGACGCGCTGGCTGTCAAGACCCTCGTGTTCCGTCGGCGGCCCCGACAAAAGCGTCGCCCAACGTCAACCAGGCACGGGAGTTCACTCTGCAGATACCGGGCGTTTTTCCGCTTCCTGCGGGTTTCCTGTCGCCGGTACGCGCAGCGTGAGCGCTCCGCTCACTCCACTCACTCGACCACACTCGCTCCCTAGTCGCGTGAGCCAGCCAGTGACTCACTCCGCGATGTTGCCATCAACAATGCCGCACGCGGCGCGCGCGAGGGAGCGCGATCGAATCACGTCCCGATCATCCGATCGGCACAGCGTGTGCGAACGCGGCATCGATGTGTGCTCCCCATCACGCACGCCTCGTCATCACCTCAGACATTTCTCGATCGCTCGTGTGAGTGGCTCGACGGTCGCTGACGTCTTGCGAAAGGTACGCTCATTTTCCGTAAGTCGGTGTCAACACATGATCTTCGTGTTATCGTGCGCGGCGTTTCCTGGCTCTCCCCCAAGAGCCTCGCGCGAATGCGCGATTGACATGGATCGCAGGTATGGATAAGCGGTTCACTGTCGCTCTGGCCGACCGACACGAGCATCAGCGAGAGACTGCCTCGCGCTCGCCGAAGGTACTCCTCTACTCCCACGACACATTCGGCCTCGGCAACATCCGCCGCACGCTGCTGCTGGCGGAATCGATCGCCGAAGCCTACCCATCGGCGTCGCT
>Ga0070696_100002840_pt1 | contig 11515 bp, 10 predicted proteins | sample KBSK1253metaG_FD_65474 | JGI IMG/M metagenome (GOLD analysis project Ga0070696, IMG submission 65474) | Corn, switchgrass and miscanthus rhizosphere microbial communities from Kellogg Biological Station, Michigan, USA - KBS K1-25-3 metaG | ecosystem: Host-associated > Plants > Roots >... | reverse complement strand
GGCCGCTCGTCATCCATCCGCGCGCGCTGCTCGGCGCGCCTTCGGGTCCCGGCGATCCCTATCTCAACCTCTGGATTCTCGGCTGGGGGATGCAGACGGTCCTCTCGAACCCCGCCTCGCTCTTCAACGGCGCCGTGTTCGACGCGAACATCTTCTATCCGGCCACCGGGACGCTGGCGTACTCCGATCACCTGCTGCTGCAGAGCGTGCTGCTCGCGCCGCTCTACGCCGTCACGCACGACGTGGTGCTCTGCTACAACGTCCTGCTCGTCGCGTCGCTCGTCGCCAGCGCGCTGGCGATGCATCTCTTCGTGCGCGCGGTCATCGGCACGGAAGCGGGGGCGTATCTCGCCGGGCTGGCCTGGGGATTCGGCTCGTACCACTTCGGGCACCTCATTCATCTGCAGCTGCAGTCGCTGTACTTCCTTCCGCTCACCTTTCTCTGTCTTCACCGCGTGATCGCGGGGCGCCGTGGGCGCGATGTCGTGCTGCTCGGCGTGACGGCGGCGCTGCAGGCGATTGCGTCGGTCTATTACGGCATCATCGGCGGCCTCGCGCTCGTCGTCGGCGGCCTGGCGCTCGCGGTTGGCGTCGGGCGGTGGCGCAATGTCGCCGTGATGCGGCGTCTCGGCTACGCGGCCGTTCTCGCTGGACTCCTCGTGCTGCCGGTGGCGATCGTCTACGGACGTGTCGCGCAGCGCGAAGGGTTCGGACGGAATCTGTACGAAGCGGGACGCAGCGCGGCGTACGCCTCGAGCTATCTGCAGGCGCCGCCCGGTAACCTGCTCTATGGGCGAACCGGGCTTCTCCGACAGCAGGACCCGGTCCGCCTGAAGGCGGGCTCCACCGACAATGCGCCGCCGCGGACCGGTCCGGAACGCGAGCTTTTTCCCGGCTTCGTTCTGATCGCGCTGGCGATGGCCGGCGCGTGGCGTGGCTGGCGCAGCGACGCGAAGCCCACGGTTCTCGCGATGGTGGCGCTCGTGGCGTTCGGGTTCGTGTTCTCGCTCGGCCCCGACGGCGCGCGTGCTCTCTACGCGGTGTTTCACCGGTTCGTGTTCGGCTTCGCCGCGATTCGTGCGCCCGCACGCTTCTCGGTGCTCGTGCTCTTCGGACTGAGCGTCCTCGCCGCGCTCGGCCTGCGGGAGCTGTCGCCACGAAGAGGACAAAGAGTGGGAGCCACAAAGGTCACAGAGGACACGAAGGTAAAGGACACAAAGAGAACAAATTTCTTCGTGGTCTTGAGTCTTCGTGACCTTGGTGATCTTCGTGGCTGCCTCGTCTTCGTGTTCTTGACCGGTGCCGTGATCGAGATGCTGCACCTGCCGCCCACGCTTGCCGCCGCACCCGCGTTGCACACCGACGTCGGACAATGGCTTGCCCGCGAGCCGGGAGCCGGTGCGGTTGCGGTGCTCCCGCTTGGACTCGACATCGATGCCACGCCCGCGATGGTCCAGTCGCTCGAGCATCATCGGCCGATCGTCAACGGGTACAGCGGCCAGCGGCCATCGTTCTACGGACCGCTTGTGGACGCGATCAACACGTTCCCGTCGCCAGAGGCGTTGACCGCGCTGCACGACGCGCGCGTCCGCTTCGTCGTCACGCCCCGGCCGCTCGAGCGCGCCGACCCGCCTGTCCTGGAGCGGGCACGATTGGCGGATGCGACGGTCTACGAGCTGGTGTGGACCGCCGACCTGGAAACGCGGCTGGCCGCGGCAGCGACCATCGAGCCGCCCGCCCCGCAGCGCATTCCATTTCGCGTCGGCGAGCGTGCGCGGTACACGGTGGATTGGGGAGGCGCCGGCGTCAACCTTTCAGCCGGCGAGATCTCGATCGCGGTCGAAGGCCCGCCGTACCGCCTCGTCGTGAAGGCGGCGACCGCGCCGTGGGTCGCGCGGTTCTTCGAGGCGCAGGACGTGTTTTCGACGCAGGCCGACGCCAACTTGATGCCTCAGGTGCACGAGCGCGATCAGAACGAGGGCTCGCGCCGGCTCACCCGCGCGTTCGTCTTCGACCACGCCGCGCGCGTCGTGCGCACGGGACGGACCCTCGCGGACGCGCGAGGCGACGCCGCCGTGGTGCTGCCGATGTCGCCGCACGCCCGCGACGCGATTGCGGCGCTGTTCTACGTACGAACTCTGCCGTTAAAATCGGGCGAGCACATCAGGTTCCCGGTGAACGAGGCGGGCCGGAATCTGGTCGTCGAGCTGGCGGTCGATGGCATCGACCGCGTTCACGTGCGGGGGAAGGATGTCGACGCGGTCCGTTTGACGCCGGTGCTGCAGCGGCGCCTCGAGGATCGGCAGCCGCTTGTCTCGACCATCTGGCTCAGCAGCGACGAGCGGCGCGTGCCGCTGATGCTCGATCTCGACGCCGGCTTCGGCCACGTCCGCGTCGAACTGGTGAGCTATGAACCGTAGCATGGAGCGCGAAGGCGCGATATACTCGATGCATCCAATCGAACAAGTAACGCCTTTGGGGCTGGGTGCACAGGCAGCGTGATCGAGACGCACCACCTCTCGAAACTTTACAGTCGCGGTTTGTACGCGCTGCAGGATCTGTCGCTCAACATCGACAAAGGCGAGTTCGTTTTCCTCACCGGTCCGAGCGGCGCGGGCAAGTCCACGCTGCTGCGCCTCCTGCTGTGTCAGGAGAAACCGAGCGAGGGCGAGATCTTCGTCAACGGACACGACCTCACGAAACTCTCCCGGAGCGACATCCAGGAATACCGCCGCGGCATCGGGTTCATCTTCCAGGACTTCAAGCTGATTCCGACGCGCACCGTCTTCGAGAACGTCGCCTTCGTGCTCGAAGTGCTCGGCGTGCCGTCGGGCCAGCAGCGCCGCCGCGCGCACCAGGTGCTGAAGTGGGTCGGCCTGCAGCACCGCATCAACGCGTACCCGAGCGATCTCTCGGGCGGTGAACAGCAGCGCATCGCGATTGCGCGCGCGCTCGTCAACGATCCGGCGCTCGTGCTCGCCGACGAACCGACGGGCAACCTCGACCCGGACCTGTCGCTCGAAATCATGAATCTGCTCCGGGAAATCAACGCGGGCGGCACGACGGTGCTCGTCGCGACACACGACCGCGAGTTGATTCGTCTCGTCGGCCGGCGCACCATTACCCTCGACCAGGGACGCATCGTCGAAATCGCATGAGAGCCATCGACTACGCGCTGCGCGAAGCATGGGGGAGCCTCTGGCGCTCCGGCCGCTCGTCGACATTCGCGGTACTGGCCATCACCCTCGCAGCGGTCGTGCTCGGCGCCATCCTGCTCGTCTCGTGGAACGTCGATCGGCTGCTGACGCAGTGGACCACCGCGAGCGAGTTCTCCGTGTTCCTCCGCGACGACGCCTCGTCCGAACAGCGCGGCGCGATCGAGGCGGCGATCGATCAAAGCGGTGTCACCGCGGAGCGCGAATACGTCTCGAAGGCGCAGGCCCTCGAGCGCTTCCGCAGCCAGTTCGCGGACCTCGCCGCGCTGACCGGCGATCTCGGCGACAACCCGTTCCCCGCCTCGCTCGAAGTGCGCGTGCGCCCCGAGGCGGAACAGAACGGACGAGCTGACGCGCTCGTCACGCGCATTGCTGCGCTGCCGGGCGTCGCCGACGTCCGTTACGACCGTGAATGGCTGTCGCGCGTGTCGAGCGGGCTGAACGCGATTCGGGGCGCCGGGTTCGCCCTCGCGCTCCTGATGGCGCTGGCCGCCGCCGTGACCGTCGCCGCGGTCGTCCGGCTGGGACTGCACGCCCGGCGCGACGAAATCGAAATCATGAAGCTGGTCGGCTCGCCGGTGGCATTCATTCGGGGGCCCTTCATTGCCGAGGGTTTTCTGCAGGGTGGTCTCGGGGCGCTTCTCGCAATTGCACTGCTCTGGTCCGGTTTTGCGCTGGCACGCGGGTTGTGGGGCGGCGATTTGACCCCGATGCTGGACGGCGTCGTGCTGCAGTTCCTGCCGTGGAGGCTGGTGGTGCTCCTGGTCGCGGGCGCCATGTTCGTGGGGGCGGCGGGCGGTTTTGCCGCGTCCCGCCATGCGGCGTGAATGGGCCGGACCGCCGACGTTGACAGCCCCCGGAGGGGCCGCTAGACTGATCGAAACCCTAAATATGCGTCTGTCGAGGAACCGTTTGTCGCGCTTCCTGGCCGATTCCCGCCCGCAGTGCGATCCTGCTTTTCACTCGGTCTCGAACTTCTACCGCGAAGAATTCGTCAAATGCAAACGCTGCCTCGAGCAGCAGCGCGAGTTCTATTCCGAGAGCGCCATCACCGACGTCGAAAAGGCGCTCACCAAGGTGATGTCACAACTCGATCGCCTCTGCACCAAAGCTGACGCCGACCAGGTCGTCAGTCGCCTCCTCAGACAATTCGACGTCATTACCGGCCTTTCGGCCTGGTCCGATCCCCGACACACTCACTGACCCGTTCCGTTCAACATCTTCGCCACGACCTGCGTGAGATTCTTCACGCGGCGGTGCATGCTGCCGACGCAGGAGGTCTGGTCCGGACCGGACTCGCAGACCCGCTGCTGCGCGCCCGCCTGACGGCCGCCGCCGGCGTGAACGTCATCGCTGCCGGCAAGGCGGCAGCTCCGATGCTCAATGCATTCGCGAGCGCCGCCGGCAGGCCGCTTCGCGCCATCGCCGGTATCGGACCCGCTCGTCCCGACACGTTGCCCGGCGGCGCCGAATGGTTCGATTCCGCGCATCCGGTGCCGGACGCGCGGAGCGTGGACGCGGCGCGCCGCGCGCTCGACATCGCGTCCTCCACCGGCGCCGACGATCTGCTCGTGGTGCTGCTGTCGGGAGGCGCGTCCGCGCTGATGGCGCTGCCGGCGGACGGCATCACGCTCGACGACAAGCAGGACACCGTACGCCGCCTCCTGAAAGCCGGCGCGACCATCGACGAGCTGAACGCGGTGCGCAAGCATCTGTCGGGCATCAAGGGAGGGCGCCTCGCGGCTGCGACCGTCGCGCCGGTTGTGACGCTCGTGATCTCCGACGTTGTCGGCGACGACCTGTCGGTGATTGGATCGGGTCCGACCATGCCCGACCCGAGCACGTTCGATGACGCGCTGGGCGTTCTCGACAGACGAGGCGGTCGCGGAGCATATCCGGGCAGTGTCGTGGCGGTGCTCCAGCGCGGGGCGCGGGGAGACGTACCTGAGACGCTGAAAGCTCACGACCCGCGGATCGCGCATTCGGTCGCGCGGATCATCGGAGGACGCATGGCGGCGGTTGACGGCGCAGCCACGGCAGCCCGCGCGCGCGGCTACGACGTCCACGTGATCGAGCGGCCCATCGTCGGGGAAGCGCGCGACGCCGCGCGCGCGTTCGCGGAGGACGTGCGATTGGCGGTCTCGCGCTCGACGATCCCGGCGTGCGTCATCGGCGCGGGAGAGACGACGGTGCACGTCACGGGCAATGGTGTCGGCGGCCGAAACCAGGAGTTCGCGCTGGCGATGGTCGGAAGCGGGATGACGTTCGGGAGCATCGGGACCGACGGGATCGACGGGCCGACCGACGCCGCGGGGGCGATTGTCGACGCAACCACCGCCGAACGCGCGGCGGCGCTTGGCCTCGACGCGCAGCGCTTTCTCGCCAACAACGACAGCTATCATTTCTTCAGCGCGCTCAACGACCTTCTCTGTACTGGCCCGACGGGCACGAACGTGGGAGACGTCCAGGTCGCGCTGATCGCGTAATGCCTTCGACAGAACAGATTCTCGATCTTTTCAAAGAGCGGGTGCATCACCCGACCTCGGCGCGCGAGCTCGCGCGCCTGCTCCGCGTGCCGCGCGACGAGCGTGTCGCGTTCAAGCGCGACCTCAAGCGGCTGGCGGTGTCCGGCCAGCTGGTACAGGTGCGCGGCAACCGCTACGCCCTGCCCGATTCAGAAGACCTCGTCGCAGGACGCCTCCAGACCAATCCCGCCGGCTTCGGGTTCGTCGTGCCCGACGACGCGGAAACAGGCGAGCGGAGAGACGTCTACATCGCGGCGGCGAACCTGACGGAAGCCATGCACGGCGATCGCGTGCTCGTGCGCGTCGAGCGTCAGACGCCCCGCGGCCTGGAGGGGCGCATCGTCCGCATCCTCGAGCGCGCGCACGACACCGTCGTCGGGCGCTACGAGAGCGACGCGGGCGGCCTTGCATACGTCGTCCCCTTCGACCGCCGCATCACGACCGACGTCCATATCCCGTCGGGCCAGTCGGCATCCGCCGAACCGAACGACATGGTCGTCGTCCAGCTGACGCGGTGGCCGACGGCGACGCGCGGGGCGGTCGGACGCGTCGTCGAGGTGCTCGGCAACATCAACGAGCCGGGCGTCGACACGCAGATCATCATCCGCAAGCACAACATCCCCGACGCGCACTCGGAGGAGACGGTCGAAGAAGCGCGGCGTCTCGGGTCGGCGGTGAGGCCGGGCGACATCACGGGACGAACCGATTTCCGGCCCGTGACCACCGTCACGATCGACGGCGAGCACGCGCGCGACTTCGACGACGCGATCACGCTGGAGACGTTGAAGAACGGCCACTACTGGCTCGGCGTGCACATCGCGGACGTCTCGCATTACGTGAAGGAGGGAAGCGCGCTCGACGACGAAGCCTGCGAGCGCGGCACGTCGGTGTATTTCACCGAGCGGGCGGTTCACATGTTCCCGTCGGAGCTGGCGACCGGCCTGTGCAGCCTCAACCCGCACGTCGATCGCCTGGTGCAGTCGTGCCTGATGGAGGTGGACCGCCGCGGGAACGTGGTTCGCTACGAGATCCACGACGGCGTCATCAACAGCGACGCCCGCATGACGTATACGGCCGTGAACGCGATCCTGACGGACCATGACGCTGACGCGATCTCGCAATACCAGACGTTCGTGCCGCTGTTCGAGTCGATGCGCGAGCTGTTCGAGATTCTGAACGCGCGCCGGCGCCGGCGCGGCTCAATCGACTTCGACCTGCCCGAGACGGAGGTGATCCTGTCCGAGTACGGGGAGATCGAGGCGATCGTCCCCGCCGAGCGCAACATCGCGCACCGGCTGATCGAGGAGTTCATGCTCCTGGCCAACGAGACCGTTGCCGGACACCTGGTCCAGCATGTCATGCCGTCGCTGCATCGGGTGCACGAGGCGCCAGACGTGAAGAAGGTGGCCGAGTTCGAAGCGTTCATCGAGCCGCTTGGGTACGGTCTCGGCGTGACGGGACGGTCGGTCACGCCGAAACACTTCCAGAAGCTGATCGACCGCATCCGCGGCACGCCCGAGGAGCGTCCGATTGCCGCACTGATGCTGCGGACGATGCAGAAAGCGCGGTACGACGCGTCGAGCCTCGGACACTTCGGCCTCGCCGCCGAGCACTACACGCACTTCACGTCGCCGATCAGGCGGTACCCGGACCTGGTCGTCCATCGCAGCCTGCGCGAGCTGCGGCGGGGGCCCATCACCGACGCGCGGCGCGAGGAGCTCGACGAAGACCTCCCCGAGATCGCGAAGCACACCTCCGACATGGAGCGGCGCGCCGACGACGCGGAGCGCGAGCTGCTGCAGTGGAAGAAGGTCCGCTTCATGGCGGACAAGGTCGGGGACGAGTACGAGGGCTACATCACGGGCGTGGCGCCGTACGGTTTGTTCATCGAGCTCGTTGAACACTACGTGGAAGGACTCGTGCACATCTCGAGCATGGCGGACGACTACTATCGCTTCCTCGAGCAGCAGCACGTGCTCCGCGGAGAGAATACGAAGAAGGTGTACCGGCTCGGTGACAAGGTGCGCGTCCAGGTCGTGCGCGTGGACATGGAACGGCGCCAGGTCGAACTCGGGCTCGTGGACATTCTCGATACGGTCAGGAACGAAGAGCGGCGGCGGGGCGCGCCGCGCAGCAGGACGAAGCCGAAGAAAGAACAGCGCCGCGACGAGCGGCGCGAGTCGGGGCGGAAGTCGCGTCCCGGCCGGCGCGAGCGCTCGGCCAGGAAGAAGCTATAGCGGCTTCTCGTCTTCCTTCGTCGCGTCCTTGAAGTTCCGGATACCCTTGCCGATCCCTCTCCCGATTTCGGGCAGGCGGTTGGCCCCGAAGATCAGGATGATGATCACGAGGATGATGAGCAGCTCAGGAAGGCCAATGCGGCCCATAAGGTCACCTCAAGCGGGAAACTGACGTGGGAAAGCCCAATTGTACCATGCCGTTGCGGCCGGAATGCCTTTTGAACAGGTTTGCCCGGAGGTTCCCAAAAATGAGACGGCTCATCGTTGCGGCCGCCCTTACCCTGGCCGGCAGCATCGCGGCAGGCCCCTCGACACTGTTCGGGGCAGGCCCCTCGACATTGCTCGGGGCAGGCGGGCAGCAAGGCGACCAGCAGGAAGGCCCTCTGGCGACCTTTTCGTCGCAGGCCCAGCTGGTCGAGGTCTACGCGACCGTCACCGACGATAGGGGGGAGCTCGTCACCGGACTGCGTCAAAACGACTTTCAGGTGTACGAAAACAATCAGCTCCAGCACGTCGAGCAGTTCGCCTTCGGCGAGTTTCCGCTCACCGTCGCGCTCGGCGTCGACCGCAGCTGGAGCATGGCCGGCAAGCCGCTCGAGCTCGCCAAGCAGGCCTCGAAGACATTCCTCAACCAGCTGAAGACCGGCGACCGATCGATGGTCGTGGCCATCAGCAGCAGCGCCGACGTGATTGCGCCGCTCACGACCGATCGCTTGACGCAGGCGCGCGCGATCTCGGCGCTCGACCCGTGGAGCACGACCGCGCTGCGCGACGCGATCGTCGCGGCGCTCGATCGCCTCGAGCCCGAGACGGGCAGGCAGGCGCTGGTCCTCTTCTCGGACGGCAACGATCGCTACAGTGGCGCGACCGAAGCGGACATCGTCACGCGTGCGCGCCGCAGCAACGCGCTGATCTATCCGATCACGATCGGCAAGCAACGTCCGGCATTTCTCGCGGAGCTCGCGGTGCTGACGGGCGGCCGGTCGTTCCTCCTGAAAGACGCGACGGAGCTCGAAAAGACGCTGTCGACGATCGCGCGTGAACTCCGGTATCAATACCTGTTAGGCTACGCGCCGTCCAACCCGATCGAAGAAGGTGTGCACGAGTGGCGTCCGATTCGAGTCACCCTGACCGGCAATCACCCGGGCCTGCGCGTGCGAGCGAGGGACGGCTATACGACGGACTGACGCGGAATTACCGTAGCGACCAATGTCCCACGCTTTAGTCATGGCGCTCTTTCAGGACGCGGCGGCCGCGGCGGCCGCGGCGAAAGATCTGCGGACGCTCGGCATCCCGCGGGAGCGCGTCTCGATCGTGGCGCGTTCGCACGACGAGGAAGGAGCGATCGCGGAGGCGACGGGCGCGTCGCCAGGCTCCGAGATCGAAGATTCGCCGGCGGCCTCGCGACTGGGAGAGCTGGCGGCGCACCTCGCCGCCGCGGTTGCCATCGTCATTCCGGGTGTCGGGCCGATCGTGGCTGACGGCCCGCTGTCGGCGGCGCTCGGTGAGGCGGCCGGACACGTGGCCGGCGATATTTCACGCGCGCTGGAGCACGCGGGACTGGAGGCCGGCGAAGCGTCCCGGTGGGAAAAGCGTATCGAAGGTGGCGCGTTTCTCGTCGGCGCCCACGTCGATCGCCCGCCGGTCGAGACCGCTCGCGACGTATTGCTGCGGAACGGCGGATCGCCTGTCGCCGTTGGTACATGGACCGATACGTAAATTGTCCTCACTTTCGGCCGGCCAAACCCGTCATGCGCGCATCCAAAGGGAGAATCCGTCGAGAGTAAGTGACCCTGTTGAGGTACTTGTTTTGCAGTTGCAGTGCCTTGACTTGCTCGGTGAGAATGAGTCATACAAACGCCGCCGTAATGTCGACGACCGCACCCCAGAGCACGCCTGAACGCGCTCCGGCCCAGGGCCATCTCTACGTCCACGCTGTTGCGGGTCCGCCAGAAGTCCGTTTTCTCTTCGAGCAGCAGGAAAAGCGCCTCGGAGGCTCGTTGGCGGCGTCCTTCATCAGTCACGGGGCATTTGTCCTGATCTTTCTGCTGCTCGTGCGGTACACGCCGCAAACGACCGGCAACGCGATGCTCGTCGACCGCGCGCCCCGCGAAATTGTCTGGCTGGCCGAACCGGGTGCGGGCGGAGGCGGCGGTGGTGGGGGCAATCAACAGAAAGAGCCGATTAAGAAGGCGGAGCTCCCCGGTAGGGAAAAGATCACGGTTCCGGTAGCGAAGCCACCAGAACCGGCGCCTATTCCAGAGGTAAAGCCTCCTGAGGAGGAGAAGGTCAACATTCCGGCGGTGACGATGAGCGCGGCGAACGAGACATCGCCGGGCCTGATCGAATCGAAGGAAGACACGACGTCGCAGGGCGCCGGCACCCAGGGCGGCGCCGGAACAGGTTCGGGTACCGGCATCGGCAACGGCCAGGGCTCGGGTCTCGGTGAGGGCATCGGCGGCGGCACCGGTGGCGGCGTCTACAAACCCGGCAATGGCGTCGAATCGCCGCGCTTGCTTCGCAACGTGCGTCCGAACTACACCGCCGAAGCGATGCGCGCGAAGGTGCAGGGGATCGTCCGGCTCGAAGGTGTCGTGCTGCCCGACGGCACGGTTGGCGACCTGAAGATCACGCGATCGCTCGACCAGACGTTCGGCCTCGACAACGAAGCCATCAAGGCCGCCAAGCAGTTCCGCTTCGTCCCCGGCACGCGCTTCGGGCAGCCCGTCGCCGTGCTCGTCTCGTTCGAGATCGAGTTCACCCTCCGGTAGCCGCGAAGGCGCGCTGTGCTCGCACGCAGGAAGCCCACGAAGGCTCCTCCCGAGCTTCGTGTGCTTCGTGTTTGCCGATCAGGCCTTCGTGGTTATAACCTCTCTTCCCATGAAAACATTCGTCACGATTTCTGCGCTGCTGCTCGCTGCCTCGATCGCCGGCGCGCAGACGCCTGCCACCGCGTCGGCGACGATCAACGACGCGATGGGGAAGACGATCGGCACCGCGACGCTGCGCGAGAATTCGAGCGGCGTGCTGATCAAGGTGGATTTGACCGGCGCGCCGGCCGGCACGCACGCGCTGCACGTGCACACGACCGGCAAGTGCGATGCGCCGATGTTCATGACGGCTGGCGGTCACTTCGCGCCGGGCATGACCAAGCACGGGCTGTTCGCCGCCGGCGGCCCGCACGCGGGTGACCTGCCGAACGTCTACGTGCCGGCAGACGGGAAGTTGTCGATCGAGGTCCTCGAGCCGAACGTGACGCTCGCGGCGGGTCCACGGTCGCTGCTCGACGCGGACGGCTCGGCGATTGTCCTCCACGCGATGGCGGACGACTACATGACCGATCCCGCGGGCAACGCGGGCGGCCGCATCGCCTGCGGCGTCATCAACAAGTAGGGCGCGTCGCGCGAGGCGCGACGCGCCATCGCCGCGCGGACTCGCCAGTGCGAACGTAGGGGCCGACCTTCAGGTCGGTCGAACGTAGGGGCCGACCTTCAGGTCGGCCCGGAGGCCGCGCGCGCTGCGGTCAATCGGCGAGGAC
>Ga0070696_100002839_pt1 | contig 11518 bp, 7 predicted proteins | sample KBSK1253metaG_FD_65474 | JGI IMG/M metagenome (GOLD analysis project Ga0070696, IMG submission 65474) | Corn, switchgrass and miscanthus rhizosphere microbial communities from Kellogg Biological Station, Michigan, USA - KBS K1-25-3 metaG | ecosystem: Host-associated > Plants > Roots >... | reverse complement strand
GATCTGCTGCGTCCGGAGCGCAAGCGTCGCCGCCTGCTCGGTGGGTAAGGTGAGTGCCTCATCATACCCATTGGTATGCAGCGATTGCGTCCCGCCGAGCACGGCGGAGAGGGCCTGCATTGCAACGCGCACGACGTTGTTCAGCGGCTGCTGCGCCTGCAGCGTCACTCCGCCCGTTTGGGTGTGAAAGCGCAAACGCGAGCTGGCTTCGCTTGCACCGAACCGCTCCTTCATGAGACGCGCGTACATCCGCCGCGCGGCGCGGAACTTGGCAGCTTCCTCGAACAGGTCACTGTGCGCGGCAAAGAAGAAAGACAGGCGCGGAGCGAATGCGTCGATCTGGAGTCCCGCGTCCACGGCGCGCTGCACGTACTCCATGGCATTCGCGAAGGTGAAGGCCAGCTCCTGCACCGCCGTCGCGCCGGCTTCGCGAATGTGGTATCCGGAAATGGAGATTGGATTCCAGTTCGGCAGTTCGCGGGCACAGAACCGAAAGCTGTCCGCGATGAGCGCCAGCGACGGCTCCGGCGGATAGATGTAGGTCCCGCGCGCGATGTACTCCTTGAGAATGTCGTTCTGAATCGTCCCACTGAGCGCGTCGCGCGCGATCCCCCGCTCCTCGGCGACGACGAGATACATGGCCAACAGCGTCGTCGCGGTGGCATTGATGGTCATCGACGTTGAAACGCGATCCAGCGGGATGGTGTCGAGCAGCACGTGCATGTCGTCGACGGTGTCGATGGCGACGCCGACGCGACCCACCTCCCCCTGCGCGCGCGGGTCGTCGGAGTCGATGCCCATCTGCGTCGGCAGGTCGAAGGCGACGGACAAACCGGTCTGACCCGCGGCCAACAGCAGCCGGAAGCGCTGGTTCGTCTCCTGTGCCGTCCCGAAGCCGGCGTATTGACGCATCGTCCAGAGCTTGCCGCGGTACATGTTGGACTGGACGCCGCGGGTGAACGGAAACGCGCCCGGATCGGCGAGGTCTCGTGCGTACTCCGTCGAGCCGTCCTCCGGACGGTAGACAGGCGCGATGGGAAGTCCGGACGGTGTCTGGCGGTCCCCCGACTTCTCCTTCAGGCGCCGACCAGCTCGGAGCTCCTCGCGAGCGTTTGCAGGGCGAGGTCCACGTCGTGCTTCGAACCGATGTACAGCGGCGTGCGCTGATGCAACTCCGTCGGTTGCAAATCGAGAATGCGTTTCTCGCCATCGATGGCGGAGCCGCCAGCTTGCTCGACGATGAACGCGAGCGGGTTGGCCTCGTACAACAGCCGCAACTTTCCGCGCGGGTTCTTCTTGTTCGGTGGGTACGCGAAGATTCCACCGCCCAACAGATTGCGGTGGAAATCCGCGACGAGCGATCCGACGTACCGGACGCTCATCGCTTTGCGGTCGCCCTCGAGCGCGCGGTACCGGCGCATCAACTGCTTCACCGGGCCGTCCCAATGTTGCTCGTACGCATCGTTGACGGAGAGATACCTGCCGTCCGCCGGAGTGCGAATGTTCGGATGCGACAGCAGGAACTCCCCGATCGACGGATCGAGGGTGAAGCCGTGCGCGCCCTGGCCGGTGGTATACACCAGCATCGTGCTGGATCCGTAGATGACGTACCCGGCGGCCACCTGCCGGCGGCCCGGCTGAAGAAAGTCCTCGTCTTCGCCGTGCTTGCCGCGCGTGATCTTCTGCACGATCGAGAAGATCGTCCCGACCGGGACGTTGACGTCGACATTTGACGAGCCGTCCAACGGATCGAACATCAGACAATACTTCCCGCAGCGGAACTTGTCGGGGATCGGAATGATGCCGGCTTCCTCTTCGGACGCCATCCCGCACAGACGCCCGCTGTGGTCCATCGCCTTGATGATCGTCTCGTTGGCGAAGACGTCGAGCTTCTGCTGAACCTCGCCCTGGACGTTCTCGTTTTCAGCGGAGCCCAGAATGTCCGCCAACCCTGCGCTCCGGACCTTGTTCGCGATCATCTTCGCCGCGAGCGCCATGTCGTACAGGATTCCGGACAGCTGACCCGTGGCTTCCGGGTGCTGGCGCTCCTGCTCGATGATGAAGCGTTCGATCGTAACTACTGACGTGGCTTTGTTCTGGAGCACGGCTTACCGACGGATTTGAGTCGCCCCAAAGGTGGCCTGAGCGTCATCGCAAGTGCAAGTGCGGAATCGCGAAATTTGGGGTCTGCGCACCGGTACGGTGCTCCGGAGTGCACACCAGTACGGTGCTCAGTGCATCCGGAGTGCACACCGGTACGGCTCTCAGCGCGTCCGGTTCTAACGCGGATGAACGCGGATGACGCGGACAAGACGCAGACACTGCAAGAACTTTGGTTTGCTTCTACTGGCGCGATATTCTCGAGCGCCTCACAACCACCACCAAAGGCTTTTGGGGTATCCGCGGCCGTTTCCGCATGATCCGCGTCGATCCGCGTTGAACCGGATGTGCTGAGGGACATACTGGTGTGCCCTTCCTGAGAGCCGTACCGGTGTGCCCTTACCCTGGATGTCTGACGACCCGTACTACATGGCGAAGATTAGGGTTGCCGATCCCGCAGCTCCCACGATTCGCCGCGAGTCTCGACGCTGATGATCCGTCCATCCGTCCGCACGATTACGCTGCCGTTCAGATCCGTTCTCATCGCGATGGCGCCGTGCGCCGCCAGCGATTGCATCACTTCCGGACTGGGATGCCGGTACATGTTGCCGGCCCCCACCGAGACGAGGGCGAGCCGTGGCTGTACCGCATCGAGAAAGGCATCCGAGCTGCTGGTTCGACTTCCATGGTGCGCGACCTTCAACACGTCGGCACGAAGCAAGCCTGGATAGTGCAGCAGTAGCCACTGCTCTTCAGGGGCCTCTGCATCTCCTGTCAACAACATCGCGACGCTCCCGACCCGAATGCGCGCGACGCTGCTCGCCAGGTTTGGATCATGCTGCGATTCGGCCCACGCGGAGTCCGGCGCGAGGAAGGTGATCGTCGCCTCGTCGACGACGAGCGAGTCCCCGGGATGCACCCTGCGCCAGACCGTTCCCACCGCCCGAGCCTCGAGCAGCGAAGTGCGATATGGGGTGGTCCCGCCGGCGTAGCCCGGATCGAAATACCACGTGGGTCTGAGCGCGCGGAGCGTGCTCGCCGCGCCACCGACATGATCTGCATGCGGATGCGAAAGCACGAACGCGACGAGAACCCCGCTGCCTCCCGCACCAGCCCTCGCCGCGAGATACGGAACGACGTCGCGCTGTCCCTCGTCCCCACCCTCCCAGTCGCGGCCGGCGTCGAACAGCACCCACTGTCCGCGCGCGGTGCGCAGCGCGATCGCGTCGCCCTGGCCAACGTCGATCATGTGAAGCTCGGTGAGCGCGCTGTGCTGCGGAAGCAGAGGACGCCACGCCAGCGCGACCAGAGACGACCCCGCGGCGATCAGTGCGCGCCCTGGGAAACGACTCACGGCCGCAACCACGAACGCCGCGGCGGCGGCACAGGCCAACGCCGTGGTCACCTGGTCCGAGACGACGGAAAGTGACGCCCCGGGCAATCGCGCCGCCAGCGAAGCGATCCGGTCGATCGCCACCAGCAACGGGTGACTCGCATCTGCGACGAACTGCGACGCGCTCGCGAAAGGCAGAAGCATCGCCGCGAGGAAGAGCATCGGCTGGAGCACCGCGATCACGGGGACTGCAACCAGGTTACTGACCGGCGCCACGAGACTGATCCTGCCGAAGGTCGCCGCAACGAGGGGTGCCGTGAGCAGAGTCGCGGTGGTGGACGCGACGAGGCCGCGATACAGGGTGCCGCGCCATCCACCCTGACGCAGCCACGGCCAGCGCCTGCTCAGCGCGGCGGCCGCCACCAGAGCGACCATTCCGACCACGCTCAACTGGTAGCCGACGTCGTTCACCGCGTTCGGATCGAGCAGCGGGAGCATCGCGCCCACCGCCAGCACAGCCCACGGGGAGGTCGGACGCTGCACCGCGCGGCCCAGCGAATAGGCCGCGAGCATGGCGGCGGCGCGCACCGCCGGCAGCGGCGCTCCGATCACGATGACGTACAGCACTGTGACCAGCACCACGAGCGCATCAGCTTTGGACCGCGGAACGCCGACCAGCTGCGCGAGGAGCGCCACCGCCACGGCAATCAACCCAACGTGCAATCCAGAAACCGAGAGCATGTGGGACAACCCGGCGGCGGCGAAGCGCGCGCGCAGCGTCGGCGATAGCTCCTGCATGTCGGCAATGAGGAGGGCGCGAACCAGCGGCGCGTCGGGGCCGAAGCGCGCGTCGAGTCCCCGTCCAATCGCCTCGCGCCATCGGGCCAACGCATTCGGCGGCTGGATCTCTCGCACCCGGCCGTGGGCGATGAGCAAGCTGCCGCCTTGCCCAAGCGTTGGCGTGCCCTGAATCAGCGCTCGTGAGCCCGCAATGACTCGGCCGCTTTCGATGGCCACCTTGAGCGAGACGCCGCAGTCATGCCGTGCCGGAGTGAACGAGCCCGGGCTCGCGTCGCCCATGAGGACCGCTTCCCAACTTCGTGACCGCTGCAGTCGGTCGAGGCATCGCGTCTGCCCCACACGCGCCGCGACCGCGCTGGCCAGACCTCCCACCGCGATCGCGAGCAGCGCGATACGCTCGCGTCGCCTGCTCGACGCGCGCCAAACCACGAACAGCGCGGCGGCGGATGTCCAGAGAAACGCGCCGCCGAATCCCGACAAAAGGCCCGCGGCGTAGGCGAGAACGGCGGCGGCAACGAGCGGCATCCACCACGAGCATCGCGGCGGGCTCGCAATCCTTCGTCATCGCGCCACTTCGTGGCGCGGCGAAAAGCCGCTACACGGCCATGGGTAGTGGCGCGCGCTCGCGAACTATCGCGCCGGTGAACGTCGATCCGGTTGTGCCGGTGAGCTGGACGGTGAAGTAGCGGCCGATCATCGATTCGTCGCCGGGGACCAGCACAGTTCGAAAGTCGCGCGTGCGCGCCTGGAGGAGGTCACCGCCGCGACGTGCCTCGCGCTCGACGAGGACCTCGTACTGTTTGCCGAGCACGGAGAGGTTCTGCCGTCGCGCTACGCTCCGCACCGTGTCGACGAGTCGATCCATCCGGTCCGATGCCACCGCGTCGGAGACCGTCCACTCGTCCGGCATTCGGGTCGCCGGCGTCCCTTCGCGTGGCGAGAACTTAAACATGAAGGCGTCGTTGAAGCCTGCCTCGTGGACTGCGCTCAGAGTCTCCGCGAAATCTTCCTCCGTCTCGCCCGGGAACCCGACGATGATGTCGGTGGTGACGCTGAGCCCGGGGATCGTCGCGCGCAGGCGCGCGAGACAGGCGAAGTACTCTTCCCGCGAATACCGGCGCAGCATCCGTTTGAGGACGTTCGTGCTCCCGCTCTGCATCGGGAGATGCACGTGCTCGCACACCGTCGGCACTTCGGCCAGCGCGCGGATGACCCGGTCGCTGAAGTCGTTCGGATGCGGACTCGTGAACCGTACCCGCCGAACGCCCGGCACGCTCCCAACCGCCCGCAGCAGATCGGCGAAATCGTGCTCGCCGTCGTTGTACGAGTTCACCGTCTGCCCCAGCAGCACCACCTCGCTCATCCCGTCGGCGACGATCTGGCGCGTCTCGCGAACCACGTCCGACAGCTTGCGACTGCGCTCCGAGCCGCGGGTGTACGGCACGATGCAATACGTGCAGCGATAGTCGCAGCCGCGCTGCACCGGGATCCACGCTTTGACGCGATCGTATCGCTGTGCCGCGAAGTCCTCGTAGTGCTCCTCGAGATCGAAGTCGGTCGACACCGTTCGCTCGCCGCGTCGCGCGCCATCGACGAGCTGCGCCAGCGCCCGATAGCCATCGGGACCGATCACGAGGCTGACGTGCTTTGCGTCGAGCAGTCTGGGGCCGAGTCGCTGGGCCATGCATCCGGTGACTCCCAAAATGCTGCCGGACTTCATGTGCCGTTTGAGCTCTCCCACCCGCCCCACCACCCGCTGCTCCGCGTGGTCGCGGATCGCGCAGGTGTTCACCAGGATCACGTCGGCTTCGTCGGGGCCATCGACCGCGGCATAGCCTTCGGCCATGAGCTTTCCGAGCATCAGCTCGGAATCGCTCACGTTCATCTGGCAGCCGTACGTTTCGATGTAGACGGTGGGCTTGGACATCATTCTGTCTGCGTTCGTCGTGCGTCGTTCGTCAGCGTACGTCGTGCGTCATGCGTGAAGATACACGTCGTCCTCGGCGTACACACGCGCTGTGCAGCGAGTACCGCGTGCACGCGGCTCGCCCCGCATCGGCAAGGTGAGGTAGTCTTCGGTCATCGCCTCGCGCTCCGGAGCGGCGGTGATGACGATGGCGTCGGCGACGCCGCCCACGCGTGACCGCCTGTACGCGTTGCCCTTCGACTGGCCGAGGTGCCGCAGCTGCGCGGACCGCTCGCTCGCCGCCTGAAGCGGTACGTGATCGGGCAATCGCGTCGCCGCCGTCCCGGGGCGCGGCGAGTATGTGAACACGTGCAGGTAGGTGAAGGGCAACCGCTCGACGAGCGCGACGGTCGACGCAAAATCCGCGGCGGTCTCTCCGGGAAACCCCACGATGACGTCCGCCCCCAGGCCGAACACGGAGCACCGCGCCGCGATGCGCTCGATCGCCCGGGCGTAGCTCTCCGATGAGTACCAGTGGCGGCCCATCCGGCGCAGAAGACGATCGGAGCCCGATTGCAGCGGCGCGTGCAGGTGCGGCGCGAGACGCGACGGCTCATCGATCAGGAGCTCGAATAGACGGTCGTCGACTTCGGTCGCCTCGACGGACGACAGCCGAAAGCGCACCCGCGGCACCGCGTCGATCAGGCGTTCAACCAGAATGCCCAGCGACGACTCGTTGTCCGCGCCGTAGCTCCCGATGTGCGTGCCAGTGATGACGATCTCTGGATGATGTTCGGCGAGCTGCGCCGCCTCGTCCACCAGCTCGGCTACGGACCGGCTGCGGTTGGAGCCCCGCGCGACGGTCGTTGCGCAGAAGGTGCAGTGCTCGTCGCAGCCGTCTTGAACCCGCAACACCGCGCGCACCGTGCTCTGAGCGCCCATTGGGGCCACGCGATCCGTTGGGACTCCGAGGGCAGCGGCGATGGCATCGCGCTCCGCTCCGGCAACGACGTGCGTGACCGTTGGTAGCGCGCGAAGAATCGGCTGGCTCTCCGGCAGCGCGGCGGCGCATCCCATGACGATGCTGCGGAGCCGCGGATTGCGCGCGGCGGCTCGGCGCACCGCCTTGCGAACGTCGCGTTCGGCCTCGGACGTCACGGCGCACGAGTTGAACACGGCGAACTCCGCGTCGTTCACATCGTCGACGATCTCGTGTCCCGCGCCAACCGCGAGCGCGCGGACCATCTCACTGTCATAGTGGTTCGCGCGACAGCCAAACGTGCGCAGGTGAATCTTCATCGGACGCTGGTGGCCAAGGCGGGTCCGCCGCTGGCCGCGTCGCCGACGCGCACCACCTCCGCCGGCGGCCGCGGCGGCAGCGCGACGTGAAAGGAGCTTCCCTGCCGGTCGCCACCACTTTGCACCCAGATCCTGCCGCCGTGCGATTCCACCACGAGCTTACAGAAGGCGAGTCCGAGGCCGGAGCTACGCACCCGCGGCGCGTTCGGCGTTTTTACCTGCTCGAATTTCCGGAAGATGATCTCGTGATACTCCTGCGGGATCCCGGGCCCATTGTCCTGCACCGTGAAGAGCACGCCGTCGCCGTCCCGCCGCACGGAGAGGTGCAGCGTCACGGCATGCGCTGAATGTGTCAGGGCGTTCTGGATCAGGTTGCCGAGCACGCGCTTGATGAGCTGGCGATCCGCGTGGAACACGGGTGCGTCGTCCGTTGCTTCGACCGAAGCGGTCGCCCGATCCTGCTGAAAGCGATGTGACCACTCGTGCACGATCTCCGTGAGCAGCGCTCCGGGCGCGATCGCCTCCAGATTGAGTGTGAGCGCGGCCTCTTCGATCCGGCGCACCTCCAGCAAGTCTTCGATCAGCGCGAGCAGATCTTCCGCCTTTCCCTCGGCGTCTCCAAGCGCGCTCCGCTGCTGTGCGACCAGCGGACCGAAGTCGCCATCCATCAGCATTTCCATGGTCGCGAGGACGGACGTGAGCGGCGACTTCAGGTCGTGCACGATCATCTTCATCAGGTCGTCACGGAGCTTCTCGAGCTCTTTCATCTTTCGCGCGCTTTCTTCGAGCGCATCGGTCGCCGCCTTGAGCTTGAGGAGCGATCGAACGCGCGCGCCAAGCACCAGGCGATTGTGCGGCTTGGTGAGGAAGTCGTCGCCGCCAGCCTCGATGGCCTTGACGCGATCCGTCGTGTCGTTCAAGGCCGTCACGAAGATCACCGGGATCCGGGCCGTGCGTGGGTCGCGCTTGATGCGTCGACACACCTCGAACCCGGTGCTGCGATCGTCACATCCGAGATCGCCGGCGGGCATCGACACGTCCAGGATGCAGAGATCCGGCTTGGACTCGAAGCAGGCCGCGAGCGCCGTCGGCCCGTCGGACGCGGCGATGGCCCGAAATCCCAAGACGTGCAGCTGGTCGAACAGCAGCTCCACGTTCGCCGGGACGTCGTCCGCGACGAGAATTAAGGGAGCGTCGGCGGGGGGCTGAGTGAGCTCCACGGGTGGCTCAGGGGCGGACGCCGAAACCGGTGCTGATCGTCCAGGCATTCTCGGATGTGGTTCCGCTGGTGCGGGTCGCGCGCACCGCGCCGAGATGCAGCTCCACGCGGCCGGCCGCCATGGGCAACCCGAAACCGCCACTCACGGAGCGTTCCTTCACCGGCGTGCTCGTCGTCGAAAATGGGAGTGTACGCCATCGCGCGCCGGCACGGAGCCCGACCGGACTGCCGCCGAAGCGCGGCCCCGTCACGTCGGCGCCGACGCCGACATCCCATCCCTCGTGCACGATCATGCTCGGGCTGAGGCCCTGCGTGCTGGACCAACGGTCGCGTGCCGCCCGCGCGCCGACCGTCGTTCCGCTGATGCCGAGATACACAAGCGACACCCCGACATGGTCCGGAGCCGAGGCGGTGCCAACGATCGAGTCGCCGTTGTACGTGCGCAGCGTCCCGCCGCGACGATAGCTCACGCCGATCGCACCGACGCGCGGCCAGAGCGTTTGCGCGCCGACCGACACGGCGTTGCCACCGAAGCTCAGCGTGGTTTGTTGCGTATCGCGCACGAAACGCACCGAGTCGTCGAACGTGTGGGCCGTCTTGAGCACGTCGCGGCCGCTGTACGCGTGGCCCGCGACGCCGATCCGCAACCACGACGTCGTCGCATGGGCGACGGCAAAGCGCAGATCGGCGATCGATCCTTCGCTGCGGTTCAGGACGGTCCCCGCGACGGTGTCACCCGAGATGAACTGCGTGTCCCGCGTGGTGGTCTCCCAGGTGCGGTCGAGCAGCGTGGACGCCGAGGCGCTGATGGTCCATTTCGGCCCGAGCGGCATGGAGCCGAAGAACAACGGAAAGCGCGCAACGGATGATCGCAGCACACGCCCTCCGATTCGCACCACGCGATACTCCGGCTCCGCCTGAAAGAAGATCATCGGCGCCCCGAGCAGGCCGATCGACGCCGGATTGATCGGCGAGAACGGGTCGGCCTCACCGATCGCTCCACCCATGGAGATGGCCGGAGTGCTCAACTGCCCCGGAGGGAACCCCAATCCCTGCGTGCTCAGATTGCCTTGCGCGCGCGCATCGGCAGGGGCGCCGATCACGAGCACGACGAACGCCAGCACCGGAGTTGTAAAGCGCGCCGCGGTCATCGGAGCCCGCCTGTGTTACGTGGCAAGTAAGTGATGCGCAACTTCGGCCGAAGGGCCGGCGCTGCCTCGAGCGAGTAGAAGTCGATCTGACGTCCCGAGATCCCCTCCACGCTACTGCGCAATGACAGCGCCCGCGGGGTTTTCGTGGCGGTGGTTGCCGCCCACAGCTTTACCAGGCGAATCAATTCGAACTCGCGAACGCCACCGTCGGCCGCCACCAGCCGAACGGAGTCGGTGCCGGGTGGGGCAAACAGGAATAACAGCGCGCGCGACAGATCCGTTATCCCCGGGCCCGCCGTGACCCCGAACGGCGCGATCGCCACGGAATCACTTGCATTCGGGGAGAATCCATTGGCTCGCTGCGTCAGCAGCAGCGTCGCCCGAACGATATTGCTGCTGTCGAGGATTTGCGGGGGAATGTTGAATCGCATGTACGCTCGTCGCCCAGGCAATCCGCCGACACGGATCACATCGCTCGGCGGATCCGGAGGCGCGGTCGCCACGACGAGATAGTCCGCATAGTCGGCGGCGAGAAATGTTTCGGCCGGCGTCCGCGAAAACGCGCCCAGAGTGTCGAGGCTGACGGACGTGTCGGCGGATGGGCGGAAGATCAACAGCGGGGGGGCTTGTCCGTTGCCGGTCACCACCCGCATTTGCGCCGACCCGGATGCTGAGGTGACGCGAAGGCCGACGCGGAGGCGGTTTCCCGGCGCCTCCGACTGGATCTTCGCCAGCAGTTTGTCCGGATCGATGGCAACGCTCACGGAGTCTCGCAGCGAGTCGGCCGGCACGGTCCGGGATCCGAGCAGCCGGTCCGGGGTGAATGCGGACACCACTGCCTTCGGATCGGCATCGTCCGCGCCACCGAGGTCCACGTCATAGACCTCGATCGTCGTGGGCGGGCCGATAGTGTCACCGGTAACGATGCGAAGCTTGACGACGGCGCCCGTATCGACGAATACGATGTTGCTGTCGACGGTGCTGTTGTGATGCCGGAACGTGGTCGGCAGCGAGTCGAAGCGCGCCACGCCGCGCGTCTGCAGCGTGTCGCCGAACGACGCCAGGAAGAGCGATACTTCCGTGCCGAACGCGGGGTATCCAGCGATCGCCGTATCGACGTCCACGGCGATGAACGTCGTGTCACGAATGGTCGCCTGTTGCTGCGGACAGAGGAGCGGGCAGGCGGTGCCACCCTCGAGCGATTCGTCGCAAGCGCCGAAGACGACAGCGACGGCGGTCGCGAGCGCCAGCGGCTGCACGTGTCTGAACCAAGCCTTCACGAGAACACCTTTGTTGTACTAGTCGGTCGTACGATCGAGTGAGCGCGGCAGGAACGCGTGCGGGAGCAGCTCCGAGAGCCGCCAGCGCGCTTCCCTGCCGCCGCTCGTGACGCTCACGACTTCGAGCTCCGGAGAGAACTCGATGAGCGCCTGGCGGCACATGCCGCACGGCGGTGCGGGCTCGTTCGCGGAGCTCGCGATCACGATGACGCGAAATGATCGCACCCCTCGCGCGACCGCCGATGCCAGCGCCGCCCGTTCCGCGCACGTGCCCGCTGGAAAGGCGGCATTCTCGACATTACACGCTTCGGTGATGCTGCCGTCGGAACCGAGCAGCGCCGCGCCAACGTGAAAGTCCGAGTACGGCGCATAGGCGCGCTCCATCGCGGCCTTCGCCCGCTCGCGCAGCGTCCGCATTTCGCGATCGCT
>Ga0070696_100002834_pt1 | contig 11527 bp, 8 predicted proteins | sample KBSK1253metaG_FD_65474 | JGI IMG/M metagenome (GOLD analysis project Ga0070696, IMG submission 65474) | Corn, switchgrass and miscanthus rhizosphere microbial communities from Kellogg Biological Station, Michigan, USA - KBS K1-25-3 metaG | ecosystem: Host-associated > Plants > Roots >... | reverse complement strand
CCAGCCCTGCCGCCCGAACCACGCGTGCAGCAGCAGCGCTGCGGCCGTCCCGGCGGCCACCAGCAGCAGGCCGGGCAGCAGCTCGCGCACTCGCATGGGCCGGCTGCCTCGGCCGGTTGCGGCGTCGGGCACGGACGTCGAGGTGCTGGCAGGTCGGGAGGTCACCGTGCCACCCTGATGCGCTCCGACGTCCGTCGCTAGCCCTCGTTCGGCACCGAGGCCATACGCTGCGTGCATGGCTCGCCCCGACCTGGACACGCTTGCCCTCCTCGTGGCCGTCGCCGAGCAAGGCAGCATCGGGCGCGTCGCGGCCCAGTCGGGGCTGAGCCAACCGAGCGTGAGCAGACGCCTGGCCGGGCTCGAACGACGGCTCGGCGTGCGGCTGCTGTCGCGCAGCACCCGAGGCAGCGACCTGACGCCGGAGGGGCAGCTGGTCGTGGACTGGGCGTCGGAGCTGCTCGACGCGGCCGACACCTTCACGAGCTCGGTGACGTCGCTGGGGGCAGAGCACCGGGTCGGCCTGCACGTCGCTGCGAGCCTGACGGTGGCGGAGTACCTCATGCCCGGCTGGCTCGTCGCGCTGCAGAACCGCATGCCGCGGGTGCGGGCCTCGCTGGCCGTCGCGAACTCGGCGGAGGTGGTCGAGCGCGTGCGGCACCACGCTGTCGACCTCGGGTTCGTGGAGAGCCCTACCGTGCCGCACGACCTCTCCCGCCAGCGGTTGGGTCAGGATGGGCTGGTGGTCGTCGTCTCGCCCGACCACCGCTGGGCGCGACGCCGCGCGCTCGGCGCGGCCGAGCTCGCCGACGGTGCGGCGCTCGTGCGGGAGCCGGGATCCGGCACCCGCGAGACGCTGGAGGTGGCCCTGACCGGGCAGGGCCTGACCCTACGGCCGGCGCTCGAGCTGCCGTCCAGCTCAGCCGTGCGCGCGGCTGCCCTCACCGGCGCCGGAGCCGCGGTGCTCAGCGGCCTCGCGGTCGCGGCGGAGGTCGCCGCCGGCCGACTGGTCGCGCTGACCGTTCGCGACCTGGTGCTGACGCGCCCCCTCCATGCGGTCTGGCGGCGCGGTGAGCGCCCCGTCGGACCGGCCGCTGCGCTGCTGGCCCTCGCCCGCCCGCCACGCTGACGCTCGACGTCCAACCCTGCCCAGCTTCTGGGTAAGTGGGACAGCCCGTCGTCAGTGCGGCCGGTTGTCGACGATGCGCCGGGCCTTGCCGAGGCTGCGCTCGATCCCGCCGGGCGCGACGACGCGCACGCCGGCGGTCACCCCGATCCGGCGCTTCACCAGCCCGGCCAGCGTGTCGCCGAGCTCCGGCCAGCGGCCGTCCCGGACGTCGGGCGCGGCCTCGACGACGATCGTGAGCTCGTCGAGGCGGTGCGGGCGGTCCAGCACGCACTGGAAGTACGGGGTCAGGCCCTCGATCGAGAGCACCAGCTCCTCGACCTGGGTCGGGAACACGTTGACGCCGCGCACGATCATGAGGTCGTCGCTGCGACCGGTCACCTTCTCCATCCGGCGCATGCCAGGGCGGGCCGTGCCGGGCAGGAGTCGCGTGAGGTCGCGGGTGCGGTACCGCACGATCGGCAACGCCTGCTTGGTCAGCGAGGTGAACACGAGCTCGCCGAGCTCGCCGTCCGGCACGGGCTCGTCGGTGAGCGGGTCGACGACCTCGGGGTAGAAGTGGTCCTCCCAGATGTGCAGCCCGTCCTTGGACTCGACGCACTCCTGCGCCACACCCGGGCCCATCACCTCGGAGAGGCCGTAGATGTCGACGGCGTGCATCTGCGCTCGCTGCTCGATCTCGGTGCGCATGGCCTCGGTCCAGGGCTCCGCGCCGAAGATGCCCACCTCGAGGGTCGACGCGGCCGGGTCGATGCCGGCCGCCTCCATGGCGTCGAGCACCGTCAGGAAGTACGAGGGCGTCACCATGATCACCCGGGCACCGAAGTCGGTGATGAGCTGTACCTGCCGCTCGGTCATGCCGCCCGAGGCCGGCACCACGGTGCACCCCAGCTGCTCGGCGCCGTAATGCGCTCCCAGCCCACCGGTGAACAACCCGTAGCCGTACGACACCTGGACGACGTCTCCCGGCCGCCCGCCGGCGGCCCGGATCGAGCGCGCCATGAGCCGCGACCACGTGCCGAGGTCGTCACGGGTGTAGCCGACCACCGTGGGCCTGCCTGTCGTGCCGCTGGACGCATGGATGCGCACGACGTGCTCGCGGGGCACCGCGAACATGCCGAACGGGTAGTTGTCGCGCAGCTCCGCCTTGCTCGTGAACGGCAGCCGCGCCAGGTCGGAGAGGTCGTGCAGGTCCTCGGGCCAGAAGCCGGCGTCCTCGAACGCCCGGTGGTAGTGCGGCACGTTCTCGTAGGCGTGCCGCAGCGTCCAGCGCAAACGCTCCAGCTGGGCGGCTCGCAGCTCGTCGACCGACCACCGCTCGGCGTCGTCGAACAGGTCGGGTCGCGGGTCGATGGTCGGCAGCTCCATGGCTCCTACCTACTCCACTTCTGACGGCTTGGGTACCTCTAAGCGGCCCGTGAGAGGTACCGAAGCCATCAGAAGTCGCGTAGCAGCGGCTCGGGGGTCACGGTTCGATCGGGCGGCCCAGCGAGCGCGACCGGCCGCGGAAGCGGGCGATCACGGCCCCATCGGACTCGCGCGTGACGGTGACGTCGGTCAGTCCGCTGCGGCCGTACCGGGTGTGCTCGACCGCCTCGGCCAGCAGCACGTCGCCGAGCCGCCCGGGCGCGACGAACTCGACGTCCGCGCCGGCGGCCACCGTGACGGTGCCGTGGCTGTTGCAGGCCACGGCGAAGGCGGAGTCGGCGAGCGTGAAGACCAGGCCGCCGTGGGCGATCGCGTGGCCGTTGACCATAGCCGCCGTGACCGGCATGCGCAGTCGGGAGCGCCCAGGGCCGACGTCCACCAGCTCGATGCCCAGCGCGCGGCTGGCCTCGTCCGAGCCGAGCATGAACTCGGCGCTGCGTCGCGCGACCTCGACCTCGGACGTCGGGTCGCCGGCGCCATCGGCATCCTGACCGGCGCCCGTGTCGGCGTCGCTCACGACTGCCCCCGCAGCGGCCCACCGGTCTCCGCGACCTCAACCAGCAGCGGCGACGGCCGGTACCGCCCCGTCGGCTCGGCGTCGTGCAGCGCGCGCAGCACCGCGAGCACGCAGAGCGGTCCGATGCGGTCGCCCCACTCCAGGGGCCCGAGCGGGTAGCCGGTGCCGAGGCGCATGGCCGTGTCGACGTCCGCCGAGGAGGCCTCGCCACGCGCCACCAGGTCGGCCGCCTCGTTGACGAGCATGGCGACCGTGCGCGCCACGACCAGCCCGGCGACCGGGCGGACCAGCGACACGGCCATGCCGGTCGCCTGCATGAAGCCGATCGCCTCGTTGATCGTCTGCGGCGAGGCGCCGGCCAGAGGCGCCAGGCACACCCGCGTGGCGGTCTGGGACGTGAACAGCCAGTCGGCGACGACCGCGTCGCTGCCCTGCTTCAGCTCACCCTCGGTCGGGGTCTCGACCAGCAGCCCCCCGGACGGCAGCACGAGCCCGGGCGACTGGGCACAGCCGTCCTGCTCGTCCAACGACTCGGCGTCGGAGTCCGGCCCGGTCCCGTGTCCGCCGCCGGTCAGATCCGCCACCTGCACGCCGCGCGCACGTTGCAGCAGCGGTAGCAGCACGTTCCAACCGCCGCAGTACCGCACGCGTCGCGGCGCCAGGTGCCGCTCGCGCACCTCGTTCGGCGCGGGCGCCTCGCCGGTGGCCGGGTCGGTCGCCGTGCGCCCGTCGTCGTAGCGGTAGAACCCGTGCCCGGTCTTGCGGCCGTAGTGCCCGGCGTCGACCAGGCGCTGCTGCAGCACGGTCGGCGCGTAGCGCGGGTCGTGGAACGTCTGGTCCCACACCGACCGCGAGACCGCCAGGTTGACATCCTGGCCCACGAGGTCCATCAGCTCGAAGGGTCCGAGCCGGAAGTGGCCGCAGTCGCGCAGGACGGCGTCCACGGTCGCGGCGTCCGCGGCCCGCATCTCCAGCAGCCGCTGGGCCTCGCCGTAGAACGGCCGCGCCACCCGGTTGACGATGAACCCGGGCGTCGACGTGCAGCTCACGGGCGTCTTGCCCCAGGCTCGAGCGAGCCGCTCCGCCGCGGCCAGCGCCGACGGGGCCGTCTGCTCGCCGCGCACGACCTCGACAAGCTGCATGCGGTCGGCCGGGTTGAAGAAGTGCAGCCCCACGACCCGCTCGGGAGCGCGCAACCCCCGCGCCACCGCGGTCACGGACAGGGACGACGTGTTCGTGGCCAGCAGCGCCGTCTCGCCAAGGACGTCCTCGAGGCCCGCGAACAGCTGCCGCTTGATGGCCAGGTCCTCCGCGATGGCCTCGACCGCGAGCGCGCAGCCGGCCAGGTCGGCGAGGTCGGCCGCCGGCTGCAAGCGGGACGTCGTCGCCGCCGCCTCCTCGTCGCTGACCACGCCCTTGGTCGCGAGCCGCTGCAGCCGGGCGGCCAGGGTCTGGACGGCGCCGTCGGCCGCCCCCGGCCGGACGTCGAGCAGCCGCACGGGGTGGCCGGCCAGCGCGGCGACCAGGGCGATACCGGCGCCCATCGTCCCGGCGCCGACCACGGCCACCGGTGCCCCAGCGGGTACGGACGGGACCGCCTCGTGCGGCACCGCTGACAACGGGCTCACGGGTCTCTCCTTGTCGATGCCGGGCAGCGCACTCCTCGTGCGGCGCGTCGTAGGGTCGAGGGCATGAGCCAGCCCACGCCGACGGCCACCGCGACCCGCGAAGAGACTCCCCGGGACGAGCAGGGCCAGAGCAGAACCTACGCCCCGGCCGCCCACCCGGTCCCCGACACCGCGCCCGACGCGGCGAAGCGGCTGGTCGAGACGCACCGCGACGCGCTGGAGGCCGCGCTGGAGGCCGCCGCCAGCCGCACCTGGCACTCGCGCTACCCCGAGTCGCCGTCGCCGCGGGTGTACGGCGAAGGGGCCGCCGACGACGGTCGGCAGGCGTTCGAGGGCCATCTGACGCGGCGCTTCGAGGCGCTGGCCGACCAGCCGGCGACCGACGGCTGGGTCGGCGACGAGGTGTCTCCCTACGGGCCCACGTTGCGGGTCGAGTACCCCCACCAGGACTCTGGGCCCCTGCTGGACGCCGCGATGGCCGCCGTCCTCGCCTGGCGCGACGCCGGCCCCGAGGTGCGTGCCGCCGTCTGCCTGGAGGCCGTGGACCGCATCCACGCCCGGTCCTTCGAGATCGCGAACGCGGTCATGCATACCACCGGTCAGCCGTTCGTCATGGCCTTCCAGGCGGCCGGACCGCACGCGCAGGACCGGGCGCTCGAGGCGATCGCCTACGCGCTGTTCGAGCAGCGGCGCGTGCCGGCGTCCGTGATCTGGGAGAAGCCGGGGCGCGGCGAGCCGCTGCGCATGGTGAAGGAGTACCGGATCGTCCCGCGCGGCGTCGCGCTCGTGATCGGCTGCAACACGTTCCCGACCTGGAACGGCTACCCGGGCCTGTTCGCGTCCCTGGCGACCGGCAACGCGGTCGTCGTCAAGCCGCACCCAAGGGCGGTGCTGCCGCTCGCGATCAGCGTTGCCGCGATCCGCGAGGCGTTGCGCGACAGCGATTTCGACCCAAACCTGGTGACGTTGGCGCCCGAGTCGGACGACGAACGGCTGGCGAAGACGCTCGCGCTCGACCCGCGGGTGGCGATCATCGACTACACGGGCGGGCCCACGTTCGGGCGCTGGCTCGAGCAGGAGGCCGGGCGGCTCGGCAAGGCCGTCTACACCGAGAAGTCCGGCGTCAACACGATCGTTCTGGACTCCACCGACGACCTGAAGGGCGCGCTCGGAAACCTGGCCTTCTCGTTCACGCTCTACAGCGGCCAGATGTGCACGACCCCGCAGAACGTCTACGTGCCCCGCGACGGGATCGAGACCGACGACGGACACCTGTCGTTCGACGAGGTGGCGCAGCACATCGCAGGCGCGGTGCAGCGGCTGACCGCGGACGACGCCAAGGCCGTCGAGCTGCTCGGCGCGACCGTGAACCCGGCCGTGCGCGACCGCGCGTCGTCGCTGGCGGCGTTCGCGTCGTCCGGCGGCGGTCGGGTGGTGCTGGACTCGCGCGCCGTCGTTCACCCCGCCTACCCGGACGCCGTGGTGCGAACGCCCGGCCTGGTCACCGTCGACGCCTCGGCCCGCGACACGTACACGCAGGAGTGCTTCGGGCCGGTCGCGATCCTGGTGGCGACGGACTCGACCGACGAGTCGCTGCAGCTGTTCCGCGACACCGTCCGCGAGCACGGCGCGATGACCGCGGCCGTCTACTCCTCGAGCGACGAGGTCCTCGAGGCGGCCCGCGAGGCCGCGATGGACGCCGGAGTCGCCCTGTCGGAGAACCTCACCGGGGGTGTCTTCGTCAACCAGACCGCGGCGTTCAGCGACTTCCACGGCACCGGCGCCAACCCGGCGGCGAACGCGGCGTACACCGACGGCGCGTTCGTGGCGAGCCGGTTCCGCATCGTCACCACCCGCCGGCACGTCTGAGGCGCGCACCCCTCAGCGGTCGTCCGGCAGGACCGCGTTCAGCAGCATCGACACGATCGTGACCACGAGGGCGGCCAGCACGGCGTCCCACCAGAAGTCGTCGATGTGCAGGCTGAGCCGGGTGTGGCCGGAGATCCAGGCGGTCAGCTCGAGCATGGCCGCGTTCACCACGAACGTGAACAGCCCGAGCGTGAGGAGGTAGAAGGGGAACGCCAGCAGCCTCACGACCGGCTTGACGACCGCGTTGACGATGCCGAACAGCAGCCCGATGAACAGGTAGGTGAGCACCCGCGAGCTGGCGGTGCTGCCGCCGGTGACCGCGACCCCGTGCAGCAGCTGCGTCGCCACCCAGATGGCGATGGCGTTGACGACCACCCGCACCGCGAACGACACCATCGGCGCATCCTGCCACGGGCGCCTGTGCCGCAGGGCCCGTCGTCGTGGGCGCACCCCGCCCGCGCCGGACGTCGGGAGCCGGGCTCGCCGATCCCCGCCGACGTCCGACCAGGTCGCCGTCGGCCGCGCGAGCCGCTCTACAGTGGCGCGCATGAACGACGAGGTCGGTGCGGTCGATGAGGTCACGGTCCGCCTGCGCGACGCCCTGCGGTCGGTGCCGGCGTACACCCCGGGCAAGCCGGCCGCCCCGCACGAGGGCCTGGTCGCCTACAAGCTCTCGTCGAACGAGAACCCGTACCCGCCGCTGCCTGCCGTGGTCGAGGTGCTCGCCGACGCGGCCGGCCGTGTGAACCGCTACCCGGACATGGCCGCGACCACACTGGTGCAGGCCATCGCCGACCATCACGGCGTCCCGGCGGAGTGGATCGCCACCGGCACCGGCAGCGTCGGCGTGCTCGGCCAGATCGTCGCGGCCACGAGCGGCCCGGGGGACGAGGTCGTCTTCGCCTGGCGGTCGTTCGAGGCCTACCCCATCGTGGTGCAGCTGTCCGGGGCGACCGGTGTGCCCGTGCCGCTGGACGCCGACGCGCGCCACGACCTGGACGCGATGGCCGCGGCCGTCACCGAGCGCACCCGGCTGGTGCTGGTGTGCACGCCGAACAACCCGACCGGCCCGGTGGTGCACGCCGACGAGCTCGAGGCGTTCCTGGACCGGGTGCCGCGCGACGTGCTCGTCGTCATCGACGAGGCCTACACCGAGTTCGTGCGCGACGCGCAGGCTCCCGATGCCCTGGCCGTGCTGCGCGCGCGCCCCAACGTCGCCGTCCTGCGCACGTTCTCCAAGGCGTACGGGCTGGCCGGCCTGCGAGTGGGCTACGCGGTCGCGCACCCGCCGGTCGCGCGGGCCCTGCGCAAGACGGCCGTGCCCTTCGGCGTGTCGAACCTCGCCCAGGACGCAGCCGTGGCCTCCCTGGCGGCCGGCGACCAGCTCGCGGAGCGCGTCGACGCGCTGGTGGCCGAGCGCGAGCGGGTGCTGGGGGCGCTGCACGCCCAGGGCTGGCAGCTGACCCGCACCCAGGCGAACTTCGTCTGGTTCGGGGTGGGCGAGCAGACCGCCGACCTGGCCGCCGCGTTCGAGGCCCAGGCCCTCGTCGTCCGGCCGTACGGCTCGGACGGCGTGCGCGTGACGATCGGCGAGCCGGAGGCCAACGACCGGCTGATCGAGGTGGCCGGGGCGTTCCGCCGGGCACATCACGAATCAGCCTGAAACCGGCCATTCCCACCCCCCGTCGAGCGTGGAGAGCGCATGCTCGACACAGGACGGCGCCCGTGCACCCGACGGTCGGAGCGGCCGAACGGGTGATCTTTCCCCCATCGGGGGGCGTTCGCCCGCACGACGGACCTGACTAGTCACCTCGGAGCATGGAGGAGGAGCCCGGAAAGCCGTACGATTCCGCACAGAGGGTCACTCCCTGCACCCATTAGGTAGCAGAGCGTGCAACTTCTCCGCAGGGATTCACCAGAAGAACGGCTCAAGTCGGACAGGGCTTCTGCCGACATCACCGTTGCGCGGCGCAGGGCAGCAGGCCGGACGTCGAACGTGCGGGCCTGCCAGCAGTACCGCGGCCGACCGGGTGACACCGATCGGTTCAGTGCACACCTGAGCGTGAGGACGAGATGAGCCGACGGGCGACAGGCCGGGCGCGCCACCAGCGCGCGGCGACCGCCTCGCTGGCGATGCGATCCGGCGCCCCCGCGGCGGCCGTGGCGGCCGTCTCCTCGCTCACGCTGACCGGGGTTGCCGTGCTCGGCTTCATGCCGGGCGGGTCCGGGCTCGCCGGCCTGCACCCCGGCAGCCAAGGGCTGCGCAGCCCTGGCGTCGTCGAGGCCATCCCCTTCACCACCGCCCCCGCGTCGAGCACGCGTCCGGGCGCCTCGGGCCAGAGCTTCACGGTCGGCGGCTCGAGCACCGGGCGCCTGATCACCACCACCGGGTCCAGCCGGCCGTCCTCGTCGAGCAGCCGGACGACGCCGACCCGCCCGACGCCGAGCACGAGCTACCCGCCCGGCACCACCCCGATCATCGTGGCGATCGGCGACCTCACCGAGACCCAGGCCAGCTCGGCGCGGCAGATGGTCGTCAACGCCGTCAACTCCTCGCTGTCCGCGGTGATGAAGCCACGCCAGCTGCTGTCGGTCCAGTCCAGCCTGACGCCGGCCGTCGACCTGGCCGTCCGGTCGGCCGTCTCCTCCGCAGCAAACGACGCCCTCAACGCCGCCACGGCCGCCACCGCCGGCAACGCCTCGCCGGACGAGGTCAGCGCCGTGACCACCCAGGTCTTCCGCAGCAGCCTCGCCCCCGCCCTGGCCGCCACCGTGCCGGTCGCGGTCTCGTCGACCCTGGCCACCGCGGGCATGGTGGGCCGGTACAGCGCTCCGGTCGTCGACGCCCTGGTCACCGTCGCCGCCAGCGCCGCCAGCAGCGACGTCGCCGACGTCGCGACGCCGACGGTCGTCGAGCAGGTCACCACGGTCATCTCGACGCCGGGCGCCACGGCCACCACACCGGTGCTGACCCCGACCCCGACCACGTCCACCACCGCCCCGACCGATACGACGTCGCCGAGCACGACGCCCAGCACCTCACCGAGCACGTCGCCCAGCACGTCGCCGACGGAGCCCAGCTCGGGATCGAGCACCAGCACCGAGGAGCCGACGGGCACGCCCGAGCTGCCGGACGCCGACGCGGACCCGACCGACGAGGCGGGCGCCTCGGGATGGGCCACCACCTCGGGGTCGAGCACCGGCGGCACCACGGGGCCCACCACCGTGCCGGCGCCGGCGCTGTCGGTGACCACGGCGAGCGTGGACGCCGTCTCGTCCGTCACCACGTCGCACGCGCTCGTGGCGGCGCTGGCGGCACCCACGCCGCTGGCCCGCAACGCCCGCCCGTCGTCGTCCGACCTCTACCGCGTCTCACCGCACCTGATCGTGCGGGTCACGACCAGCTCGCCGCACACGGCCCAGCGCACGACGTCGAAGATCGTGCCGACGGTGACGGCCAGTTCCGACCGCGCCTCCGCGACGGGTCGGCAGGCCCGCGCGCCGCAGGTGACGCACGCGGCGAAGGCGCCCGTGAGCCGTCCCTCCACGAGCTCGCGCACCAGCACGACGGCCCGGACCACCGTGAGCACGTCGGTGACCGCAAAGACCACCGGGACCACGGCGACGACGACGACCGACGGCACCGCGTCGCCGTCGACGAGCCAGCGCATGACGACGGTCGCGACCGGCACGTCCCACGTCCGCGGTTCGACGCTCGTCGCGGTCGCCTCGGACCTGCCAGACGGGTTCAGCCGCTGGAGCGCGAAGAAGCAGTGGCGCTGGCTGCGGGCCTCGGGCCAGAAGCTGTCCTATGGGCAGTGGCGGGATGCGGTGCGGCAGGCCAACGGCACCGTCGACGCGGGCTCGGTGGCCAGCACCAGCGACCAGGGTCCCTCGGTCCGGCGCGCCCCGGGCCGCCACCGCCGCTGACGCGAACCCGAGTAACCGACCGGTCGTTCGGCAACCGGTACGCAGCCCGGTACCGTATCTCTCGCGACCTGTGACCACGGCCACAACCACGTCACAGACCCATCCCGGGCACCGTCGCCCCCGATGCGGCGACCGACCACACACCTCCCCGCAGACGGGCCCACTGGTCACACCGACAACGGGTCACCCCCGGTCGGATCGACGAAGGAGAGCACGTGACCGACAGTCTCGTCGGACGCGAGGCTCCCGTCAGCACCCTTGACGGCGGCCCCGAACTCGTCCAGCTCCTCAACCCGGACGGTGAGCGCGTCCACCACGAGCAGTACTCGGCCTTCGCAGAGAACCTCACGGCCGAGGACCTGCGCGGCTTCTACCGCGACCTCGTGCTCGTACGCCGCGTGGACGCCGAGGCCACCGCGCTGCAGCGCCAGGGGGAGCTGGGCATCTGGGCCAGCCTGCTCGGCCAGGAGGCCGCCCAGGTGGGCTCCGGCCGGGCCATGTCGCCGCAGGACTACGCGTTCCCGACCTACCGCGAGCACGGCGTCGCCTGGTGCCGCGGCATCGACCCCCTGAACCTGCTCGGGCTGTTCCGCGGCGTCAACCACGGCGGGTGGGACCCGGACGAGCGCAACTTCCACCTGTACACGATCGTCATCGGCGCCCAGACCCTGCACGCGACCGGCTACGCGATGGGCATCCAGCGCGACCACGCCGTCGGGTCCGGCGACCCGGACCGCGACGCCGCCGTCATCGCCTACTTCGGCGACGGCGCCACCGCCCAGGGCGACGTCAACGAGGCGTTCGTCTACGCGAGCACGCAGAACGCGCCGGTCGTCTTCTTCTGCCAGAACAACCAGTGGGCCATCTCGGTGCCCAACGAGAAGCAGACGACGATCCCGCTGTACCGCCGGGCCGCCGGCTTCGGCTTCCCGGGTGTGCGGGTGGACGGCAACGACGTCCTCGCCGTCTATGCCGTCACCAAGGCCGCGCTGGACAACGCGCGGTCCGGCAACGGGCCCACGTTCATCGAGG
>Ga0070696_100002829_pt1 | contig 11533 bp, 13 predicted proteins | sample KBSK1253metaG_FD_65474 | JGI IMG/M metagenome (GOLD analysis project Ga0070696, IMG submission 65474) | Corn, switchgrass and miscanthus rhizosphere microbial communities from Kellogg Biological Station, Michigan, USA - KBS K1-25-3 metaG | ecosystem: Host-associated > Plants > Roots >... | reverse complement strand
GCTTGGCCGACAATGGGTGCCATGTGATGCTCGCAATGGCTTTCGAACCGGATGCCACGCAGCACAATCATTTCGTCGTAGCCTTCGATTTCCTCGAAAGTCTTTTGCAGGATGTCGACCGGATCCTGAGCATAGCCGACAAAAAACTCTTCGAACGCGCGCGCCACGCGAGCGGGCGTCTCCATGAGGCCATCACGTTCTGGATCGTCCCCCGCCCATCGAATAATGGTTCGAAACGCGGCTTCGACATCGGCTCGCTCGGGCCGCTCATGCATTGTGCGCAATGATCTAACCCGTGCTAAAGCCTGCACATTTGAACTCATCGATTGTCCTTAAAATTAGGCGGCAATCCGCCGGCCGATGGGGTGCTGAACCCAGACGCCTGCTTAGATGGCCGCCGGCGAGAAAGGTTCCGGGGATTCAGCAATGCTGGCCGGGCCTGCGTAAATGCCCGTTCCCCAGAAGCAGCCGGGCCAGGCGGGCGAAGAAAGATGACGGACAGGGCGTGTTGTTCTAAGGAGCAGGGGCCGGAAACCTTTATGGCCTTGCTGCATCAAATACTTCGAAACCGAGGAAATGCCCATGTCCGTGATTCAGGCGACGCAGGCGGCCGAAACGCTCGGAGACGAAGACCTGGTGCGCATGGCGCGTGCGCGTGACGAAGCAGCCGTTCGTGCCATCACCAAGCGCTACAATCGGCGGCTGTTCCGTATTGCGCGGAGCATTCTGCGCAATGACGCCGAGGCCGAAGACGTCGTGCAGGAGACATATGTCCGCGCCTTCACGGGTCTCGACATGTTCCGAGGCGATGCCGCCTTCGGAACATGGATCACGCGCATCGCCATGAACGAAGCATTGGGGCGGCTGCGAAAGCGGCGGCCCACCGTGGACTGGGAGACATATGGCACCAACCGCAACGAGGCCGAGATCATCAATTTTCCAATCTCGGCGGCGGGCAGCGATCCGGAGAAGGCAATGGCGCAAAGCGAAATTCGTCTGGTGCTGGAGCATGCGATCGACGAGCTTCCCGACGCGTTCCGGTCCGTGTTCGTCGCGCGCATAGTAGAAGGCATGAGCGTCGACGAAACGGCGGATCTCTTTGGTCTGCAACCGGAGACCGTGAAAACCCGGCTACACCGTGCGCGTGTCCTGCTGCGCGCGGAACTCGACAAGCAGCTCGGCCCGGCGCTCACCAGCAGTTTCCCGTTCGACGGCTGGCGTTGCGCGCGCATGACGGAAACGATCGTCGAGCGTATCTGCGCTGACTGAATTTCCAAGAACCTCCGTCGCGCCGCTGCGTCAGACCGCAGGTTCACCGCTAGAGGGGAGCCTGAGGAGACAGCCGGCTCGCGTAGTGGAATGGCTGCCATTTCCCAATTCGAATCTCGCCGCCGTTAGCGGGAAACAAGATTAAGCGCCATTAAAGCAAAAAATAAACAGCCCAACGACCAACCAAAAATCCGCGCTGCGTGTCTTTCGCTCATGAAGCGACAACTGCCGAACTGAACAAAAGTTCAGGGTTCCGCTCGCGCTTCGCGTCTGCTGCACGCATCGGAACCTATTGCGACGTACCGGTTTATCGGGGTCTACAGAGGAGGAAAACTCATGCTGAAGAAACTCGTGTTGGCGACTGCCGCAGTGGGACTTTTGATGTCTACGGCCAGCGCCGATTATTACATCGTTCAGGAAAAGGCGACGAAGAAGTGCAAAGTCGTTGAAACGCGTCCGACCGAAACGACCTGGATCCAGATTGGCCCGGCGGCCTTCAAGACCCAGTCCGACGCCGAGAAGCAGATCAAGACCGTTTGTGTCGAGAAACGCTAGTCATATCTTACGAGTCTCAACCAGACGCGACCGATGTGATCAACGTCGGTCGCGTCTTCATTTGCCCGAACGGACTCGATAATGGGTGCAGCGATCGCACTCATCGAACGAGAAATGAGGTGACTGATTTTGCCCGTAATATTGAGTAGTTACATCGACGGAACGATGATTTGTCATACTCGTTTACCTCTACACGTATCAATCGTCCCAACCCCAGAGTGTTCTGAGGCAGAGAAGTGTTGCTTCGCAGAGGCTTTCATGCGGCCCGGGTCACGACGGCGCATTCTCACCAGGGATGTAATGGCTCGCATCCCGGCGATGGTCCAGCAAGGCCTGGATGCCGAAGCCATCGCGGCCGAACTGGGCTGCAATATCGGCACACTGAGGGTGCGCTGCTCACAGGCGCAGATCAGCCTACGGGTACGCAGAGATTTCAACGAAGTGCCGTTGGTGCCAGCGGCCAAACCGCGCAAGCGTAAGCCGCCCAATCAGAAACGGTCCTATGTCTTAGCATTGCTGACCACACTGCAATTGAGCCGGGTTGCGATGTCGCGGCTGCGCCAGCGAGCGGAAGCAATCGGCATGAACGAGGCTGAGCTTGCCAGCGCCCTCCTTGAGACGATCGCGCAGGATGACCTCTACGATGCCGTGCTCGACAGGGCAAAAGATGCGCCGGCACATGTCCAGTCTCGGGGTGCGCCGGTTAAATCGTAAACGCGATCACTAAAATTGATTTGCATTTCGCCATCAAAAATTTTGCTGCACAGCGTCACACTCGCGATCGACGCGAGTAAAACTGGCAAGTTTGCGGAGCCAACGGGCGAAATGCGGCTCCTCCCAGTAGATTTCGATGAGACAAATCCCGGGAAGAAAACGAGCTCGATGTTGCCGTCACCAAACACTTGATAGGCGACGTGTACGTCGCCGCTTTTGGCGTATCGGGTGGTCGGCAACATTGAGGTCCCCTATTCGTTACATTACCCGCACAGGACGCCTCAATCCATGCTGCTGGCCCCTCCTGCGGACATCATGCGAAATGTAATCGTGTCCGCTATTGGCCCAAAGCAGACATGAGCCCGTGCACTGCACATGTCCGCTTTTGGGGGTAAAGCGGACATGGCCGGGTGACCTTTAGTTAGGGCGCGGCATCTGTTTGAGCGAGGTACATTATTCGGGATACGGATTGGCTCCGCGACAATTCAGCAGCGGTATTGAGGAAGGCCTGTTCAAGCTCGAAATCGAAGCCCTCCGAGACCCTTTCAAGCTCAGCACGATACTTCTGCACAGCCGCTAATCTTTGTGTGGCGTACCGAAGTACGCTCTGCGTCCGATCCTCAGTCTCCAGAACGCGAAATCCTGCAGACTTGAGCAGTCTCTCGTTCCATCCCGGCGGGACGAATTGGCTATAACCGCGCGCACTGCGTTTGCGGACATCTTCATTTGAGACAGCACCAGTAACGACTCCAGCATCGGTAAATAGAAATCTGCCGCCGGGATGCAGGATATTTGCGACGTCTCGGAAGAACTTGGCCCGGTCGCGAAGATGGATCACAACATCGATGGATACTGCGGCATCAAAGGGACGGGCGGCGAACGGAAGTGACTCGTTCAGGTCGCCCTCCTGTAGCGACAGCAAAGATTCGACACCCAGAGACCGGGCGCGCGCCTGACCTGCTCGAAGAGCGGAAGGGCTGAGCTCGATCCCCGTGCCGCGACAACCCACAGTCGCTAGAATGAAGGTCAGCGGACCGCAGGGGCCACAACCAAGATCAACGATCCGGCTGGATGAGGAAACGTTGAGGCGCGCAAGGTCTGCGCGCATTTCCTGTGCGCTGCCCCAAGACTGTAGTCCTATGTCCTCGCCGAAGGTCTCGCGCCGGATTTTCTGCATCAACGGCGAATCAAACTCTCGATAGAAGGATTCGTATCGGTCCGTCCGCGACTGCTTTGGGATGTCCATACCATCCTCCAGCGGCCTAACGCTTAGTGAACTGCTAAAAGCGGCTAATCGTTTTAAGTGTAAGCTCGATGCAATGTCCACTCAAGGAAGCGACGCGGTCGTGACGAGGACACTGACGGGGCCGCACCGTTCGTATTTGATACGAGCGCAGCCAGCCTGTGATACTGCGCTCCATGTCCGCTTTTGGCCCAAAGCCGACATGAGCTGTTGCACCGCACATGTCCGCTATTGGGGGTAAAGCGGACATGACCGTTTGAGGCATGTCTGCTTTTACGGTCGCTATTGGCGCCAAAGCGGACATGTCCTTTTGCACCGCATATGTCTGCTTATGACCCAAAGCGGACATGTGCCCCTTCCGGTCTATCGGTTCTAACCGTTACGATGAGCTTCTAAGCCTCGGGGGGCAGGCAATGAGGCGGCGCGATTTCATTACACTTCTCGGCGGCGCGACCGCATGGCCGCTGGCCACGCAGGCGCAGCCAGTAGGGTTGCCCGTCGTTGCATATATTAGTGCGAGTATTAGCCCGGCCTCGCCCGGACCAACGTTAGTGGCACTTCGCCAGGCTCTAGCCGAAGCCGGCTACGTTGATGGTCGCAACGTGGCGATCCAATTCCACAGTGCCGAGGGTCAATACGACAGGATCCCAACGATTATTGATGAACTTGTACGCCGTCAGGTTGCCGTCATTGTCGCAAGTCCTACGCCGGCGGCTCTGGTGGCAAAAGCCGCAACCAAAACGATTCCGGTCCTGTTCGGTGTTACTGACGATCCCGTCAAGCTTGGTCTTGTTGCTAGCCTGGCGCGACCGGGCGGGAATGCGACCGGCGTCAATTTTTACCTCGCTGAATTTGGTTTGAGTGCCAAACGCCTCGGCTTGCTGCGCGAATTGGTGCCTCAAACAACTCGTATTGCGGCGCTCGTCAACCCGAAAAATGCTGAAAATGCGGAGGCCGTAACGAGGGACGTGACTGCAGCTGGCTCGGCTATCGGGGCGCAGATCGAAGTCGTTCATGCGAGTGACAAACAAGAAATCGAAGCCGCTTTCGCAACGTTCGTCCAAAAACGCGTTGACGCGCTGCTAGTTGGTACAGACCCATTTTTTTTCAGTAGGCGGCTCCAACTTGCCACGCTGGCAACGCGCCATGCGATCCCCACCATATACACCGTACGCGAGTATCCGGAAGCTGGCGGTCTGATGAGCTATGGAACGAGCCTGAAGGAGGTGTATCAGCAGCTCGGTGCGTATGCCGGTCGCATCCTCAAAGGCGAAAAGCCAAACGATCTGCCGGTAGTGCAGATGAACAAATTCGAGTTCGTTATCAATCTGCCTACCGCGAGGGCGCTTGGTCTAACCGTGCCACCTTCGTTACTTGCTCGCGCCGACGAGGTGATCGACTAGATTGGCATGTCCGCTTTTGGCCCAAAGCAGACATGACGGTTTGCACTGCACATGTCCGCTTTCGGGCGTAAAGCGGACATGACGTTTTGCGCCGCACATGTCTGCTTTTGACCCAAAGCGGACAGTGCGATGCATTGCCGATCAGGCTGCTTGAGATCATCGGCGATAGCGCAGAGCCACATTGTTGTCCGAGTCACCAGAGTCATGATGCCTGCTTTTTGCGCAAAAACGTCATGCATGGCAGATTTTGAAATAAACGCGGCATAAATTCTCGCGCCGCATTGCCCTGAATGCAACATGCTGTCTTGACGCGCTAAACGACAATTATCCAGAGTTCCATTGTGGCGACAGTCGCCGCGTCGCATCAAGGCCTTTTGGCCTCGGCTCGAACGCTTAGGCGGCTTTGAGTTTCAGTGGGGCGTAAATCATGATTTCGCGAAATTTATTTGTGGTCGCGTTTGCGTTCGCGGGCGCGTTCGCTTCGGCTGCGACCAGCACCGTACCGGCAGGGGCCGCGGTTCTCTACGACAACCTCTCTGCTGCCAATCCGAATTTCGACAATATTGGGCCTCCATCACCATTTCCGTTTGGCCCGCTCTACGACTCGTTCTCGACTCAAGGATCAAGTTTCACCATCACTCAACTTCAGCTTCTGGTCGGATTGTTCGGCGCGTCACCGGTGGGCAGTTTTGAGGTGGCGCTTTACAATGACAGTGGCACGACCGCGCCAGGAAGCCTCAACCAACACATCGCAACTGTTTTCGACAGCGCGATTTCACCGTCGTCGGGTGTCATTACGATCAGTTCCTTGGCGCTTACACTGGCTCCGGCAACGCGCTACTGGATCGGGCTGAGTTCTGCTAATACCAACGCGGCATGGGCATGGAGTGTTGATATTTCCGGCCCCGGCGTTGCAGGTGAATTCTATTCTGAAAGAGGTAACACTTTTACAAACGACTCAGGCCCGTATCTGATGCAGATCTCGGGCGACGTGGTCACACCGCTTCCCGCAGCGCTCCCGCTGTTTGCGGGTGGCTTAGGCGCGTTGGGATTGCTCGGATGGCGGAGGAAGCGAAAGGGTCGATTCGAAGTCTAAATAAAAAGATCGGCAAGAGCTTTGACCGTTACGGAGTCGAAGTCATGCGTAAAGTATTGATTGCCTACACCGCAGCGCTAGCGATGGCCTGTTCTGCGCAGCAAACTTTTGCCGCCGTGTTTGTCAGCGGCTTGCAGACTTCGCCGGTAGCTCCGTTTATCCCAGACCCGAGCACTTTTCTTGCGGAAATCACTTTTACGCTAAATCTGGGCGTGTCACTTGATCCACCCGGCAATCTGTTCAATGGCGAGGTCGTTCTAAATTCGTCTGCGAGTTTTTTGGGCGGCTCTGTCAGTGTTTCGGAGACCAACCTAACGACAAATCAATTTGTCGGTCAGATCGCCTCGTTCAACATTGGAAGCGGCGGCTCTCAACGTTCTTTCAGCTGGACGGTATTTCTTCCACCCGCGCCACCTTCAGGACTCACGCCCGCGTTTTATACGTTTGGAATTGATATTGGGTCGTTGTCTTATCTGAATCACTTCACGGTGGCTGACTGTCTAGATTTTCTTTGTACCACCACGGACACACCGTTTCCCGTCGATTTGTCAAAGACCCAAAGCAGTATTTTTATAGTCGCTGGCATAGAGGTGATGGGCGTCACCCAGGATACTCCAGTACCGAGTGAGACACCGCTTCCCGCCGCACTCCCGCTCTTTGCCGGCGGCTTAGGCGCGTTGGGTCTGCTCGGCTGGCGTAGGAAGAAGAAAGCAGCAGCACCAGCTGCGTGATCTAAAGAAAATTGAATTCGGAGAGACCGCCGCGAGGCGGTCTTTCTGTTTGCTCATGTCCGCTTTTGGCCCTTAGCCGACGTGGCCTAGTGCGCTGCACATGTCCGCTTACAGGGGTAAAGCGGACATGACCTTTTGCGGGAGTCCGCTTTCGCGGTCGCTATTCGGGGTAAAGCGGACGTGCCCTTTAGCAGTGCGTATGTCTGCTGGTGACCAAAGCGGACATGGCTCACACAAAAATCTGTCGAGGTTTCGTTGCTGGTAGGAGCTGCGCTTACTCAGTAAAGCTCGTCGGGGATTCGTTCGTTGTAAGTTGCCGTAAATGCGGCACCGTCTACTTCCGGGTTGCGCGCTGCCACGAAGTCGCCAATTGCCGGCACGCCTTGAGGGCGTCCAAGGCTGCCCGCTTTCCATAGGTCGGATCGAACAAGCGCCTTCGCGCAATGTTGGAATGTCTCCTCGACCGTGACAACCATAATCGTCGCGGGCTCTTTTCCATTAACGGCAAATCGCCGCTTGAGATCTGCATCCTGGGAAATGTGTGCCCGCCCATTCACTCGATAGGTCTCATTTACTCCGGGCACGAGGAAAATTAGTGCGATACGTGGGTCCTCAATAAGGTTCCTGAGGCCATCGATCCTATTGTTGCCCCGACGGTCCGGTATGAACAGCGTCCGACCATCTTCCGCAACTTGCACGAAACCGGGCTGATCGCCCTTGGGCGAGCAGTCCAGACCTTGTCGGCTTCCCGTTGCAAGGACCAGAAAAGGCGAAGCCGCGATGAACGCGCGTCCAACCTCATTGACGTGGTTAATCGGTTTCTTGGCAACGCGCTCGTTCGGCTGGGCGTAAAGCGTCCGGAGACCATCGATGCTTGTTACAATGCTTCTCTTGAAATCAGTCATTGCAACCTCCTTCCGATTTAAGGCGGCATGGGTTGGCGCACCGCATATGTCTGCTTATGACCCAAAGCTGCAGGTTTTTCGCCACTTATGGTAATATGCGCGCCTGGCGATACTGCTGCAAAACCGCAAGATACAACTCCTCCGTATCTACTGTGTCATGAAATCCGGCAGTGCGGATCTTTGTCATGCTTGAGATTACATCGCAGGTCTGTCGTAGCACGAAATCGCCAAAGGCCCAGAGCGCCACTTCGGCTATTCGCCGAGGCTTGAGATTATGCTGTCTCACAATCCGCTCCCAGATCGGCTCTTTGTCTTCCATCCACTGACCCAGGGCCAGCGTCTGTACTTCGCCGCAAGGCATGTCGAAAAAGCGTGCGATGCGAGACCACAGATGCTTCCAGCGAAATAAGTCGCCGTTTGTCACGTTGAAGGCCTCGTTATGTGCCTTCGGACACGTTGACAGAAACACCATAGCGCGAGCGAGTTGCCTTGCATCTGTCGCTTCGCTCAAACTGTTCCAGCATATATCAGTGCCAGGAAAGTTGAGCGGCACCCCGAGTTCGCGACAGATTGCAGCATAGGCGCCGATCACCGACACGACATTGCGTGGGCGATCAGGCGCAAAATCGATTAAGAAATAAGGGCGCGAGGCCGACCAAGTCCACTGCTTGCCCTTCTGACGCTGGGTAATCAGGTCTTGCTGATCGTAGTAGAAATTGGGTGGCATGTGTCGCGGGTCATTCTCGCGGGCTGGCGTCTTGAAGTTACCGATATGCATGCCGTACCACTTGGTCCCCTCGACGATGTGGACATGCTCAAGGATCGATGACGTGGTTTCCACAGCCTCGAGTGCATTACGCAGCATCGCCACGTTTTCTGCGACCGGCTCAACACCGGTTTCCTCATGAGCGGCACGCGCAGCGAAAAAGAGATGCGTAATGTCTCGGTAGGGTGAGATCGCAAGCTTAAGTCCACCGGCGTCCAATAAGTCGGCTGCCAGGTAGGTGAGTTCGCCACCGGTCTTATCAGCTGGTGCTTTCCGACTCGCGCCGATCACGCGCCATTTCTGTCGCAACAGCTCCTCGATAAGGCGAGTGGCGGCTGCGCCTGTGGCGCCGGCAACGAAGGCACATTTGCGCATTGATGCCTTCCCTTTTGCGTTCTCAAGGGGTCTTTCGCTCGGCCTCGCTCTAAGCAGAGGTCCAGAGCCAGCTTAAACGAGAACTATACACCTCTAAGAAGGCGGGCTGAATTTCCGCTCTTGGCCCTTAGCGGACATACCGAGTTGCACTGCACATGTCCGCTTTCGGGGGGGCTAAAGTGGACGTGCCCTTTTGCATGACGATCTCTTAACTAGCTTCAATCGAAGCGATACGATGATCTGTCCTGAGCTTTGGGAGAGGTAATGAGGCGGCGCCAATTCAATGCGTTTTTCGCTGGCGCATTGGCATGGCCGATCGCTGCGCGCGCGCAACCAGCGAAGTTGCCGACAATCGGATTCCTGGGTGCCGGAGGACAGTCTGCATGGACCCACTGGACCGCTGCCTTCGTCCAGCGGTTAAATGAACTCGGTTGGGTTCAGGCACGCACAGTTAATATCGAATATCGCTGGGCGGAGGGAAGAACCGAACGCTTTCGCGAAATCGCGGCGGAGTTTGCGCGTCTCAAGGTGGATGTGATTGTTACAGTCGGCAGCGCCGTGCCTGCTTTGAAGGATGCCACCTCGACAATCCCGATTGTGTTTGCAGTCGCAGTCGATCCCGTTGGCAGTGGCATGGTTGATTCGCTGGCACGGCCCGGAGGCAATGTTACCGGCGTGTCGATCCAGGAGACCGAACTAGCGGGCAAGCGGATTGAGCTTTTGCGCGAGATTCTTCCGGGCCTACGCCGAATAGCGGTCATCGCAAACGTTGGCTATCAAGCCTCTGTTTTGGAAGTGACAGAGGTCCGCGGCGTCGCCCGCAAATTTGGTTTGGATGTAAAGTTGCTCGAAATCCGGCGCGCCGAGGATATTAGCCCCGCGTTCGATGCACTTGGAAACGACACACAGGCGCTCTATGTGTGCTCGAGCGCGCTGTTCAACGCCAATATTGCTCGCATCAATTCGCGTGCCTTGGGCGCGCGGCTGCCGACAATTAACGCGTTACGCGAATACGTTGAGGCTGGAGGTTTTATGTCCTACGGCACAGACAATAGAGAGCTCTTTCGGCGCGCGGGCGAAATAGTCGACAAAATTCTCAAAGGTGCGAAGCCCGCCGACCTGCCGGTAGAGCAGCCGACCAAGTTCGTCCTGGTGATCAATCTGGCCACGGCCAAAGCACTCGGTCTGGCAATCCCGGAAGCATTTCTGCTGCGTGCAAACGAGGTGATCGAATAAAACACCAATGTCCGCTATTGGCCCTTAGCGGACATCTCACTTTGCACTGCACATGTCCGCTTTTGGGGGTAAAGCAGACATTACCGTTCGCGGAGGTCCGCTTTTGCGGTCGCTATCGGGGTAAAGCGGACATCGCTTTTTGCGGCGCACATGTCGGCTTGTGCCCAAAGCGGACATCGGGGGCCTTAGCTACTCATCAATTCAATATCCGGCACCCCAACGATACTGCCACGCGATAGCCAAGATGCTGAACTCGCTGCCGGTGCGGGTCGAGATACCAGTGCTGGCATTTAGTTTGATAGAGTTGTAGCGGTCCATCGGTAGAGCAACGGTTAAGCCCGCGCGCGTATTCGCTTGCTCGTTATCACCTCTCACGCCATTCAATGTGGTGCGGCCGCCCGTAAAGTAAGTGCCATCCAATGACACCCAGGCGCCGGATGGAAAATTATAAATGATATGCCCCTGCACCAAGTAAATCGGCGCCTGCGCGAAGGTGCTCCCATTGAAGAAATCAGTATTGTCGGTGAAAACTGTAACGCTAGGGGCGACTTCCACTGTCCACGGACCCCACGCCTTGGATATACCCAGCTCGGGTCTGAACGACCATCGGTTGTTGCCGAGGTTGAGCAATTTGCTGTTGTCGTATTGCCCTAGGGGGGCTGACATTTGCAGACTTATCCCGACAATGAGGTCCTGTTGGTAGTTCGCAAACTCCTTCACTGAAAGCGCGGGAGCGCCGAACAGGTTTATCGAAAAGCGAAATCGCGGATCGCCCAATCCCGACATCTCGCGCGTTCGAGGCTGGCCGTCCACGAGACCACGCGCAGAAAAAGACGAATAGGGCAGGATTACATCAAACTTGGCAGATTTACCCCCTACATCGAGCGATCGCACGTAGGCCAAGACTCCCGTATGCGAATGAAATTGTGCGTCGGTGATCGATGAAGATGGATCGAAAGCAATTTTTCCCTCAGTGTAAAGGTAGCCGGCAATCAGGAAATTTAGTCCGACCGGCGTATTCGTGTACGACCTTGGTTCGGCATCCTGAGCTTTCGCATTTGTGACCACTAACATGGTCATGATTATCTTGAACGCCACGCAAAGCGAGAGTCGGGATGGGACAGTCGCAGCAGGCACTTCGCAGGTCGGGTCAAACACGGTGAAATATAAATACAAAGCCTACTAAACGGCTAGGCATTGACATGCGTCAAGTGAGGCCTGCTCGCCGAATGTCCGCTTC
>Ga0070696_100002824_pt1 | contig 11545 bp, 9 predicted proteins | sample KBSK1253metaG_FD_65474 | JGI IMG/M metagenome (GOLD analysis project Ga0070696, IMG submission 65474) | Corn, switchgrass and miscanthus rhizosphere microbial communities from Kellogg Biological Station, Michigan, USA - KBS K1-25-3 metaG | ecosystem: Host-associated > Plants > Roots >... | reverse complement strand
AATCCATCCTCGAGATCGAGATCGATCACATCGCGAACGGACGCGCCCACGCCCTCGAAGTACGAGGTCATGCTGGGCTCCCAATCGCCGACGACCCAATTCTCGCCGGCGCCGCCACCATTCGCGGACTCGCGCGTCAGCAGTCGGAACGGCGGATTCACGACCTCGGCGGGCGCGCCCGTCACGACCAGGCGTTTGGTGCCGCGTTTGAGTTTCTCCATCGGCGCTTCGGTGATCAGCCGCCCCTCGTCCATGACGGCGATCCAGTCACATACCCGTTCCAGCTCGTGCACCAGATGGCTCGAGATGAAAATCGTGGCGCCGCGCTCCGACACATAGGTGATGAGCGCGCTGAGGATGTCGCGCCGCACGACGGGATCGAGTCCGTCAGTCGGCTCGTCGAGGACGAGCAGATCGCCGCACTGCGCGAGCGCGAGCAAAATCATGAGCTTTGCCTTCTGGCCCTTGGAGAGACGGCCGAACAGATGGTCGCCGTCGAGCTCGAAGCGCGCGACCAGCTCCTCCGCGCGCGCCCGATCCCACCGGGGATAGAACGCCGCCTGGAAGTCGATCAGCTCGCGCACGGTCAGCGTCGCGTCGAGATGCGGTTGCTCGGGCACATAGCCGACGCGGCCGAGGACTTGCGCGTGTTGCTCCGGCATCGGGAGGCCGAGGACGGTGACGCGTCCGCCGAGCGGGCGCAGCAGGCCCAGGATCAGGCGAATCGTGGTGGTCTTCCCCGAGCCATTCGGGCCGAGGAATCCGTAGATCGATCCGGACGGGACGTGGAGATCGAGATTCGGGATCTCGAAGTTTTTCCCGGCGCGATAATGCAGGCGCTCGAGATGGATGGCGTCGCTCATGTGGTTTTTGCTCCCAGCTCGGTCTCGAGGGCGCGCTGCAGCTCCGCCAGCGAAACGCCGGAGCGCCGCGCTTCGGCGAGCAGTTTGCGTACGAGCGCGACCGCCTGTTGCGAGCGCTCCCGCGCCCTGCGCCCCGGTGCCAGCTCGCGCACGAACGTGCCGGCGCCGTGACGGATTTCGACGAAGCCCTGTGCCTCGAGGTCCTTGTAAGCCTGAATGACCGTCGCGGGATTGATCCGCAGCTCGGCCGCCAGTTGGCGCACGGACGGCAATGGCGCCGCGCTCCCGAGCGTACCGGTGGCGATCGCGAGCCGCACCCGCTCGGCGATCTGGACATAGAGAGGAATGGGACTGCGGGGATCGATGCCATGAAACACGCGGCGGCCTCGCGTTCCAGTGTACTGGTACAGTATAACAGTTGTCCTGAGACTCGCAAGCGGTGGCCGATGTGGCAGATTTCAAGCACGACTCAACGAGGAGAGCGGATGAGCGAGAAACAAGCATTTCTCGACGCCTGGGATCGTGAAAGTGCCACTACCCTCAAGGTCTTGCGGGCATTTCCAGAGGGGAAAACGGGCATGAAGCCCCACGAGTCCTGCCGCAGCGCCACCGAGCTGGCGTGGACGTTCGTGTTCGAAGGCGTTGGCGGCGCGCAGGGTGTGCAGGGAGAGGTGAAATTCCCGCCGCCGCTTCCGCCCATGCCCGCAACCTGGAGCGGCATGGTGGGAGAAGTCGATCGCGCCTTCAAGAAAATGGCCGATGAGGTAAAGAAGACCGGCGAGGCGCACCTCAATACGACGGTGAAATTTCCCACGGGTCCCGGGAAGATGGGCGACCTCCGCCGGCTCGATTTTCTATGGATGATGTTGAACGACATGATCCACCACCGCGGCCAATTCTCGGTCTATCTGCGGATGGCGGGCGGCAAAGTCCCCTCCATCTACGGCCCGTCCAAAGACGAGCCGTGGCGCTGAGGATTTGAGCGCACAAATCGGATAGAACTCGAGTGGGGTCTCTTGCTACCTTCATCGCCATGAGTCCCACGGAGCGCTGGCAAGCGGTATTGGCAAGAGATCGCCGGTTCGACGGAGCGTTCGTCTACGCCGTCCGGTCGACCGGGATCTACTGCCGTCCGTCTTGCGCCAGCCGCCGCCCGCGGCGTACGCAGGTCACGTTTTTCCCCATTCCCGAAGCCGCCGAACGCGAGGGGTTCCGCGCGTGCCGGCGCTGCCACCCGGCAGATGCGAACGGCCGCGATCCCGCGGTCACGCTGGTGCGCGAGGCGTGCCGCGCCATCGCGGAGGGCGCGCGCCCGCGCGGCGATAGCCGCCGGCTCGCCCGCGCGTTCAAACGGGTGTTGGGGATCACGCCGCGGGCTTACGCCGAGGCGCGCCGGGTATCGCGCTTCAAACAGGAATTGAAACGGAGGAAGCACGTGAGCCCCGCACTTTACGAAGCCGGCTACAGCTCCACCAGCCGCGTCTACGAACACGCGCACGAGCAGCTCGGCATGACGCCCGCAACGTATGCCCGCGGCGGCTCAGGGGTCGGTATCGCCTACGTCACCGTGCCCACAGCCCTCGGCAACCTGCTCGTCGCGGCAACCGAGCGTGGTGTCTGCCGCGTCGCCCTGGGCGAGAGCGCTGCGGCGCTCGAGGCTGAGCTGATCGCTGAATTCCCGGCGGCTCGAGTCGTGGCGGACAAGAGCGGCAAGCTCCACGGCTGGGTCGCCGCGATTCTCGCGTATCTCGCCGGCTCGGAACCCGATCTCGATCTGCCGCTCGACATTCGCGCCACCGCGTTCCAGCGCAGGGTGTGGCAGGAGTTACAGAAGATCCCGTTCGGGCAGACGCGGTCCTACGGAGAGGTCGCTCGGCGCATCGGCAAGCCGACTGCCACGCGCGCTGTCGCTCAGGCATGCGCGACAAATCCTGTTGCGCTGGTAATCCCGTGTCACCGAGTCGTGAGAGAGAATGGAGACCTGGGTGGATACCGCTGGGGCGTGGATCGGAAAGAAGCTCTGCTAAAAAGGGAGCAAGACGCGGAGTCTTAGTTTACGGGAATCCAGTAGCTCAGCTTCAGCGCGAAGAAGTTGTCCCCCTGCGCGCCGAACGAGTCGGCGAGATCGCCGAATCCCACCAGCCGCGCCGTCGGTTGGTATCCGAACCGATTCTGCGCCCACACCAGGTACAGCGTGCTTCCCTTCCGCCACTCCCACCGCAACACCGCATTGCTGCGGAACGACAGGATGTTGAAGTCGGGATTCGGGATCTGCAGCGTGTCGGCTCCGCCATTGTCGGTGATCGTGTAGTCGCCGGCGCCGTTGCGCGCGATCGTCGTGCCGCTGGTCCCGTACCGCCGCAGGTTGAATGTGCGCGCCGCTGCCAGCTCGCCCAGGCCGTAGTAGCGGCCGCTCGCGGCGAACGGCTCGCCGTACAGCTGAAGCGTCAGGTCGGGACCGATCGTGTAGTTCGCGCGGAGCTGCATCAGGAACGTGCTCTGGTCGATCTGCGCAAAGACATAGCGCGAGCCGTAAGCCGCCACGGGGCCGCCGCCCGTGAACGTCGCCACATACTGCCGCGGATCGATGGCGCGCAGGTAGTTTGGTGTGGCGGTGAACTGGAAGCGAGTCGATGGCCGAATGGAGACCTCGCCGCTCAGGCGATAGGTCTCGCCCCCCAGCTCGTCCTCGCCGTAGTAGACCCGTCCGACCCACGAGTTCTTCGCGCCGAACTTGCTGGCAAGCCGGACGACCCAATTCCACGACGAGGCCGTCGCCATCTCGGGACCGCCGCGCGTGGCGGAATGGTCGAATGAACCCGGCTGATAGTCGATGTATGAGCTCAGATTCCAGAAGTTCTTCAGCTGCACTTCGCCATACAGCTCGCTGAACAGGACCTGCCGATCGCCCCCGAAGTCGTATTCCGCGAATGCGCTGAGCGAGCCGGCGTAGTTCTGAAACCACGCCCGCGGCTTGGTCTGCCGATAGATGACGCCGGCGAACACATTCCGGCCATCGGCGTTGCCGAGCCGTCCCACGTCGTTCGGGTCGTACGTCGGCGATTCCCAGGCGTACTGGAGATCGTACAACCAGTTGCCCTTTGTCTTCCGGAACCACACCGATCCTACCGATCCCGTGAGTGCGGTGCGCGTCGCGTCGTAGCGCAGGTGGCCGCCCGCGGAATCCTGAGCGTCGGGACGTTGGAAGTAATGCACCGGCGAGAGCTGGACGCGGTTGATGTCACTCGTGTCGCCACGCATCTGACTGAACCCCAGCCAGCCGCGCAGCTCGTACGCGCCGCGATCCCACCGCAGCACCCAGTCTGCGCCTCCCGCGTACGCGTGGCGCGAATAGTTCGACACCAGCAGGCTGTCGAGGTCGCGATGGACCGTCGTCAGCGTTACGCCGACCACGGATTTCGAGGTCCCGAACTCCTGTTGCAGGCGGACGACGCCATAGGCCGCCGGCGGCGCAACGATCGTGCGGCCGAACGTCTGTGTCGTCGTGTCGTAGGTCCGCGCCCACTCGCGTCCCGTGACCGCCGTGAGCGCACCGAGCGACATGCCGGTCGCGAGCCGTCCCGTGACTTTGGCGGCGCCGAGGATCGTGGCATTCTGCGGGCAGTCGACAAAATCCCCGCTCGCATTGCAGCCGGGTCGAGCGCCGATGCGGCGGGAGTAGAAATAGCTCGGCCCGCTCCCGCGGAGCAGCTGGCTGCCCTCGGTGAAGAACGGCCGTTTTTCGTCGAAGAAGACTTCGAACGCCGAGAGATTCACCACTGCGGGATCGGCTTCGACCTGCCCGAAGTCTGGATTCACGGTCCCGTCGAGCGTGATGTTCGGACCGAGCCCCATCTTCACATCAGCGCCGGCGCGGCCACCGAGGTTGGCGCCGCCGTTGAACGGATCCGCCGCCGCAACGCCGCCCTGAAAGCGCGTGTCGGCCGCGCCGTAGGGCATCAGCTCGAGCCGGCGGGTCGGCTTGATCCCCTCGATGCCGACGAGCTGTCCCATGAACGACGACCATCCGGTGCGGTCGGTGGGCACCGGAATCCAGTAGTCGTCCTCGCTCGTGGCGGGATTCCACCGGTTCGCATTGAAGCCCCACACCTGCACCGCCTGCTTGGTGAACCGGAGCTGCGAAAAGGGAATGCGCATCTCCGCCGTCCAGCCGAGCGCGTCGATGTTCGCTTTCGCCTCCCAGACTGGGTCGAACCCAAAGTTCGCGTCGTTCTCGTTGTCCGACGCATGGTACCAGTCTGCCCGCACCCCGGATGCCGAGACACCGAACGAGTACGCGGTGCGTCTGTCGTGGAAGCTGTCGAACGACACCCACATGCGTTCGGCCTGGAAGGTATTGTCGCGGCGTGAAAGCGGCGCCTGAATCTTGGACGCATCGCGGCTGAACATCCGCGCGCCGACGTAGATCGCATCGTCGTCGTAGAAAATCGCGATGCGCATGCTGTCGCTCGGCGCGGCGCCTTCGTGCGGCCGCTTCTGGACGAAGTCGGTAATCCAGGCTGCCTGCGCCCACGCCGGATCGTCGAGCCGCCCATCGAGCGTGATCGACGTCCGCTGCAACCGAACCGCCCTGATCTGCTTGGCCGGGGGTGCCTCGCTCGCCTGCAACACGACGGAGGCGACGAGGCACAGCGCGCCAGCGCTCAATCGCGGCTCAGCGCCTCGAACACCCGGCCGCGATCGTATTGCGAGCCGATACTTGCGGCGTTCTGGCGGATGGCGGCCCGGATGGGCTCATCCATTTTCACCTTGCTGATCACCGCGAGCAGCAGCTCCGACTGCTCGTGATCCGACGCGATGCTCTTGGCCGACGCGAGCACCGCCAATACCACCGGCTGCGGGACGTCGCCGCGCTCGACCACACTCAGGAGCGTGCGTGCATGCTCGTAGTCGGAGCCGAGATTGTTGGCGGCGGCGAAGAACGCGGGCCGGAGCACGTCATCGAGCGGGTACGATCCGCCCACTTCCACGAGCAGCTCGGCCAGCTCGTAGTTGGAGCTGATCGTCTTCGCTGAGTTCAGCACGTCCGCGAGCATCGCGGACGTCATTCCGGATTTCTTGGTAACCGCCGCGAGCACACGCCGATGCTCGTAGTCCGACCCGATCGCGTTGGCGGCCTTGAAGTAGACCGGCCGCACGGCCTCGTCGATGGGGCGGGCGTCGTTCAGCTCGATCAGCAGCGTGGCGAGCTCGTAATCGGAGCCCATTCCGCTCGCGGCGTCGAGCATTCCCGCTTGCGCCGTGGCCGTCAGTCCCGGCCGCGACAACGCGGCGCTCAGCACGCGGTGCCGCTCGTAATCCGATCCGATCGACTTCGCCGCCGTGATGAAGCCCGCCTGCATCCGCTCAGTGAGCGGCTGGGTCTTCGAGACCGTGATCAAGAACTCCGCCAGCTCGTAATCGCTCGAGATCGTCTGGCCGGCCAGCGTGACGAGGCGCTCATAGCCCGCCGCGTCCAGCTTGCCGCTGTTCACCGCGGCCTCGTAGTAGATCCGGCGCGTGTAATCGCTCGAGAGGTAGGCGAACTCGTCGATCAGACCCTGGATCCCCTTGTGATCGAGAATCCACCGCGACCGCTCTTCCGCCATGAAGCCGGTGCGCCGCAGCAGGAAGGTCAGCGTCTCGGCGAGCCAGGCTTTCCCTTCATCGTCATAGGGCCGAACCGAACCATCGACCTTGTAGACGCGCTCGAGGCTGCCGCCCGAACCGCGCGTCACCGTCAGGCGCCGGTCGTGCGCACCGTAGTCGACTTTGATCACCACGCGCCCACCCGAGGCGACGGTGGCGATGTCGGTGAAGTCACCGTTGAGCGTGAACTTCCCATCCCCATCGAGGGTGATGGCGCAGTTGCCGGTCGTGATGCTCAGCGTGACGACGTCGCCGTCGCCTTCATGCGTGTGGCTCGAGCTCGAATGGCGCGACTCATCCCCACCACAGCCGCGCAGCGTATCGGGGCTCACCCGTTGCGACGGCCGTACCGCGGGCGCCGCCTTTCCAGGCCGCTTCCCTGCCGTGCCGCGCGCGGGCACGCGCGGAATCGTGTCGATGGAGCTCCGGTTGGGCGCCGGCTCCGCAACCCGTGGCGCTGCCGCCGCGAGCGGCACGACGACCGCGATCGCCACGAGCCATGCGGGCAGCGCCGCACGGGCGGACAGCGTATCGCGCCGCCGCCGCGTGTCGAGCACGTCGAGCAGGCGCGTCGCGAGCTGGGCCGGCCGCGCCATCGCGACCGTCGCGAGCGAGGTCGCCCGCGCCGCGCGCAAGCCGCGCGCGATCTCCAGCAGATGCGTGGCATACGCGGAGGGCGTCGCGCCGGCGCGCAGCACGTGATCGTCACACGCGCGCTCACGCTCTTCGCGCAACCGAGTGGCCGCGAGCCACACCAGCGGATGGAACCAGTAGACCGCGCACGCGACGCGCGCGATCAGCTGAATCAGAAAGTCGTGGCGCTTCACGTGCGCCAGCTCGTGCAGCAGCACATCGCGCCGGCGCTCGGCGCTCCACCCGTCGGCCTCGGCAGGCAGCAGGATCGCGGGCCGGCGAATGCCCCAGGTCATCGGCATCGCGGGACCGCCGGCCTGCAACAGCCGGACGTGCCGGTGCAGCCCCAACTCCAGCGACAGCTCCTCGATCAGCGTGAGCCACGCCTCGTCCTGCATCGGCCGCGTGACGCGATCGAGCCACATGATGCGGGCCAGCCCCACCGCGAGCAGAATCAAAACGGCCAGCGCGCCGCCGAGCCACACCGGAAACACGAGTGCGGTCCAATCGGTCGTCAGACGCCAACGCTCGGCTCCGTCAGGAAGCGCCGACGTCGTCCCGGGATCCTGCGCGTGAACCGCGGGTGCCGTCACTGCGGCGCGCGGCTGCGACGCCGGTTCAGGTGCCGCTGGCTCCGGGACGCCGATCTGCTCGGCGTTGAACGCGACCGGCACGTCGAGACGCGGCCACCCGGCGACGCGCCAGTTGGGCAGTAACGCGGCTGCCAGCGGCAGCGCGAGCACGCCGCCACACGCCAGCGCCCACACGAAGTGGCGCAGCGAGGCGGGCGAGCGGCGCAGGAACACCGTCACCACGGCGGCCAGCACGAGCAGCACGGTCGCTTTGACAAAAGCATCAGCGAGGATCGCGATCATGTCAGCGGCCCTCCTTCCGCGCGTCAGCGATGAGCTGGCTCAAGCGAGCGAGCTCCGCGTCGGAGAGGCGAGTGGAAGAGAGATCGAGCAGCGCCGCAACGGCCTGCTCCGTGGAACCGTCGAAGAATGTGTGGAGCAGCTGGCGCAGCGCCGATGCCCTCGCGCGCTCGCGCGGGACCGTCGGCACGAACACATAACGGGGACCGTCCTCCTCATGACGCAGATGCCCTTTCTCCTCGAGCACCCGCAGCAGCGCACGCACGGCGGAATAACTCGGCGGCTCGGCGAGTTGATCGAGCACCTCGGCGGCGGTGGCGCGACCGGAACGATAGATGACGTCCATGATCTCCCGTTCCCGACGGCTCAGTTGCGTATTCGTTTCTTTTGACATTGCCGCTCCCCGAACAGTTGTATGCTAAAAAACTAGCACTTACTGCTAAGAAAGTAGCATTGGACGGATTCTTGTCAAGCGAGGCGGGTACGGACGTTCCTGGCCTGCCAGAGGTGCCGGCGGTCGTGGGCCAGGATGAAGTTGAAGTAGGTGCCCAGCGGGACACGGAGGAGGCGGTTCACCGGCGATATCAGCCGCACGTGCGCCAGATCCAGACCGTTCGCTTGCCGCACGCGCTCAGCGAGTTGCTCCCGCACCCGAACGAACTCCGGCAACACTTCAGCGCTGCGTCGCGTCGTCGCGGGAGCGACGCGAATCAGCTTGGGGGCGCGCATCCGAAATCGGGGAGGCGGCTCCATCGAACTCGCGATCATCCGCGCGAACCAGCCATAGCGGAACGGTCCGCCGGAGTACTGTCCTTTCGCACGTCCGTCGGCGATCGAGCGGTCGAACGCGGGCAACGTCTCTCTCACCGCCACGTTCAAATGCTCGAGACAATCGAGGATGGACCAGCTGCCTTCGGCGGGATGCCAGTTGAGTTGGTCATCGGTGAGGCCCGCGGTCACCGCCTGCCCTTCCGCCTTGATGGCCTCGATCTGATCGAGCATCGACTGGATGTCCGCATGCATGAGGCGCCCTCCTTGCCTGGTCGCAGACCCCGGGTCACGTTTCGTGACACACTGGAGGCCTTTATGACCGTCTTGGCCGTCCCGCTCCTCGTGCTCTCAACGCTCGCACAAACGCCCGCTCCCCGCGACCTCGTCGCTCGCGCCGTCACGGCGATGGGAGGCGAAGCCGCGGTCCGCGGCGTGCGCAACGTGACGCTGTCATTCTACTTGGCGACATTCGGCTTGGGTCAGGAAGAGACGCCGCAGTCGCCGGCGCGCGCGACATTCACGACCGGCACGCAGACGCTGGATTACGCGGACAACCGGCAGATCACGGTGTCCGAGGTCCGGAACCCCGCCGGGGCGATCAACAAGGTCCGGCGGATCACAGCCGCTGGGATCGGCATGACCGAAACCAACGGCGTGCCCACGCCCGATGCCCCGCAGGCGGTCGCCAACGTCGAGCGCGGCATCCGTCGCACGCCCGAGCGATTGCTGATCGCAGCGCTCGATAATGCCAATGCCCTGCGCTCCCTCCCTGTGCGTCGTTGGCGCGACGAGCCACTCGATGGCATCCGCTACGCCGCGGGCCTCGACACGCTCGATCTTTATTTCGATCGCCGCAACGGACTGCTGGTCCTCACCGAGACGCTGACCGACGATCCGATCCTCGGTGATCGCGTCACGCGCAGCGCGTTCACACGCTGGCAGGATGCCGGCGGACTCCTGTATCCGCGCCAGTACGACGTCGAGGTGAATGGCCGGCTGCAGAACGCATTCGTCTTCACGGCGGTGACGACCAATAGCACAGTCGCCGACTCGCAGTTCGTCATCCCCGACTCGATCAAGGCACGCGCCCAACCCAGCAATCCCACTCCCGCGCCGATCGTCGTGAACCTCGTCGAGCTCGCGCCGAATGTGTGGCGCGCGGAAGGTGGCACGCATCATTCGCTCATCGTCGATCAGGGAACCCGACTCCTGGTCGCCGAAGCCCCGTTGAGCGCCCAGCGCATGGAGGCGCTGCTCGACACGTTGCACGCGCGTTTCCCCGCGAAAGCCGTCGGTCTCGTGATCAATACGCATCATCACTGGGATCATTCCGGTGGGTTGCGGGCCGTACTTGCCGCGGGCGTGCCTGTCGTGACGCACGCGCGCAACGTGAGTTTCGTGCGGTCCATCGCGACGGCGCGGAAGACCGTGCGTCCCGACGTCCTGTCACGGCGCCTTGGCCCGGCGCGTCCCCCACTCCCGCCGATTACGGCAGTGGAAGACAGCCTGGTTCTGGGCACTGGGGACGGCCGCGTCATCGCTTACCGGCTGCCCAGCGCACACGTCGAGGGGCTGCTCGCCGTCTACGTCCCCTCCGCGAGGATTCTCTTCCAGAGTGACGTCGTAAACGCCACGCCCACGCCGCCCGCCGCGGGGAGCGCCGAGCTGGTGAAGTTCGTGAGGGCGCGCGGGATCGCGGTTGACCGCGTTGCCGGGGGACACGGTGTGGTGCTGGGCTGGGCAGACGTCGAGAAAGCTGCGGCCCCCGCGCCGTAGCCAGGATTTCATACGAAGGGCTTCGTATTGACAAGTACGAAGTCTTTCGTATTTTCGTCGTATGATGCGTCCCACGAATGCTGAACTCGCGATTCTGAGCGTGCTGTGGCGGCGCGGGCCGAGCACGGTGCGGGATGTCCATGAGGCACTGGGCGAGGGCCGGGGCGAAGCGGTCGGCTACACCACGGTCCTCAAGCTGCTGCAGATCATGACCGAGAAAAAGCTCGTCAAGCGCGATACCCGCTCGCGCACCCACGTGTATACCGCCGCTGCTTCCGAGGCAACCACCCGGGATCAGCTGCTGTCTGATCTCGTAGACCGGGCGTTCGGAGGGTCGTCGCTGGCGCTCGTACTCCAGGCGTTGTCCACCACTCGCGCAACCCCCGCCGAGCTCGAACAAATCCGACGACTCCTCGACGAGAGGAAGGGAGATTCGTGATGAACGCAACGCATGCGCTCGGATGGGCGCTCGTGCATTTCCTGTGGCAGGGCGCGGCACTCGCGATTCTGCTTGGCGTCGCCCTCGCACTCATCCGGCCCACCGCCGCGCGCACGCGCTATGCCGTCGCGCTCCTCACGCTGGCCAGCATGCTCGTGCTCCCGGTCGCGACGACGGTGCAGCTCTACGAGCCGGCGATCCCGTCCTCATCCAAGACCGCGGACGTGACAGCGCCCGTGCCATCCCCTTCCCTGCGTCCTTCAGTTAACAGTGTCACATCGCTCCAGGCGGTCGAGTCAGCGACACCGTCACCCAGCACCGCACGAGTCACGCTGCTCCGCGATCGGCTCGAGCCGATGCTGCCATGGTTCGTCGTCATCTGGGTCGTTGGCGTGCTGATCCTCTCCGTGCGCCTGGCTTACGGATGGCTGGGGGCACGCCGCCTGCGGACCCACGGCACGCGCGCCGTGTCCGAAGCACTGCAGCAGGTGCTCGCGCGCCTCGCCGCGCGCCTGCGCGTGAATCGGCCCGTACGGCTGCTC
>Ga0070696_100002822_pt1 | contig 11547 bp, 5 predicted proteins | sample KBSK1253metaG_FD_65474 | JGI IMG/M metagenome (GOLD analysis project Ga0070696, IMG submission 65474) | Corn, switchgrass and miscanthus rhizosphere microbial communities from Kellogg Biological Station, Michigan, USA - KBS K1-25-3 metaG | ecosystem: Host-associated > Plants > Roots >... | reverse complement strand
CGCTGAGCTGGTACGTGGCCGAGAGCATGATCTCGCGGTGGAGTTTCTTCAACGACATTCCATCGCTCAAGAAACGATCCGCGAGGTATTCGAGAAGCTCCGGGTGAGACGGCCGCTCGCCGTTCTGGCCGAAATTGCTCGGAGTACCCACCAGCCCGCGGCCAAAATGGTACATCCACGCGCGGTTCACCATCACACGCGCCGCCAGCGGATGCCGGACGATGGCTTCAGCGAGTTGCAGCCGCCCGCTGCCGCGATTAAGCTTTAGCTCGTCGCCATTCGAAAGCACCAGCGGAAATCTGCGCTCAACTTCTTCGCCAAGGGCATACGCGTTGCCGCGAATATTGGTTTTGATGTCGTGGGGCCGCGCGGAATCGCGGATACCGTGAATGAACGGATACGGTTCCGGTTTCGATTTCTTCAGCGCCTCGAGCTCGGCGCGCAGTTGTGCCAGGTGTTCCCACCACTCGCCTTTGAGGAACCGCTCTACGGTTTCCTCCTTGTAGTGCAGGACGCCGGGTTCCTTTTTGTCCGGCCGGGCGCCTTCCTGCTCCTGGAACAGGTCGGTCCATAGCACGAACTTCTCGCGCGGAAGAGCCTTCAGGTCGGCATCGCAGCCCGGGCAGAACTCTTCGTAAGACTCGAAACCGTTGGGCAGAGAGGTGTCGGCGCCATTCTTCTTCAGTTTGAACGGCGCCAGACGCAGGTCGTTCTCCGTCGCGATATCTTTCTTCTCGGCAATGATCGAGAGCGCCGCCTGCTGGAACTCCTGGCCGATCTTTCCCGCCTCCTCGTACGATCCGCCTTTGCCCAGCATGGCGTGCCAGGCGTTCAGATATGGATAGTCTTTCGAGTGCGGCCGCGAGAGATACCGGGTCCAGCGATCCAATACTTCGCAATCCAGTTGATCCTGATAAGCCGCCTGCGCGTTCCCCATCTTGCGCGGTCCCAGCACTTTCCAGGATGCGGCGAAATAGCGGGATATTTTGTGGGCCAGGATCTCGCCCAGTTCCGCGCTCTGCGTGGCCTGGTAATTCTTAATGGCTTCTTCGGCGCTCTTGATCTCCTTCTCGTGCTGCTGATAAGCCTTTACCTTCGCCTCGGGCGCGAGCGGATACTCGGTGTACGTCGTGCTGGCGAAGACGCCGCCCAGCGCGTAGTAGTCTTTGATGGAAAACGGATCGTACTTGTGATTGTGGCAACGCGCGCAGGCGATCGTGACGCCGAGGAACCCGCGCGAAACGACATCGATACGCTCCTGACGCTCGTCGGCGCGCGCGATGGGCGGCTCGGTCAGATCGAAATACCACGGGCCGAGTCCCATGAATCCCACTGCGGGAAGCATCTTCGATCGCTGCGGCTCGTCGAGCAGGTCCGCCGCAAGCTGCGCTTTCACAAACTGGTCATAAGGCAGATCCTCGTTGAACGCTTGAATCACCCAGTCGCGATAGCGGAACGCATTGTCGTAAGCCTCGTACCCACGCGACGTGTTGCCGCGAACGTCGGCTTCCCCGTAACGAACGACGTCCAGCCAGTGGCGCCCCCAGCGCTCGCCGTATCGCGGTGAGGCCAGCAAACGGTCGACGACTTTGGCGAACGCGTCGGGCGAACGGTCGGCAATGAAGGCGTCCACTTCGGCCGGCGTCGGCGGCAATCCGATCAGATCGAATGACGCACGGCGGATCAAAGTGCGACGGTCGGCCGCGCGCACGGGCCGCAAGCCCTCGGATTCGAGCCGCGCCAGAATGAACCGGTCGATCGGCGACTGAGCCCAGGCGCCTTCCTTCACGTTCGGCAGCACGGGTTTGCGGATTGGCTGGAATGCCCAATAAGCTCGATCTTCCGGTCTGAGGACAAACTCTTTTCCGCGAGTCGTAGAAACAGGCTTGTCGGTGCTGGGCCACGGCGCGCCCATTTTCACCCATGTGGCCAGCGCTTCGATTTCTTTATCCGGAAGCTTTTTGCCGAGCGGCATTTTCAGCCGTTCGTGGGTCTGCCGCACCGCCTGGATCATCAGGCTGGCGTCCGGATCTCCGGGCACGACGCTCGGCCCGGACTTGCCGCCCTTGAGCAGGCCACCGCGCGAATCCAGCCGCAGACCGCCAAGCTCCGAATTTGTGTGACAGGCGTAGCAGTTGTTCGCCAGGATGGGACGGACCCTGTTTTCGAAGAAGTCTTCGCCTTCTCCCGCCCAAACTGCGGGTACCGCAAACGACACGAACAGCACACCGAGAATGTTCGCAAGGCGGGCTACAGCCATGGCTCGATCATACCTATCATATAGGCTATTCCAAGTCAACCTCATAACAGCGTTACGATTACCGCCGTATCTTGACTGCCGGAGTACACGTATGATATGTCATACAACTCATGGCCAGTCAACCCGCCGTTGAAGTCGCCGCACGGCCCCGTCGGAGGAAATGGCTCGATTTCGGTGCGCTGATTATTGCCAACGCCATGTTCGGCGCGCAGTATCCCGCGACCAAGGCGGCGGTTTCCGGACTTGGGCCGACGCTTCTCTCCATTCTTACCTTTCTCCTTGCCTCCATTTGCGTGCTGCCTTTTCTGATTGCCGAGGCGCGCGCTTTCCCCAAGCAGCTTCCGCTCCGCCGGCTCGGGAGCAAAGAATTCCGATTTCCATTCCTGATGGCGACAGTTTTTGGACTGCTTCCGGCGTCTGTAGTGCTCTCCTGGGGGGTCGACAGATCGCTCGCTTCAAACGGCGCGCTCCTGACTTTGAGTATCCCAGTTTTGACCGCGATGGTGGCATCTGCAGTGCGAACGGAGCGCATGACGACGCTCCGCTGGCTGAGCTTCGCGCTGGCCGTGGTGGGCGCGGCGATCACTTCCGAGATCGAATGGCGGACCCTGAGCCTGGCCAACAGCCGTTATTTGTTCGGCAACGCTCTGGTGCTTGTAGGCTGCCTGGGCAATGGTTTCAATAATGTTTTCAGTAAAGAATTACTGGAGCGTTACTCACCGGTACGGCTCCTGGTGGTGACTTATCTCGCGACGGCGGTCTTTTGTGTGCCGATCCTGCTGTGGTTTGAGCCGCAGGCGCTGCAAACGCTGCTCAGCGCGCCGGCCAAAACCTGGTTCGGCCTGCTGGTGCTGGGCGCTTTTTCATGGGGTCTGGGCATGGTGATCTGGTTCCGCTTGCTGGCCCGTCTGGAAGCCACGCAGGTCGCCGTTTCGTTGTATCTTCTGCCGTTTTTCGGCATCCTGCTCTCGGCCATTTTTCTTGGCGAGAAAATCAGCTCGGCCATCATCGCCGGTGGATGTCTCTCAGCCGTTGGCACCGCGGTCGTGCTGTTTGAAGACGTGCGCCCTAGGGCGAAATCGGAGGCGGTGATATGATCTGTAGAGATTCTGAAATGTGTCACTTACGAAAAGGACGTGAGCGCCATGGCTAGTCTTCCTCACGTGCTGGAGCCTCGTCCGGGAACGCGCGACACCCTGTCCACGCAAACGCTGCAACAACTCATCGAGTGGCTGCGGCAGGACAAGTTCAAGCCCGGGAGCAAGCTGCCTTCCCAAAACGAGCTGATCGACAGGTTTGGCATCAGCCGAACCGGTGTTCGTGAAGCGTTGCAGATGATGTCGGTGCTCAACCTGATCGAGATTCGGCCAGGACTCGGCTGTTTCGTCAAGCAGGTGAGCCCGGAGTACATCATCAACGCGGACGTCCTCGCTATCCTGCTGAAGAAGGAAGCCATCCTGCAAGTCGTCGAGACGCGGAAAATCGTGGAAGCTGGAACGGCGGCGTTGGCGGCAGAGCGCGGCACGCTCGAGGATTTTTGGTTTATCGAGGATGTGCTCACCAGGCTCGAGCGTGCTATTCAGCGCGGCGAAACCGTGGCGACCATCGCACCCGAAGTCCACTTCGGCATCGCCAAGGCGACGCACAACGACGTTCTCACGAAACTGGTGCGCTCCTTCATCCACCTGATGGCCAAGGCCGGCGAGCTGATTGAATCCGAAGCCGAAGATCCCGAGGCATTCAAGCAAAACGAACTGGTTTCGCATCGCCAGTTGTACGACGTGGTGCGGTCCGGCGACCCGCAACAGGCGCGCGAATCGATGATGCGCCACATTGCCGAGTCCGAGCAGCTCATCGTCAACTCCTTCCGCAAGGCGGAAGGGCAAGTCTGATTCCTCTTGCGGGCGGCCGCCGAAATTCTGCTGGTTGTCCTGCTTGCTTCCCACGCATCCGGCGCGATCGACCACTACGCCCGCGCGGCTGAACTGGCGCGCTCCGGCAAGTACACGGAAGCATTACAGGATGTGCAGGAAGCGGCCCGGCAGGACGAAAAAAATCCCAAAGTTCAGAATCTGCTGGGTGTGGTTCTCTCGCAGCTCGGGCGTTTCAAGGAGGCAAACCAGGCTTACAGCCGCGCGCTCGCGCTCGCGCCGGCATTTTATCCCGCGCGCAAGAACCGGGCGTCCAATGCTTTTTTCCTGAAGGATTTCAATTTTGCCGCGAGCGAGTTTGATGCGCTGCGGAAGCTCCAGCCCAATGATTACGTGCCACCGCTGTTTCTAGGTTTGATTGCGATGGAGCGGGCCGATTACGCCGGCGCGCGCGCGCACCTGACGCGATCCCGGAAACTTGCTCCCTCCGACGGGCGAGTACTGCTGGCGCTGGTACGCATGCACTTCATGCTTGCCGAGCGAGCCGAAGCGTTGCAGGCGGCTGGCGCGCTCGAAACCCAGCCAGACATGCGCGCGGCCGAGTTGTTCGAACTGGGCGTGGTGCTTGCCGGTTTCGATGCGAACGATCGCGCCACCGCCATATTCACCCGGCTTGCTAAGCAGGATCCGGCATCTTATGACGCCGCCTACAACCTGGCTCTGGTAGAGTTGCGCTCCGGAAATGTGGAGGGCGCTTTGGCATCGTCCGGCAGATTGGTTTCCGGCTGGCCTCAAGCCGGAGAGGTCTGGAATCTTCGGGGCCGCATCTTCGCGCGCGCCGGGCGCAAAGACGATGCCGTCTCCGCATTACGAAAAGCGATTGCCGTCGAACCCGCCCAGCCGGAAAATTATCTCGACCTCAGCACGGTGCTCATGAACGCCGGCGATTCCCGCGCCGCCGAACAGATGCTGCGCGAGGGGATCGATCACTCAAGCGCGAAGGACCGCCTCTTCGTGCAACTGGGGATCCTCAACAAGCAGAATCGCGATTTGAGCGCCGCGAAATCGTGGTATCGAAAGGCGCTCGAAGTCAATCCGGCCAATGAAGCGGCGTACATTGCCCTGGCCCATATCCATCTGGCGGAGAACCAGGAAGCGGAAGCGATTTCGGTGCTGGAACAGGGATCCGGGCGCGTGCCGGATTCCGCGCTGATCGCTTACGTTTACGGGTCGCTGCTGTTCGAGACAGCCGCCGGCGACGCGAAAATCTTCGAGCGCGCCCGCGCGGCCCTCGAAAAATCTCGCGCGCTCAATCCGCTGTTCGCCAATACGTACTACCGGCTGGCCCGCATGCAGCTGAAATCCGGAGATCCCGACCAGGCCAAGGCCCTTTTCGAGAAGGCCATCGCGCTCAATCCAAAGAACGCCCAGGCCATGTACCAGCTCAGCCTGCTGCTGGCACGGCAAGGCGACAAAAAAAGAGCCGCCGAACTGCGAACCGCCGTGCAGCAGGTACACGCCGAGCGCGACAGCCTATTGCAGGAAATGGCATCGCAGCCTGCCGGTCAAAGCCCGGATGCGGGACTCAAGAAACCTGGGCCGGCGGCGCATTAAGCGCTTTCCGGCCCGTGCAAATCAGAAGATAAACTTGACCTCAAATTGCATGATCCGGTTCATAAAGGCGTCCGTGGCGCGTCCGAAACTAGAGTTATTGATTCGTCTTTCCACTCTGCTGATATTGATGCGATTCAGCGCATTGAACGCTTCGGCTCGAAACTCGGCGCGCATGCGCTCTTTGATGCGAAAAGCTTTTCCCATTGAGAGGTCGATTCGCGCGTAGCCCGGGCCGCGGAAGTAATCGCGCGGCAGCGTGCCGGCCCTGGGTTGCGATGGATCGGGGAGCGGGAATATATCGGCGCTGAGCGCTCCGTTTAACCAATCGGATTTACCGAACGAGTGCGGCACGCTCTGGGCGGGCAGGTCGGGCCGGTCATTGGTACGGCCGTCGGCGTTAAAGTCGCCGCCCTGACCGAATCGCCGGCTCGAATAGGGCACGAACAATCCTCCGGTCTGGAGATTCCAGGCGCTGCTCAAATTCCAGCCACCGAGGATTTTCCCCAGCCAGTCGGTGCGGGTACGGAAAATCGGCAGATCCCAAACATTTCGGAAGGTAAAGACATGCGCAATGTCATCGCGCGCCCAGTCGAACTGCGGATCAAACGGAATCGTGCCGCCGGAATCCGCAAACTGGCCTACCGAACCGAAGTTATTGCGGCCGTTATTGTAAGTGTAATTCGCATCGATGCTGAAGCCGTGGCTGAACCGTTTGTTGGCGCCAATAACCAGGCCATGATAGGTCCGTTTGCCCAGATTGGTTTCGATGTTGATTTCGGCGAAGTTGGGATTCAAGCGGTCGAGCAGGCCGTCGACCATGTCGCCGCTGAAACGATTGAAATCGTCCGCATAGACATCGTTGGTGGTCCGGCGGTAGCGGTAATTGCCGAAGACCATCAGATTCCGCAGCAACTGGAATTGCACGCCGACGAAGCTGTCGTATACCATCGGTTCGCGGAGGTCGTTCGCGAAGCCGGCGATCGACGACGGCGCGCCGACAAATCCTCCCGCTTCATTTAAAACCGGGACGGCCAGATTCGGATTGGGCGGAAATTCGCGCGTGCCTTCGGGCGCAACGCCATAGACGATGGGAATGCCGTAGTCAGGCCCCGCGAACGAGAGTGCCGAGCCCGGAGGATTGGCACCTGAATTATAGAGCTGCAGCGCGTTTACCTCGTCATACAGGATTCCGAAGTTGGCGCGGATCGACATTTTACCGGTGCTGGTGGGATCCCAGGCGATGCTCAGCCGCGGGCTGAAATTATTCCAGTCGTTGCTGAAATACCGGCTGAAAGGCCGGTTGGTCAGCGCCGTGATACCCGCCGGATTCAACTGGTCGGAGCTGACGAAAGGCGCGTACACTTTCTTGTTTGTCCGAAGCTGCGGAGCGAAAAACTGTTCCCACCGCAGACCGTAGTTGACCGTGAGGTTGGGGCGGATCTGCCAGGTATTCTGCGTGAAGAAAGACAGCTCTTTTTGGACGTGCGTCTGATCGGTCTTGTTGGCCTTACCGGTTGAAACATCCACGTTGCGCTCTTCGAAGTAAGGATTGTCGTTGGCGAAATCGAAAACACTTGCAAAACCGTAAACTGGATTGTCGCCTTCGATCAGGCTTTGGAAGGAAATCTCGCGGTGCGTGAAACCGCCGCCGAGCTTGAACCCATGCTTGCCGCGATTGATCGAAAGCGTGTCGCCAAACTCGGTGACCGTCGTTTGCCAGACGTCGACCGACCAGGCGAAGTTTCCCAAGCTGAGACCGTCATCCGTGTAAATGCCCGGAACCCAGTACGCCCCGCTGTGGTGCTGATCGGTATGCGTGTCGGAGACTCCCCAGCGGATCTCGTTAAAAACGTTCGGTGAAAAAGCGCGCGAGTGCGCCACGTTGGCGTAGTGGACACGCGTCATGAAATTTTGCGCGAAGGCCGGCCGCAGATCGCTGCCGATTTGCGTGGGACGGGTATACCAGTAGCTCGCATAGATGCGGTCCTTGGCATTCGGAAAATGGTAGTCGACACGCCCGTTCAACTGCCGCCCGCCCTGCTCGATGGGCGTGTCGACGGTGACCTCGCCTATATCCGGAGTTCCGTCGCCATTCAAATCCACGAGACCCTGTGTGGGATAACGCAGCGGCGGGAACTTATCCAACAGCAGCGCCGCGATGGAATTGGGGTGCGACTGTGTCACGAAACTCTTGAAGGATTCGGTTTCGGCCTGAGTGACGAAACTGTCGGCTCTCTTCGCGCGCCTTCCTTCGTAAGCGAAAAATCCAAAGATGCGGTCTTTCTTGATGGGTCCGCCGAGGGTGCCGCCGAACAGCCGGTAGTACGAATCCGGCACGTCTGCCCGCGTGCTGCGGAACGGAACCGCATTGAAGTTATCGCTCTGGAAAGTGTAATGACCGGTCCCGTGCCAGGAGTTGGTTCCGCCTTTGGTGATCAGTTGAATCTGGGGCCCGCTGAGGCTTCCCATTTCCGCGGTGGACGCGCTGGTGGACACGTTGAGCTCCTGCAAGGCGTCCGGGTTTGGCGTAAAACTCATGGCCCATTGCGGCCCGTCTCCGAATCGCATGGAGACACCGTCGATGGTGTAGTTGGATTTGAACTCGCTGCCGCCTGAAGAGAAATCGACCGTTCTCAGAGTGGAAAAAACGTCGCAGCAATACTGGCCGCCGAAGCTCTCGAATTTTGCAGTGATGCCGGGGCTGGTGAGTGCGAGCGACAGGGGCGTGCGGCCAAGCATAGGCAGGTTTTCGAGCGCCCGCTCGCCAATGACGTCGTTAATCCGCGCCGCCTGCGTCTCGACCTGAGCCCCTTCCTCACTCACTGTCACCGATTCGGTCACCGCACCCAGTTCGAGCGTGTAATTCTGGCCCACAACTGTCTTGGCCGTTACTGGAATGCCGCTGCGCACCACCGTCTTGAATCCTGATTTTTCGATGGACATGCGGTACGTTCCGGCGAGCAGGTCCGGAATCCGGTAATAGCCGTCGTCGGCTGTCACCGAAGAAAGGACGACGCCCGTTTCCTCGTTGGTGATCGTGACTCTCGCGCCCGGAACGCTGGCGCCGTTGGGGTCTGCGACGTAGCCCTGGACGGTGCTGGTAATCTGCGCCGACGCGATCACCGAACATGCGATCAGCAGCGCGGCGAAGAGCATGAAATTCCGACAAAAGGTCCGCAAGGACCTGGCCGGATGAATGGATGCACTCACGAGGTGTTTCATTTTCTGTGTCCTCCTGTGCCTGGCTCGTCTGCCGCAACCGGTGAGCAGTTGAGCCAGAATAACGGTGATCAGTGGTGATTATCATACCTGTCTGACCGTTGTCAACCACGTTGAAACAAAATGCCATGTACCAAGTGTTACTTAGTTGATAAATTTGGCTTGCCGCAATGCGGCCAGGCTGATCCGAGAATGCGGCTTTTCTTGACAGCAAGCGACCGGTATGATAGGTATGTACCCTCGTAACTTCGACACGCGGGCGAAAACCCGTGTAATTACTGGAAACGCAATGTATAGCGTTGTTTGCAGGCTGTGCCGAACGGTGATTCCCGAGGACTGCTATCGGATCGCATGCCCCTGTTGCACGGGCGTGCTCGAATTCGACTACAGTGTCGCTGGCGCCGGAGGCAATTGCCCAGCCGATTCCATGTGGAGATATCGCGCCCGGTTGCCGGTGCGGGAGCATGCGCCGGTCGTCTCACTTCACGAAGGAATGACGCCGCTCGAAAAGGCCCGCAATTTGTCTGATGGCGTCGAGATCTACTTCAAGAATGAGACCATGAACCCGACCGGTTCACACAAGGACCGCGCCATTTCCATTGCAATGAGCAAGGCCGTCGAGTACGGCTTCGATACGGTGATGCTGTACTCGGACGGCAGCACGGCCCTTTCGTCGGCCGCGTACGCCGCCCGCGCCGGATTGCGCAATATCACGCTGGTGCCGCAAGGAATGCCGGATGACCGGCTCGCGCCGTTGCTGATTTACAATTCCGTGATTCTCGAGTACCAGGGATGCGCGGCGGAAGCTTTAGATTGGGTGCACGAATCCTGTGAACGCTTCCAGATTTTTGAGACGTCCACCTACCGCAAAGCGAACCCGTATCAAGCGGAGGGGCCAAAAACGATCGCATACGAAATCGCGGAGCAACTGGGGGACGCGCCGGATTGGGTGGTGGTTCCGGTGGGAGGCGGCGGCACGTTTGCGGGCATCTGGCGCGGGTTCGTGGAGCTTCGCACACAAGACGTGATCTCGAAGCTGCCCCGTATGGCCGGCGTGCTGCCTACCGGATATACGGTTCTCGAGACCGCGCTTCGCGAGAAAGTGGACTCGGAATCGGGTCTGCGGGCCCTGACGCTCAGCCGTCCGCCAGTGACGATTCAGACGAAGATCGCCATGGCTTTTCCGCCGGATGGCCTGGAAGCGCTGGAGGCGGTGCGCGACTCCGGCGGCCTCTTCTTGTTTGCGTCCGATGAAGAGGTGCTTGCAGCGCAAATAACGCTGGGTGCGTGCGAAGGCATTTATGCCGAGCCCTCATCGGCGGCTGCTCTCTGCGGCGTCGAACAGTTACGCGCCCGCGAACTCACCGCGAAAGGCGAGAAGGCGGTAGCGTTGATCACCGGGTCCGGATTCCGCGAGAATATGCAGACTTTCGGTTCTCTTCGCGTCCCGCGCACTACTGTGGATTCAAAATCCGGCGAGACCGTGCTCGAGGAGTTGTTACGGTCCGACGTGAGACGCTGACTCGGACCGCAATGTTGACGATTCCGAATTGCCGGCAGAGGCTAGAGGCGTTCTGCGCGTCTCTCGCCGCGGAGCGCATCGAACTCGCCGTAATTACGAATTATCGCCATGTGTACTACCTAACCGGACATCTGCGCGAGACCGAGTTGCCACAGGTTCTGCTGGTTTCCGCGGAAGGCGAGTCCACTCTGATCACCGATTCGCAGCCGTCGGAATGCGCCGCGGGCGACGTGAAGGTTTACGAAAGCTACTCCATCAACTGGCCGGTGAGCTTTGCGGGCATTTGTGAAAAAGTTGCAAACGCAATCCTCGACGCCTGCGGGAGGTTTCGCGGCGGCGTAAGGCGCATTGCGATCGAGCGGGAGCGGACCAGTGCTCTGCTGCTCGAACCCGTGCGCGCTTTCTGGCCCGGCGCAGACTATTTCGATGCCGGGCCTATGTTGGCCCGGTTACGCCGCCGCAAGCACGTGGACGAAATTGATTTGATCAAACAGTGTGTCGCCTGCATCGAAACCGGCTATGCGGCCGCGCGAGCCGTCATCCGGCCGGGCGCCACGGAACTGGATGTCTTCAAGGAAATGCACGGCGAAATCGTCCGTGCCGCGGGTTACAATCTCAAATTCGATGGCGACTTCGCCTGCGGTGTGCGCGCTATCAACGGCGGTGGAACGCCGCTTGCGCGCGAGATCCAGCCGGATGATCTGTACATCATCGACATCTACCCGAGTTTTCGCGGGTATCACGCCGACCTTTGCCGCACATTCGCCGTGTCGCCGCCTACCGACCGGCAGATGAAAGCCTGGGAGATTGCGCGGCGCGCGCTCGACATCGCCGAGCGAATGATCCGGCCCGGTGTTCCCGCCAGAGGCGTGTGGGAACAGGTTTGCGGCTACGTGGATTCGTTCGACTTCGTGCGCGGCTCGTTCAATCACCATGCGGGGCACGGCATTGGCCTCGATCCGCAGGAGCCGCCATGGCTGATTCCCGGCAGCGATCATGTTTTCGAAGCCGGCGATGTGGTGGCTGTCGAGCCTGGCTGTTATTCCGAGGCGCTCAGGGGC
>Ga0070696_100002821_pt1 | contig 11547 bp, 8 predicted proteins | sample KBSK1253metaG_FD_65474 | JGI IMG/M metagenome (GOLD analysis project Ga0070696, IMG submission 65474) | Corn, switchgrass and miscanthus rhizosphere microbial communities from Kellogg Biological Station, Michigan, USA - KBS K1-25-3 metaG | ecosystem: Host-associated > Plants > Roots >... | reverse complement strand
GTAGCATCTGCCGGACGATGACCTCGATGTGCTTGTCGTCGATCCGCACGCCCTGGAGTCGGTAGACCTCCTGGATCTCGTTGACCAGGTATTCCTGTACCGCCTGGATTCCCTTGATCTTGAGCGTGTCGTGCGGGTTCACGGGACCCTCGGTCAGGCGGTCGCCCGCGCGGACCGTGTCCCCCTCCTGCACGTGCAGGTGCTTGCCCTGCGGAATCAGGTACTCGCGGGTCTCGCCGTTGTCGCCCACGACCTGCAGCTTCTTCATGCCTCGGCTGACGCCGCCGAACTCCACGCGGCCGTCGATTTCCGCGACCGTCGAGGCGTCCTTCGGCTTCCGCGCCTCGAAGAGTTCCGAGACGCGCGGCAGACCGCCCGTGATGTCGCGGGTCTTCGAGATCTCGCGGCGGATCTTGACCATCGCCTCGCCCGCCGTGACCTCCTGCCCGTCACGCACCAGGAGGCGCGCGCCGGTCGGAAGCGGATAGGACGCCACGCGGCGCCCGCCCGATCCCACGATGTCGACGTGCGGATGGAGCACCTTCTCCCGGTCGTCGATGATGACCATGAGGCGAAGGCCGGTGTTCTCGTCAACCTCGTCCCGCACGGTGACCTTTTCCTTGATGTCCACGAACCGGACCGTTCCCGCCTTCTCGGTCAAGATCGGCGTATTGAACGTGTCCCACTCGAAGAGGTCGTCGCCGGCGTTGGCCGCCTGCCCGTCGCGCACGTGGATCGTGGCGCCGTACGGCGGCGAGTAGCGGTGCTTGGCCTTGCCGTCCGGGCCGTGAAGCTCGATCTGGCCCTTGTGGCCGACCACGACCAGCGACCCGTTCGACCGCTCGACCGTCTCCAGATCGCGGAAGACGATCTTGGCGTTGACCTTGGCCTTGATCTTCGACTGCTCGACGATGCGGCCGGCCACGCCGCCGATGTGGAACGTACGGAGCGTGAGCTGGGTGCCGGGCTCGCCGATCGACTGCGCCGCGATGACGCCGCAGGCCTCGCCGATCTCGACCATGCGGCCGTTCGCGAGATTCCGGCCGTAGCACTTGCCGCAGATGCCGCGCGGCGCCTCGCACTTGAGCACGGACCGGATGAAGACCTTCTCGATCCGGCCGCTCTCCTCGATGGCCTCGGCGACCGACTCGGTGATCTCTTCCCCGCCGCGCACGAGCACGTCACCCGTATTCGGATCGATCACGTCTTCCACCACGACGCGTCCCAGCACCCGGTCGCCCAGGGGCTGGATGATTTCTTCGCCTTCCTTCAGGGCGCCGACCTCGATGCCGCTGACGGTGCCGCAGTCCTCGATGTTGATGATGACGTCCTGCGCCACGTCGACGAGCCGCCGCGTCAGGTAACCCGCGTCGGCGGTCTTGAGGGCCGTGTCCGCGAGGCCCTTCCGGGCGCCGTGCGTCGAGACGAAGTACTCGAGAACCGTGAGGCCTTCCTTGAAGTTATGGATGACCGGCGACTCGATGATCTCGCCCAGACCTCCCGTGATCTTCTTCTGGGGCTTGGCCATGAGCCCGCGCATTCCGGCGAGCTGGCGGATCTGCTCCTTGGTGCCTCGAGAGCCCGAGTTCGCCATCATGAAGATGGGATTGAAGCCGTCCCGATCCTTCGCCAACCCGCGGAACGTCTCCTCCTCGACCTCGGTCGTCACGAGCGTCCAGGTGTTGATGACCTGGTTGTAACGCTCGCCGTCCGTGATCACGCGCTGCTGGTACTGCTTGTTGATGTGCGCGACGTCCACCTGCGCGCGTCCGATGATCTCCTGCTTCCGCGGCGGGATCATGATGTCGTCGATCCCGACCGTGATGCCGGCCTGGGTCGCGTACTGGAAGCCGAGCGTCTTGAGCGAGTCGAGGATGATCGCCGTCGTCTTGTCGCCCAGCGTCCGGTGGCAATCGCCGACCAGAAGCTCGAGCGCCTTCTTGTCCATTTCGTCGTTGTTGAACTTGATGCCCCACGGAACGAGCACCTCGTTGAAGAGGACCCGCCCGATCGTCGTCTCGATCCGCTCGCCGTCGATCCGCACCACACACGGATCGTGGAGCTTCGCCTGGCTGTGGTCGTGGGCCGCGCGCACCTCGTCCATGTTGGCGAAGTACTTCGGCTTGATCCCCCCGGCCAGAGGCCGCGCCTTGGTCAGGTAGTTACAGCCGAGGACGATGTCCTGGCTCGGCGTCGCGACCGGCCGCCCGTTCGAAGGCAGCAGGATGTTGTTGGTCGAGAGCATGAGCATCCGCGTCTCGATCTGGGCCTCGAACGACAGCGGCACGTGCACCGCCATCTGATCGCCGTCGAAGTCGGCGTTGAACGCGCCGCACACCATCGGATGGATGCGGATCGCCTTGCCCTCGACGAGGACGGGCTCGAACGCCTGGATGCCGAGCCGGTGGAGCGTCGGCGCGCGGTTCAGGAGCACGGGGTGCCCCTTGATGATGTCGCCCAGGATGTCCCACACCTCGGGACGCTCCCGCTCGACGAGCCGCTTCGCGCTCTTCACGGTCTGAACGAAGCCCTTGTCCTCGAGCTTCCGAATGATGAACGGCTTGAAGAGTTCGAGCGCCATGTTCTTCGGCAGCCCGCACTGGTGGAGCTTCAGCTCGGGGCCGACCACGATCACCGAACGTCCGGAGTAGTCGACGCGCTTGCCGAGGAGGTTCTGGCGGAACCGGCCCTGCTTGCCCTTGAGCATGTCGCTCAGCGACTTCAGGGGACGGTTGCCCTGCCCACGAACCGCGCGGCTCCGGCGCCCGTTGTCGAACAGGGCGTCGACCGCTTCCTGCAGCATCCGCTTCTCGTTCCGGAGGATGACCTCCGGCGCCCGGATGTCGATCAGCTTCTTGAGCCGGTTGTTCCGGTTGATGACGCGGCGGTAGAGATCGTTCAGATCCGACGTCGCGAACCGGCCGCCTTCCAGCGGAACCAGCGGCCGAAGATCCGGCGGCAGCACCGGCACGACGCTCAGGATCATCCACTCGGGGCGGTTTCCGCTCTGGCGGAACGCCTCGACGATCCGGAGACGCTTGAGCGTCTCCTTCTTCCGCTGCACCGAGTTCTCGATCTTCGCGAGCGCGCGAAGCTCCGCCGACAGCTCGTCCAGATCCATCTCTTGCAATAGATCGCGGATCGCCTCGGCGCCCATCTTCGCGGTCAGCGTGACCGTCTCGTCCTGCGTCAGTTCGTAGAATTCGTCCTCGGAGATGAGCTGCTTCTTCTTCAGGCCGCTCGTGCCGGGATCGATGACGACGAACGATTCGTAGTAGAGGACCCGCTCCAGGTCGCGAATCGACATGTCGAGCAGGTGCCCGATGCGGCTCGGCACCGCCTTGAAGAACCAGATGTGCGATACCGGAACCGCCAGGTTGATGTGCGCCAGCCGCTCGCGGCGGACCTTGGCCTGCGTCACCTCGACGCCGCAACGGTCGCAGATGACGCCGCGATAGCGGATGCGCTTGTACTTGCCGCAGTTGCACTCCCAGTCCTTGACCGGACCGAAGATCTTCTCGCAGAAAAGCCCGTCCCGCTCCGGCTTGAACGACCGGTAGTTGATCGTCTCCGGCTTCGTCACTTCGCCGTGCGACCAGCCCCGGATCGTCTCCGGGGAGGCGAGCATGATGCGGATCGAATTGAACGACACGCGACGCCGCATCAGCTCCCGGTCGTCCGGGCGCGTCAGCGAAAAGCGCTGGCGCTCGGTCGCGAGAGGGGACTTGATTCCGAACAGTTCCTGCATGGTCTCTTGCCTCCTCGGCTTAAGGCTCGTCCCGGAGCTGCACGTCCAGGCAGAGGCTCTGAAGTTCCTTGACCAACACGTTGAAGGACTCCGGCGTGGAAGGCGCGGGCGGGTTCTCGCCCTTGACGATCGCCTCGTAGATGCGCGACCGGCCCATCACGTCGTCCGACTTCACCGTCAGGAGCTCCTGAAGGGTATAGGCCGCTCCGTACGCTTCGAGCGCCCACACTTCCATTTCACCAAACCTCTGACCGCCGAATTGCGCCTTGCCTCCCAGCGGCTGCTGGGTGACCAGCGAATAGGGCCCGATCGAACGCGCGTGGATCTTGTCGTCGACCAGGTGCGAGAGCTTCATCATGTAGAGGAAGCCCACCGTCACGCGTTGGTCGAACGGCTCGCCCGTGCGCCCATCGTACAGAACCGTCTTGCCGTCGTCGGGCAGGTTCGCCTCCCGAAGGCACGCCTTGATCTCGTCCACGGTCGCGCCGGCGAAGACCGGTGTGGCGACCGTCGTATTGTTCTCGTGCGCCGCCCAGCCCAGGTGCGTTTCGAGCACCTGGCCGATGTTCATTCGCGACGGCACCCCCAGCGGATTCAGCACCATGTCCACCGGAGTTCCGTCAGGCAGGTACGGCAGATCCTCCTCCGCCATGACCTTGGCGACGACGCCCTTGTTGCCGTGGCGTCCCGCCATCTTGTCGCCCACGGAGAGCTTCCGCTTCTTGGCTACGTAGACCTTCACGAGCTTGACCACGCCGGGCGGCAATTCGTCGCCGCGCGTGACCTTCTCGATCTCCTTCTCGAGATTCTTCTCTCCGCGATCCATGGCCCGCATCGCGCCTTCGATGATGCTCCAGAAGCGCTCGTTCACGGCGTCGTCGCGGGTGATCGAAGTCCGGTACGGAATCGTGTCGAGCGAGGCCTTCGAAAGGAACTCCTCGTCGATCTTCTTCCCGGAACGGGCGACGAGCTTCTCGTCGTCACCCTCGATCCACCGATTGACGTACTCGCCCACGAGGAGCTTGGCGACCTCCGCGGCGCGAGTCTCCAGAATGCGGTCCTTCTCCTTCTTCGACTGCCGGCGAAGGCGGTCGATCTTCTTCTTCTCCTGCTTCTTGGTCGACTCGTCCTTCTCGCGGCGGCTGAACACCTTGGTGTCGATGACCACGCCTTCCATTCCCGGCGGGGCCTTGAGCGAGGCGTCCCGCACGTCCCCGGCCTTTTCGCCGAAGATCGCGCGCAGGAGCCGCTCCTCGGGCGTCAGGTCGGTCTCGCCTTTCGGCGTCACCTTCCCGACGAGGATGTCGCCCGCCTTGACGCGGGCGCCGATCCGCACGATCCCTTCCTCATCGAGGTTCTTGACCGCCTCCTCGCTGACGTTCGGGATCTCCCGGGTGATTTCCTCCGCGCCGCGCTTGGTGTCGCGGACCTGGAGCTCGAACTCCTCGATGTGGATCGAGGTGAACCGGTCGTCCTTGATCAGATGCTCGGAGACCAGGATGGCGTCCTCGTAGTTGTAGCCGCCCCACGGCATGAAGGCGACGAGCACGTTGGCGCCGAGCGCGAGCTCGCCGTTTCGCGTGGCCGCGCCGTCCGCCAAGAGCTGCCCCTTCTTCACGCGGTCGCCCTCGCTCACGAGCGGACGCTGATTGATGCAGGTGTCCTGGTTGGAGCGGCGGAACTTCGTGAGGCGGTACACGTCGACGCCCGCCATCTCCGAATAGTCGACCGCGCGCGCCTTGCCCTCCGCCTGGTCGTAGCGGACCATGATCGTCTCGCCGGAGACCGACTCGACGACGCCCGGACGGCGGGCCAGGATCAAAGCGCCCGAGTCCTCCGCCACCTTCCCCTCGAGGCCGGTGCCCACGAGGGGCGCCTCGGTGAAGAGGAGCGGAACCGCCTGGCGCTGCATGTTGGAACCCATGAGCGCGCGGTTCGCGTCGTCGTGCTCCAAGAACGGGATCAACGCCGCCGCCGGCGACACCAGCTGGATCGGCGAGATGTCCATGTAATGAACGCTCTGCGGCTCCGACACCGGGAACTCGCCGCGCTCGCGGACCGGCTGCGAGCTCGTCAGACGTCCCGAGTCGTCCATCTCCGCGTTCGCCTGCGCAATCTTGTAGCGGTCTTCCATGTCCGCCGAGAGGAAGTGGACGGTCTTCGAATCCACCGATCCGCTCTTCACGGGACGGTACGGAGTCTCGAGGAAGCCGAGCTCGTTCACGCGCGCGTAGGTCGCGAGCGAGGAAATGAGCCCGATGTTCGGCCCTTCCGGCGTCTCGATCGGACACATGCGTCCATAGTGCGTGTAGTGCACGTCGCGCACCTCGAAGCCGGCGCGATCGCGCGTCAGTCCGCCCGGACCGAGCGCCGAGAGACGCCGCTTGTGCGTCAATTCGGCGAGCGGGTTCGTCTGGTCCATGAACTGCGAGAGCTGGCTCGAGCCGAAGAACGACTGGATGACGGCCGAGATCGTCCGCGCGTTGATCAGGTCGTACGGCGTGACCTGGTCCGCGTCCTGGAGCGTCATGCGCTCCCGAATGATCCGCGCCATGCGCGCGAGGCCGACGTTGAACTGGTTCGCGAGGAGCTCCCCGACCGCGCGCACGCGGCGGTTGCCCAGGTGATCGATGTCGTCGGTCGTCACGACCACGCCCTCGATCTCGGAGCCCAGGCGGAGCGCCTTCAGGTAGTTGATGATGACCAGGAAGTCCTCGGGGCAGAGCGTCGTCGTGTTGTCGTCCGGCACCGAGAGCCCGAGCTTCTTCTTCTTGTCCTTGCCGCCCAGCAGGAACTCGTGCGGCAGCTTCCGATTCAGCTTGTACCGGCCGACCTTGGCCAGGTCGTAGCGCTTCGGGTTGAAGAAGAGCTTCTTCAAGATGTCGCGCGCCGTGTCCGCCCGGGGAGGCTCGCCCGGCCGGAGCAGGTTGTAGATGCGCGTGAGCGCCTCTTCTTCGGTCTTGGTGGAGTCCTTCTTCAGCGTATTGCGCACGATATCGGCTTCGTCGCGGTGCGGAATGACGAAGACCTTGACCGTCGAGAAGCCCGCCTGGCGGAGCCCCTCCACGCGTTCCATGGTGATGATCTCGTTCGACTCGAGGAGCACCTCGCCGGTCTTCTCGTCGACGACGTCCTCGGCCGCGATCTTGCCCAGCGCGTCCGGCTCCTTCTTCGAGCGAGCGCCGCCGATCTCCTCCTCTTCCACTTCATAGAAGAGGTCGAGGATCTCGCGGTCGGACACGTAGCCCAGCGCCTTCAGGAGCACGGTGACCGGCAGCTTCCGCTTGCGGTCGATGTGAACGTACATGATGTCGTTCACGTCCAGGCTGAACTCGACCCACGAGCCGCGATACGGAATGATGCGTGCCGTGAACAGCTTCTTGCCGCTCGGGTGGATCGTCTCGTCGAAGAAGACGCCCGGCGAGCGGTGCAGCTGGCTCACGATGACGCGCTCGGCTCCGTTGATGATGAACGTGCCCTTGTCGGTGATGATGGGCAGCTCGCCGAGATAGACTTCCTGCTCGATGATGCTCTTGTCTTTCCGTCCCTCTTCCGTTTCCTCACGGACCCGAAGCCGCAGGGTGGCCTTGAGCGGGACGCTGAACGTCAGATCGCGCTCCTGGCACTCTTCCACGGAATACTTCGGATCGCCAAGGTCGTAGCGCACGAACTCCAGCGAGAAGAACTCGCGGGGATCGCTGATCGGAAAAACGCTATTGAAGACCTCCTGAAGCCCTTCGTTCTTGCGCTTCATCGGGTCGACGTCGGCCTGCAGGAATCCCCGGAACGAGTCCAGCTGGACGTCGAGCAGGTTCGGGATCTGAAGATCCCACGCCCGGTCGATCTTGCTGAAACTTCGCCGCTCCTTGCCGCGAATGGCTTTCACGTCGATCTCACCCTTTCGGTAACGCCCGGTTCCGTCACGTCGTCGGAACGGATGAACTTCAGCGGATTAGCGGATTACTTGATCTCGACGCCCGCTCCGGCTTCTTCCAACTTCTGCTTGACCGAGGCAGCCTCTTCCTTCGAGACCTTCTCCTTCACGGGCTTCGGTGCGCCGTCCACCAGGTCCTTCGCCTCCTTGAGGCCCAGGCCCGTCAGCTCGCGCACGACCTTGATCACGTTGATCTTCTTGTCGCCGGCGCTCATGAGGACGACGTCGAACTCCGTCTTCTCCTCGACCGCCGCCGCCGCGCCGCCGCCCATTCCGGGCATCGCGGCCATCATCGGCATCGCTGCCGTGACGCCGAACTTCTCTTCCATCATCTTCACGAGGCCGGAGACCTCGAGCATCGTCATACCCTCGACGATATCCAGTACCTGTTGTTCCTTCGCTGCGCTCACTTTGTTTCCTCCTCGGTCGACCAGGTGCCCGCGCGGGGCCTAGCCCTGCTTTTTCTTACCGATGGCATCGAGCACTCCCAACAGCTGGCGCATCGGGCCCTGTAGGACGCCGACGAAACCTTGCATGGGGGAGCGAAGACCACCGATGAGCTGGCCCAACAGCACCTCTCGCGAGGGCAACTGGGCCAAGGCCTTGATTCCGTCCGGACCGTAGAACTGGCCGGACACGTACGCCGCCTTGAGAGCCGGCTTCTCGAACTCCTTGGAAAAATCGGCGAGGATCTTCGCGGCGCCGACTTCGTCCGCGCCGAACGCGATCCCCGTGGGGCCCTCGAGGAACTTGTCGAGGCCCTCGACCCCGTGCGCCTTCAGGGCGCGCTTGGTCAGCGTATTTTTCGCGACGCGATATTCGACGTTCGCGTCGCGGAGCTTGCGTCGCATCTTCGTCGCGAGATCGACGTTCATGCCCTGGAAATCGGTCAGGTAGATCGACTTCGACCGGGCGATGAGATCCGAGATCTCGCTGACGGTCTGTTCTTTTTCGGCGGTCGCCATGGACGTGGACTCTCCTTACGCTTCTCGGTTCCTAGTCTGAATCTGGGGCGCTACGCCTTCAGGCTCGATTGAAGGGCAACGGGATCGAGCTTGACCGGCGGCCCCATCGTCGAACTCAGCGTCACGCTGCGCAGGTACTGGCCCTTCGCCGTCGCCGGCTTCATCCGGATCACCTCCCGGAGGAACGCCTGCACGTTGGCGACGAGTTGTTCCTTGCCGAACGACGCCTTGCCGATGGGAGCGTGGAGATTGCCCGCCTTGTCGACGCGGTATTCGATCTTGCCCGCCTTCACCTCGCGCACGGCCTTCGCCACGTCCATCGTGACGGTTCCGCTGCGGGGATTGGGCATGAGGCCGCGGGGCCCGAGCACGCGGCCCAGCTTGCCGACCTCGCCCATCATGTCCGGCGTGGCGATGATGACGTCCATATCCAGCCAGCCTTCGTTCAGCTTCTTGATGAACTCGTCCGCCCCCGCGAAGTCCGCGCCGGCTTCGCGCGCCTCGCGCTCCTTGTCACCCTTCGTCAGGACCAGGACGCGCACCTTCTTGCCGGTGCCGTGCGGGAGCACGACCGTGCCGCGAACCTGCTGCTCCGCGTGGCGCGGGTCGACGCCCAGCCGCATCGAGACCTCGACGGTCTCGTCGAACTTCGCGGTCGTCGCCTTCTTCAGGCGATCGACGGCTTCGTGCACGTCCGTGAGGGGCTCCACTCCAACGGCCTCGGTCGCGGCGCGATATCGCTTTCCGATCTTCATCGCGCCCCCCTAGCCTTCCACGTCGATGCCCATGGAGCGCGCCGTGCCCTCGACCATCTTGATGGCGGCTCCCAGGTCATTCGAGTTGAGATCTGGTCTCTTGAGCTCGGCGATCTCCCGCACCTGGTCCTTGGTGACCTTGGCCACCTTGTTGCGGTTGGGTTCGCCCGAACCCTTGGCGATCCCGGCGGCGCGCTTCAGGAGCACCGCCGCCGGCGGGGTCTTGGTGATGAACGTGAACGAGCGGTCGGTGAAGACCGTGATCACGACCGGGATGATGAGCCCCGGCTGGCCCTGCGTTCTCGCGTTGAAGGCCTTGCAGAACTCCATGATGTTCACGCCGTGCTGTCCCAACGCCGGCCCGATGGGGGGCGCGGGGGTCGCGTTTCCGGCGGGCACCTGGAGCTTGACGAGCGCCTGTACCGGTTTCGTTTTCGCCATCCTGATTCCTTTCCTTTCGCGGAGGGGGTCACCTCCGCTCCCACCTCGCGTGGTCGCGTGGCGGACGATTCGTCCGCCAAGCCGGCGCTAGACCGGCTGAACTTGCAGGAAGTCGAGTTCCACGGGCGTCGCTCGCCCGAAGATCGAGACCATGACCTTCACCTTCTGCCGTTCCGGATTCACCTCGTCGACGACGCCGGTGAAATCGGTGAACGGTCCGTCCACGACCTTGACGTGCTCGCCCGACTTGAACGGGACCTCGGCCGCGCCGCGCATCCGGCCGCCGGCCTCCAGGTGTCCGAGGATCCGCTTCACCTCCACCTCGCGAAGGGGAATCGGATCCTGCCCCGAGCCGACGAAGCGCGTGACGCCGGGCACGTTCTGCACGACGAGGCGCGTCTCCTGGTCCAGGTCCATCTCGACGAGCACGTAGCTCGGGAACGTCTTGCGCTTGGACGTGATGCGCTTTCCGTCCTTCATCTCGGCGAATTCCTCGGTGGCAACGAGGATTTGGCCGAAATGGCCCTCGAGACCGGCCGCGTGGATGGCCCTCTCGAGATTTGCCTTCACTTTGTTCTCATGACCCGAATACGTATGGATCACATACCAATGCATGATGCGTTTTTCCTTCCCGCGGCTAGCCGAGGAGCCGGATCAAGGCTTCGAATGCGAAGGAGAGCGCCCGGTCCACGATTCCGATGAAGATCGAGACGATCACCACCATCACGATCACCACCATGGTCGACTCGCGCAGTTCGGCGCGCGGCGGCCAGGAGACCTTGGTCATCTCCACCCGAACGTCCTTGATGTACTCGGTCAGGCTCGCGAGGACGCCCGTTCGGGTGCCGTTTTTTTCGACAGTCGGTTCCGCTCGCACGAAGCTCCCTTTCCGGTGCTCTACGAATGAAGGTGGCAGGCCAGGAGGGATTCGAACCCCCGACACCCGGTTTTGGAGACCGGTGCTCTAACCGGACTGAGCTACTGGCCTACCCAAATCCGGCCCGGCGCTTTACCGGGTCTCTTTGTGAAGCGTGTGCTTCCGGCAGCGCGGGCAGTACTTCTTCCACTCGACGCGGTCCGGGTGCTTCCGCTTGTTCTTCGTGTTGGTGTAGTTCCGCTCCTTGCAGTCGTTGCAAGCGAGCGTGATCAGGTCGCGCATGGGCTCCTAGCCTTCCCCCGCTCTTACTGGACGATCTCGGTCACGACACCGGCGCCGACGGTGCGGCCGCCCTCGCGAATCGCGAACCGAAGCTCCTTCTCCATCGCGATCGGCGTGATCAGCTCGATCACGAGATCCACGTTGTCTCCCGGCATCACCATCTCCCGACCCTCCGGAAGCGTCGCCACTCCCGTCACGTCCGTCGTCCGGAAGTAGAACTGCGGCCGGTATCCCTGGAAGAACGGCGTGTGACGACCGCCCTCCTCCTTCGTCAGGATGTACGCCGAACCCTTGTACTTCTTGTGCGGCGTCACCGACTTCGGCGCGCACAGCACCATCCCTCGCTCCAAATCGTCCTTATCGACTCCACGCAACAAGAGACCCACGTTGTCCCCCGCCTGCGCGTCGTCCAAGAGCTTCCGGAACATCTCCACACCCGTCACCACCGTCTCCCGCGTGTCCCGGAGCCCCACGATCTCCACCTTGTCCCCCACCTTCACCTTCCCGCGCTCCACACGGCCCGTCCCCACCGTCCCACGACCCGA
>Ga0070696_100002820_pt1 | contig 11547 bp, 8 predicted proteins | sample KBSK1253metaG_FD_65474 | JGI IMG/M metagenome (GOLD analysis project Ga0070696, IMG submission 65474) | Corn, switchgrass and miscanthus rhizosphere microbial communities from Kellogg Biological Station, Michigan, USA - KBS K1-25-3 metaG | ecosystem: Host-associated > Plants > Roots >... | reverse complement strand
CCGGACTCGCGGTGCACGCGAGCGGAATATGCCCCTCGCCAGCCAGCAGTCCGGACGTGGGATCGAGACCCACCCATCCGGCACCGGGGATGTAAGCCTCGGCCCAGGCATGAAGGTCGGTGAAATCGCGCTCGGCGCCCGACGGGCCGTCGAGCGCCTTCACGTCGGCGACAAGCTGAATCAGGTACCCGGAGGCGAAGCGCGCCGCGATGCCGAGCCTGCGCAGGACCTGCACGAGAAGCCACCCCGAATCGCGGCACGAGCCGCTGCGCTGCGCGAGCGTTTCGTCGGGCGTCTGCACGCCGGGCTCCATGCGGACGAGATAGGCGATGTCGTCCTTCACGCGCGAATTGACGCCGACGAGCAGGTTCACCGTCGCCAGGCCGTCCGCGACCGATCGGCGAAACGAATCGAGCCACGCGTCGAGCAGGCGTCCCGAAGGCGCCGACTCCAGAAACGGGGCGAGCTCCCTGGCGAGCGTGGGCGAGTATGCGAACGGAAACGTCTGCGCGTACGGCTCGACGAAAAAATCGAACGGATTGATCACCGTCAGCTCGGCAGTGAGATTGACGACGACTTCGAGGCGCTCGGTCGGCGCCGGGAACACCACACGCGCGATCCAGTTGCCGTACGGGTCCTGCTGCCAGTTGGTGAAATGCTCCGCGGGCTCGATCGAAAGCGAGTAGGCGGGAATGGGCGTGCGGCAATGCGGTGCCGGACGAAGCCGGATTTCGTGCGGCGACAGCGTGACCGGCCGGTCGTACGAATAGCGCGTGCGGTGCGCGAGCGCGACGCGAATGGCCATTCGCCGGTTGCTCAGAGCCAGTCGGGATCGGGCAGTTGCGCGAATACGCGGCGCAGCCCTTCTCCCCACTGGTGATGGATCAACTGGAAATAAGGATCGAATTCCTGGATGCGCCGTTGCAGCGCGACCTTGAGGCTGCCGGTCTCGTACACGAGCACGTCGATCGGCAGCCCGACGGATATGTTCGAGCGCATCGTCGAGTCGAACGAGACGATGATGCATTTCATCGCATCGAGCAGCGACGTGCCGCGATGGACGACGCGATCGATCACCGGCTTTCCGTATTTCGATTCGCCGATCTGGAAATAGCAGGTGTCCGGCGTTGCCTCGATGAAATTGCCCTCGCTGTACACCTCGAAAAGCCGCGGCGCTTCACCATGAATCTGTCCGCCGACGATGAAGTTGGCCGACGCATCGATGTTGTTCTGCACCATGTACGGCCCGTCGCGCGCCTTCACCTCGCGCAGCGCGTCGCCCATCATCCGCGCGACCTCGAACATCGACGTCGCCGTCCAGATGTGCTGGGCTTCATCACCGGCGCGCGCCTGCTGCTCGAGGATGTTGATCGCGTTCTGGGTGACCGAGAGGTTGCCCGACGAGAGCGTCACGACGACGCGGTCGGCATCGCGGGCGAACACGCGCATCTTCGAAAACCGGGCGATGTGGTCCACCCCCGCGTTGGTGCGCGAATCGGACGCGAAAATCATCCCGGCGTCCAGCGACATGGCGACGCAATACGTCATGAGAAAACAGATGTAATAGTCATTGCAAGCACTTGTTATTAAACACTTTATATTGACGCAATATCATACCGGTACCAGGAACGCCCTGCTCACTTCGTCGCCGAGCCCTGAAATATGTTCCAGGAAATCCATCAGGTATTCGTGCAGGCCGAACTCCATGATGTCGTCGGTGCGCCCGTAGTGCAGCCGCGCGTGCATTTCACCGGCTCGGCGCTCGACCTCGCGGGTTTGCGCATCGCACAGCAGCTCCAGCGTGTCGTGAATGAAGTTCATGCAGCAATGAAGCGAGCGCGGCATGTCGTCGCGCAGGATCAGCAACTCGGCGATCCGCCGCGGCGCGATGACGTCGCTGTAGATCTTGCGATACGACTCGAAGCCCGACAGCGACTGCAACAGCGACGCCCACTGGTAGTAATCGACGGCGCCACCGACGTCGGCAACCGACGGCAGCAGGATGTGATACTTGGTGTCGAGGATACGCGCCGTGTTGTCCGCGCGCTCCATGTGTGTGCCGAGCCGGATGAAATGGTAAGCCTCGTCGCGCAGCATCGTGCCGAACGTGACGCCGCGAAAGAGATGCGAGCGCATCTTGACCCAGTCAAGGAAATCCGACACGCCGCGCGACTGGATGCGCTCGTAATCGTACGCGCGCATCTCGATCCAGGCCGAGTTCAGGTCCTCGTACATCTCGGACGTGATGGCGCCGCGCACCGTGCGTGCCGACTCGCGCGCGGCGCGAAGACACGCATGGATCGACGACGTGTTGGACGGCTCGAGGATCATGAAGCGCAGCGCATTTTCCGCCGTGAGCTCGGGATGGCGCTCGTAATACGACGTGGCGAGTCCGAGCGTGATCAGCGGAACCGACCAGGGATCCGCCCACGCCAGCCCGGCCTCGCGCACCTGATAGGGCAGCAGCGACGTCCGGTACGTCACGTCGAGAAGCCGCGCCGTGTTCTCGGCGCGCTCGATGTGGCGTGCCATCCAGTAGAGCTCGTTCGCGTGGCGGCTCAGCATGCTTCGTCGGGGGCCAGTACCCACGTGTCCTTCGTGCCGCCGCCCTGCGACGAATTGACGACGAGCGATCCTTCGCGCAAGGCGACGCGGGTGAGGCCGCCGGGCACGAGACCCACGCCCTTCCCTGCCAGCACGTACGGCCGAAGATCGACGTGCCGGGGCGCCAATCCGGCGGCGACGAACGTCGGGCACGTCGACAGCGCGAGTGTCGGCTGCGCGATGTAGCGCGCCGGTGCGGCGAGGATCCGCTGGCGGAACGCGTCGCGCTCGGCCGCCGTCGCGGCCGGGCCGATCAGCATGCCGTACCCGCCGGCACCGTGCACTTCCTTGACCACGAGTTGATCGAGGCGTGCGAGCGCGTCGGCGCGATCGTCGTCGCGGGACAGCAACAACGTCGGCACGTTCGCGAGCAGTGGCTCCTCGGTCAGGTAGAACCGGATCATGTCCGGCACGTACGGATAGATCGACTTGTCGTCCGCGACACCGGTGCCGATCGCATTGGCGAGCGTCACGCGCCCGGCGCGATACGCGGCGAAAATCCCCGGCACGCCAAGCATCGAATCCGGACGAAACGCGAGCGGATCGAGAAAATCGTCGTCGACACGCCGGTAGAGGACGTGCACGCGCTGCGGGCCCCGCGTCGTGCGCATGTAGACGGTGTCGTCCTGCACGAAAAGGTCCTGCCCTTCGACGAGCTCGACGCCCATCTGCTGCGCGAGGAACGCGTGCTCGAAATACGCCGAGTTCCAGGCGCCCGGCGTGAGCACGGCGACCGTCGGCCGCTCTTCCCCGGCGGGTGCTACGGCGCGCAGGTTTTCGAGCAGCCGGTCCGGGTAATGCTGGATCGGCCTGATCGAGCGCGTCGCAAAGAGCTCCGGGAAGAGCCGCATCATCATCTTGCGGTTTTCCAGCATGTACGAGACGCCGGAGGGCACGCGCAGGTTGTCCTCGAGCACGCAATACTCGCCGCCGTCCGCGCGTACCACGTCGATGCCCGCGACGTGTGCATAAATCCCGCCCGGCACGTCGACACCGACCATCTCGCGCCGATATTGCGCGTTGCCGAGCACGCGTTCGGCCGGAATGACGCCGGCGCGCAGGATCGATTGCGCGTGATAGATGTCGGACAGGAAGAGGTTCAACGCGCGTACGCGCTGCACGAGGCCCGCTTCGAGCCGGCGCCATTCATCCGCCGGAATGATCCGCGGCACGAGATCGAACGGAATGAGTCGCTCGGTGCCCGACTGCTCGCCATACACGGCGAACGTGATGCCGACGCGATGAAAAAGCCGCTCGGCCTCTTCGCGTTTCTGGGCGATGCGGTCGGGCGGCGTGCGCTCGAGCCAGTCGGCGAAGGGCCGGTAGTGCGGCCGGACGTCACCATCCTCCGTGCGCATTTCGTCGTAGATCGGCGACGACATCCGGGGTTGTACAGGAGAGGTGCTCACGGCAAGCAATCGGCAAGCCAACCGGGTAAAACCTTTGGAAAACAATCGTCGGTCGGGTCCGGGCTTCGCCCGCCGCGTTCCGCCAAACCGGTCTCGACCCGGAGATGCACGAAAGTGGTGCATATTTGTCCAGGACGGACATCGACAAAGTTCGGAATCGGGTTTGAACTGCCCCCCGGCGTATGGTTAAATCGCGGCTCCTGTCTGGGTTCGCGGGGCGGTTAGCTCAGCGGTAGAGCACTGCCTTCACACGGCAGGGGTCACTGGTTCGAACCCAGTATCGCCCACCACATGAACCAAGGGGTTACGCGCAAGTGTAACCCCTCTTTTTTTGGCTCGACCGTCGATGACGCCACCCATTCCTCGCGCTTTTGTGTTCGATGCCTACGGCACCTTGTTCGACGTGCACTCGGTCATAACCCTCGCCGAGGAGCTGGCGCCGCGCCAGGGCGCGGTGCTGTCGCAGGTGTGGCGAACGAAGCAACTCGAGTACACCTGGCTGTCGTCGCTGATGCTTTCGCCCGGCTATCGGCGCGAGGATTTCTCGACGTTGACGGCGCGCGCGCTCGATTACGCGGTTTCGCAATTGATGGTGCCGCTTTCCGCGGCCGATCGGCAGCGGCTCCTCGACGCGTATCGGGCGCTGTCGCCCTTTCCCGATGCAACCGACGCGCTGGCGGTTCTCGCGCCGCGCCCGCGCTTTATCCTGTCGAACGGCACGCTCGACATGCTCGAGCCACTGGTCAGGACATCGTCGCTCGCGCCGCACATCGACGGCCTGCTGTCGGTCGACGCGGCCGGCATCTACAAGCCTTCCCCGCGCGTGTACCAATTGGCCGTCGACCGGCTGCAGCTCCCGCCGGCCGACATCGCGTTCATCTCGTCCAACGGCTGGGATGCCGCGGGCGCCAAGGCATTCGGATTCACGACGTTCTGGATCAACCGCTACGGCCTGCCCGTCGAACGGCATGCACCGGAACCGGATTACGTCGTCGGATCGCTCGCGCACGTGGCCGCACTCTCGCAGTAAATGGGTCTCGCGGCAAATCGGAAATCGGTGTCGGAGGTGTAATTATCGGGATCGAGCCGATAGTTACACCTCCGACACCGATTTGCTCTTTCGCGGCGGCGCTTTCGCCCGGCAGCGGGCGACGGCGTCGCGAATCGCCGCGATCGCGGCCGGCCGGGGAAAGCTGCGCCGATATGCGAGCGCGATCCGTCGCGACGGCGCCGGCTGCGTGAACGGCACCGGCACGACGAGCTGGCTGTGATAGCGCGGCGTCAGTGCATCCCGCGGCAGCACGGAAACGCCCAGTCCCGACGCGACCATGTTGCGCACCGTTTCCAGCGAATTCGTGCGCGTGACCTGCGCGCCGGACTGGTTGAGCTCCGGACACGCGTCGAGCACCTGGTTGCGAAAGCAGTGCCCGACGTTGAGCAGGATCGTGTGCTCGCCGGCGAGCTCGTCGGGCGCGATCGACTTGCGCCGCGTCCACTTGTGACCGTGCGGCACGACGACCTGGAACGGCTCCTCGTACATGAATTCGGTCACCACTCCCGGCGGATCGAACGGCAGCGCGATGATCGCCGCATCGATTCGGCCGGTGCGCAGTCCCGCCTCGAGGTTTTCGGTCAGCGTTTCCTCGATGTCGAGCGGCATTTGCGGCGCCGCCGCATGCAGCTCGACAATCAGGTCGGGCAGCAGGTACGGTGCGACCGTGTGGATGATTCCGAGCCGCAGCGTGCCGACGAGCTGGTTGCGCCCGCCGATCGCGATCTCGCGGATTCGCGCCGCCTCTTCGAGCACCTTCTGCGCCTGCTCGACGATGCGCTCGCCGACCGGCGTGATCGTGATCTCGCTCTTGCCCCGCTCGAACAGCGCCGCTCCCAGCTCGTCTTCCAGTTTCTGGATCGCCACCGACAACGCCGGCTGGCTCACGAAGCACTTGGCCGCCGCGCGCCCGAAGCTGCGCTCGCGCGCCACCGCCACGATGTAGCGCAGCTCGTTGAGCGTCATCGCGCAGGCTTGCGGGCGGCGAGAAAGCGCGCGAACGCCTCGCCGACCTCCGCATGCCGCGCGCCGAAATCGACCGTCGCTTCGAGGTAACCGAGCTTGCTGCCGCAGTCGTAGCGGCGCCCCTCGAATTCGTAGGCCAGCACGCGCTCTTCCGTCATCAGCCGCACGATGCCGTCGGTGAGCTGGATTTCGCCGCCCGCACCAGCTGGCATGGTGCGCAGATGATGAAAGATGCGTGGCGAGAGTACGTACCGTCCGACCACCGCAAGCGTCGACGATGACGTTCCGGGCGACGGCTTCTCGATCATGCGCGTGATCCGTCTGACGCGCTCCCCGGCGGACTCGGGTTCCGCCTCGACGATCCCGTAATTGGCCGCCTCCTCCGGCGCGACTTGCATGACGCCGATCACCGACGCGTTCTCCCGCGCCGCGAGATCGATCATCTGCTTCATCACCGGCGTCGACGCATGGATCAGGTCATCGGCGAGCAGCACCGCGAACGGCTCGTCGACGACGACCGGTTCAGCGCACAGCACGGCGTGACCGAGGCCGAGCGCCTCGTTCTGGCGGATGTACACGCAGTTGATGCCCGGCGGCGTGGCCGCCTGCACCTGTTCGAGCAGCAGCGTCTTGTTGCGCAGCGCAAGCTCGGTTTCGAGCTCGTACGCCTTGTCGAAGTGGTCCTCGATCGCCCGCTTGTTGCGGCCGGTGATGAAGATCATGTCGGTGATTCCCGCCGACGCCGCCTCCTCGACTGCGTACTGGATCAACGGCTTGTCGACGACCGGCAGCATTTCCTTCGGACTCGCCTTCGTCACCGGGAGGAAGCGGGTGCCAAGCCCCGCGACCGGGAACACGGCTTTCGTGATCTTCTTCATGTCATTGGGCTTTCGAGCAATGCGCGCATCCTGTCTTCGTCGATGATCGCAACGCCGAGCGACTCGGCTCTGGCAAGCTTACTGCCGGCGTCGGCGCCCGCGACGACGTAGTCGGTTTTTTTCGACACGCTTCCGGCCACGGTGGCGCCCGCCGCCTCGAGCAGCGCCTTCGCCTCGTCGCGCGACAACGACGGCAGCGTTCCGGTCAGCACGAACGTTTTGCCGGTGAGCGGACCGGCCGCCGTACGCCGGCGCGGACCTTCGGTCCAGCGGACGCCGCCCTTGCGCAACGCATCGATCACGTCGCGATTGTGCGGCTCGGCGAAAAAGTCGCGGATCGATTCGGCGAGAACCGGGCCGACGTCACGCACCTCGAGCAATTCCGCGTCGCTGGCGGCCATCAGCGGTGCGAGGGAACCGAAGTGCGCGGCCAGGTCGCGCGCCGTGGCCTCGCCGACGTGCCGGATGCCGAGCGCGAATATGAAGCGGGCCAGTGTCGCGTCACGGCTCCGGTCGATCGCCGCAATGACGTTCGCAGCGCTCTTGTCCGCCATCCGGTCGAGGGCGACGAGATCGGCCTGCTGCAGACGATAGATGTCGGCCGGCGTTCGCACGCGCTCACCGTCGACGAGCTGGTCGATCAGCTTTTCGCCCAGCCCTTCGATGTCCATCGCATGGCGGCTCGCGAAATGCCGCAGCGCCTGCTTGCGCTGCGCCGGGCAGACAAGCCCGCCGGTGCAGCGCGCGACCGCCTCGCCGGGGAGCCGCACGACGGCCGAGCCGCATTCGGGGCATCGCGTGGGCATCACGAATTCGCGCGCATCGACCGGGCGCAGTTCCGGCAGCACGCGGACGACTTCGGGAATGACGTCGCCGGCGCGGCGCACGATCACCGTATCGCCGATTCGCACGTCCTTGCGCCGCACCTCGTCCTCGTTGTGCAGCGTCGCGTTCGTCACCGTGACCCCGCCGACGAACACCGGTGTCAGCCGCGCGATCGGCGTGATCGCGCCGGTCCTTCCGACCTGCACGCCGATATCGATGAGGCGCGTCGCCATCTCTTCCGCCGGGAATTTGTGCGCGACGGCCCAGCGCGGCTCCCGCGTCACGAAGCCCAGGTCGCGCTGCAGCGCAAGACGGTTGACCTTGTAGACGACGCCGTCGATGTCGAACGGCAGCCGATCGCGCATCCCGGTCACCTCCTCGTAGAACGCGACCAGCTCCTCGCCGCCGTGCGCGACGCGCCGATGATCATCGACCGGAAGCCCGAAGGCTGCGAGCGTGTCGAGCAGGTCCGAGTGGGTGGCGGGCAACGACCCGCCGCGCACCTCGCCGACGCCGTACGCGAAGAAGTGCAGCGGGCGCGCCGCCGTAATAGCGGGATCGAGCTGGCGCACGGCGCCCGCGGCCGTGTTGCGCGGATTGATGAACGTGCGCAATCCCGCGGCAAGCTGGCGCGCATTGAGGCTTGCGAAGTCCGCGCGCGTCATGTACACCTCGCCGCGCACGTCGAGGATCTCGGGTGGATCCTTCGTCGCGAGGCGCCGTGGAATTGCGCGGATCGTATGGATGTTGCGCGTGACGTCTTCGCCAACTTCACCGTCGCCGCGCGTCGCGGCCACCGCCAGGCGGCCCTTCTCGTAGCGAACGTTGATGGCCAGACCGTCGAACTTGAGCTCGGCGATGTACTCGACCGGCGGCGCATCTTCGCCAAGCCCGAGGTCGCGCCGGATGCGCGCGTCGAACTGCGCAGCACCCGCGGGCGTCGTGTTCGTTTCGGTGCGGATCGACAGCATCGGCACCGCGTGGCGGACCGGCGCGAATTGCGCCGACGCGGCGCCGCCGACGCGCCGCGTCGGCGAGTCGGGCATGACGAGCGACGGATGGTCGACTTCGAGCGCCTGCAGCTCGCGAAAGAGCGCGTCGTATTCGGCGTCGCTGATCGTCGGCTGGTCGAGGACGTAATAGTTGCGGTTGTGCGTCCTTATCGCTTCGCGCAGCGCGGCCGCGCGTTCGGCGACCGCCGTGGGGACCGCGGAGGATTCCTTCGCCGCGGGCACTCTCTGGCCTGTAACGAGGCTAAGCGCTGAACAGCGCCATGGCGCGCGCGCTGCCGGGCTCGATGTGCACCGTGCGCAATGCGTCGGCAGCCGCCTCGACCTGCTCGCGAATCCTGACCAGCGCCGCGTCGTCGAGGGGACGGCGCTTGTCGTCGACGAGCTCCGCACCGAGCGTTACCGCCATGCGGCGCGCGGCGAGCTTCATCTGGTCGAACACGCGCACCGGGTCGGCGAGCCGCGCAACGTCGAGCAGGAAAACGACGCCATTGGTGGCCGTGAGGCGCAGCATGTCGGCGCTGAAGGGATCGGGTCGCAAATTCTGCAGAGTATAGAGGACGACCCCGGTCTCCTCCTGGACGAGCTCGAAGCGGCCGGCCTGTGAGAGACGGAAGCCCGATGCCTCCGCAACGCCGCGCAGGCGCGTGCCGGCGATCGACGCGGGCTCCCGGATTTGCACGGTCAGGCCGATCTGCACATCGAGCTCGGCGCACAGGCGATCGAGCGATTCGGCGCGCGCGAGCTCGTGTTCAATGTCCGGCGGCGTGAACGGCGCCTGCAACGCCGTCGCGACATCGCCAACGACGCGCACGAACGTATCGAGTTGCGCGCGCGACGCCGCGCCATTGCGATCGGCCAGCAGCATGCACGCAACGATGTCCGAGAAGCGCCCGGGCGTGTCGCTCGCGAGACGCTCCCAATCCGATCGCGCGTCCGGCCGGCCGAACCAGCGCAGCGGTTTGCCGATCCTTGCGTGGAGTCCCGCTGCCAGCGCGCCGGCGGCAACGGGCGCTGCGGGCTGCAGCGGAATCAGGCACTCGATCTCGTGATCGGGCGCAGGCGCCATCTTCGGCGCGGCGCGCCCGTGTCCCGCGGTGTGCGGGGACGCAACGCGGACGGACGCATCGGACGGCGCAACGTTCGTCGCGACCGCTGCGGCGGATGTTTCGGTCGGAACGTCGTCGGGAATCTCGAACGACGTCGGCGGGGCGATGACGTCGAGCGGCGGCTCGAAGGTCGAATCCCGTGCCGTGCCCGAGCGAAACGCGGGTCCGCCTTCAGGGGCGCTCGCCGGTGTGGTCGAAGCGCGCTGCGCGCCGAGCGTGGGCTCGACGCGCTCGCCGGCGCGCGCCGGCACGTTCGCGTCGGGCCGATCGGCGGACGGGCGCGCTTGCGCAACGCGGCGCGTGAGGCGCCGCTCCTGCCAGACGTTGTACAAGATGACACCGACGACCAGCACGATGCCGGCGACGATCAAGCCGATCTGCAGGGAACTCATGGGTGCAGGAAGTATAGCGCGCGATCCGACGCCATCAGCTACGTCGCGAGCTGTGGTTCGGACGCGAGCTCGAGCGCTTCGGCGATGTCGACGGCGACGACGCGCGACACCCCGAGGTCGGGCATCGTGATGCCGACGAGCTGGGTCGCCATTTCCATCGTGATCTTGTTGTGCGAGATGAACAGGAACTGCGATTCGGCGGACATCTCGCGCACCATTTCGCAAAAGCGGTGCGTATTCGACTCGTCGAGCGGCGCGTCGACTTCGTCGAGCAGGCAGAACGGCGCGGGATTCAACTGGAACAGCGCAAACACGAGCGCGATCGCCGTCAGCGCCTTTTCCCCGCCCGAAAGCTGATGGATCGTCGTGTTGCGCTTGCCCGGCGGATGCGCGATCACCTGTACGCCGGAATCGAGGATTTCCTCGCCGGTCAGGAGGAGCTTCGCCTGGCCGCCGCCGAACAGCGTGGGAAAGAGCTTGGCGAAATTCGTGCTCACGATGTCGAACGTCTGCTGCAGCAGCTCCCGCGATTCGCGGTCGATCTGGCGAATCGCCGACTCGAGCGTGGTCATCGCCTCGGTGAGATCGGCTGCCTGGCGATCCAGATACGACTTGCGCTCGCTCGCCTGCGTCAGCTCGTCGAGTGCTGCCAGGTTGACGGCGCCGAGCTCCGCGATGGCGCCCGCAAGGCGCTCGATTTCGCCGGGCAACGTGCGCGCGCTTCCCCAGGCTTTCAATGCCTCCGGCAGCGCGGCAATATCGGCATTGGCTTCGGCCAACTGCTCGGCGAATTGCTGCTCGGCGATCGCTGCCGCCTGCTCCTTGAGCTGCATCTCCTGGATCTTCGCGCGTGCCGGATCGAGCTTCTGCTCCGCGACCAGCCGCGCCTCGTCGCCTGCGCGAAGCTCCGCCGTCAACGCTTCCTGACGATTGCGCGCCGCCGCCAGCGCCTGCTCGGCTTCACCGCGCGCAGCGAGTTGCCGCTGCAGGGCTTCCTCGACGGGCGTCCAGTCGACCGATTGCCGCTCGCTCGTCAGTTGCGCGAGGAGCACTTCCTGCTGGGCGGCTTGCGCCGTCAGCGATTCGCGGCGGCGCGCGATATCCGCGAGGCGGTCGCGGCAACTGCGCTCGGCGAACTGCGCCTCCTGCGCCGCGCGTTCGGCGAGCCGCAACTGCTCGCGGCTTCGCGCGAGCGCCACTTCGGCTTCGTTTCGCGCATGGCGCGCCGCCTCGCGCTTGTCCATCTGATCGTGCAACTGCGATTGCCGGTCGGCGATGTCGGCCGCGATCGCCGCATGCTCAT
>Ga0070696_100002815_pt1 | contig 11551 bp, 7 predicted proteins | sample KBSK1253metaG_FD_65474 | JGI IMG/M metagenome (GOLD analysis project Ga0070696, IMG submission 65474) | Corn, switchgrass and miscanthus rhizosphere microbial communities from Kellogg Biological Station, Michigan, USA - KBS K1-25-3 metaG | ecosystem: Host-associated > Plants > Roots >... | reverse complement strand
TTGCCCAGGATGACGTCGTCCACTTCGACGGGATCGACGCCGTGTCGCGCGAGCAGCTCGACGATGGCGACGCGTCCCAATTCACGAGCATGCACGGAGGATAGGGCGGTGCCGGCCTTGGCGAAGGGCGTTCGATACCCGTCCGTGAGCACCACGTCGCGCATGATCGAAGCCTAGCTCGGTTGCGATGGACGATAAGTTTTTGCCACGACTTAGCGAGTGTGTCACAGTAGCCGGCGGAGGTCAACGAATGGACGTGAAAACCGCGCCGGAACTGCTTCGCTACGTGCTCGAAACGCACAAGAAGCCCGATGCATTTCTCGTGCGTCGCGCCGGCGTTTGGACGCGCGTGTCGACCGAAGAATACGCGTCGCATATCGCCGCCGTCGCGGCCTGGCTGAAGGAGCGCGGCGTCGCCCGCGGCGACCGTGTCGCGATCCTCTCCGAAAGCCGCTACGAGTGGGTCGTGGCGGACATGGCGATCTTGTCGATCGGCGCCGTTTCCGTCCCCTTCTACGCCACGCTGCCCGCCGGACAGATCGTGCCGCTCGTCGCGGACTCGGGCGCGATCGGCGCCTTCGTGTCCAATCGGGAACAGCAGGACAAGTTGGCCACGGCCGGGCCCGGCGGCACAACTCTTCGCTGGATTTACGCATTCGACGAGGATGGGTTGCCCGCCCCACTCGCGGGCGGGACGCGCGCGAGTGCGCCCTCGAGCGCCGCGATCCCGATCGGTCCCGACGACCTCGCGACGATCATCTACACGAGCGGCACGACCGGCACCCCGAAGGGCGTGATGCTGACGCACGGGAACATCGCCGCCGAGGTCCAACTCTCGCTCCAATCGATGAAGATCGCGAGCGACGACCTTTACCTCTCGTTCCTTCCTTTGAGCCACGTGTTCGAGCGCGTCTCCGGCTTCTATACGATGTTCTACGCTGGGGCGACGATCGCCTACGCCGAATCGTTCGAACGCCTCGCGACAAACCTACGCGAAATTCATCCGACCATCATCCTCGCGGTGCCGCGCCTCTACGAGAAGGTACTGGCGCGCGCGCGGGAGACGGCCGCCGGATCAGGAGGCTTCACGCGCTCCATCTTCGAGTGGGCCTACCGGGTGGCGATGGAGTGGGGCGAGCGGCGAAACGCGGGGCGCGGGATCCCGCCCCTCCTCGCGCTCCAGCACGCGATCGCGGGCGCCCTGGTGTACAAGAAGATCGCGAGCGGCATGGGCGGACGTACGCGGTTACGTGTGTCCGGTGGCGCGCCCCTCAACCGCGACGTCGGGCTTTTCTACCTCGGCGCCGGATTGCCGATCCACGAAGGCTACGGCCTGACCGAGACGTCGTCCGCGATCAGCGTGAACACGTTCGAGATGCACCGCGTCGGCACGGTGGGGCCGATCCTCAACGGCCTCGAGGTGCGAATCGCCGAGGACGGCGAGATCCTGGTCCGCGGCCCCGTCATCATGATGGGCTACTGGCAAAAGCCCGAAGACACGTCCGCCGTTCTCGAGAACGGCTGGCTCCACACGGGCGACATCGGCGAGATCGACACGGACAGGTGCCTTCGCATCACGGACCGAAAGAAGGACCTTTTGGTCACGTCGGGGGGTAAGAAGGTAGCGCCGCAGCCGATCGAGGCGGCGCTCAAGTCTTCCCCGCGCATCGCGGAAGCGCTCGTGGTGGGCGACGGCCAGAAGTACATCGCCGCGCTGATCCTTCCCGCCCCGGGCGCGACGCGCGATGGGATCGCGGAGGACGTAGAGCGCGTGAACGGATCGCTCGCGCAATTCGAGCGGATCAAACGGTTCGAATTGATACCCGACGACATGACGATCGAGAACGGCCTCATGACGCCATCGCTCAAACTGAAACGGAAGGCCGTGATTGCACACCATCGGGAGCTGGTGGCGCGCCTCTTCCAGGGGGCGTAGTTCTCTGAACCGTCGCCGCTATCCGGCACCGGCTGGCCGTGCGCTTCTCCGCGCGGCGGCGCTCCTCCTCTCGCTGACAATCGCCGTCCCCACCGCGGCCATCGCGCGGTCGCTCGCGGCTTCCGACGTCGTACTCGACCTGAGCCCCGCGACAGACCTCCTCGCGACGTGGCCCAAGGCCGGGACGGGCACCGCTGACGCGCCCCGCCGCGTTCGCGCCGCGGAACGCCGCGCCGCGCTCGCGCTGGGACAGACGCCAGCCTACCGCGCCCTCCGCGCCTTCATCGCCGCCGAGAATCGCTGCACGCTGGCCGACGCGGAGTTCGCGCGAGCGGTGACGCATCCCGACTCGACGCTCTGCGGTCTCTCGCTCCAGCCCGCATACGTCGACCGGGACCAGATCCGCGCCCTGGCGGCGGAGCTTCACTCGTACTCGGATTCGCTCGCGATCTGGATCGCCGCCGAGGCCGGGCGATACCTACCGATGGCGGAGGAGTGGCGACCGGTCCGGTTTTGGTTCGTCGTGTCGAGCCGCTGGTCGTTCGATGCGGTGACGCTCTCTCCCGAGCTGGCCGGCACGACCGAGCCGATCGTGCTGATCAATCTGACGGAAGTGATCGGCTACGGCGCGAACACGAACGAGCGAGTCCGGACGCTGGCGCACGTGATGGCCCACGAAGCGTTCCATTCCGCCTTGCGCCAGCGCGAGCGGCTGCTCGTCGGATGGGCGAAGTACCAGCAGCCGATCCGTTCCCCGCTCGATTACATCGCGCGCGTGATGACCGACGAGGGGGTCGCGCACTGGATCGACTGGGGCGGGCGTCCGGGAGCGGACTCGATCTTCACGAGAAGCGTGCCGGGACCCCACGAGGCGAAGGCGTTCGATCAGCTCGCGATCGCCACGCGGCGGGTCCGGGACCGGGACAGCGACTTCGAGGGCCGGACGGAGGTGCTCCAGATGGCGTCGAACGGCCCGCTCTGGAGCAAATACGGCGCGATCAGCGGGATGTTCGCCGCGTATCGGATCGAGTCGCAGCTCGGCCTCGACTCTCTGCGAGCCGCCGTGACGGGTGGCCCCAGCGAATTCCTGAAAATGTATGGCCGCGTTGCGGCCGCGGACACCCTCCTGAAACGGGTGCCCGCGGCGCTCGGCGGGGGGTAGGGGATACTCCGAGCTTTAACCTGCGCGAAATGGCACACGTTCTCCTAAACCGCTGCATCAACGTCAGCTAGAGCCAAATAGAAGGATTCGGCGGCCCAACCGGAATTGGGGGACTTTCCGCGAACCCTGGCTGACAACCGCCATGTAGGATAATCACCGACATTGCATATAGATAGGGAGCCCCCGGCCCCCTTGCAGTCTTCGATGCCGGTGAATTGGACCAATCCCGCCACGAAAACCCCTCAGGGCTCTCCCTTCGGCCAATTATTGGCCGCCGCACCTTCGGCGTAAATCCAAATAATATAGCCGGTTACGCCCCGAAAAGAATTTCGCCTCCCGTTTCGCCCGGATGCCATTCCTGGTCCCCCGGTTGCCTTAGTGAAGGTCAACGGATCGAGGGGGCCACGGACGGCAGGCGCAACAAGGAGGCACCAGATGGAACGCACGAACGGCAGGACCCAGGGAATCAAGAAGGCGGTGGCGGTGCTGGCCTTGATGGCGGCGATGGCTTCGACGGGCTGCGGACAGAACGCGCTGCTGAACCCGACGTCGGATCAGATCTCGGCGGGTGGCGGCTCGAACCAGGTGAAGTCGCTGGATTCTGGCTCGCACGATCCGAATCCGGCCGCGCACGACCCGAACCCCTAGACGTCAGGATTGGGACATTGCGTTGAGCCCATTCATTACGGTCGGAGAGGTCAGATAATGGTGTCTCATTCTAGGAGACAGCCGATCTGCAATCAGGCGAATGGTCCGAAGTGCAGACGTGAAGTAGCCCTTCGCAGCCCTTTGGTCGCGCAAGTCGCCGGCCAGCTTGCCGAGGTTCATCTGGAGTTGCCACGTCATTTCGTCGGTTCCGGCCCGCTCAGATCGCCGGAGAGCCTCCTTCAAGACTTCGAGGACAACGTCCGGCACACGCTTACTTTGGATGAACCCTTCAGCGAGCGCGATTGCCGCCGCAAGATAGACAACAACAACCCCAGCGCGGTCACTCTCGGCTGCGATCTCTCCGATGACGTCGAGGTGCTTGATCGACGGCTCCATTTTATGACGAATTCGGTTGAGTTCGATCTGGACCCCCCAGAGGTCCTCTAGATCGCGCGTTACGAGCAGTCCGCGCTCTACTTTCACTAGAATGCCTTCCGCTTCCTCAAGCTCACCTTTAGCCACATGAATTCGCGCGCGGTGCCAGTCTATTCGCGGCTTGCAATCGATGTACTCAAACCCATCCATCACCTGGCCCGCCTGCTCGGTAACGTTCATTGCTTCCTCGAAATCACCTGAAAGAAAGAGGCCCCACGCCTTGACCTCAAGGCTCTTCCCCCGATAGCGTAAGTCGTTCATGATCGATGCGGTTGTTAGCCCCTCTTCAGCGTAGCGAATACCCTCCTCATAGCGCGCCAGCCATACAAGATCCGCGCCCGTGCTGACACACGCGCTCGCGTACTCGAATTGGTTTCCGACACGACGGGCAAGCGATGCCGTCTTCATGTGCTCCTCTGCCGCCTCTCGTATTCTGCCCAATCCGAAGAGCATGATTGCTCGATTGGACAGGATCCGCACACGCAAGGAATCTGCGGACGCACGCTCCGCATGCGCCAGCGCTCGATCGGCCCAGGACAGCCCAGCATCGAGGTTAGTTAGATAGTAGCTTGCGCTTGCCATCGCATTTGCGATGCGCATTTTCCAGTAGTCCGTCGGCGCGTTCGCGTACTCTCGCTCGAGAACTCCAGACGCCTCTTCACGTCGACCGGCTCGAATCAGCGCGGAGCCGAGCCCATAAGTCAGCGCTGCCCGCTGCTCGGCCACGTCCTCTTCGGTCGAGATCTGATCGAGCACCAGCCGAATGCGCTCTATCGCGGATGAGCGTTGCGCTTCGTTGCCACGAGTCCAGTCGAGTTCTGCCAGTTGTGCATGGCTATCAAGGGCGGTCCGTATGCCCCCACTCGAGGTCGACTCATCGATTAGTAACATCAGACAGTCCCGCGCACGATCATAGTCACCCAGTGCAGCGACAACGCTCGCCTCGAGCCGAGACGCTTCGATGTCCGCCCTTTGCGCGTCAGATGATGAAGGGGCGATGCGCGCGTTAAGAATGGAGAGTGCTGCTTCATGATGACCCAGGCGGTGCTCTGCGTCAGCTAGCAGGAGAAGCGCCTCCGCCTCGATCCCAACAAGGGTTAGGTGCTTCGCGAGGTTCACAACATGCTTGAGTCGAGGGACTGCCTGGGACACATCGCCACGGTTGATCAAACGCCTTGCCGCTGTAAGCGAGGCCACCAGGGCCGATGAGGACGGGTCGGATCGCAGCAAGACGTCAGCCATTTCCACTTCGGTGAGGCCTTCGACTTCCGCTCCGATGAGACTCTCAGCGGCGAGTCTCAGCTCCTCCTCCGGGGCGCCATCCAGGATCGCCTGCCCAATGCTTTCGGATGCCAGTCTCAGGTGAGACCCACGGGAAATTATCCATCCTCGCGCCATCAGGGTTGCTATCGCGTGAGAGTCGCTACCGTTGGCCATCGCCTTCTCGAGATGGGCTTCCGTGAGTTTGCCAGGTAGAAGGGCGAGCATTGCGGAGATCAATCGTGCAGCCCTTGGCAGGGCTTGGTACATCGAAAGGTAATGCGAACTCGCCGACGCGAAACGCATCGCCTCGATGGAGCCTGTTTGCGTTGCTTGCCATTCACCCCCACGCCTTGCGAGGATGCCCTGCTCGATCGCTTCCTGAATGATAGCGATCACAAGCTCTGGGGATCCATTGGACTCGTTGGCAACCCTTCCGACAAACTCGGACGGTAGTGATGTCCTCCCGAGTAGGCTCCGAATGAGGGAGTCGATCGCGGCGGCGCTAAGAGATCCGAGAGCAACTTGCTTCTGGTACAGCTCTGGCTTGATTGACTCGCCGCTCGTCGGGAAGAGGAACATCAGGTTGGATGGTGCGGCATCCTCGACTGATTCGGCCCATGTGAATCTCGCGAGTGTGCTGCAAGTCGCGTACTGCGTCGGGAAGCGCTCGTAGGGGATGTCACTCCACAGGAGGATCGGTCTCCTCTCAGCGCTTTGCTTGAGGTGCTTGGATACCGACCCAATCGAGGGTTCGCCATGTTCTGTTTCTGAAGACTTGACCGCGGCTAACAGCCAGCTGAGTGTTTCCCGCTGCTCCCCCCAGGTCTGAAGTGGCAACTCGTACGTGTCAAAGTCGATTCCAGCGCCTCGCCTCACGAATTCTCGGATCAGACTCCCTCTTCCTATGCCTTCATCACCGACCACAACACACAAGGTTGGGCTTCCAGCGAGGCTTTGTGGGAACAGTGAGGACAATTGTTCGAGCTCTTGATCCCTGTCGACAAATCCGCCCGGAACAACAGCGCCGACCCTGTCCTTAACTCCCATCCCCTCCAGGAACTCATCACCACTTCCCTGACGCAACTCTGGATCCCTCTCCATGGCGCGCATCACGGCCCGTTCCAGATCCGCGGGCACGCGAATGCCGTGGGCTCCCGGAGAAGGTGCCCACCCCTTCAACTGGCCAGCAACAACCTCTCGAATTGTCTTTCCCTCAAACGGGTGCTTCCCAGCCAGGGCCTCATATGCCATGACACCGATCGAATAGAGATCACTCCGCACATCAGGCTGCGCCCCCTCCCAACATTCCGGGGCTGCATAGCCTGGTGTCCCCGACATACCCTCTGTCGTTTCGCCACGGCCCCCCATTCCAACGTCAGTGACTTTCACCACATCACCCTTCCCCAGAAGTATATTTCCAGGCTTCAAGTCGCCGTGGATCTCGCGGTGGCAGTGGAGGTGTGCGAGCCCGCGGGCGAGTCCAGTCAGGATCCTCTTCACCTCGTCGTACGACTGGGGTGATCCCATGCGGCGTCCCCAGTCCTCCCCCTCGATGAGTTCCATCGTGTAGTACGCCTCCCCTGACGGAAGCGTCCCCCAGTCGAATACCTGAATGAGGTTCTCGTGGCGAATCTGGCGGAGTGTGTCGAACTCACGGCGGAGGAAGGCGCTCTCATTGGCGGTCACGAGCTTGAGCGCTAGGTCGACATCTCGTGTGGCATCTCGAACGCGGAAGACGCGGCCCGAGCCGCCTTCACCAAGAAGTCCTCTAACATCGAATCGGGATGGAAGCTGTGGTCTAATCACTTATGCCTCCGGGGAGCGTGGCTTCCGCAATCCTACATCACCGTCCTCCAGGTCTGCATTGAGCGCCGGGGTTCAGGGAGCGGATTGGTTGCGGTTAGGCTCCCTCAACAATTGACTTGCACCGCAACGAATAGTGCTGTAAGATCTTATGGTTGCAGCCTTCGCGTGCCCTGGTAGCGAAAGGTGCATCTAATGAGCGTAATACCCGCGGTCGACAAGCTAAGCGGCGTACCGTGTTTCGCCGCGTGCATCATTTGGCACTCTCCTGGTTCCACGCCTCCTCACTGCGCTGTTGGTCCTCAGTATCGTCTGTCTGGCCCCCCATTCAGACGAGTCGCCGGAATCATTCAAGAGGGTCGAATGCCATGAGGGCATTCAAGTCATCGTCTCTTCCGAGATCCCTCCGGGCAAAGCTGAGCCTGGGCGTGATCGGCATCGTTCTATGCTCGTCTCTTGCGGCACTAGCCTCGGCGCGACCTCGCCCGGTTGAGGACATGGGAGATCCAGACCCAACCGAAGGCACCAACCCATCCCCTCAGGGAACAAGTAAAGCAGGTGGAATCGCCCCTCTCGCCCGCGTTGGTACAAACCATGAAATCCCAGCAGGGACTCATCTCTCGTGGTCCCAGTTGAGGGATTTCATTTTCCGATTGAGCCGGATTTCCTGGCGATGATCGCGGTGGGATATTCTCGGTGACCAACGACTTCGTGCACATCCTGGCCCGAGCCGAGCAGCTCTGCGCGTCCGAGCAATACTTAGAAGCGGACACTCTATTGGCGGCCATCCTTCCTGTCCCAACTCCGATCGTGGCGTCCGAGGTGGCAGAGGCAATTGAGCACCGACTGTTATGCATGAACCATTTGGCAAATTGGGACGAAATGCTTGAGCTGACCGGAGCGTGGTTGTCCATCATACCTGCCGACTCTTTGCAATATCGCCTTCGAACCCGTCTTCACTCGAATCGTGGGATCGCGCTGTCCTACACTGGCGATATCCAAGCAGGCGAAGATCATCTAAGAGCCGCGATTCATCTTTCTGTTTGGAATCTGGAGGATAAGAATGAAGAGCTTCGCTGTCGGCGGCTGTTGACCCTTCTCTTCAAGAACCAAGGGCGATGGAAGCAGGCATACTTTGAAGGTGAACGGGGCCTCGACATTGCCGATGCGACTGGAAATGGCATCGAGAGCGGTGCTATCAGGATAGTTTTGGCTACTTTGCTTATGAAGTCCGGCACTCTCGAAGACGTCGCCGGTTTCCTGGATAAGGCTGAGACTGCACTGGAAGCTGCGGGGAGATGGAATTGGCTTTCTCTCGCCCACCTCCTCCGCGCCAAGTATCTCCGCATGACCGGCCATCCAGCGAAGGCGCTCGCACTCCTGGAGCCCGTCCTCGGGACCACTCGTGAGAACAAGTACGTGCGTGAGGAGGCCATCTGTCTGGAATACATGGGCGACTGCCACTTGGCGCGGCGGGACTACAAGACCGCTTTGGGGCTCTACAATTCGGCTCTCGAGATCGCGAATTCGATCGCGCCGAAGGGTGACATTATTCCTGAGCTCGGCCATCGCATCGGCGAGTGCCTCGTCCAGGTCGGTGACCCGAACGGAGCCATACTGAGTTGCGAGCGCGGACTAAGAGTGGCGCGAGACATCCACGACCGCTACGAAGAGTGCGCGACACATCGGGTTTTGGCGATGGCGCATCGTGCAGCGGGGAATCCGACGAAGGCTCTTCGTTTGGCGACCGAAGGTGCCTCCTTGGGTCGCTCCTACGAAATTCCATATGAGTTGGCTCGTGTGCTCGCCTGGCTGGGTGAAACTCGACTTCAATCGCATGGGCGTGATGATCAAATGATGGGGAGGCTCCAACTCTGGGAGGCACGGGCCATTTTCGAGCGCATCGGCCTCGCGAATGAGGCGCAGACCCTGGATCGCCTGCTCGGATTCGAAGACGAAGGGGTACCGAAGATCGCGACCCCGGAAGCGGGTCTCGAGGCGATTGCCGGAGTCAACTCTCTCGATCGAGGTGCCCTCCGCTTTGGCATCGTGACCTCAAGCGATGAAGTGAGTCAGGCTGTCGCGACGATTCAGAGCGTCGCACCCAGCCGAATCCCAGTCCTCATCACCGGCCCGAGCGGCGTCGGGAAAGAACTCCTCGCTAGAGCGCTCCATCAAATGAGCGATCGCCGAAAGCAGCCGTTCATCGCCGTCAATTGCGGTGCGCTCGCCCCCGGCATCCTCGACAGCGAACTCTTTGGACATGAACGGGGAGCTTTTACGGGCGCGGTAAACACGCGTGAGGGGCTGTTCGTCGCTGCGAATCGCGGCACCCTGTTCCTAGACGAAATCGGAGAGCTCTCCCTTGCCGCACAGGCAACGCTTCTCCGGGTTCTGGAGAATGGAGAGCTTCGACCGATGGGCGGTGACGAAGTACGAACGATCGATGTGAGGATCGTGGCGGCTACCAACGCGGATCTCGAGTCTCGGGTCGATCGCGGGACATTTCGTCGGGATCTCTATTATCGCCTCGAGGGCGTGGCCGTTCGCATTCCGCCGTTGGCCGAGCGCGAGGAGGATATCCGATGCCTCTTCCGTTATTTCTTCGCGCAGGCAGCTACAGCCTCGGGGAAGCGGCTCGGCGTTGGCGAGGACGTGGAAGCGAAACTCTGCGCCTACGCATGGCCCGGAAACGTGCGCGAGTTGAAGAACGAGATCGGCCGTGCTGTCGCGATGGCGGAAACGGGTGCCGTGTTGGGACGGGACGCGTTTCTTCCCAAACTCAAGGCAAAGACACCGGCATCCCTTCGACAAGCGCGGGAGCGAGTCGGCGCGGATGCCGATGAACGCCAGCGGATTCTCGAGGCCCTCCGCGCCCACCAGGGTAACAAGGCCGACGCCGCCCGAAGCCTGGGTGGTATGAAGCGTACGACCCTGCTTTACAAGATCGAGCGCCTAGGGATTCAACCCGAGGAGTACGAAGTGAACGAGGCCTAGCTTCGGCCCGCTACAACGTCCGCTTGAATAGCATCCCCGCCAGCACCAGCATCACCAACGCAAACACCCCCATCGCGACCAGGTCCGGCAGCACCGCCTGAAAACCCACCCCCTTCAGCAGCAACCCACGCAGCGCATGCACCGCATACCGCATCGGGAACACGGTCGAGATCGCGTGAAGCCACCCGGGATAGCTCTCGGTGGGATAAAGAGCACCGCTCGGGAAGAACGTGACCACGTTCAGGATCCCGAATAGCGCGCGCGGCATGAGGGGATTCGACACTCGGGCCATCAGGGTAAAGACGAACAGGATTAGCCCCATCCCCAGGAGCAGCATCGTCAGCCAGGCCAAGGCCAGGGTCTGGAGCCCACCGATCAGAGAGATGTGGGCGATCAGGAGCGACGCGACGAACACCACCGTCCCAATGATCATGCAGAGCGTGACCGCCGACAGCGTCAGCCCGCCGATCACGTCGAGCGCCGATAACGGCGTCACGAAGTAACCCTCGTGGATGCCGCGTGCCCTATCGTCCACCAGGATGATCCCGCCAGCGAGCATGGCCACGAAGAAGAGGGCGAGCGCGATCACCCCCGGAACCAAGTACTGCATGAATTCCTTGTGGCCATAGATATTTACCCGCTCGACGTGGATTCCGGGGGCCGCGACCGTCGCGCCGCTTCCCTCGGCTACCACGGCCGGGCCATCGGCCCCGGCCCCCGCCAGCGCCTGGCGCAGCTCCGCCTCGATCACGTTGGCCGACGTGTTGTCGGTGTTGTCCACGACCACGCCGAGGGACGCTGCGTCGCCCCGCGCGACGTCCTCACTGAACTTGGGCGGCAGGATCACCACGGCCTTGTAGTCACCTTGCCGCAACCGCTCCACGGCAGTCGTCGGGTCGGGCTCGCTGGACAACCGGAACAAGTTCCGCCCTTGCACGAGCGTCTGCATGCGATCGCGCACGAGCACGGCGGCGGGACCGCGATCCTGGTCCACCACCGCCACGGGCAGCTCGTGGAGATCGCCGCCCATGGATTTGCCGAGAATGATCAAGTACACGATGGGCATCATCACCATCGGCACGAGGAAGGCGCTGTTGCGCCGGAACCGCCGGAGGTCGCGCTCGGCCACGGCGAGCATCCGGCTCAGTTTGAACTCGAACATCGAAGGGCTCCCCTCCCTATCGCATCATGGTCGGGACCTTGTACGAGTACTCCTCGCTCGCCGTGTCCCGAAGCCCGCGACCGGTGTAGTAGATGAACACGTCCTCCAACGTCGGCTCGATCAGCGACACGCTCTTCACCTTGTT
>Ga0070696_100002811_pt1 | contig 11558 bp, 6 predicted proteins | sample KBSK1253metaG_FD_65474 | JGI IMG/M metagenome (GOLD analysis project Ga0070696, IMG submission 65474) | Corn, switchgrass and miscanthus rhizosphere microbial communities from Kellogg Biological Station, Michigan, USA - KBS K1-25-3 metaG | ecosystem: Host-associated > Plants > Roots >... | reverse complement strand
CTTTGCTCTTGACATACCTTTCATAGAACTTTTAATCACACCCGTGCGCGTCAGGTTTTCGCGCTTCAATAAGAACAGAGAGTTTGAAACACCGGGAAACCACCGCTGTCGAGCCTGTGTGACTCCAAGGATGCCACGGGCTTGTCCCGTTGGAGGTTCACGGTCCTTGCCACAAACGCCCGGCCGGTGGGCCAAGGATGCCACGGGCTTGCCCCGTGGAGGTTTCACGCTGCTAACCGTCGAATAGCGTGCCGCCAAGCCGGCAAACTCGTGAATCTCCCACGGGGCAAGCCCGTGGCATCTCGCAAGTCGCTTTGCAAATCTTTGTAGCGGCCATCGTGAACCTCCAACGGGACAAGCCCGTGGCATCCAGCGGGCCGCTTGCAATTCGTCGTAGCGACGATCGCGAACAAATCGATGCTTTAAGCGTGAATCAACCCGGAGAGAAAGTTATTCGCGATGTGCGCTCCGATTGCCGGCCACAACGAGTTTGTCTTTTTCATCACCCATCCGAAGAGACATCCGAGCAGGAAGACATTAGCCAGGTCCTTCAATACAGGACCGGAAAAACCGTTCTTCGATATCCAGTACGGCACGTGAACGAGCATAAACACCGCCGCCGAAATCACATTCGATTTCCAAAAGCTCAAGCTCTCATTCAAGCCGTTCAGGAAGAATCCTCGAAATAATATCTCCTCCGAGATCGGAGAAACGACGACGCCGGCGAGAATCATCAGCCAGTCTCGGTGGAAAAGCATCGGGGCGATTCTCTTCCCCGACAGCGTCGCTTCGACAACGATCACAACACTGAGCCACGCCGCCACGGCCAGCGCCGCGATCATCAATCCTCGCAGCTCAACACGCGTAGTGAGTTTTACGAACTTGAATGGAGAACGGTGCCAGACCCACAAGGTGATCAACGCCGGCACGACCCAGATGACTAACTTGATGGCGTTGGAATAAACGTTCTTCCAGAAAGCTGATTCGATTCCCTCATCGATGCCGATGAAAACAGTCGCGCGCAGCGACCAGATGAGCAGGAATATCGTGATGTAAATCGCGAGCGGCTTGAGCGGAGCGCGGTTGCTGTGCTGGTCCACGGGAACACTCTACCATGCGGCGCGGCGAGGGCATGTGATCAACGGTGGGATTTCAAAAGCACGCAGCGAGACAGACCGGCGTTGTTCGGCGATTGGAACTTCGGTCAAGGCCGAACCCGACTCGCAATCCATAAATGAGGACCGGGGAAATAAGGCCACGGGGCAACCCGCGTAGCGGGCGAAAGCATGTAGCCCAGGGCGAATCCGCGAGCCCTGGGTGATCGCGCACAATGTGCAAAACCCGCGTAGCGGGCGAAAGCATGTAGCCCAGGGCGAATCCGCGAGCCCTGGGTGATCGCGCACAATGTGCAAAACCCGCGTAGCGGGCGAAAGCATGTAGCCCAGGGCGGATCCGCGAGCCCTGGGCGATCGCGCACAATGTGCAAAACCCGCGTAGCGGGCGACAGCGAGCAACCGTGCGATCGTCATATTGCCTCGGGCGAGGGCCTCTGTCGCCCGCTACGCGGGCTCCGGCGCACCGAGCAAAACCACCCACCCAAGGCGGCGCGGACTTGCCTTGGGCTACATGCTTTTGCCCACTTCGTGGGTTACGCTCCTCTAGTCAGAGTACCGGCATTGATGACGGGGCCACGCGGTGGTGGACGATTCCGTCTACTGGACGGGTATCAACTGAGGTATCGCGCGGCACCGTCTACTGGACGGGTATCAACTGCAGGTATCGCGCGGTGCCGTTCGGAATTTCAACCGTGAACTCCTCGCCCGTTTCGTAGCTGTCCATTCCTTCATCACCGACTAAATCAATCGCCCCCCTGTTCAGCCAGACTTCGCCGCCCTCCTGATAGACCCGGTGCAATTCATTCTTCAATGCCTTCACCGAGGCTCGGGTGAGCCTCTTCCATCGAACGTCTTCATTGAAGTACTCAAACGTCGTATCGGCCTCGTTATGGCCGGCGAACAAAACAACTGTCTTCTCGTCCCACCTTCTGTCCGCGACTTCGGCCGCGGCGACCACTACATTCGCGTCCACATGCATGTTGGGACCAATGTAGAGCGCCAGATTGAACAACGCGAACGCAAGCACCGCGAGCGCGGCCGCGCCCGAGGGCTTGGCCAGCGTCACGTGATGATAACTCGCCAATGTGAGTCCGAGTCCCAATATGATGGCTGGAGTGTACGCGGCTCGAAAATAAATCAACGGCCCCCAGAACAGGAAGAAGACGATGTAAATCGAGATCCAACTGATAAGCATCGGCGCAATCCGGCGATTTGTTTCGTTTATCCAAGGGGCCCATTGCCGGATGGTTCTCAAACCTCGTCGAATATCAACGCGGCGCGCGATCGTAAAACCAGCCACGATCAAAGTGATCCCAGCCGCGAGCGCGACGGCTGTCTCTATCCATCCGGCCTTGCCCCTGAACACCGAGAACGTGTGACCGATGATCGCATCGAAATTCGCGCGCGGGAACGCTGCCAGACCCTCTAACGGACTCGCGGACAGGTGCTTCTCGCTTGGATTCGATGTTACCCATCTCAGCACATCGAGCGGGCGGGTGTACCCGTGGAGCAATGCCGCGCACAAGTAGTAACCGGCAATCGCAGGTGTGGCCGCCAACAAAACCATTCGCGCGGCGAAGCTTGCGCGATGCTCAATACTTCTATTCCAAAAAATCGCCAGCAGTGCCGCAGGGTAAAACAGCGAAGCCATTTCGTGAACGAGCATCGCGCCCGCAAGCGCCAGACCCGCGATGGCAACGCGAGGTTTGTCTCCGATCAAATTCGCGGCACAAACGAGTATCAACAAGTAGCTCAGGATGTATGCGTCAGCGTCGGTTGAGATCTTCCACCACGCAGCGGACGCAGCAAGCGCGGCCGAGCAAACGACGGCCACATACCTGCTCCGCGTCGCGCGTTCGGCGAGCCGAAAGAAAACGGCAACAGCCAGGCCGCCAACAAAAGCGTTTGTGATTTGCAGCACTTGTATGGCGCGAACGGCTAACCCCGCCGCCTGCGCTGCCCGGTACAGTACGAATCCAATGGCGTTGTATAAAAGATGGTTCTGGTGAAAGAGAAGCTCGGCGCCGCGATCGCCCTTAGCCACTTTCTCAATTTGCAGCGCGAAGGTTATTCCGTCCCAATAGTAATCCGCCGTCAGCGTTGCGAGATAAACCACCGTTGCCACGACTCCCATCAACACGGTGATCTTAAAAGAATCCGGCGTTACCTGGTCACGAGACGTTAGCGAAGGGACTCTGCTGAACGCTGCTCGAAATTCTCGAAAACGCGAGCCGCATTTTGTTTCCATGTGTAAAACTCGACAACCGTGCTTCTGGCATTGGCGCCCAGGCGCTCTCTCAATTCCGCATCATTCGCTAATTTTTCGATCGCTCTTGCGAGCTCAAGATGATCGCCTGGCTCCACCAGCAAACCGTTTTCGTCGATAATCACTTCGGCTATTTGGCCGAGCCGGCTGGCGACGATCGGTTTCGCCATCGCCATATATTCAAAGAGTTTTGTGGGCGAACCGAAAAACTCTCGCCCGTCACTTAGAGGGACGTGCGGCGAGACCAACAGGTCACAAGAATCCAGGTACGCGGGCACAAATTCATGCGCAACCCGTCCGGTGAAGATCGCATTCACACCCGCTTTTCTGACGATCGATTCGCTCTTTGCCCGCTCGTCTCCGTCGCCCATGAACAAAAAAGTGAAGCTCGGCTTCGAGTTGATTGCTCGAGAGGCTTCGGCCAGCACCGGCGCGCCGTGCCACGGCCCGAAGGTGCCGATGAAGCCCACGACGATTTGATTGTCGTCGATTCCGAGCGACCTTCTGATCTCGGTGCCACCAGCGCCCGGGCGGAAGACATTGATGTCAACGCCGTTTGGGTTTGTGACAATCTTCTCAGCGCTGATGCCGGAAGCAATCACGCTGCGGCGCTCAGCTTCCGAAACCACAAAGATCAAATCAGCAGCGTTTTGATTCAGCCGCTCAAAACGTTTCAACAACCAAAGCTGCCCGATAGGGTCCCAGTGACTGCTGATCCAAACTTCAGAGCCGTTGAACTCCAAAAGCAACGGGAGCCCGGTGACGAGTGACAACGCGACGCCCGTCCAATTGAATCGGCTGTAGCGTTGATAGATGACATCAAACTCGCGCGATCCCAACTCTCCACTCTCGATTAGCTGCAAGCTCCTTTGCGTGAATGCCAGATTGTTCCACACTTCAAACAATGTTTTAGTCGCGCTGAACGCTCGTGACGGCGGAATCGAAACGACACTTTCCCCGGCCTCGGTTGCGCCGCTGAACAGAAAAGTTAGCCGATGACCCAGCGAGGCCGCGCCGCCCGCGAACCCCGCAACATGCGAGAGCATTCCGCCCTCTTTGGCGCTTGCGAGCGTTGCTCGAACATATAAAGCGTCAAGGCCCCGCGATTCACCATCGATGCGCGCGGGATCGATACCGCGCGACGCGCGCGATACCTTGCGAAACATCAGCGCAGCGCCAAGCATTGCTGTTAGCAACCAACTCAGCGGGATGATTAGTACGTACCCGACAACCAGTTCAAGCACGAGACGCGGGGCTTCAACTAAAAACACGCCGGCTCGCGAGCGCGACAAAATCCTTCCTCTACCGTCACCAATCACGATGCGGCGCGCACCCGCAAAAGCAGCGAACAACATAAGCAAAGCGCATGCGCTCTGCGCTTCAATATCCGCCGTGAATATCAGAAAGTTGTCCGGGCGCAAAGCTCGCACGGCAGTCAAAGCCTCGCGCTTCGAGGTCCACTTGAGGCCGCGCTTGTCTATTTGTTTGAGCGTCGCCTTCGGCGCGATCGACGCGGCCCAATCGAGCGCCGCGTTCAAATCGCCCGAGAGGTCCAGGAGCACGGCTCGCGATTTCTCTTTGCTGAGAGTCTCGTTTGTTAGGCGACTATCACGAGAGTTGGTTGGATTCACCAGGTTGCGCCTGCCTTGAATCAAGTGTCCGCGCGAACTTCCGATAGTAGTAAAGGTGTAACACGTAGTCCAACGCCATCGACGCGGCGCCCGTCCACGCGGCGCCCGCGATTCCGAATCTCGGCACTGCCAGGATCAACGCGGCGATAGTCAGCACAACCACGATCAGGACAATGTTGCGCAATTCGGCGCCGCGTCCGTGTGATCCGAGAAACACGTTGTAAGGTTGAAACAACCCCACGAACGCATTCATCGCGGCGAACGGGATCAGCAGCGGCGCGGCTTCGGCATACTTTGGAAAGATCAGCTTGAGCACGATCGGGCCGAGCACAACCAGCCCAGTTGCAGCGGCGATGACCCCGGCGGCGTTCCACTTGATGATTCGACTCGGCACGCGCGGCAGTTTTGCGAATGCGCGAAAGCGAGTCGTCGCGAGCGCCCGGCCCATCATCGCGATAGGATTGCTGAACTTCTGCGCGACCGCGTACATGCCAAGCGGCGCCGCGTCGGTCAGGAAATAACCAATCGCCAGTTGATCCGAACGCGATGAGGCCATACCGCTTATTCGAGCGAGGTACAGATTCAATCCATAGCCTCTAGTTTCTTTGAGCGTCAGCTTCACATAATGCGATGCCCCACTGAAGCTGGGCCGCAAACGAGCCAACGCCCAAATCGACGCGATACCTACTCCCACCAAATAGGCCCCCAGAGCCGTTCCTGCGCTGAGACGCTGAGTCGCTACCAGCAAGACCAATCCGGCGAGATAGGATCCCGACAACAACAACTGAAACATCGAAAGCCGCCGAATCTGATTCAGTCCCGTGCAACTCTGCTCGATGAACAATTGAAACGGCTGGAAGAAAGCCAGCGCCGCGCTCGCAACCAGCAACCATCGAACGTCCTTATGAAAGAAAATATCGATCGGCGTTGCGCCGAGCGCGATGAACAGCGAAAACGCGATGCTGATCGCTATCGTCACCAGCACCAGCGCGCCCAGCGCTTGCCGTTCAGCCTCGCGATCCTGAGCGAGCGCCAGCACTCGAGCTCCCGCCGACGAAATGCCAAACTCAAAAAACAAACTGGTCACGACGATGATCGTCAGGCAGAACGCGAATCTCCCCATCTCCGCCGGCTCCATCCATCTCGCCTGGATGACGCTTGCGCAGAAGCCCGCAAACATTGCCGCCGTCTGCGCGGAGAAAAGCATCCCGGTTTGGCGGGTCGTCTCCTTGCGTAGCAGTCGTTGATAGAGTTGGTGGAGTGTGTTTGTGGGCGTCATTCTTTCAAGGAGTTCGCGTTCGACTAAAGATAGCAATCAACGTCGCGGATGCAAACTAGTTGCTTGCAACTAGACCTGAGCGCGGCCGAGCCATTGACGGCCTGCATCACAGAAGCCGCTGAAGTTGCACACTCGACAATGGTCAGCAGGCTTCGGGTCAAAACTTTCGGGAGCTGACGAAGACACAATGCTCATCATTGCTTCATCGATCGCCCTCGCGCAGGCCCCGGCTTCCAGCAATTCCTCGGGCAGCGAAACCTCGACATTCGGATCGAGAAAGTGAAGAGTCACACGGACACTTCCCGCTTCCGGAATCAACTCGCGCGCGGCCAAAGCGTACGCCTGCATCTGTATTTGATAATCATCAGCCGCGGCCCGAATCTCGGATTGCACGATCTCTTCCTGATCGAGATGAGCGCCGCGCCCTTGCGTCAGAAAACCAAAGGATAGCTGCTCAGCATCGCTCGCCGATTGCTTGCTTATGACAAGACGTGGATCTGATTCCGCATTGCGTTTGAGCCCGCGAAAACGGTTTGTCTTGAAGTCGATGATTTCAATGTTAATCCGGTCATCCGCCTCGGATGAAGAAACCAAAAGCTTATCTATCGTCCCCGTCAGAATCCCAAGCGGCCGCCGCAGCCGAAAACGTTGCTCGCTCAAAACTCCCGTAAGAGAGTGCGGAGTGCGGAGTGCGGAGTGCGGAGTAACAACGCGCGCGGATTCGATTCGCCGCCGAACATCGCTTGTAACATAGTTCTCAGCAAGCGGAAGCAGATTGCGCACCGCTTTTTCAGGGTCGATCTCCAGAACTCGCTCTGCAAGCTCTGCCGTCCGCTGTCTCAACACTTCTTCAAAGCTCTTCGTCAGCAACTCGCGAACATCATCACCTTCAGCAAACCGCTCGCAGAAGCGGTGAATAACCGCACCCTTCAACGCCGCCGTCAGATTCGCGGGCGGCTCGGGCGCGTCGGCGTCATTCCATACACTGAGTTGATCTTCGGACGGCGTGTGCAGAACTCGATCGAAATAATACTGCCGCGGACACCGCGAGTAATTCAGAAGTTGAGTCACGCTGAAACGATGAAGCCCCGTTCCGCCTTCGGCTTCGACCGGAGCAAGCAGCGGAAACGAATCATCAGCCGGCAACGGCAAAACGGTTCCCATCGCCTGCTCGGCTGAAGGACCAATCTCAGCGTCCAACAAGTTCACGGTCAATCCGACCTCGACGCCTTCGGCAAGATTCAACGTGCGGCTCGCCGACTCACTAGCGGCTTCAAGCGCGCGCGAGACCCACTCAAGCCAGGAGCCGCCGAGACCCTTGAGGTCCTTCGCGGCGCCCGACAATATCAGCCGATCTTCCGAGCGTGTGGCCGCGACGTAAAGCAAACGCATGCTCTCGAACTCTTCTCGCAACTTCGCTCTATCTCCGAACATTGCGAAACAAGATCCCGCCGCCAGCCGCCCGCGTCCGTCGGGCACTTTCACCGTCAACCCGCGATGCCGGTCCAGCGCCCACCACTCGATTCGGTTGTCGGGCTGGCGATGCAGATCGGGAATAATCACTACCGGGAACTCGAGGCCCTTCGACTGATGAATCGACATCAACCGGACCGCATCGGCCGATTCGTCGATCTGGCCTTCGCTTTCGCGTCCGCCGGCTTCTTCGAAATCTCGAACGAACCGAACGAAATCGCGAATCATATACGCGCCCGATCGCTCGAAGCGTTCGGCCAAGGTAAACAGCTTTTCGATATTCGCAAGCCGCTGCGCGCCGTCAAAGTTCGCCGCCGCAACTATCCGGTATTCCGAAGTCTCAGCGGCAAATCGCAGTAGCTCGGAGACACTCGAACGCCTCGCGCGCGCGATCATTTCGTCGAGCAGATCTCTTGCGCGGTCGAGGACCGCGCGATCGTCATCATCGATGCCGGATATCAGTTCATGCTCGCGCAGCGCGCGAAGCAGAGGCCGAACGCCTTTTCGTCTACTCATCGATCCTTGCGCATCAGCACCCGCCACGCGCGGCGCGCATCGAAGCGCAAACAGCGCGTCATCCGACAATCCACAAAACGGTGAGCGTAGCACCGCCGCAAGCGCAACCTCATCGGTCTTGTTGTCGAGGAACCGCAGGAGCTGAATGAAGTCCGCGATCTCTTCGCGAGCGTAGAAGCCTTTGCCATCGACCGTCACGTAGGGAATGCCCGCGCGCCGCAATGCCGATTCGTAGATGTGAACTTCGGTCATTGCGCGAAACAGCATCGCAACGTCGCGGTAATGGATCGCACGTTTGTCGCTCGCGTCCTCGTTGCGCTCGCGCGATTCGTTCTCGACGAGCGATCTGATTCTCCGTGCTAATTGCTCGGCGTCGCGCTCGCGGGGCTTCAACCGCGACCACTTGTCATCCGAGTTGCCGCTTTCCCTCACGTCAACGAACAACTCGACAACCGGTGATGTTGCATCGTCGACACGCGCGGCGACGCTGGCTTCGTGCGCGACATAACCAAGCTCGTTCAGATCGTTCGCCAGTTGGTTCTGTTCGAAAACTCGCTCGAACAAAAAGTTGAAGAAGCGGATCAGCGAGAGCTGACTGCGGAAGTTCCGATTGAGCGGCACGCTCAAGCCGTTCTGGGCCTCGATCAATTCGGTCATCTCGCGAAAGACGTCAACGTCCGCGCCTCTGAATCCGTAGATCGACTGCTTGCGATCGCCGACGATGAACAGGTTCGCTCGCCTGTCTCGGCCGAGCGCAAGCTTCGCCGTCAACTTTCGCTGCAAGCTATTCGTATCCTGAAACTCGTCGACCAGAAAGAAGCGATATCGCCGCGATGTCCGGCTCATCACCTCGGGGTGATCTTCGAGCAACTTCAACGCGCGAAGCTGCAAATCATCAAAGTCGAGCGCTGACCTTCGACGCTTTTGTTCGTCGAGCCGCCGTTCGAGGGCCTCGACCACTGAAATCAACTCGCGCGTATACCGAGCGGCGTGCAAGTCAAAGAAGCACTGCGGCAAGCGGCCGCGAAGCCTCTCATCCCAGAGCAACTCGTCGAGCGCTTTGATCGTCTCGCCGATTCTTCCCTGCGCCTTCGGCCGCGCGGCTTCGCGGAACTCGAGAATCGCCGAGGCGAGTTCAGCAGGCGGCGTCGAAGCGGAAACGTTGGATAGTGATTCGAGAAGCGCGGGCCAGTGGCGTTCTGCTTCGCGGCGCTTTGGTTCCGCAGACGGGGTCAAGCCGCGCGCTTGTATGAACTCGCGCATCTTCGCCGCCAGTTCCTGTAGCGCTGCATTGTAGTCGTCGATCGTCTTGTGATTCCTGCCGGCCTCCTCGCGCAGTTTCTCGATCGTCAACCCCTGATTGCGCATCGATCGATAAATGCCAATCAGTCCGCGCGCGAGCCTCACGCGTCCTATGCCCGCCGCAAGCTCGGTGATAGCCAGATCCTGAGCGCTGATGAATTCAGTGATCGTCTCTTCGGCGACAGATTCTTCGAGCATCGACGATTGATGAGCGTCAAGCAGCGCGAATTGCGGATCGAGGTCGGCCTCGACCGGGAACTCTCGCAACAGTCTCGCGCAAAATCCGTGAATCGTCGTGATGATTGCGCCGTCGAGCGTTCGCTTGTGACGCATCCACCGAGCGCGCTCACGTGAGCCGGCACTCGCAAGGATCTTATCCAACTCGTGTCGTAGCCGCTCGCGCATCTCATTCGCGGCGCGATTTGTAAAAGTGATCGCGACGATTTGATCTACCGAGATGTTTTCATTGCGGAGGATGTGGAGGTATCGCTCGACGAGGACAGTTGTCTTGCCGGCGCCCGGACCGGCGGTCACGGAAACGTGACGGTCGAGCGTGTGAGCAGCGAGCTGCTGCTCGGGTTTCAGCGAGGGAGGACGGGGGACCGGGGACGGGGGACGGGGGACGGGGGACCGGAGACCGGACGCGTCTTCATCGGTCCGTACTCGATCGTCGTTTTTTTTGCCGTCGTCGATCATCGCTCTCCCGTCCCCCGTCCCCGGTCCTCCCCCCGTCCCCCGTCCCCCGTCTCCGGTCCTCCCCCCGTCCCCCGTCCCCCGTCTCCGGTCCCCGGTCATCCCTTCCCTCGAATTCGAAACTTCTCGTATCGGCAAACAGCCGAGAAGTCGCAATGTGGACAGGTAGCTTCAGGCGCTGTAGGCAATACTACGAAGCGCCCCGCGCGCATCCCGTCGATGAATTCCCACACACGTGATTCCATTTCCGCTCGAATCTGCTTCCACTCCGTGTCAGCAAGCGTTGATGCCGTCCGCGTTCCTACGGCCGTGTAAGCTTGCATTGCCGCTCGATACAACCCCTGATTGCGGCGCGCGTGCCCGCCCTTCATCGTGTAATAACCCGCGCCCGCGATTTCGCTTCCGGGCAGAAACAATTGCTCGAGCGCCGCGAGATAAATGTGGAGCTGCAACGCGCGGCCTTCGGACATGTCATCGAGCCCCGCGCCGCGAGATAACTTGTAGTCGTAAGCGATGGCCGTTCCGTTCTCACCAACATCGACGCGATCGATTTGTCCGCGAAGTTGCACCGTTTCACTCTTTTCATCCGTACCGCGCCGCAATTCAAGCCGCTGATCCGTCGACTTCGGATCGACTCCCTCGCCGCGCATCCCGAACGCAAGCTCAAAGAAAGCAGGTAGAACGTTCTTTGCCCGCGCCTTCTCCTGAATCTCATGCTCGTAATCGAGCACCTGTTCGAGCAACAGCTTTCGTATCTCGCGATCGAGCCGCCACACCTGCGGATTGAGCGGCGGCGTCGCGCGTTCGTGTTCGTCAAAGACCGCGTCGGCGACTTCGCCAAGCTCGTTTCGCAAAGCCCGGCGATCGAAATCCGCGAGCCGCTCGCCTCGATGCCGCTCAAAGAATCGCCTCAGCGCTTCGTGCAGCAGGCTTCCGGCGTCCAGCGCAGTCAAATCCATTGCCGCTTCGCCGCGCGGTTCGAGCCGCAGCAGTTTTTCCACAAAAAACTTGAACGGGCATTTGCCGTAGAGGCTGAGCTCGCTTGCGCTGAAGGGATGACCCGCGTTGTATTGCTCGGCGAGCTTTGCGATCAAACCAGTGTTGGTTATCACACCGTCAAATTTTCCAAACCAATCGCCTCCGCGCTCACGTTCAATCGCGATGCGGCGCCTTGCCGAATCCGTCAAGACCTCCTGCTCGGAAGCCGCGTTTATCAGGTGATCAATCACATCACCCGAAAAGTTGCCGGCACGTTGACCGGGGTGCCGTCGACGTTCGTCCTG
>Ga0070696_100002808_pt1 | contig 11564 bp, 15 predicted proteins | sample KBSK1253metaG_FD_65474 | JGI IMG/M metagenome (GOLD analysis project Ga0070696, IMG submission 65474) | Corn, switchgrass and miscanthus rhizosphere microbial communities from Kellogg Biological Station, Michigan, USA - KBS K1-25-3 metaG | ecosystem: Host-associated > Plants > Roots >... | reverse complement strand
CCAGGGACGCGCGCACAACATCGCCCGCTTCGCGCGCATCCACCGCGCCACCTCGCTGCGCCAATCTCCTCGTGGCTCGGTGGGGCGCGGCGGACTTCCCATCCCCGCATCCACGATGGCGTCCAAGAGCGCTTCCTTATTGGGGAAGTAGCGGTAGATCGCCATTGTCGTGAGCCCGAGCCGCGTGGCGACGGCGTTCATCGTCACGGCACCGAGGCCCTCCTCGTCGGCGATCTGCATGGCCGCCCGCACGACGTCATCCGGGGTCAGGCTCGCCTTCGGGCCTCGCGTCGGCCGCGCGCGCTCCCACAGGAGCTCACTCCTTCGCCGGAGGTCCGGATCGATCCGGACCGACGCCTCCATGATGTCGTCGTGCGTCAACTGGCGATTGGCCGCCTTGCTCGGCCGCGAGGCGCTTTCCGGCCGCTCACTCCGGACACGAGGCTTCGGCTTCTTCCTTCCCGCCATATCACTCCGCGCTGGTGACCATTGACAGCGGTGAAACTGTGTATATCATACACACCTACAGTGTACGTGATACACTAATACACAGGCTTCATATAAGAAAGGGTCTCCCAGCTCCGACCTCCCACCTCCCACATCCCTCCTCTCCTAACGCACAATGTCCATCTCCTCCTCAGTCTTTGCCCCCCAGCACACATCGAGCTCCAGTCATCAGCGCTTCGCCCGTACAGCGCTCATCGCCGTCGGTACGCTGGGAATGCTCCTCTCATCGGCGCGCGCATTGGCGGCGCAGACGCCGGCCCCGAAGCCAACCACGTGGGAGCTTCGCTTTACCAGCGGCGCGTTCGTTCCCACGGGCAACCAGCGCAACTTCCTCAAAGACGCGCAGCTGTCGGCCGCGCAGTTGTCATGGGTCGTGCGCCGCTCGGTCGCAATCACGGGGACGTTCGCGTGGGCGCGGAGCCGGGACCTGACCTCGACGGATGCGCCCAAGCTCGACGTCTTCATGTCCGACCTCGGCGTCGAAGCCCGTCCCGCCGAGTGGTTTCTCGATCGCGCGGTAACGTTCACACCCTTCGCCGGCGTCGGCGCCGGTGCGCGGAGCTACAACTATAGAAAGCTGGACGTGGACGCCGCGCACAATTTCGCCGCGTACGCCACCGTGGGCGGTGAGCTCGGCATGGGCCGCGTCGGGCTGCGCCTCGAGGCGCGGGACTACGCGAGTGGCTTCAAGCCACTTGTCGGCGCCGGCACGTCCGACACGCGCAACGACGTGGTCATCACGGCTGGACTGAGATTCAACAGGCAGCGCGCGTCGCAGGACTAATCCCGCCTGATATCATCATGAAATCGACCAAGGCAGACTGGCTGATTCCTGCAGGCCTCATAGCACTGAGTCTCGTGCCAGCGGTCATGGGCACCGTCCGCCTCACCCAGCTAGCGGGTGGGGCGGAGATCACGCCAGAGAATGCGCGGTTCTTCGCGGCGCCGTTGCCTGTTGTGCTCCACATTCCCGCCGTCATCGTCTACAGCATTCTCGGCGCATTTCAGTTCTCCGCGGGCTTCCGCCGGCGGCATCGCGGCTGGCACCGCGCCGCTGGCAAGATCCTCGTCCCGTGCGGACTGCTCGCCGCGCTGTCGGGTCTCTGGATGGCGCACTTCTATCCCTGGCCCGCGGGCGATGGCCAGGCCGTCTATGCAGAACGGCTCGTTTTCGGCTCAGCGATGGTTGTGTCGATCATCCTGGCTGTGCGCGCGATCGGCCGCCGAGACTTCGTGTCACACGGCGAGTGGATGACACGCGCGTATGCCATCGGACTTGGCGCGGGCACGCAGGTGCTGACGCACATTCCGTGGTTCGTGCTGGTGGGCTTCAAACCTGACGAGCTCCCACGGGCAGTGATGATGGGTGCAGGTTGGGTCATCAATGTCGTGTTCGCGGAGTGGATCATCCGCAAGCGACACGCTCGTCCGAGCACCGTGCTGGCGACGGCTGGGTAGTCACAAGACTTGCGACTCCGCTAGCCGGGATGCAGGCAACTCACATCCTCACCGCCGTCGTCATCGGTCTGGGCGCAACGCTCCTGATCGATCTCTGGGCGCTGTTCCTCAGGCGCGCGTTCGACGTGCGTTCACTCAACCTCTGTCTGCTGGGACGCTGGGTGCTGCACATTCCGACCGGCAGGATCGCGCACCCGAGCATCGCTGCTACCCCCGGCAAGCCGCATGAGTGCAAGGTCGGATGGATCACGCACTACATGATCGGCGCGACGTTCGGGGTGCTGTTCGTGTTTCTCGCGGCGGTCGACTGGCTCGGGCGTCCGACGCTGCTGCCCGCGCTGGCGTTCGGCATCGCAACCGTGGTCGTGCCCTTCTTCACAATGCAGCCGGCGTTCGGGTTGGGGATCGCGTCGTCGAAGACGCCGCATCCGAACAAGGCGAGATTGAAGAGCGTGACGACCCACGCCGTGTTTGGCGTGGGTCTCTGGCTATGGGCGCAACTTCTCGGTCGCGTGCTGGTCCAATAGATATCAGAGTGGGCGGCCCGTCTCGAGGAACGTTTTGAGATTCGCCAGCACCTTGGGCCAGCCGTCCGAGATCCCAGCGAGCATCGGCGCATCCTTCTCGAGGTCTTCGTGCGTAACGGTGAGACGCACGACCTTGCCCTGCGGCTCGATGTCGAACGTCACCCGCGAGTGTTTGGATTTGTCGCCGAGCTCCTTCGGACGCGCCCATGTGAGCACCAGGCGACGCGGCGGGTCGGTCTCGACGACTTCGCCGGCGATGTCGACGTTGTTGTTGTCCACGCGCTGGTGCTCCCATTTGGAGCCTTTTTTCCAGTCGGACACGTTCACGTGCGCCGGGTGGTTCGCGCCCGCGTTCGGATCATTCCAGTACTGGCGCGCGAGACTCGGATCGACGATCGCCTTCCAGACCTTCTCCGGCGTTGTCGCGATGTAGGTGACGTATACGAAGCTCGGTTTACTCATCGTCTTGCTCCAGTTTCTCTTTGAGGTCGCGCAGCGCGCCGAGGCGGCTGCGCTCGAATTTGTCGATCCAGCGCTTGTAGATCTCAAACAGCGGAACGGGATTCAGGTAGTGCAGCTTCTCTCGGCCCTGCCAGTGGATCACGACGAGGTTGGCGTCTTCGAGCAGTTGCAGGTGCTGCGTCACGGCCTGCCGCGTCATGTCCATGTGCTCGCAGAGCGCGGAGAGCGTCTGCCCGTTGTCGCGGTGCAGCTGGTCGAGCAACCGCCGGCGCGTCGGGTCAGCCAGTGCCTTGAAGACTTTGTCGATGGTCAAGTCGGGTATCAGTTCCAGTTGTCGATCTTGATGTCGTGCGGATCGGGTTGGCCGGTGCCCGTTTCGACGAGCGACTTGAGGCTCATGAGAAACACCGCCCACTTCGTGCTGCAGTGGCGCATGAACTCGACCGGCTCCTTCCAGCCCTGGTGTGTGAAAAGGACGATGGCGTAGTCGCCGTCCTGCTTGAGGTCCCAGATGATCTTCGTGCCGATCCACTCCTCGGGCCCCTCGGTCACTTGCCAAACGACGCGCTTGGCGGGTTGGAGCTCGACGACCTTCATATCGAAGCCGCCGGCGCCGAAGCGGAACTGGATGACGTTGCCGACTTTGTTGCCCTCGCCGGTGGTATTGGAGGTCCACCAGCCGGCGAGCCCGTCGCGGGTGGTGAGGGTCTTGTAGACGTTATCCAGGGATGCGGTCTTGATGCCCGCGCGGTGCAGAATGTCCGGCATGACTGACTTCTCCTGAGCAGTGTTGGTGAAAGGCTCAGGAAAATATGCAGGTATTTACTTGCCTGTCAAGTCACCGTGGTCAATCGGTCAATGATGGCCCGTCGGTCTGAGAGCGCAGACGCGGAGCGCTTCAGCACTGCGTCTCTCACTTCTGGGGGAGCGTTGAGGGGCGATCCGCTCGCGAAAGGCGGCGCGGGGTCGTACTCGATGGCGAGCTGGATTTCCTGGGCCACACTTTCGCCAAACATTTCGGCGGCGATCACGAGCGCGAGGTCGATGCCGGCTGTCACTCCCCCTCCCGTGATACGGTTGCGATCGATCACGAAACGCTCGTGGACGGGGATGGCGCCAAAGAGTGACAGCAGCTCGTGCGACATCCAGTGCGTCGTCGCGCGATATCCCTCGAGGAGCCCCGCCGCACCGAGCAACAATGCGCCGCTGCACACCGACGTGACATAGCGCGCGTGCGCCGCGCGATCGCGAAGGAACCCGATCAGCTCACGGCTCTCGAGAGCCGTGTTGACTCCCCAGCCACCGGGAACGCAGACGACGTCGAAATCGGGCGAGGACTCGAAGGTCGCGTCGGGCATCAGCGTCAGCCCCCACTCCGTCCGCACCGGCGCCAATGACGACGAAAGCAGCAACACCTTCGTCGAGGGCATCCGGTTGAACACCTCGTAGGGCCCCGTCAAGTCCAGCTGTGTAAGCCCGGGGAACAGCACCATCACGACTGTGTTGGACAAGTGAGTCTCCAGGCGGGAGGACGGGTTCAACGTCCATGTTCCGGCACTACCAGATTGAACGCTAGACTGTCAGCGCCACCGACGTATCCGACGCCCAACGCTACGTTCCACCAGCCCGCCTTCGTGAAGCGCACCCCTGAGACCTCGTAGCGACCATCGCCGAGAGGCGTCGCGACCGCGGGCGCCGCGATTGTCTCGCCGGTCTCCGGCATCGACACGCGCACTGTCATCGACGCATTCTCGATCGGCGTACCCGCCGCTGTCTCGAGCAACACGATCCAGCGCTGAGCGCTGTCGATGGGGATCACGTGCGAATAGCCAATGACTTCGCCGCGGACGCGCCCCAGGTGCGACACGATCGGCCCGAAGCTCTTCGTCACCACCGCGCCACCCGTCGCGGCTGGAGGAGATGCGGCAACCGATTCGCGCAGCGACCGGGCCAGCATCGCCGCGCCAAGTGCCGCCACGAACCCGAGGAACACAATCGTTGCGCGGCGAACGTCGCGCTCGAAGTCCATCACTGCAATGCGATACTCCTGCGTCTGCGTCATCATGGCCTGGTTTCCTGTGAGAGCCCCGGTGCGTTCGGGGGCGATGAGAGTGTTCTGAGAAATGCCTCGATCTGACGCCGCTCGGTCGCCGACAGCTTGAGCCGCTTGAGCTCCGACTTGCCGAATGGCGCGCGCGGGGCGCGGTCGTAGTGCGCGATCACATCCGCCAGCGATCCCAGCTGCCCCGCGTGCATGTACGGCGCGCGCTCGGCGACATTGCGCAGCGACGGCGTCTTGAAGGCGCGCACCAGCTCTGCACCTTCAGTCACCGCGAAACGCAGCTCGCTGCAGTCCTCGGCCTTTGCGTCGCTGTAAGGGCTGAGACAGTTGAACTCTCCGGCGACCACCTGGCGGACACCCATCGTCCGGCCGCTGTCGATGCCCGCAACCTCCGTGGACGTCGGCACCCCGGTGTTGTGGAAGTGATCGTCGGTCAGCCGAGCGCCGTTGTGACAGGTGGTGCAGTTCGCCTTGCCGATGAAGAGGCGAAGTCCAGCTTCCTCGTCGGAAGACAGGCTGTCGGCTGACGAATGCGGCGCGCCCGCGAGCTCGATGGCGACGTAGCCGTCGAAGCGCGTGGTCGAGAGGGTGACCTTGCGCTCGAACGCCGCGATCGCCTTTCCCATGTTCGCGTACACGCGCGTTATCTCGTCGCGACGTGTCGCCGGCAGCGCATCCCAGGCAGCGCGGGCGGTGCTGTCGCCATTCGGTCCGGCGTGCGCGGGCAGGCCCGAGAGATCGGGTAGCCGCCCGAAGAGCCGCTCGTAGTCCCTTCTATAGTATGAGGCGACGTACTGCGCGTACTGCGTCCGGTCGCCGCCATGTTCCACGGCGCTCTCCAGCGGACCGAGTGCCTGCGCCCACTGGCTGTCGGTGCGGCCGTCCCAGAACAGCCAGGGCGAATGAGCCGTGCCCGCGATCGGCATCGTACGCCGTGCGGTCACGCCCACGCCGTTGTGCGCGAGCGGGGTGTCGTCCTGGAAGTCCCGATTCGGCAGGTGACATTTGGCGCACGACACCTTTCCGTTGGAGCTCAGCCTGGCGTCGAAGAACAGCTGGCGCCCCAGCCGCGCGGCGGCGGTGTCGTCGCCCACTCGATTGCTCGGGTCGGGCGCGAGCGGCTCGAGCTTGTCGAGTGTCAGGCTCGCCATCATGGTGCGCTCGTCGGCAGACCACTTGTCGCGCACGATGACGCGTCCGGCCATCGAGCTGGTGGCCACGACCAAGGCCGCGGATCCAATGACCGCCGTAAAACGCAACATTAGAGGCGTCTCCATTGATCGATGGGTGGCCTACAGCTTGAGATTGAAGACCAACGAATCGGCGCCGGCTGCCGCGCTGACGCGGAACTTCACGACCCACCAGCCGCCCATGTTGAACTTCATCCCCTCGACGCGGAAATCGCCGTTGCCGAGCTGCCGCGTGACGAGCGGCTTGGTGGGCAGGCCGTGGCCGTGCTGCGGCATGCCGCCGTCGATCGTGATCTTTGCGGTCTCGACGCAAGCGCCAGCCGATTCCTCCAGGTGCAGTGTCCATTTCTGAAGCTTGCCCTTGGGGATCGAGTCGCCGTCGGGACGGATCGTGCCGCGGTACAGGCCAGCCTCGCTGACGCGCACGCGGCCGTAGTCGAGATCCTTCGGGGGGCGCGCGAACATCATGCAGGCGTCGAGCAGCGAGACCGACGCCACCGTCAGCATCGTGAGCACTGTGCGCGAGACGTATCTGGAAGACATTGGACTTTCCTCGAGTGAGAGCATGTGTTGAAAGCGAAGAGCCACATCTCTTCGATGTGGCTCCACGTTATTGCTCTTTGGTTGTCGTTACTTGAACGGAGAGGCTGTTTTGGAATATTTCGTCGACGGATTTCAGACCCGCGTGCAACGCGGGTCCGCCGAAACCCTTAGTCCCAGGTCGGGCAGACACAGGGGTCGCTGCAGCTGCACTTCGACCCGCAGTCACAAGCGGTACGGCAACGGCACTGCTTGGGCTCTGTCTTGGGCGACTGGGTCTTCTCACGTTTGGCAGTCATGGTAACCTCAGGTTGTTGGGTGACCTGATTACGCTCCTCGCGGAGCGCATGATTCACGACGTACTCCGCATCCGCCCCGACGCCGCCGATCAACGCGGATGTCATCCGATGCTGAAAGCGCAGACCGACGAAGTACAGTCCCGGAGCGTCGGCGACCACTCCACGAACGTGGCGTGGGTATCCGTCGTCTCCGAACACGGGCAGGTTGATCCAGCGGTAGTCAGGCGTGAAACCCGTGCACCAGATCACGACCTCGGGATCCACGGGAGTGTCCTCGCAATACGGAAGCCCGTCGCGCACTTCGGTGAGCTTCCCTACCCGCGTGAGCCCCGACCGCTTGAGGTCCGATGGCCGGATGCCGATCAGCGGGTCTGTCCGCCGCGAGCGCTCGCGCAGCCGCTGGCCAATCATGGTGTTCGTGCTGAACATCGTGAACGCCGGCCAGATCCAGCGATACAGGTCGCGCCCCAGTATCCGGCGACGCATATGTCCCGACTCGCGGCCAGCCAACCATACCCGGCGCGTCTTTGCGAGCTCCATGGCAATCTGCGCCCCGGAATTGCCGACGCCCACGACGAGCACTCGTCCCTTTGGGAGCTCGAACGGATTGTGGTACTGGCTCGAGTGCAGCTGACGTACCCAGCGCGGCAGTTGCGACGCGATCGCTGGTACGCGCGGACGCTGGAACGGCCCAGTCGCGACGATCACATTGTTCGCCTGGTACGAAGTATTTCCGGCTGAGATCACATAGCGCTCACCGTCCCATTCCAGACCGGTGACATGAGCCCCCGATCGCACGGGCAGGTCGAACCGTTCTGCGTAGCGCTCGAGGTAATGCGCCACCTCATCCTTGTCGGGCAGATGCATCGGCTCCGCGGGGAACGTCATCCCGGGAAGCCCGCTGTACGCCGCCGGAGTGAAGAGCCGCAGGGAATCCCAACGAGTGCGCCAGCTGTCGCCAACACGATCGGCGCCGTTCAGGATGAGGAAGTCGGCGTCGTTCTTTGCAAGGTGGTATCCGGCGGCCAGCCCGGCCTGGCCGCCACCCACGACGATCGTGTCGTATGCTTCGACGCGCGTGGGACGCGCTGGGTGCACGTGATGCGAGAGGGTCATGGTCGGCTACCACGCCAGCGTGGACAGGAGCGCTGCACCCAATGTGTCCATGACTCGGCCGCGCTTCGCGATCGGCTTGGAGAACGCGAGCCGAATGTAGCTGCCCGCGGTCTGATCCGGTGTCTGGCGCACGCGGTTCTCGCCCGCGAACGTCGCCGCGGATCCGAACGGCTTCACCCAGCCCGTCTGTGCCGCGAGCGCGAAGCGGCCAAGGCGGCGGGCCTCGAAGCGACGCTCGGCGCTGATGCCGATCTGGGCGATCCCGCCTTTCGAGGCCAGGTCGACCCCGCGTGCCGGATCCTGGAGACCTTCACTGTAGGTGAAGTCGCCGTCGCGCTCGAAGTGCAGCGACGTGCTCCGGACACCAACAGATAGCATCGTGTACACGAAGGTGCGCGACGCGTCGATGAGAGCGAGTCCGCCGTCCAGGGTGGCGCTTCCAGCGGCGAGCTTGGTCACCCAACCGCCCTGCGCGCCGCGGCGCGGGAGCGAACCGTCCGCCGACGCGCCGAAGAGCACGCGTCCTTTGCGGGCGTACGTCGATATGCCGAAAGACGGAATGGTGTTCGAGAAGACCGGGCGGCCGTTTCGGGCCAGGTCGGTGTTGAGTGAGCCGAGCCCGAGACGCAGCCCGCCAGCGCGAAACTGGGTTGCGCCAACCGTCCAGCGCGCCGAGCTGTCTGCGGTGGACTTTTCCTGCGCTGCGGCCGCGCTGCTGGCAAGCAGCACCGCGATGAGTGTGAAGCGGATCGTGGACATTTGAGCTATTCCCCTGGGTGAGTGAGCGTGGAGGGCATCGTGCGCACTCAACGTCGGGGAATCGGCGCGGGGACAATAGAATAAAGAGGCTGTTCTGGTATTTTCAGCCGACCAACTTGCATTGCGTCCCCGCGAACTAGGACGGCCTTCGAGGAACTGGGACGTTTGCGTTCGCGTTCGCCTGTCGCAGCAGCCACGCGAGCAGCGCGGCGATTGCTACGTCGCAGCTGAGACAGAAGTCTGGCCACCAATGGGGGACACCCTGATTCGGAATCAGGGAACCATGGAAGACGTCTTGCACGCCATGCAGGAACAGGCCGGCGACCACCAGCCACAAACTTCGTTTGAATCCCCAAAGTGCCAGCCCGATGAAAGCGCATGCGACGAGCGTCTCGAGCGCGATCACGCGGGGCGAGCCGTCGATAACTCCGAACAACACGTAGTAGAAGGCGATGACGATGAGCAGCGTCGGGAAGAACGAGCGATCCCTGGCGAAGCCGAAGGCCAGCGCGGCGAGAGCGACAAAGGCAGCCGCCGCGATACCGATCATGAACGGCATGCGGGCCTGCCAATCCGAACGGCGCAGACGACGTCGCGCACGGCCGCGATCACGACATCGGGGCGATCGAACTGGATGTAGTGCGTCGCGTCGGGCACGAGGATCTGCCGGCCGCGTCTCGACCAGGTGCTTTCGTCCTGCTGCAATGCCTTCCACGCAGCTTGCTTACTGCTTTCCTGCTCGCGGTTCATGTGCTGCGCCGCCAGCATCTCGGGCGAAAGAGGAGCCATGGCCGTGAGGACGATCAAGGGCCTGTCGCCCAGCTGACGGAACTCCCCGGCCGTCGCGAAGGTGCTGTGCAAGGCGCGCGTTTCCTGGAGCAGCGCCGCGAGTGATGTTACGGCAAGGGCGGCGGGCGCCTCATGCACGACCGTGGGCGCATTGGGTTGCGCGAAGTCCGATGGGACAAAACGCAGTGCGCCCGTGCGAGCGATGTTCGCGGCAAACGCCAATGCTCCTGTGGGTGGCGTCATCGAGACGCCGGTCGCCCGTTCCATTCGCGCCACCTGGTCCGGATGCGACGCGTCCACGAGAACGAGCCCGGCGACCTCGGATGGATAGAGTCGCGTGAACACCGTGACATATGGTCCGCCCAGCGAATGGCCGACCATGATGAATGGCGCGCGCTCCCCCGCGCTGCGCAGCGCGGCACGTAGATCCCGGGCGACGCTTCCGCTGCTGAATGGAGCGGAGCTGGGGTCGCTCCACATGATCCCCGCTCGGCTGTAGGCGCAGACCCGCGTCGTCTTCGCTATCGAATCGTGTACCGTGGCCCAGCTCAGTGAGCCGAGCATGTCGAGTCCGGATTCCAGGACCACCGTGGGCGATCCGCTGCCCCGGCAGTCGATCTGAATCCGGCGGCCGCCGATGTCGACGAGGCGTCCTGGAGCGGGAAACTTTGCCGCCACCCGCTGGCGAATTAAGGCCTCGGACGCGAGGCCGATGCTCAGTGTCGCCGCGAGCAGCGCGATTGCTGTCTTGAAGACCCGCTTGGCCCTGTTCATGATATCTCCTTGGCGCACTTGGCGACCAATGTCGTACATTGAGATGGTTGCCCCGCCGTTCTGCCCCGCCCGTTGTGCCCCCGCCGAGAGAGCTCATGAACCAAATGCTGGAGATGGGAAAGTTCATCGGCACTCCCGCCCACGCGCAGAAGTTCGAGGGCGTCTCTGTCGTCGAGGCCACGTACAAATCGGGGTTGGTGGTTGCACCGCATGCCCACGACGCCCCACTCGTGAGTCTGGTCCTCGGCGGTAACGCCACGGAGGAGTATCGTGGCCGCACGCGGGAGCTCGAGGCGCAAACGCTGTTGTTCACCCCAGCCTACCAAACGCACGCGCATCACTTTCTCACACCCGGGCGCTGGCTCAACATCCAGTTCTCGAATGCGTGGCTGGACCGGTTGATCGCCGGCACGACACGACTGTCGGATACTCCGTTGCTGATTCGCAATCAGAGCGCCGTGTCCTGGGCCGAGCGTGTGGGGGTCGAGATGCGTGAAACAGATGCCGTGTCCCGCTTCGCCATCGAAGGGGCGCTCGTCCTGCTGGTCGCCGATCTGGCGCGAACGAAGGAGAACAGCGAGCGACACCGGCCGCGGTGGCTGCACCTGGTGGAGAACGCGATCGAGGAATCGACCGCGGCGCCGCCATCCGTCGAGGCGCTCGCCGCGCTTGCCGGCGTGCACGTCTCGCATCTGCTTCGCACCTTCCGACGCTTTCACGGCTCGACCGTGGCGAATTACGTGCGACAGCGTCGCATCACACGGGCGCGGACGGAGGTTGCCACCTCGAACCGTCCGCTGTCGATGATCGCGCTGGACGCGGGCTTCGCCGATCAATCGCATTTCACCCGCGTGTTCAAGAAGATCTACGGGGAAACGCCCGGTCAGTACGCACGAGCCTTGCGCGGTCGCCATATCGATACGGACGGTTGAGTAAGGTGTCGTGAAGGAGTGACTGGTCCTACGTGTGGCAGCTGGGCATCGCCGCGTTGTCCGCCATAGCATCGCCGGCACGAACGACCGCGAAGTTCGCCATCATTCCGCCCGCGTGATGCTCGAGGATGTGGCAGTGATACATCCAG
>Ga0070696_100002807_pt1 | contig 11566 bp, 10 predicted proteins | sample KBSK1253metaG_FD_65474 | JGI IMG/M metagenome (GOLD analysis project Ga0070696, IMG submission 65474) | Corn, switchgrass and miscanthus rhizosphere microbial communities from Kellogg Biological Station, Michigan, USA - KBS K1-25-3 metaG | ecosystem: Host-associated > Plants > Roots >... | reverse complement strand
GCTGGGAGTCTCGTGCACGACGCGGCGCACGCGGTGGTCGCGCGTCAGGCGCAGCGCGTAGCCTTCGTGCGTCGTGACGCGTGCGACCGGCTTCGTGCCCGTGCGGAAGAAGCCGTCGCTTTCGATGCCGTAAGCGCGGCCGTGCACGACCGCCGAGAACCTGCGCCCGACCAGCTCGCTCACCGGGCGAGCGCCTTCGGTCGTCATGACCCACGTGTCGGCGGTCACGCAAGGATTGGTCGCCTCGATCGTCTCGCAATACGACAGGTTGTTGTCGCGGTTGACCGTATCGATGAACACGACGCCCGGTTCGGCGTGGTCGTACGTCGAGCGCATGATCTCGTCCCACAACGCACGCGCACTGACGCTGCGATACACCCACAGGCCGTCGTCGCGCTGGCGTGCGCCCGCCGCGATCAAATCTGCCGACGGCGCTGCCTTGTGCGCGAGATCCCACGCGCGATCGCCGCGCACCGCTTCGACGAACGCGTCGGTGACGGCGACCGAGATGTTGAAGTTGGTGAGACTGCCGTCGTCCTTCGCATGGACGAACGCCTCGATGTCCGGATGATCGCAGCGCAGGATGCCCATCTGCGCGCCGCGCCGCGAGCCGGCCGATTCGACCGTTTCGCAGCTTTGATCGAACACGCGCATGTACGAGAGCGGCCCGCTCGCGCGGCTGTCGGTGCCGCGCACATAGGCACCCCGCGGCCGAATGGGCGAGAAGTCGTAGCCGACGCCGCCGCCGCGGCGCATCGTCTCGGCCGCCTCGTTCAGCGCGACGTAGATGCCGATGCCTTCCTCGTCGCCTGAAATGCTGTCGCCGACCGGCTGCACGAAGCAGTTGATGAGCGTCGCCTTGAGATCGGTGCCCGCCGCCGAATTGATGCGCCCGCCGAGGATGAAGCCGTTCTCCTGCGCGTGGTAGAACGCGTCCTCCCATTGCCCACGCTTTTCGGGTGCCTCAATGGCAGCGAGTGCGCGCGCAACGCGCCGGCGCACGTCTTCGATCGTGCGCTCGTTCCCCTTCGCATATTTCTCGAGCAGGACCTCCTCGGAGATCGCCTGCGGCGGCAACGCGGGGGGAAGGATGGCGCGAAGGTGTTTGGGGTCGTCGAGTTTCATGGACGTTACGACTGCCGTTGAGCGCGAAGGATCTCCCAGAACCGACGAGGCGAGACGATCTCGAGCGCATCGACGGTCGCCAGCCGTAGCAGCGCAGCGTCTCCGGTCACGAATAACTGCGCCTCGACAGCGAGTGCTTCACCCAGCACCAATGCGTCCGCTCTATCGACATTCGCGTTCGCGGGGGCAGCCTTGTCGACGACCCGGATAGCTTCGCTCGCCACGAAATCGATGATTTCGGCCGAGCGGACCGCGGGAAGCTTGACCTTTTCGCGCAGCGCCTTGTCGAGTTCGCGAAGCACGTTCCGTCCGACGACCGGGTCGTGATCCAGCAGGACCAATTCGAGAACCTCGGCGCAGAGGCCACGCGAGGCGAACGCGCTCACCAGGACGTTCGTATCGAGAAAGACCCTCACGAAAGAAGTCGGAACACGTCCTCGTCGGTCACGAGCCCTTGCGCTTCCGCAAACGGCAGTGTCTTCCGCCGAAGCTCCCGCAGGCGCGCCACGGCAACCTGACGCCTCAGGGCTTCCCGCGCGATCTCGCTCTTGGTTCGTCCGCTACTTTTTGCAACCCGATCGAGATCCTTCTCCAACTTGGCATCAAGACGTATCGTCAGCGTCGCCATTGCGATCTCCACCGATGTACGACATTGTATCACACCGCGGGTTCGCGACAATCCCGTCGGGGCGAGTTACCAACAGCCGCGCTGCGCAGTACAGCGCTCGCGAAACCAGGCCAACCTCGTTCACAACGCGTTCTTGTACCAGCGCCCACCCTTCATGATGCCCGCGATCCGCGCGCCCTGATCCTGCAGGACGCCGAGGTCGCGGTAGGGATCGCCGTCGACGACGAGGAGGTCGGCGTACGCGCCGGGAACGAGCTCGCCAAGCTCGCCGGCGCACCTCACGATCTCCGCATTCACGAGCGTCGCCGACTGGATCACCTCGTGCGGCGTCATCGCCTGCGCGCGGATCAGGAATTCCTTGCACTGGTCGTCCTGCAGCACGCCGAGCAGATCGGTGCCGAACCCGATGCGCACCCCGGCCGAGCGGCAAAGCTCCAGCGAGCGCAGGCCGGCCTCGAGCACGATCGTGTTCTTCTGCAGGCTGTACGGCGTGAGTCCATGATCGGCGCCGCGGCGCTGCAGGCTCTCGTACGTCACGAGCGTCGGCACGATGTACGCGCCGCGCGCGGCCATGCGTCGCGCGGCCGCCTCGTCGATGAGATTGCCGTGCTCGATCGTGCGCACGCCGCAGTCGACGGCGCGCCGGATCGCCTCGGCCGAATACGCGTGCGCCATGACGTAGGTGCCGAAGCTCGAGGCTTGCTCGACGGCCGCAGCGATCTCGTCGACGCGAAACTGCAGGCTCTCGAGCGGATCGCTCTGCGATGCGACGCCGCCGGACACCATCAGCTTGATCTGGTCGGCGCCCTTGCGAAGCTCGTCGCGCACCGCCTTCAGCACCTCGGGGACGCCGTCGGCGATGCGGCTCATGTACGCAAGGCCCGAGGAGCACGCGCATTCGAAGCCCGTCTCGGTGCGCCGGCGGAAGTCCGCGTGACCGCCGGTCTGGCTGATTGGCATGCCGGCGATGAACAGGCGCGGGCCGTCGACGATGCCGTCCTCGATCGCCGTCTTCATGCCGTAATCGCTTCCGCCCGCGTCGCGCACGCTCGTGAAACCGCGCATCAGCATGCGGCGCGCCGCGGCGACGGCCTTCGTGGTGAGCAGCGTGAGCGGCATGCCATCGAGCAGCGCGAAGTTCACCTCGGCGAGGAAGAGGTGAATATGCGCATCGATCAGGCCCGGCATCAGCGTGCGGCCGCGAAGATCGACGCGTGTCGCCGCTTGCGTCGCGATCGGCCGGTCCGACACTTCCCTGATCCGGTCGCCTTCGACGAGAACCTCGACGCCTTCGCGAAGCTCGGCCGCGCGGGGATCGAGGAAGCGGCCGCCGAAAAAGAGATGCGCTGTCATGAGGTTTCCTCCCGTGCGCGATCTTGCCACGGCCCGCGGCGTCTTGCCCGCCTCGAAGGGCATGACGTGAACCGCGGGGTCGGATAATGTAGCGGCCATGAGGAGCGTTCGCGTCATCGACTCGCACACCGCCGGCGAGCCCACGCGCGTCGTCGTCGAAGGCGGACCGGACCTCGGCGGCGGGGACCTCGCCTCGCGCCGCGAGCGCTTTCGCCGCGAGCACGACGCGTTCCGCTCGGGGGTGGTCAACGAACCCCGCGGCTCGGACGTCATCGTCGGCGCACTCCTGATCGAGCCCGTCGATCGTTCGTGCGCGGCCGGCGTGATCTTCTTCAACAACGTGGGCGTCATCGGCATGTGCGGCCACGGCACGATGGGCGTCGCCGTCACCCTCGCGCATCTCGGGCGCATCGACCCTGGCGTTCACCGCCTCGAGACCCCCGTCGGCATCGTCGCCGTCGAGTTGCACGACCGCCATCGCGTCACGGTGGCCAACGTGCCGAGCTATCGGCACGCCGCCGGCGTGCAGGTGAGCGTACCGGGTCACGGTAGCGTCACCGGCGACATCGCATGGGGCGGCAATTGGTTTTTCCTCGTCGAATCGCCGGGCCTCGACATCGTGCCGGCCAACATCGAGCGCCTCACGGCGTTCTCGAAGATGGTTCGCGCGAGCCTCGCCGCGCAGGGCGTGTGGGGGGACGATGGCGCCGAAATCGATCATGTGGAGGTCTACGCGCCGATCGGGAAAGACGCGAAGACGGCGCGCAACTTCGTGCTCTGCCCCGGCGACGCCTACGACCGCTCGCCGTGCGGCACTGGCACGAGCGCGAAGCTCGCCTGCCTGCATGCCCGGGGCGAACTCGGCGCGGGCGAATCGTGGCGTCAGGAAAGCGTGATCGGCACAGTGTTCGAGGGATCGTATACACCGGCCGGCAATGGGCGCGTGCTGCCGCGCATCACAGGCCGCGCGTACGTGACCGCCGAATCGACGCTGCTCTTCGATGACGACGATCCGCTTCGCTTCGGCATTGCGTTGCCGAAGTCGGCATGATGCGTCGCACCGCCTTGCGATGACATACGACATCGCGATCGTCGGCGGTGGCGTCGTCGGGCTGTGCGTGGCGCACGCGTGCGCGAGCAGCGGGCATCGCGTCGTCGTGATCGAGCGCGGCGCGCCCGAGCGCGAGGGCTGCTCGTTTGCCAACGCCGGAATGGTCGTGCCAAGCCACGTCGTGCCGCTCGCGAGTCCCGGCATGGTCGCGCTGGCGCTGCGCTGGATGTGGAACGCCGAAAGCCCCTTCCATCTGAAGCCGCGCCTCAGCAGCGACCTGCTCGACTGGGGCTGGAAGTTCCGCCGATCGTGCACACGCGAGCATGTCGCACGCGCCGCGCCGCTTCTGCGCGATCTGCACACCGCGAGCCGCGCATGCTTCGAACGGTGGGCTGCGCAGTGGGGTAATCCGTTCGAGTTTGTCGAGAGCGGCATGCTCGTGCTGTGCCGAAGCGAGCACGGGCTCGCGGAGGAGGCGCGCGCGGCGGCGTTCGCGCGCGAGCTCGGCATCGCCGCCGAGGTGCTCGGCGCGGCGGACATCGCCGCGCTCGAACCCGGCACGCGCATGACAATTGCGGGCGGAGTCCATTTTCCAGGCGACGGCCGGCTGGTGCCCGCGCAGCTGATGGCGGCGCTGCAGCGCGAGGTGGTGCGCCTCGGCGTCGAGTTGCGTCATGGCGTCGACGTACGCCAGTTTCGCGTCGACGGCGCGCGCATCACCGGCGTCGAAACGGGCGCGGACGTCGTTCGAGCCAACGAGTACGTGCTGTGCGCCGGCATCTGGTCGATGAAGCTTGCGCGGCTGCTCGGTCTCGCGCTGCCGATGCAGGCGGGCAAGGGCTACAGCCTGACGCTCGAGAAGGTGCCGGGGTCGATGCGCGGATGCGCAATCCTGAGCGAAGCACGCGCGTCGGTCACGCCGATGGGCGCGTCGCTGCGCGTCGGCGGGACGATGGAGATCACGGGGATCGACGAAACGGTGGAACCGGCACGCATTCGCGGCATCGTGAAGTCGATCGGCACGTACTTGCCCGACATGACGCCCGTGCGGCTCGCCCAGGCGAGCGTTCGTACCGGCCTTCGTCCGTGCTCGCCCGATGGCTTGCCGTACATCGGGCGCTTCGCGAAATTCGCGAACCTTTCGGCCGCGACGGGTCATGCGATGATGGGAGTAAGCCTTGCGCCGATCACCGGCGAGCTGATCGCGCAGGTGCTATCCGGTGCGAAAACGTCGATTTCGATATCGGCGCTGTCGCCCGATCGTTTTGCGCGGTTTCGCCGTGCTTCCCCGGCGGAAGCGGCGGCCGCCGTCGTGTGAACCACCATGACGAGGGCACAATGAACGTTTATTGGCAAGGTGTCATTCCGGCGCTCACCACGCCGTTCGACGGCGCGGATCGCGTCGACGAGGGCTTTCTCGCGACGCATGCGCGCTGGATGGTCGAGCACGGCTGCACAGGGCTCGTGCCCCTCGGCTCGCTTGGCGAGTCGGCGACGTTGAGCGCTGCCGAGAAGCGCCGCGTGCTCGAGGTGTGCGTCGCCGCCGTGGGTGACCGCGTGCCGGTCATCCCGGGCATCGCCGCATTGAGCACCGCCGACGCTGTGGCGCTTGCGCGGGACGCGAAGTCGATCGGCGTAAGCGGTCTGATGGTGCTTCCGCCGTACGTCTACAGCACCGACTGGCGGGAGATGAAGGCGCACGTGCGCGCGGTGATCGCGGCGACCGACCTGCCATGCATGCTCTACAACAATCCGGTTGCATACAAAACGGACTTCGTGCCCGAGCAGATTGCCGAGCTTGTGGACGAGTTGCCGAACCTGCGGTCCGTGAAGGAATCGAGCACGGACGTGCGCCGCGTGACGTCGATCTGCGCGCTGCTCGGCGGCCGCATCGAGGTACTGTGCGGCGTCGACGATGCGATCATCGAGGCGATGGGCGCGGGCGCGGTCGGCTGGATCGCGGGGCTCGTGAACGCATTCCCGGCAGAATCGATCGCGCTCTATCGCGCTGCGCTCGAGGGCCGGCACGACGAAGCCTTGATGCTTTATCGCTGGTTCCTGCCGCTTCTGCGGATGGACACCGTCCCGAAGTTCGTGCAGCTCATCAAGCTCGCGCAAAAGCGCGTCGGCATGGGCAGCGACCGAGTGCGCGCGCCGCGCCTCCTGCTCGAAGGCGCGGAGCTGCGCGAGGCGAACGCGATCATCGATCGCGCGCTGGAAACACGGCCCGCGTTGAACGCAAGCGCCGCGAAACGCACGGCGGCGGCCGCGACCGCATGATCCAACCACCGCGACACCGATGACCGATTCGATCTCGCAACGCGTTCCAGTACAGGGCATCGAGAGCCTGCGCCCCGTGCTGATGGGCACGCGCCACATGGCGGTCGCAGGTCATTACGGCGCCGCGCACGCGGCGTTTGCGATCCTCGAGGCCGGGGGCAATGCGATCGACGCCGGCGTCGCGGGCGGCATCGCGCTCGGCGTGTTGCAGAGCGACCTCGTCAACGTCGCCGGCGTCGCGCCGATCATGGTGTACCTCGCCAGGACGCGCGAGGTGGTGACGATCAGCGGCCTCGGCACGTGGCCGCGCGCGGTCCGGCCCGAGGACTTCCTCAATCGCTTCGGGGGACACATTCCGGACGGCGTGCTGCGCACCGTCGTGCCCGCGGCGCCGGATGCGTGGATCACCGCGCTCGAACGGTTCGGTACGATGAGCTTCGGCGATTGTGCATCGGCGGCGATCCGCTTCGCGCGCGACGGCTTTCCGATGTACCCGCTCATGTCCGAGATGATCGGCATGCACATCGACGACTACCGCCGCTGGCCGTCGAGCGCCGAGATCTATTTGCCCGGCGGACGCGTGCCGCAGCCAGGCGAGCGATTCGTGCAGCGCGATCTCGCACGAACGCTGCAGTATCTCGCGGACGAGGAAAAGGCCGCGTCGGGCAGGGGACGCGCGGCCGGCCTGCAGGCGGCGCGCGACGCGTTCTATCGCGGCGATATCGCGCACGCGATCGTCGATTTTCATCGCGCCAACGGCGGCCTGCTCGCGCTCGAGGACCTCGCGACCTTCCGCGTTGGGCTCGAGCCGCCGGTGCGCGCGCGCTTTCGCGAACTCGATCTGTATACGTGCGGCGCATGGTGCCAGGGGCCGGTGCTGCTCGAGGTGCTGAACATCCTCGACGGAATCGATCTTCGCGCGATGGGCCATAACTCGGCCGACTACGTGCATACGCTGACCGAGGCCATCAAGCTCGCGTTCGCCGATCGCGAGCGCTGGTTCGGCGACCCGAAGTTCGTCGATGTGCCGCTGCAGACGTTGTTGTCGCAGGGCTTTGCCGCTGACCGGCGTGCGTGCATTCGTCCCGATCGCGCGTGGCCGGGCCTGCCGCCTGCCGGCGACGTCGACGGTCGCCCCGGCCGCCGCGAGCCTTCGCCGACCCACGAGCGCGCCGCGGCCGGTGCGCACGACACGTCGCACGTCAGCGTCATCGATCGCGACGGCAACGTGTTCGCGGCGACGCCGAGCGACCCTTCGTACGACGCGCCGGTCATTCCCGGCACGGGTCTTTGCCCGTCGTCGCGCGGCTCGCAGAGCTTCGCCGATCCGACGCACCCGTCGTGCGCAGCCCCCGGCAAGCGGCCGCGGCTCACGCCGATGGTCGCCATGGCGTTCCTGCCCGACGGCAGCCCGATGCCGCTCGGCACGCCCGGCGGCGACGTGCAGGCGCAGGCGCTCGCGCAGGTGCTGCTCAACATCGAGGTATTCGGCATGAATCTGCAGCATGCGGTCGAGGCGCCGCGCTTCGCGTCGTACAGCTTCCCCGATTCGTTCGAGCCGCACGCCTATTCGCCGGGCCTGCTGTACGTCGAAAACCGCGTTGCGTCTTCGGTGCGCGACGCGCTCGCGTCGCGCGGTCACGACGTCGTCGACTGGCCCGATTTCGTGTGGCGTGCCGGCGCCGTGTGCGTGCAGCGTGCCGACCGCGCGAGCGGGGTGATCGCGGCCGCCGCCGATCCGCGGCGGCCGTGCTACGCCGTCGGCTGGTAGCCTTCCGCTACCGGTGGCACCGGTAGCCGCGTGGACGTCTCGGGCACGAGGCCGCGCGGCTTGTAGCGCAGCATGACGATCAGCAACGCGGCGATGAGGAATTCGCGGATCGCGGCGCCCTGCACTGGCGTGATGCCGGGCACGAGCGGAATCACGAAGCGCGTCGATTCGAGCAGGAACACCACGGCGAACGCCCCGACGATCGCCCCGCGGTTGTTGCCGAGGCCGCCCGCGAGGAGCGCGAGCTTGATGTAGAGCGTGAACAGCGGCACGAAGATGTCCGGCGCGATGTACGACGTGTAGTGCGCGTACAGTGCGCCGGCGAGCCCGAGCGCCGCAGCGCTGATCGCGAACGCCTTCACCTTGAACAGCGTGACGTGCTTGCCGGCGACCGATGCCACCTGCTCGTCGTCGCGGATTGCGCGGAGCACGCGTCCGAACGGCGACACGCGCAGCCGCTCGTTCACGAAATAAGCGATCGCGACGATGACGCCGACGATCGCGAGATAGACGAGGTTGAAAGCTTCCGGCGAAAGCAGGCCCCGGCCGGGTCCCGGAATGCCGGAGAGCCCGTCGCTGCCGTTCGTAAGCCAGATCGCGTTGCTCGCGACAATGCGGATCGTCTCGGCGAAGCCGAGCGTGACGATGGCGAGGTAATCACCGCGCAGGCGCACCGTGACGAGCGCGACGATCGCACCGACGATCGCCGCGACGATCGTCGCCGCGGCCATGCCGCCGGCGATTGCCCAGCCTGCCTTCAACGTGAGAAGTGCGCTCGTGTACGCGCCCACCGCGAAGAAGCCGACGAGGCCGAGGTTGATCATGCCGGCGAAGCCCCAGACGACGTTGACGCCGAGCGCCATCAGCGCGTAGATGCCTGCGGAGACGGCCATCGCGATCAGGTAGTTTTCGATGAGAGTGCCCCGTTACCCGGCACTAGTAAGCGCGCTGGCCGAGGATGCCGCGCGGACGCAGCGTCAGCACGACGAGGATCGCGACGAATCCGACCGCGCTGCGATAATCGGGCGACAGGAAGAGCAGGCACAACTCCTCGCCGATGCCGACGGTGAGCGCGCCGATGACTGCGCCGGGAATGCTCCCGAGACCGCCGACGACCGCGGCCGCGAATACCGAGAGGATCGAGCGAAACCCGGTGAGCGGATCGATCGTGGTGTCGAGCCCGATCAGCATGCCGCCGAGGCCCGCGAGGCCCATGCCGACGAAATTGACGATGCGGCCGATCGTGTCGGCGTCGATGCCCTTGATCGCGGCGAGCATCGGGTTGTCGGCAACCGCGCGCATCGCCTTGCCCATGCGCGTGAAGCCGAGGAAGCCGAAGAGCGCCGCCATCGCGACGCCGGCGATCGCGAGGTTCGTCACCTGCTGCGGGCCGACCCGGATGGCGCCGATGCGCCAGTCGCGCTGGATCGGCAGCTCGTAGCCGCGCAGCTCATTGCCGAACACGAAGCGCACGACGTTCTCGAGCGCGATCGTGAGCGCGATCGACGCGATCGCGGTTGTGATGTAGCCCGCGGGACGAAAGCGCTTCAGCACCGTCTCGTCGGTGATGACGCCGACGCCGCCCGCGACGATGAACGCGATCGCGACCGACGGCAGCAGCGGCCAGCCGAGCCTCGCGTTGGCGACGTAGCCTGCGAACGCGCCGATCGTCGCGTGCGACGCGAGCGCAAAATTGGGGAAGCGCAGCACGGCGTAGATCGCGGTGAGACCGATGGCAGGGACGGCGAGGATCGTCCCGGCCATCACGCCGTTCACGAGCAGCTGGCCGACGTCGGCGAGCGACGGCACGTGCGTCAGGCTACCTTCAGCAGCACGAACTTTCCGTCGGCGACCTTGTTGTAGCGGAACTTGCAGTCGACGATGTCGCCGATGTCGGTGAAATCGCAGGGGCCGCTCGCACCTTCGTAGTTGATTTCCCTGCCCTGCGCGAGGAGCTTCAGCCCTTCGACGGCGCTATACACCTTCGTGCCGTCGCCCTGGCAGATCTTGCGCACGTTGTCGCGGATGCCGGTCCCGGTGGCGAGCTTCGCCTTCGCGATCGCGAGCGACACGAGGCTCGCCCAGTCGGTCGCCTGCGTTTCGTAGGAATCCGGCTCGGCGATGCCGAGGCGCTTCTTCGCGAGCTCGTACGCGGGCGAGGTCACGTCCGCCGATGGTTGCACGGTGATGACGCCTTCGGTCACTTGGTGCGGGAGAGATTCGAGCACTTTCGACGTCACCGCGTACGACTGCGCGAAACGCTTGCCCGCATAACTGGCGCGGTAGAGATCGCGCAGGAGGATCGTCACGTCCGGCGCATAGCCATTGAGATAGATGAGATCGGGATTGGTGCGAAGCGCCCGGTCGACCTCGGAGCGATACGTCGTCTTGTCCTTGTCGTAGATCAGCGTGCCGACCATCTGCGAGCCCTTCTCCTTCAGCACCTCGGTCGCGCGCGTCTGCGTCGGCTCCGCGAACGGCGCCTGGATGGACATCATGAAGCAGCGCGCCACACCCATCGACGCGATGAAATCCGCGTGCTTGCCCGCCTGCAGATGGTTGTTCGGCTGCGTGCGGATCAGGTAGCCCTGATGCGGCAGCCTGGTGATCGAATCGGCGCCGGACACCGTCGTGAGGAACGTCTTGCTCTCCCAGCAGAGCGGCGCCACGGCGGACGTGACCGCCGACGCCCAGGTGCCCATGATTGCGGGCACTTTGGTCACATCGATCAGCTTGCGCGCCGCGCGCACTGCCGCTTCGGGATTCGTCTGCCCGTCCTCGACGACGAGCACGACCTTGCGTCCGAGCAGGCCGCCGTTCGCGTTGACTTCGTCGATCACCGCCTGCATCGCCTTCGCCATGCGCGGGCCGTCGAAGCCGCCGGCCCCGGTGAGCGGCGTCAGCACGCCGAGCTGCAGCGGCTCGCCTTGTGCGCGGACGATGGCCGGCGCCATGCCGCCCAATGCGAGCATGCCGGCCCCTTTCAGGAAACGGCGACGCGGTTCACGAGTGCTGTGCGGCATATCTCCTCCGTTGTCGATCTCGTGCATGCGCAATCCATACGGCATCAACCGCCTAGAAAGATGCGCCGGATGTCCGGGTCGGCGGCCAGCGCGGCAGCCGGACCCTCGCGATGGTTGCGGCCGTCGACGAGAATGTACGCGCGATCCGCGACGGTCAAGGCCTCGCGCGCGTTCTGCTCGACCATCGCGATCGAGATGCCGGTGCGGTTGATCGCGACGATGTCGTCGAACAGGCGCTGTGCGGCGATCGGCGACAGGCCCGCCGACGGCTCGTCGAGCAGAAGCAGCTTCGGGTCGACCATCAGCGCCATCGCCATCGCCAGCACCTGCCGCTC
>Ga0070696_100002806_pt1 | contig 11567 bp, 13 predicted proteins | sample KBSK1253metaG_FD_65474 | JGI IMG/M metagenome (GOLD analysis project Ga0070696, IMG submission 65474) | Corn, switchgrass and miscanthus rhizosphere microbial communities from Kellogg Biological Station, Michigan, USA - KBS K1-25-3 metaG | ecosystem: Host-associated > Plants > Roots >... | reverse complement strand
CGCATCACCGACGCCGCCGGGGAGCAGGACCTGGCGTTCGCCCGCCTGCGGCAGCGCATCAATGCGGTGGCGAAGATCGCGGGCCAGAACCGCACGGAGGCGGACGATGTGGCGACCCGCGCCGTCGAGGCGGCGCAGGGACTGACCGACCTCGAACGGGCGACCCGTGACCTGGAGCAAGTGGCCACGATGCTGCGCGACCTGACGCGCGGCTTTGCCAGCGTCGCGTAGCCTGCGTAGCATTCCAGCGTGACGGAACGAGTCTTTGTGGCCCTCGGCTCCAATGTCGGTGACCGCGCCGCCCACCTCGCGCACGCGCGGGAGCGCCTGGCCGCGCTCCCGGGGACGCGCCTCGCCGGCGCGTCCCGCGTCGAGGAAACCGCCCCGCTCGGCCCGGTGGCGCAAGGGCCCTACCTGAATCAGATGATCGTGCTCGAGACCACGCTCACGCCTCGTGCACTCCTCGCCGCGTGCCGTGCGATCGAGGCGGAGCGGGGGCGCGAGCGGCGCGAGCGCTGGGGACCACGCACGCTCGACCTCGACATCGTGCGGTTCGGCGACCGCGCGGTGCACGAGACCGATCTGACGATCCCCCATCCCGAACTTCCCAACCGTGACTTCTGGCTCCGCGAGATCGCCGAGCTCGAGACGCTCAGCCATGTCTAACGTGACGACACAGTCCCTGCTCGAGATGAAAAAGAAGGGGGAGCGGATCGTGGCGCTCACGTGCTACGATGCGCTCTTCGCCCGCCTGCTCGACGCGAGCGGCATCGACATCCTGCTCGTCGGCGACTCGGTGAACCAGGTCCTCGCTGGGGCGCCGTCGACATTGTCCGCGACGCTCGATCAGATGATCTACCACACCAGAATGGTGCGCCGCGGTGTGGAACGGGCACTGGTGGTGTGCGATATGCCGTTCCTCACCTATCAGGTGACGCCCGAAGACGCGGTGCGCAACTGCGGCCGCGCGATGCAGGAAACCGCGTGCCACGCCATCAAGCTCGAAGGCGGGCAGACGATGGCGCCGACGGTGCGCCGCCTGGTGGACGTGGGGATTCCGGTGATGGGGCATATCGGGTTGACGCCGCAATCGGTGCATGCACTCGGCGGCTATCGCGTGCAGGGCCGGGACGACGTGGCAGCTGAACGCCTCAAGACCGATGCCAAGGCGCTCGAGGATGCGGGCGCGTTCGCGGTGGTGCTGGAGCTGATCCCCGCGCCGCTCGCCTCACAGATCAGTAAGGCACTCACGATCCCCACGATCGGCATCGGCGCGGGACCGGCCTGCGACGGGCAGGTGCTCGTGCTGCACGACATGCTGGGCCTGAATGACCGGTTCTCGGCAAAGTTCGTAAAGAAGTACGCGGCCATGGCGGACGAAGTGCAGGAGGTTGCGCGCCTGTTCGCCGCGGAGGTACGGGAGGGACGGTACCCGGGGCCGGAGCATTCGTTTGGGAAATGACGGGGGGGGAGTGTAAATTCGGGGAGCCCTTTAACGCTAGGAAGGGACGATGTCCAAGAGCGAAGACGAAAAGATGGCGAAGCTGATCAAGAAGAACATAGCCAAGGCGGAGAAGGCGAAGCCCAAAACGCGTCGTAAATACGACCCGACGCTGCCGGCCGAGACGACGGACGACGATCTCGAGCGGCGCGACTTCTTTTCGGAGATGAAGAAGCGCGAGTTCTAGGGAGCCTCGCCGAGATGCGCGCCTGGTCCCAAGCCGAGCGCGCCCGCGGCCGCAGGATCGGGCTCGTCCCGACGATGGGCTTCCTCCACGAGGGGCATCTCCGCCTCGTGGACCGGGCCAAGGAGCTCGCCGACCGCGTCGTCGTGAGCATCTTCGTCAATCCCCTCCAGTTCGGTCCCAAGGAAGACTTCCACACGTATCCCCGCGATCTGCCCCGCGACCGCCAGCTCGCCGAGCAGCGAGGCGTGGATTGCCTGTTCGTCCCCGATGGATCCGAGATGTATCCGGCCGAGCCGGTCGCGCGCGTCACGGGAGGTGCAGCGGGCGACACGCTCGAGGGCGCCGCGCGCCCGGGGCACTTTGCCGGTGTCTTGACCGTCGTCGCGAAGCTGTTTCACATCGTCGCCCCCGACTTGGGCGTCTTCGGCCGGAAGGACTTTCAGCAGGCGACGCTCGTGAAACGCATGGTGCGGGACCTGGACTTCGCCGTTACGATCGACGTGCTCGCCACCATCCGCGAGCTCGACGGCCTCGCGCTGTCGTCACGCAACAACTACTTGAACCCGGATCAACGCCGCTCCGCGGTGGCGCTGTCGCGGGCGCTGCGCATGGTGGAGCAGACGTGGCGGAGCGGGGAGGCCGATCCGGCCGTGCTGCAACGTCGCGGTATGGAGGTCTTGCGAACGCCCGGCGTCGAGCCGGAGTATCTCACCCTGGTGGATGAAGACTTGCAGCCCGTGAGTCGCGCGACGCCGCGCAGTGTCGCGGTCCTCGCGGCGCGCGTCGGCGCCACGCGCCTCATCGACAACGTCGTGCTGGGCGAGGGTGTCGCGGCCGACCCGACGGTACGGGCGTGAACCTGCCGGCCTGGGCGCAGGTCACGCCGGCGCGCCGCAGTCATGTCGAGCGCGTCGCCGCGTTGCTGGGCGAGTGGGCCCGCGCTATGCGCATTGCCCAGCCCGAACGTGACCGCTGGCTCCGCGCCGCCTGGCTGCACGACGCGCTGCGTGACGCACCCCTGAAGGATCTGATGGCGCACGGACCCGCCGCCGCGGAGCGTGCAGCGCAGGACGGGGAGCGCGACCGTGGCGTCCTCGACGCGGTGCGCTATCACACGATCGGGTACGCCGGATGGGACGACGTGGGACGGATGCTGTACCTCGCCGATTTCCTCGACCCGGGCCGCGACTTCGATCGGGACGGACGGCGCGCCCTCGCCGCGCGCGTGCCGGCCGACCGGGATGCGGTGCTGCGCGAGGTCGCGCGACGGCGGATCGAGTGGGTACTGCGGTCGGGGTGGCCACTGCTCCCGGAAACGGTGGCCTTCTGGAACGCGCTGGCGTCTCGCTAGTCGGCCTCCTGCTCGCGCTCGCCGGCTGCGGGCGGGACGGCGCTCCCGCCCACGCCGTGCCAGGCGACCGCGGGCCGGCGCTCGTGGTCGAAGTGCTCAACGCGAGCGGCACGCCCGGTAAGGCGCGCGTCGGAACGCGGGTGCTGCGGCGCGCGGGAATTGATGTGGTCTACTTCGGTAACGCGCCGGCGACCTTGGGCATCAGCGACTCGACGCGCATCATCGTAAGGCGGGGATCGAAGGACCTTGGCGAGGCCGTACGGAGGGCGTTGGGCGTGGGGCGGGTAGAGGTCGAGCTCGACAGCACGCGTCTACTCGACGCCAGCGTGCTCTTGGGCGCCGACTTTGCTCCGCGACAGGACTTCCACCCGTAGCTGACCGCAGGCGGCGCTGATGTCGAGGCCGCGGCTGCGTCTGAGCACCGCCTCGACGCCGCGCGACTTGAGCCGGCGCTCGAACGCGATCATCCGGGCCCGCCCGGTCGCGGCTAAATCGGGGGCGCCCCCCGGATGGAGCGGCAGCAAGTTGACGAGGGCGCCGAGGGGCTGGGCGAGCCCCGCGAGCTGATCCGCGTTTTCCAGCGTGTCGTTCTTTCCCCCGATCAACACGTACTCGAGCGTCACGCGCCGCCGGAACTGCTTCAGGGCCTCCATCACATCGGGCAGCTTGTACTTCTTCTCGATCGGCATCAACTCGCGGCGCAGCGTCGCGGTGGGCGCGTGCAGCGACAGGGCAAGCCGGAACTGCTCCGGCCGCTGCGCCAACTTCGTCAGATTCGGCAGGATTCCCACCGTCGAAACGGTGATGTGCCGCGCGCCGATCCCGAACCCGTCGGGTTGGTTCAAGATCGTGAGGGTCGGATCGACCGCGTCCCAGTTGAGCAGCGGCTCCCCCATCCCCATGAACACGACGTTGGTGGCCTTCGGTGCGCCGGCGGCCAGCACCAGCTCGCGGACCTGACCGGCGATCTCCGCCACAGAAAGATTGCGCCGGAACCCCATCCGTCCCGTCGCGCAGAACACGCACCCCAACGCGCATCCCGCCTGCGAGGAGATGCACAGCGTGCGGCGCTTGCCTTCGGGGATCAGGACCGACTCGATCGCTTCGCCGTCGTCCAGCGTCCACAGGAATTTCTCGGTACCGTCGCTGGAAACCTGATGTGCCTTCAGCGCCAATCTGCGTAGCGGAAAAGCCTCTTCGAGTGCCTTTCGCAGAGGAACCGCGAGATCTGTGGCTTCGGCCCAGGTGCCCACCGGTCGCTGCCACAAGCGGGGCAGCACTTGGCGCAGGCGGTACTCGGGCTCGCCGCGCGCAGCGAGCCACTCCCCCAGCGCCGTGCGCGCCGCTGCGGGGACCAGACCCAGCAGGTCGGTCATCTGAACCGCGCGTCCACACCGACGCGGTACGCCGACCCCAGCTGGTTCACGCCGGCATCGCGCGCCAGGGTGATACGATACTTCCCGATCGTCACCCGCACGCCCGCCGCGGCGCGCCACCCTCCCGTACCGTAACTGCCCTCCCGATTCACCCCGACGTCGAGGGCCACCACCCGGCCCAACTCGACGCCGGCGCCGAGCTGATGGTCGGCCGCGAAGCCGTGTCCGAACGCCAGTCCATAGCGACCACGCACTACCGCCTGGTCGCCCCACAGCGGCCCCTGCCACACCCGGTACTCGACGCCCGCGTACACGTCCTGCGCGGGATCGCTGGCGCTGAGCGACGAGAAGAAATGTGTCGCCGCCGCGACGCGCAGCCGGGACGCCACTTGCCGGCTGACTCCCACGTCGAGCGTCCACCGCGCCTGGTGCGCGGTGTCGAGCCGGGTGTCGTGGTAGGCGACGCTCGCGCCGAGGGCCGTGCCGGCCACGCGCCGCGACCACGTGGCGCCCAGCGCGGAAGTGTAGACGGGCACGGCACCGATGGGATCGGGGCTGTCGCCGGTGCGGGTCAGGTCGCTCAAGCCGATGTGGCCATACACGAATCCGATTTGCCCGACGGAACCCGCGCGGACGCGCACGGCGGCGATCATCCCGGAAGCGCCGATCGCGGCCGGCGTCTGGATGCCTTCCAGTCCGAGCTGGGTTCGGGCGCTGTCTTCGATTTGTGCAGGATTCCAAAACACGGCGGCGGTGCCGGTCGCGAGCGCGGGTGGGAGCGGTAGCGTCGTGGCAGCGAGACGCCACAGCGCCGTTCCCGCCGCCTGCTGCGCCGAGCTGGAGGCGCCGGGAATGGCGACGAGCCCAACGAGCAGCACGGCAATGCGTTGCATGTCGAACGTTTACCGAGGCGTGTGGCGCTGTCAACTCAACTTAACTATCTTCAACCGGTTACGGCACTTGGACACATTCCATTGCGGCTTTCAGACCTCCTGACGCCGAATCGGATCAGGGTGCCCCTCCTGGCGCAGAACAAGGAGGGGGTCCTCCGGGAACTGGTCGCGCTAGCGCTGGGCGGCAACGGGGGGACCGGGGTGGGGGCAGGGGATGAGGTGTTTCAGGCGATCCTCGAGCGGGAGCGACAGTTCCCGACCGGGATCGGATACGGCGTGGCAGTGCCGCACGGCAAGACCCCGGCGCTCGCGCACCTCGTGGTGGTGGCGGGCTCGACACCGGCCCCGGTGCCGTATGAAACGGTGGATGGAGAGCCGGTGCGTCTGTTCTTTCTCTTGGCGGGCCCCGAGTCGCAAGCCGGGGCTCACGTGAAAGCGTTGAGCCGGATCTCGCGCCTGGTGCGGCGGGAGCCGGTGCGCGCTCGGCTGCTCGGGGCGCGGACGCCGGACGAGTTTTACCGCTCGCTGTGCGAGGCGGAGGGAGCATAAACGCGTTGCTGACGCGGACCACCTGGCGCACCCACCGCTGCGGGGCGCTGCGGGCTGAGCACGTCGGGCAGCGGGTGCGGCTCGGGGGTTGGGTACACCGGAGCCGCGACCTGGGCGGGATCGTGTTCCTCGATCTGCGCGACCGTGACGGCATCGTGCAGGTCGCCGTCGGCCCCGGCTGGGCGCCGGCAGCAGCGCTCACCGCGGCGCAGGCAGTCGGGAGCGAGACGGTCGTCGTCGTCGAGGGCGACGTCGTCGCGCGTCCCGCCGCGATGAAGAACCCCGAGCTGGCAACCGGTGACGTCGAGGTGCACGCCACCGCCGTGCAGGTCGTGGGGCCTGCGGAAACGCCGGCGATCCCGGTCGCGCGTGGCAAGACCGAGGAGCTCGCGGCCGAGGAGCTGCGGCTCAAGTACCGCCACCTCGACCTGCGGCGCCCCGAGCTGCAGGCGAACCTGATGTTGCGCCACCGGCTGCTGCAGCGGGCGCGGCGGGCACTCTCCGAGCTGGACTTCCTCGAGATCGAGACCCCGGTCCTGACCAAGCCGACGCCAGAGGGCGCGCGCGACTATCTGGTGCCGTCGCGCGTGCACCCCGGCGAGTTCTACGCGCTCCCGCAGTCGCCGCAGATATACAAGCAGCTCCTGATGGTGGCGGGCTTCGACCGCTACTTCCAGATCGCCCGCTGCTTCCGGGACGAAGACCTGCGGTTCGACCGCCAGCCCGAGTTTTCCCAGATCGACATCGAGGCGGCGTTCGTCGGGCAGGAGGATGTCCTCGGTTTCGTCGAGACGGTGCTCGTCGCCCTGTGGCATGAAGCGGGACACGCGATTCCGCAGCCGTTTCCGCGGCTGCAGTGGCGCGACGCGATGGAGCGCTACGGGACCGACAAGCCCGATCTGCGCTACGACTTCCCCGTTGCCGACTGGACCGCGCAGGTCCAGCCCTTGGGCGTGCCCTTCTTCCAGGGCGCGCTGAAGGACGGCGCCCGCGTACGCGGCATCGCGGTGGCGGGTGGCGGCGCGCTGTCGCGCAAGGACGTGGATCAGCTCGCAGAGACCGCGAAGACGGTCGGCGCAGCGGGACTCGCGTGGGTCAAGCGTCAGGGCGAGCAGGTGTCGGGCTCGGTCGGCAAGCATTTCACCGTTGAAGCGCTGGGCGCGCTGGGCGTGCGGGACGGCGACGCGGCGTTGATGACCGTGGGCCCCGATCGCGTCACGTCGGCGGCGCTCGACAAGGTACGGCACGAGGTGATTCGGCGACTCGCGCCGCGGCCGAAGGCCGCCCACGCCTTCTGCTGGGTGGTCGATTTCCCGTTGTTCGAGCCCGATCCGGAAACGGGGCAGCCCGTGTTCGCCCATCATCCGTTCACCGCGCCGCATCCGGACGACGTGGCGCGGCTCGATCGCGAGCCATTCGCGTGCCGCGCGCTGCACTACGACGCCGTGTACAATGGGCACGAGCTCGGGTCCGGCTCGATCCGCATCACCGATCCTGCGGTGCAACGCAAGATCTTCGCCCATCTCGGCCTCGCGCCGGCGGAGATCGACGCGCGGTTCGGCTTTCTGCTCGGCGCCCTGGCGGCCGGCGCACCACCCCATGGAGGGTTCGCCATTGGCTTCGACCGCACCACGATGCTGCTCGCGGGCGCCGCGAGCCTGCGCGACGTGATCGCCTTCCCCAAGACTACCGCGGCGCGCGCGCTGTTCGAGGGTGCGCCGGCCCCCGCCCGCGACGCGGATCTGGCGGCGCTCCACATTCGCGTGGTGCCATGAGCGACGTCCTCCACCGCCTCTCCGCCGAAGGCGTGGACCCGCTGGCCCTCGCCGGTGTGAACGACGGCAACCTGCTCGAGTTGTCGAAGCGGCTCGGCGTGCGTGTCTCGTTGCGAGGCGACAGCCTGTCGCTGGCGGGGTCGGCGGAGGCGGTGGAGCGCGCCACGCCCGTCGTCCAGGCGCTGGTGGACCTGGCGCGCATGGGTGGGGGCGAGACGCTGGACGTACACGACGTGGAGCGCGTGCTGGCGGACGAAGCGCACGGCGCGCTCGGCAAGCCAAGCACGGGGGACGTGAAGATCATCCTGCCCGGGCTGCGCCGCGTCATTCAGCCGAAGACCGCGGGACAGCGCACGTACCTCCAGGCGATCGCGCAGCACGACATCGTGATCGGCATCGGGCCGGCGGGAACGGGGAAGACGTATCTGGCCGTCGCGGCGGCGGTGGACGCGCTGTCGCGCAAGCGGGTGCGCCGGATCATCCTCGCACGTCCGGCGGTCGAGGCGGGCGAAAACCTCGGCTTCCTGCCGGGCGACCTCCAGGAGAAGGTCGATCCGTATCTGCGCCCGTTGTACGACGCGCTCGAGGACATGATGCCGCGCGACCGGGTGCAAAAGGCGCTCGAAACGCGCACCATCGAGATCGCGCCCCTCGCCTACATGCGCGGGCGCACGCTGTCGGACGCCTTCGTCATTCTCGACGAAGCGCAGAATGCGACGGGGATGCAGATGAAGATGTTCCTGACCCGGCTGGGTGTGAACTCGCGCGCCGTGATCACGGGCGACAAGACCCAGATCGACCTGCCGAACCGCGAGGACTCGGGGCTGCTGCAGGTCGAGCGCATCCTGCCGGGCATCGAGGGGATCGGGTTCCATTACCTGGAGGACTCGGACGTGGTGCGCCACCGCCTGGTGCGGGACATCATCCGGGCCTACGCCGAGGACGCGCAGGGCTGAGATGACGCTCCCCACGCAGGAACAGGTGCGCTATCATGGCGCGCGGTGGGCGTGGGTGTTCGCGCTCGCCGTGGTCGCCAACGTCGCCTTCCCCTCGAGCGCCGCCGACGTCGCGCCGCTGCTCGAGCCGGGGGCCCGCACCGCCAAGGAGATCATCGCGCCCTTCAACTTCGTGGTGAACAAATCGGAAGACGAGCTGCAGCGGGAGGCGGAGGAGCTGGCCGCGTCGGCCAAGCCGATCTACGAGTTCCGGCAACGCGCCTTCGATTCCAGCTCCACCGCGATGGGCGCCTTCTTCGACGCCGTGGAGGCCGCGGCGGAGCAGGGACCCCAGGCGATCATCCGCGCCGGTCGTGACTTCGGGATCGCCGTGACGCTGCCGGAAGCCGCCTACCTGACGAAGGGCGGGAAACGCCGCGCCCTGCAACAGGCGCTGAGCGAGTTGTTCGACCGCACGCTGGGCCTGGGCGTGACCGGACCGGGCGTCCTCCAGGTGGAGCAGTCGCGCGAGATCATCGTGCGACGCGGCAGCAACGAATCGTCCGTGCTGCGCGATCAGGTCTTGACGTTCGCCCAGTACTTGAATCGCGCGAAAGCGCTGCACCCCGACGCGGGGTCGAGCGTGGGCGACGTGCTCTACTTGAAACTGGTGCGCCAGTTCTTCCGGCCCACGCTCGTGCAGAACCGTCTCGAGACCGAGCGGCGCCGCAACGAGCTGCGCGGCAGCGTCGATCCGAGCAAGTACATCGTCCGCGCCGGAGACCGCATCGTCGGACCGCATGAGGTCGTCACCAACGAGGCGCACGAGCGGCTCCTGGCCCTGCACCAGGAGCTGTTGCGCCGCGGCGCCGCCACGACGCGCTCGGTGCGCGGCGTGCTGGGCCCGCTGGTGCGCGATATGCTGATCCTGTCGATCTTCTGGGTGCTGCTCGTGTTCTACCGCCGCGAGACGTACCGCGAGCAGCGCCAGGTCGCGTTGATCGGTGGCCTGTTCGCCCTGGTGCTGTTGCAGGCGGCGGCGGTGGCGCGCTTCTACCCGGAGCACCCGGAAATCATCTTCCTGCCGTTCATGGCGATGATGATGACGGTGCTCTTCAACGGGCGGGTCTCTATGATCGCCGCGATGATCCTCTCGGTCGTGATCGGCCTGCAGCCGGTGTTCCACGACATGCCGGCCCTGTTCCTGTGTACGGTCGGCGGCGTGACCGCCGCCCTCTCGGTGCGCACGCTGCGGCGGCGCAGCAATTTCTACATCCCGGTGCTGGTCATCGCGGTGGGCTATCTCGTCGGCGCCCTCGCGCTCGGGCTCGCCAGCGGCTGGCCGGTGCAGGAGATCGGCCTGCGCGGCGTGTGGGGAGCGATGAACGCGCTCGTCTCCGCGGGGCTCACGTTCTTCCTGCTGCCGGTCGCGGAGTCGGTCACGCACATCACCACGGACTTGACGCTGCTCGAGCTCTCGGACCCGAGCCGGCCGCTGCTCCGACGGCTGTCGCTCGAGGCGCCCGGGACGTATGCGCACAGCGTGGCGATGGCGAATCTCGTCGAGGCGGCGTGCAACCGGGTCGGCGCGAACGGATTGCTGGGCCGTGTCGGCTGCTATTACCACGACGTCGGCAAGGTGAAGAACCCGCAGTACTTCGTGGAGAATCAGACGCACGGCGTGAACCCGCACGACCGGCTCAAGCCGCTGCAATCGGCACAGATCATCAAGGCGCACGTCACCGACGGCCTGGTCTTGGCTGCCGAGGCGGGTCTCCCCGACGTCGTGGCATCGTTCGTCCCGGAGCATCACGGCACCACCGAGATCACGTACTTCCTCGACAAGGCCAGGAAGAGCGATGGCGGACAGGCGCTCAACCACGAGGACTTCGTCTACCCCGGGCCGAAGCCGCGGTCGATGGAAACGGCGATTGCGATGATCGCGGACTCGGTCGAGGCGGCGCTGCGCGTGCTCGAGGACCTGACGCCTCAGAAGATCGCCGAGGCGATCGACCACATCGTGCGCACCAAGGTGAACGCCGGGCAGCTCTCGGAAGCGCCGATGACGTTGCAGCAAATCGAGCACGTCAAAGCCGAGTTCGTGCGCGTGCTCAGCGGGATGTACCACAACCGCATCGACTATCCGGAGTCCAGTGGCGGCATCGGCGCGGATTGGCATTCGCAGCCGGGCCGTTGAGCGCCTGGCGCGTGTCGCGCGGCGGGTGGCGGCGTGGGAGGGCGCGCGGCGCTTGCGCGTGGATCTCACCCTGCTCGACGCGGCGGCCATGCGCCGTCTGAATCGCCGCGCCACGGGACGGCGCGCCGTCACCGACGTCATCGCCTACGCGATGCCCCAACCCGACGGCTCGGTGCTCGGGGACGTCTACATCTGCCCGTCGGTCGCGGGCGACGAGGAGTTGGTGCGCCTCGCCGTCCATGGCACCCTCCATGTGCTCGGGTACGATCACCCCACCGGGCCCGGGCGCACCCGCTCCGCCATGTGGCGCCGCCAGGAACGTTACGTGCGGCGCCTGCTGCGCCGCGCCTGATGCTCACCGAAACCGCGCTGCGGGTCGCCGGCCTCGTCGTGGCGTTGCTGGGAGCCGTGTGGGCGGCGCTCCTGGCCCTCGCCGAGGAGGCGGCCGTGGGGGAAGCGTTGCACACCCTCGGCGACGCGCCGCCGGTCTCCGTGGGAAGCCGCGTGCCCTTGCACCGCGCGTTGCACGTCGCCCGCCTGGGGTTGCTCGTCCTCGGGGCGGTGGCGATGGCGAACGCCGCGCAGTGGTGGGCGGAGCCCTGGACCCAAGGACTCGTCGCCCTCGCGGTCGGGGTGCTCCTGCTCTTCGTGCTTGGTGACGCCTTGCCGCGCAGCGTCGCCCGCCTCGCCCCCGAGCTCTCCGACGCCGCGCTCCCTCTCGCCCGTCGCACCCTGGCGCCCTTCGGCCCGCTGCTCTGGCTCCTGGGCTGGGTGGACAAGGGCCTGCACGCACTCGTCGCGAC